>ERZ773157.3678-NODE-3678-length-9921-cov-8.575106_pt1 | contig 9921 bp, 6 predicted proteins | sample MGYA00511480_ERZ773157 | MGnify/ENA primary metagenome ERZ773157 (study PRJEB29015, sample SAMEA2737863) | human gut metagenome | biome: human gut; feature: human-associated habitat; material: faeces | place: China | collected 2012 ... | reverse complement strand
CCAAGGACTCTGCCGAGCAAAACAATCCAGTGAATTGTTTTGTGAGAGGTTTGGGGGCAGGGGTGAGGGTTTGATATAATTAAATATTCACAAAGAGATTCTTTAGGTAAATTTGTCTGTTTTTATTCAAAAACACTTACATGTTCCTTCAGAATGAACTTCTTGTTTCAAGTTGTTATTCCTTCTTCTGCGCAAAAAAATTACCCTCCATAGGAGGGTAACGAAGTATAATTATTTTCGGTCTTTCACAACCCGCACTAAAAACGTGCGTCTCGGTCCTCATAAAACCGTGCTACTCGTGCCTATCGTGTGAACAAGTCCTTCACTGAAAATTTGCGGGTTTTGTTAGACAGGCTAAAGTCCAGCAACTTCCGTTGGATAGGATTTGTTTGTCGAGTCGCCTGATGTTTTTCAGAAACTTCATTTTCTCTCGTCTCGATAGCGTCTTTAATTAATTTTAAGTTTTGTTCAGTCTTCTCAACCATGATTTTAATTGTACCTCGTTACATTATAATAAACAATTTTTGTAATAATAAATTGCCTATTTTGATATAAAAAATATATATTTGTTACATATCGTAACCTTTTATTTGAAAAAGTGTCTTAAATATTGAAACATTAAGAAAGATTTAATATTTATCTACTTGTAAAATAACTTTGTGCGTACGATAATATTGATGTTGAAGGATAGGACATGTCTAATATTTTAGTTTACGAACTTGATAAAAAAATATACATAAATTTGACTAATCGTTGTACTAACGAATGTATCTTTTGCCTACGACAAGACAAAGACGATGTTTGCGGTCAAGAGTTATGGCTTGATAGTGAAGATTTTACTTCGGAAGATGTTATTGAACAGTTGAAAAAGTTTAATTTGTCTTCAGAAGTTATTTTTTGTGGGTATGGTGAACCTATGCTCAAATTCGAAGTTCTTAGGCAAGTTGCTAAGTATATAAAAGAAACTTATCCTGAAATTAAAATTAGAGTGAATACAAATGGGCATGCAAACTTTATTTATAAGAAAAATGTTGTTCCAGAATTGGTTGGTTTAGTGGACGAATTTTCTGTTAGTTTGAATGCTTCAAATTCAGAAGAATATGATGAATTATCTCAACCTAAGTTTGAAAATGCTTATGAAGAAGTGAAAAAGTTTATCAAATGTTCCGCTGATGCTGGAATTGAAACCGTGGCTTCTATTGTTGACGGTTATAAAGGTAGAAGACTTGATGTTGAAAAATGTAGAGAAATTGCTGAAAGTCTTGGTGCTAAGTTGAGAGTGAGAGAGTGGATTGTAAACGGGTATTCGTAAAAAAGGAAAATATTATGCAAGTACAAACTATCTCAAATAATTTTAATCAACAATCTTTCACTGGAGCTATAAAAATTTCTGATAACGTTGCTCCTAAAATTAGACAACAACTTGATAAAATTTTGAAGGATGTTGATATTTCTAAAAAACCTTATGATTTGGAAATTAAGAACGTACAAGATAATAAATTTTTATCTATCGTTTCTCAAAATCCAAACTCCCCAAATGAAAAATATACTGTTTTAGTTAGAGATTTTTTACAAAAATTTTCTATTTTGAATGAAGCAGTTGGTGATGCAATGAAGAATTTTAGAAAGCTTTCTTCAATGCCAAAGAAAAATTTTGAAAAGACAATCTAAGATAATAAAACTCACGGAAAAAGAAAGGACGAAAAATGAGTATTTTAGACAAAATTATGAAGCCAAAATCCATTGCGGTTATTGGTGCTTCTACCAAAGAACACACAATCGGTTCTGATATTATGAAAAGATTGCAGGAATACAAATTTAACGGAAAAATTTATCCTGTAAACCCAAAAGGTGGAGTTATTGAAGGCTTACAAGCTTATACTTCTGTTTTAGAAGTTCCTGGCGAAGTTGATTTAGCTATCATCGTTGTTAATGCTAAATTTGTATTATCAACAATTGATCAATGTAACGAAAAAGGTATTAAAGGTATTTGTATCATTACAGCTGGTTTCAAAGAAACAGGTGCTGCTGGTGCAGAATTAGAAAAAGAATTAGTAGAAAAAATCCACTCTTATGGTATGAGATGTGTTGGTCCTAACTGCTTAGGTGTTGTTAATACTCACCCAGACGTTAGAATGGACGGATGTTTCGCTGAATCTCTTCCAGAAAGAGGAAACATTGGTTTCGTTTCTCAATCAGGTGCTTTAGGTGGCGGTATTTTGAATATTTTGAAAGACTTAAACTTAGGTTTTGCTCAATTTATTTCAATTGGTAACCAAGCTGATGTTAACGCAGAAACAGCTCTTGAATATTGGGAAAATGATGAAGACGTTGAACAAATTCTTCTTTACATGGAATCAATTCAAAACCCAGCTAACTTTAGAAAATTAGCTTCTAGAATTTCTAGAAAGAAACCTGTATTGGCATTAAAAGCTGGTAGATCAGCTGCTGGTGCTTCTGCTGCTTCTTCTCACACTGGTTCATTGGCTGGTGCTGACAAAGCTGCAAACGCATTATTAAAACAATCTGGTGTTATCAGAGAATATTCTTTGAAAAACTTGTTTGCAACAGCAAAAGTTTTTGCTAACTGCCCAATTCCTCAAGGCGATAGAGTAGCAATTATTACTAACTCAGGTGGTCCTGGTATTATGGCAACAGATGCTATCAGTGAATACGGTATGCAAATGGCTAAAATTACAGATGAAACAAAAGAAAAATTAAGAAGTTTCTTACCATCTGCTGCATCAGTTAAAAACCCAATCGATATGATTGCATCTGCTCCAATCGAACACTACAAGCAAACATTGGAAACAGTTATTGCAGATCCTAACGTTGATATGATTATCACTATTTACTTACCATTCTTAGGATTGAAAGATATCGATGTTGCTCAAGCTTTAATGGAAATCAAAGCTCAACACCCAGAAAAACCAATTATTGGTGTATTCATGACTAAGAGCGAATTCTTCACAAAACTTTCAAATATGGATGTTAATATGCCATTCTTTATGTATGCTGAAGAAGCTGCTGATGGTTTGAACAGATTGAATCAACAAAGATTGTGGATGGAAAGACCAGAAGGTAAAATCCCTGTATTTGATGTTGATCACGAAAAAGCTAAACAAATTATCAGAAAATCAATTTCTGAAGGTAGAGCTCAATTAACAACTCGTGAATCAATCGATGTATTAGATGCTTATGGTATCAGAGTATGTAAATCTGGATTTGCTACAACTGAAGATGAAGCAGTTGAAATTGCAAATTCAATCGGTTACCCAGTTGTAATGAAGATGACTTCAAAAACTACATCTCACAAAACAGATGTTGGTGGTGTAAGAGTTAACATTCAATCAGAAGATCAATTAAGAGCTGAATATCAAGATTTAATTGCAAAATTAACAGAAAAAGGTTTAATTGACGGTTTGGAAGGTGTTATCATCCAAGAAATGGTTAAAGGTAACAGAGAAATGGTTTGCGGTATTGCAACAGACCCTCAATACGGACCAATGATGATGTTCGGTTTAGGTGGTGTATTCATCGAAGTTATGAAAGATGTAACATTCAGAATTGCACCATTAACAGACGTAGATGCTGCTGAAATGATTAAATCAGTAAAAGCATACAAATTATTAGAAGGTGCTAGAGGCACAACTCCTGCACAAATGGATCAAATCCAAGAAACTTTATTGAGATTATCTCAATTAGTTCACGATTTCAGCTTCATCGATGAGTTAGATATTAACCCATTGTTGATTTCTGAAAAAACAGGTGAAGGTATCGCAGTTGACGGACGTATTAAAGTTCGTATGGAAGAAGCTGAAAAAGCTTTAGTTTCTGCTTGTGGTGCTTGCAGTGGATGTTGCCACTAATTTTAGTTTTTAACTAATAAATAATAAAAGCAGTCTTTATTTTTAAAGGCTGCTTTTTAAGTGAAAATTTTTCATGTTCCTTCCCCTCGGAGAGAGGGTTAGGGTGAGGGGTGAATCTAAACAAGTACAGCAATTCCCCTCTCCTTTGGGAGAGGGGGTAGGGGAGAGGGTTTGATTAAATAAAGAAATGTATATTAGAAACAGGTAGGTCGGCTTTGCTAAGCCGACAGATAAACTAATGTTCACTTTTTCTTTTTTATTTCGATGAAAAAAGAAAAAGCAGAACCGAAAAAGAAAAACACGAATGATTAAATGGCTCGAGTCATCAAGGGCTTTGCCCCCGAACCCCCTGTTGTATTTGTCATACATGGCAAAGCGAAGTATCTCAAACAAGAATAAACCTTTCTTCTTATGGAAAAACTCAAAACCCCTCCTCGAAATCAAAGATTTCGGTCCTCCCACAATATATGGGGAGGACAAGTGATTAAAAATTAATTAAAAAATCGACCCCTCTCCCAGCCTCTCCCTCGGAGAGGAGGAAGTATCTCAAGCAAGAATGTAGTGTTCCTTCCCCTTGGGGGGAAGGTTAGGATGAGGGGTAAATCAACGCAAATACAGCAATTCCCCTCTCCTTTGGGAGAGGGGTAGGGGAGAGGGTTTGATGTAATTAAATCTCTTGAGGTCAGAGATTCTTCGGGTGAATATGTTGGTTATATTCAAAATTTACCATATAATATCATCTGTTTGAATTAGTTTAAAACTTGTGTGCTATGGTATAATTTCGGTATGGAATGTCCAAAATGCGGTGCTGAAATTGATAAAAGTGCAATGGTTTGTCCGAATTGCAAAAAGGTCTTGAAGATTGTTTGTCCTGTTTGCCGTACGGTTAATACCAAAAATACCTGCCGAAAATGCGGGGAAATTTTGGTTGTCAAATGTTCAAAATGTGGGAAAATAAATTTGACCAAGCATTCAAAGTGTGTAAAATGTGGATATTCTACTGAAAAAAGTGCAATTCAAGGGGAATCTAATACAGAAGATTTTGCTGTTTTAAAAATTGAATTCCCAAATTTGGATATTGTTAAAGCAAAGCTCGGTTCAAATCAACTTTTGACAAAGTTTAAAGCCAATCTTGACAATATGATTTTGAATTATATGTCTTCTTTGGGTGTTCGTCGGCAAATCGTTAAAGATAATACCTATATTATTAGGTTTAACAATGTTTATACCCTTTCTGCTTCTGCAAATTCAGCTATAATGTCTTCAATTGAACTTGCGAATATGTTTACTCGTCTGAATGTTAAACTTCTACGTAAAAAGGGTATTGGGTTGAAGTGTAATTTGACTATCTTAAAACGGAATGTTGAAGATAATCCTTATGATGTTGCAACTGGTTTTCAAGCGGATATGGTTCAAATTTCAGATAATATCGAAACTAAAGCTCTGGGTTATTTTCAATTGATGACCGATGAAGATTTTTATGAATATTACAACGATAAATATAAATTGGAAACTTTAAATGCAGTGTTAGTTAATGGAAAAATGAAACAGTTCTATGAAATTAATCTTTCCGATTTTATAAAAATAAATGAGTTTGTCCAAGAATCTGTAGAACTTTCAACCGATGAAGAGATAGAGGTTCCAAAATTTGTACAGTCCGCATTAGTTGATCAAGAAAAAATTACAAAGCAAACTTTAGATGATGAAAATAATGTTTCTGAAGATGAATTGTACAGTGGAGAATTGATAAATTTTGATGAAGTTAACTGCGCTTTTTATATGACCGAAAATATTCGTGTTTTAGATAACGTAGTTGATGTTCTTCAAGAAGTTCCATGTGGAATTTTGGCGATAAAAGGTTCTAATATGTACCAGCCTTATACTCTGCGTTTATTGTCTGCTGTTGAAGAAACAGGTATTTACAATGATATTATTCCTGTTACTTGTCATGATGGGATGAAATATGCCCCTTATTCATTTTTTAAAGAATTAATTTCTACAATTTTTGAATATGCCGTTTCTCAAAAGTTGTTTGATACAAATGATTTTTCAATGTTTAACAATATTGATTCATCTGGTTTGGTAAAGGATTTGATTACTTGTAATCAGAGAGAAATGAAAAATTTTGAAGAAACTCGTGATGAATATTTCCAAGTTTTTGCTCGCCTAATGGAGGCGATCCCAAATTCCTTAATTTATATTGAAAATTTTGAAAAAGTGGATTCAAGTTCAATGTTAGCGTTAAGTCAACTTTTTGACCATTTTGAAGATTTTAGTGTAAGTTATTTAATTACGTATGACAAGGATTATGCACTGCATAAAGAAAATCATTTCTTGTTATCAAGACCTTATTATACCGAAATTACATTGAAGCCATCTCCTTTTGAAGGAATTATTGCATCAAATAAAGAATTTTATAAAAATGTTTTAAATGATTTCTATTTCCAGCGTATTGCAAAATATGCTTGCGGAAGCACGTTGTTTTTAGATTTTGCTATCCAATATTTATTGGAATCTGGAGTTTATTCTTTGACTCAATATTCAATTGTTATGGTTAATCCAAAAACTATTATGATTCCATCAAGTTTGAGTCAATTGATGAAACGCCGTTTGAATTTGTTGAAAGATGATACTCGAGCAATTAAGTTTTTGACAATGGCGGTGCTATTGGGTACAAGAGTTGATGAAAAGACTTTAGAATCTTTTGGGTTTGCAAATTGGAGAGCAATTGTTGATAAGTTGGCAGGCATGGGGTATGTATTCGCTTATAATAATTGCATGTATTTCTCTAATTACGCTATCTTGAGAGAAAATCTGCTGGATATTTTAAAGCCAGAGGAATTGAAAAATATCGCAAAAGAATTGTTAGAAATTGCATTTGTTGAAGGTATGGCAAGTCCTGTTAGAGCGAACCTTTATGAAATGATGGATTTGAATGAACAAGTTATTTATGAATGGGAAAGTTTAGCAAATATAAATCTTTCTATGGGTGATTTTTCTTCTTATTTAAATTGTTCTGGCGAAATTATTAAGTGTCTTGATAAATACGCTTCAAACTGGTCACAAGAGGAGCTTTCTCAATATAAAAAATCTATTTATGAAAATATTTCAAATAATATGTTTGAATATGAGCCAAATGAAACTCGAGAAATTGCTGAAAAAACTTTAACGAGTTTGAAAGATAATAACAATATTACCAGTTTTATTGAACTTGGAACAAAAATGATTCAAGGTGCATTTTATAACGGTCAATATTTGTATGCCTTAAATCTTACTCATAAAGTTTTATCTGTGATGGATGGAGTTTCTCTTGACCCAACGGCAGAGAATTTTAGTTTGCACTTTTTAATTCTTTCTATGGTGCATATTAAAATTTTGTTTAATATTGGAGCATATGATGATTGTTTAGATATTGGTTATAATGTATTAAATGCCTTGGATTTAGGAAAAATTAACAATATTCAATTCTCAATGCTGACGATTGACGAATTCAAGGAAATGCTTGTTGAATGTATTGCTTGTATCGCAATTTCAGATGTTGTTTCAATGAAGGAAGATGTGAGCGAATTCTTGGATATTTCTGGTAAATTATTTGATTTTATCCCGCAAGAATTTTCTTTGTTTATTCAATTGCAAAATTTATTGAAGGGGGAAAATGTTCAACTTCCTACAAAACCTCCTGAAGAGAATGTATATACCGCTTCTATTTATCACATAATAAAAGCTTATGCTTATTTTAGAAATAAGCCGATAGAGTTTGCGAAAGAAGTTTATAAGACAAAACTCATTGCAAAAGATATGGGATTGTATAAGTTGGAATTGTTTGCGGATTTGCTTGTTGGGTATTCTTATGCAAGGTTAAATTCATTCAAAAAAGCATCCGCTATTGTATATCGTGTAATTATGGATGCAAAAGAACACGGTATGAATTCTATTGAACATCTTGGTTGGTATGTTATGAGTATTTTGGATATTGCTCAGGGAAAATTTGATATTGCATATGGAGTTTTGAATAATTCAACTATCTTTATGGAAAAAACTCCAATTAGTGAATACTTAACAATGCTTGATAAAGTAAATATGTATAAAGTTTTAATGGCATCTAAGGAACCTGAAAAAGCTCAAATTTGTATGAATCAAGCTGTATTAATTGTTCAAAAATATGGATTGAATATTAATCTAAATATTGACATTGAAAAACTTATGGTGGAAAATCAAAATACAGAGGTTGTTCAGAAATTTAAACCAGAAAATGCAACCCCTAAATTACAAGAAGAGAGCTTATCAGAAAAGGAAAATATAAAGATAGACACAAAAACTTCGCCAGAAGAAGATAATTCTTCTGATGATGGGTTTGTAAATCCCGAGGACTTTTTCTCTTAAGCAAAAGGGATAAAACTTATGTTCGGAAAGAGAGGAAAAATGAAGATTTTATTTGCGTCTGCGGAAGTTGCACCATTTTCAAAAGCAGGTGGGTTAGCTGATGTTGTAGGAAGTTTGCCAAAAGAACTTGAAAAAGATGCTGAGATTGCTATTTTTACTCCTCTTCACGGTTGTATAGATAAAGATAAATATAAAATCAAAGAACTTGAAAACTCTGAAATGTGGTTAACTTTTGGCAATCAGCCACATAAATTTAATCTTTATATGACAAAACTTCCAGATACAAAAATAAATGTATTTTTTATTAAAAATGATTGGTATTTTTCTTGTTTTAAGGAAGTTTATCCAAAATATTTAGATCCAAGATATGAACACGAAAGATATATTTCTTTTTCTCTTGCGGTTATGGAGTATGCAAAAGCTTTGAATTTTAGAGCGGATGTAATCCACGCAAATGATTGGCATACTGCTATGCTTCCATTATATCTACATTCTAATTACAAGTTTGATGAATTTTGGAAGGATACAAAATGCGTTTTTGAAATCCATAATCTTGCTTATCAGGGAATTTGGTTCCAAGATGTTTTGGATTTTGCAAATATGAGAAAAGATATTGTTTATAATCAATGGGGTTGTGAACATTATGACCGTGTAAATTGGATGAAAGGTGCAATTCAATATGCAGATAGAGTTGTGGCTGTTTCTCCTACTTATGCAAAAGAAATTTTAACTCCAGAATATGGAGAGAATATGGATTATACATTGCGAGGGGTTCAATATAAGCTTCGTGGAATTTTGAATGGTATTGATTATACTGTATTTAATCCTAAAAAAGATAAGGCTTTGGCTAAAAATTATGATGTTAAATCCTTGGATAAAAAAGAAGAAAATAAAAAAGCTGTTTGTAAATTCTTTGGTATAAAATACAATCCAGATAGACCTTTGATTGCTTTAATTTCAAGATTGGTAGATCAAAAAGGTATTGATTTAATCAGAGATATGCAATATGAATTGCAGAAATTAGATGCAGATTTTATATTTATGGGTAGTGGTGATAATAGTTATGAAAATCTTTTCATCTGGTTATCAAATAATACTCCAAATATCAGAACGTTTGTTGGTTATGATGCAAAACTTGCAAATTTAATTTATGCAGGTAGTGATTTCTTCTTAATGCCATCAAAATTTGAGCCTTGTGGATTGAGTCAATTGATTGCAATGCGTTATGGTAGTTTGCCAATTGTTAGAGCTACTGGAGGGTTGGAAGATACTGTTACAGGGTATCCACTTGATAATTCTAATGGTTTCAAGTTCTGGAGTTATAATGGCTGGGATATGTTGAATGCGATTAAATGTGCATTGTATGTTTATGGTGACAAATACGTATTCAATGCAATGCGAAAATCTGCAATGGAAGCTGATTTTTCTTGGAAACGTAGCTCAAAAGAATATATGAATATGTATAGAGAAATTACTGGCAAACAGTAAGATTTAGAAATATAATTAATTCTTGAAAAAATTAAAGCCCCTCCTCGAAATCAAAGATTTCGGTCCTCCCACAGCATATGGGGAGGACAAGGAATTAAAATTTTACGAAAAATCGACCCCTCTCCCAACCTCAGCCATACGGCACGCAGTTTCACTCGACTCAACTCTGTTTCGTCGGTTC
>ERZ773157.3676-NODE-3676-length-9923-cov-7.775537_pt1 | contig 9923 bp, 8 predicted proteins | sample MGYA00511480_ERZ773157 | MGnify/ENA primary metagenome ERZ773157 (study PRJEB29015, sample SAMEA2737863) | human gut metagenome | biome: human gut; feature: human-associated habitat; material: faeces | place: China | collected 2012 ... | reverse complement strand
GGGCCGCCCTGTGGAGGACGGGGGCCGCCCGAACGGGGCGGACGCGGGCCGCGCGGAGGACGGCGTCCCCAGAAGATGGGGTGATACATCACCGTCGGCACGCCCATGCCGGGCATCATGTAGCGGCGGCGATAGCGGCGATAACGCATGCCATCAAGCATGATCCAGAGGACAAAGAATATGATGAGGATCATGATGAACATCACACCGTTGGCCGCCTCGTCCAGCGCCGCCTCGCTCTGCTGATACTGCTGGCTCAACTCCACATGGAGCGCGGCGCAAAGCGAGCGCACCGCCGCGTCATAATCGCCCTTCTGCACGTTATCCGCCATGCAGGAGGCAACAAAGCTCTGCGAAAGGCCGCTGAGCAGATCATAGAAATCGCCGCTGGCGAGCAGGTAGTAGTCCTGCTGCTTTTTTGCGATGAGCAAAACGGCGTCATTCTCGCCAAGCTCCATCTCCATGGCGCAGTCGTACGCCGCGTTCTCCATGTCGCTTTCCGATTCCGTCGTCACGACGGCCATGATGCTGCCGAACATCTTGTCCCAGTTGGCGTTGTAGAGGCCGATAGCCTCCTCAGTCTTGTCGGAAAGAACACCGGCATCATCGCGCACGTACTGCTCGAACGCCGCCGTGGAAAGCGAGGGATCGAGCTTTTCCGCGCCCTCCGGCGTAGAGACGGCGGGTGCCTTATGAAGGCCCCACGCACTGGATGCGACGATCGCCAGAATCAGCACGACGATAGCGACGCCGCGTTTTTGAAAGAATTTCATATGCTTCTCCTATCCGGAGCGTCTCAGCTTCTCAGCTCCATGAGCTTCTGCTTCAGCTCGCCTTCGATGCGGCCGAGCTCGACCTCCGCTTCCTTGCGCTTCTGCGCGCCCTCGCGCTGGATGTTCACGACCTCGTCGAGTGTGGAGACGAGCTGCTCGTTCGTGTGCTGCAGCGTCTCGATATCGACGATGCTGCGCTCGGCCTCCTTGGCCGTGGCGATTGTGCCCATCTTGAGCATGTCGGCGTTCTTCTTGAGAAGCTCGTTCGTCGTCTGCGCCACCGCGCTCTGTGCGGCCGTGGCCTGACGGCTGTGCTCCATGCCGAGCGCGAGCACCATCTGGCTCTTCCAGAGGGGGATGGTGTTGACGAGCGAGGACTGGATCTTTTCGACCATCAGCGTGTCGTTGTTCTGGAGAAGTCTCGTCTGCGGGCCCATCTGGAGCGACACCATGCGCGTGAGCTCCAGGTCATGCAGCTTCTTTTCAAAGCGCTCGCACTTCTGCGCGTAGTCGTTGTAGGCCTGCGCATCCTCGGCAAGGCCGCTCGCCTCCGCCTTTTTGCGCAGCTCCTCGAGCTCGCCGGAGCGGACCTCGGCCAGACGCTTTTTGCCCGCGATGATATACATGGTCAGTTCTTTGTAGTACTTGAGGTTCAGCTCATACATCTGGTCGAGCATCGCGATGTCCTTCATCAGCGTGACCTGATGCTTTTCAAGCTCAGAAACAATGCGGTTCACGCTCGTCTCGGCCTTGCCGTACTGCGCGCGCATCAGCTCGAGCTTATCCTTCTGCTTGTGGAACAGGCCTGCGAAGCCCTTCTTCTCCTCCTGACCGAAGCCCTTGACCTCGACGACGAGGTTCGAGAGCGTCTCGCCCACCTCGCCCAAGTCCTTGTTGCGCACGGAGGAGAGGGCATTTTCCGAGAATGTCGCAACGCTCTTCTGCGCGGCCACGCCGTAGTTGAGCACAAGGTTCGTATCCGTAATGTCGATCTTCTTCACAAACTCGTCGACAGCAGCTCTCTCCTGCTCGGTGAGCATGCTCTCATCGACCTTGACAGGCTCGACCTCTTTTTTCTTCTCCTGCTCGGGCGCGGGCGCGTCCGAGGTGAGCGTCAGCTCAGGGACGGCCTCCTGCGCCGCTTCGGTGGGATTCAGGGTCAGCTCGGGCATCATGTTGTCGCTCATATCATTTCTCCTCCGTATTTTGGCTTTGAGTTTGTTCTTTTTCGTGCTTTTTGATGCGCTGGATGCGGCGCAGGCACAGCAGCGTGGCCAACGCCCAGATCAGCGCGGAATAGTAAAGCGTATCCCTGTGCAGATGCATCGCGCCGATGATGCTTGCCACACACATGATGGCAAAGATTGCACAGAAGATCGGGTCGAGCCACACGCCTTTCAGCCGTTTCAATATCCACGCATTGACTTTGGCGTTGAACGCCATCACTTTCTTTCGCATCGCTTACTCCTTTACAGCTCGAGCTTGATATCGTCCTGCCCGGCGGTCGCCGTGCCGGACTCGGCATGCAGCTCACCGTCGTCCTCACTGAGCCCCTCGCGCTTCATCATGTTTTCAAGCACCGTGATGTCGGCGGAAATATCCATCGCCTCGCTGCCGAAGAGCATGTCGAGCTGCTTTTCAAAAGCCGTAACGATCGTGCCCATCATACTCTCCACGCGCTGCATGGTCGCGTCGATGTTCTCGCCGCTCACGCCCTGCGCGCCCATACGGTCATAGGCGTTCAAGAGCTTAAGGGTCGTGGGCAGGTAGTAGTCCATGAACTTGCGGATCTGCGGCAGCTTCGACGGGTCGGATTTGACCTGCGCGAAAATTTTCGCGCTCAGGTCCTCGAGCCGGTCGATGTCGGCGGAGATCTTCTCATCCTTGATGGACGTGTTGAGCCGCTTCATCTCGGAGATGGCAAGATTGCCGTCCTTGATCATCTTGTCGAGCTCGGGGTTGCCGGTGCTCTCTTCCTTTTTCGGCGGGTCGGGAACTGTGACCTCCACCGTGCCGCACACGGCGTTCATGATGAAATACACCACCGCCGATACGATGGCAATAAAGATGAACTGCGGCACGCGGTAAAGCGGGAACAGCAGCGCATAAATGACCCATGTTCCCGCCGCGGCGTAATAGGGTACGGTGGATCTGCGTTTGACAGTTGCCAAGACGATCCCCTCCTGTTTTCATAAATATTTTGACTGATATATGATATCACATCGCATCAGCGCGGTCAAGCAAAGCAAGCGCTTGAAACATTGCAATATCGCACTTTTTACAAAAGAAGGCGGCGTCCGGTCCAGGACGCCGCCTTCTTGCAAAATACTGCGTTTTTCTTATTCGTTTCGGATGGCTTCAAGCGCCGAGATCTTGACCGCCTTGTTCGCGGGCTGATAGCCGGACACCAGTCCGACCAGCACCGAGAACACCAGCGCGAAGATCACAAGCTCCGGCTTGATGACGGACGTGCGCACCACGCCTTCGCCGCCGATGAGCGCCTGCTTGATAAGCTCCCACGTGACGCCCCCGCCGCCGAACGCGCCGAACGAGAACAGATTGATGATGACGGATATGATGAAGCTGAAAATAAGCCCCAAAATGCCGCCGAGAAGGCCGATGCTGCCCGCCTCCATGAGGAACATCGCGCGGATATCGCGCACATAGCAGCCGAGCGCCTTCATGATGCCGATCTCCTTCGTGCGCTCGGAGATGGACATGATCATCGTGTTCGTGATGCCGATGGCCGCGACCAGAAGCGAGATCGCGCCGAGACCGCCGAGCATCAGCTCGATCTGGCGGGTCTGCTTGTTGAGCTCGTCGCGCATGCTCTGCATGGAATAGGTGCTGTAGCCCAAGTCCTTGATGGACTGCTCCACATCCGCCACGGCGTCAAGGCTCTCGGCCTTGACATTGATGGACGAATACTCGAACTTCGTGTCGGTCTTGCCGGTCAGGTCCTGAATAAGCGCTTTGAGCGCATTGATGTCCATCATCACGCCGTCGCTCGTCTCGTAGCCCTTGCCCCGATCTTCCTTCATCACACCGACGACCTTGAGCTCGACCTCATAGGGGGTAGGTTCGGTGCCTGTACCGTCGTCATACGGTGTGAGTACCATGGTGATGCTCGTCTTGAGCGGGTCAAAAAACGGGTCGGGGACCTTTTCCGTGTCGATATTGCCGTTTTCGTCCCAGATATATCGGTCGACATAATTTCTGCCATCCGGCATCAGCGTATCGAAGAAGTTATAGGCAAAATACTGGCCCACGACCACCTCGTCGCTGCTCTCCGGATACCGCCCGTCCATCAGCTCAAAGCCCATGTCCTCAAGGGCGCTCGAGTCAATGCCGGCAAAATCGACCCAGTTGGCCGTGTAGCGGCCGTTGACGCCAGCCTTGAAGCTTACATTATATTCGTCGAGACTTGCCTTGGGCATGACGGCCTGCACACCCGCGATCTCGTGGAAGCTCTCGACCGCCTTGTCGTCAAGCTTGCTCTCCGTCTGCGTGCCGGTGCTCTGGTTGTAGCCGCGGTAGACCTCGATGATGGAGAGGTCGCCCATATTTTTGAGCATCTGGTCGTAGGACTCCTGCATGCCCGCGCCGATGGAGACCATCACGATGATGGACGTGCAGCCGATGAACACGCCCAGCACCGTCAGGATCGTGCGTCCTTTGCGCCGTGACAGGCTGTCAAAGCACATTTTCAGGATGTCTGCGAATCTCATTTTTTCTGCTCCTCAGCACCCGTGGCCGCAGTCTCTTTGCTTTCAGCCGCCGCGGCTTCCGCTGCCTCCTGCTTCTCCTCGGCGAGCTCCTCTTCGTCCCACTTGTCCCACAGCGCCTGCTCGGCCTTCTGCTTGGCTTTCTTCTTGCGGATGCGCAGCACGATGAGAAGGACGATAAGCGCGGCGACTACCGCGATGATGACGTACTTCCACGGGAAGGTGCTTGCCGGCTCGGGGTCGATCATGCCGGGATCGTCCATACCGGGGTCGGTCGGCTCATAGGCCATGGCTTCGACCGTCGCTTCAAAGACGCGCTCTTTCGTGTTGCCGTTGGAGTCCTCGTAGGTGATGACGATCTTGACCTGATTCTCGCCCTCCAGCTGCGGGGTCACGGCAAAGGCGATGGTGCCGTTCTTGCCGCCGTCGATCGTGCCGACGCGCTGATAAGGCGTGGGGGAATCAATGTCACCGGAGATGGTCGCCTCAACGTTGTTGATGGCGCTCTTGCCCTTGTTGACATAGTCGATGGTCAGGCTCGTCTCCTCGCCGACGTAGCCGGTGTAGGAGGTCTTGGGCTCGCTGAGCTCAAAGCGGTCGGGCTGGTAGAGGGGCACGCTCAGCGACAGCGTGGCGTTTCCCGACTTTCTTGCGTTCTGGTCAACATATTCATAGGTCACGTCGATCTTGACGTCCTGCGCGCTGGCGCTGATGAGCTGCGCGGCCTTCATCGGCACGGTGACGGTCTTGCTGCCGCTCGCGGCGACAGATTCAAAGTAGAACGTGTTCGTCGAGCCGTTGAGCATCAGGTCCTGACCGCCGGTGACGGTGACCATGACGTTTTCGATCTTGATGGTCTTGCTGGTGTTCGTGAACGAGAAGCTCAGGTTCGTGCTTGAGCCCGCCGCAACGGACGAACCGCCGTAGTTGTACTTCGAGAGAATGACGATGGGCGTGGGGCTCGCAATGGTCTCCTCGTCCTTCGTATCCTTGGTAACGGTGGAGAGAACGTTCACGCTGCCGCTGGCGCTGCCGCCGGTGAGCTGCGTGCCGTTGTCATAGTAGAACGACAGGCTCGCGTCGATCGTCTGCATCTGGGACTCGATCTTGTCGGGCGCCTTGACCGTCACAGTGACGGCCGTGTCGCGGCCCGCGCGGATATCGTCGAGCATGTAGTCCTGGCTGCCCATGATGAGAAGCGATCCGGAGGATTTGAGCGTCAGGATAGGGTCGCGCATGGCGGTCGTGCCGGCGTTCTGGATGTAAACGGTGATGGTCTTTGTCTCGCCCGCGGCAATAGACGTGCTCGTGCCGTCGGAGTTGAAGACGGCGCGCGGCTCGGGAATCGTTTCCGGCGTCGGCTCGGGCTCCGGCTTCGGCTCGGTGTAGGGCACGCACTCGCGCACCGGGACGGTGTTGCCGTCCTGATAGCCGCCGCCGTTGCCTTCATAATAAATTGTAAAGGCAAGCTGCTTGCCGCTGTCGCCGGTGTAGGTCAGGCCGGTGAACGTAACGGTATATTCGCCGTTCTGTCCGCTTGCAACAGCGCTCGCCGTGCCGTCCTGAAAGCTGTCAAGGCCGCGCACGACGCGGATCGAATCGTTGCTGCCGTCCGTGCGGGATAAGTAGACCGTGATATCCACCGTATCGCCGGTGTAAATGCTGCTTCTGCTGGCCCGGTAGCCGGTGATCAGAAAGCTGGTTCCTGCCCGTGCCGTCGTGCCTCCGCCCGTCGCTTTGGCGACATTCACGGGCAGCAGCGCTGCGCACAGCACAAGGGCAAGGCAGAGCGAGAGCAGGGATCTTGAGATGCGTTTCATGTTCGATTTCCTCCGTTATTCGATGTAGGGTGCGGCGTCGATCTCCGCCTTGACCTGATTTTCTACGTTGCTGACGATCCTGCCGTCGATGAGTGTGACGATGCGGTCGGCATACTCGGTCATCTCCGGATCGTGGGAGACGAGCACGATCGTCTGGTGGAAGCGCTTGGCAAAGCCGCGGATCATGTGCATGACCTCTTTCGTTGTCTTCGAGTCGAGGTTGCCGGTCGGCTCGTCGGCGAACACGACCTCGGGGCGCGTGACGAACGCGCGTGCGATGCCCACGCGCTGCTGCTGTCCGCCGGACATCTGGTTCGGAAAGTGGTCCATGCGGTCCTTCAGTCCCACGCGGCAGAGCATTTTCTTCGCCTCCAGCAGCCGCACATCCGGGTCGATGCCCTTGAACATCAGCGGCATGGCCACGTTTTCCGCCGCCGTCAGCTCCGGCAGCAGGTTGTAGGACTGGAAGACGAAGCCGATGTGCTTCTGCCGAAAGGCCGCGAGTTGATTTTCGTTGAGCTGTGAGATCGGCACGCCGCCGATGCGCACCACGCCGCGCGTGGGCTTTTCGAGTCCCGCCAGCTGGTTGAGCAGCGTCGATTTGCCGCTGCCGGACGTGCCGAAGATGCAGCACACCTCGCCCCGCGGGATGTCGAGGTCAATATTGTGCAGTGCGACCACGTGCTCCTGCCCCATCATGTACACCTTTCGGAGCTTTCGCACCGAAATGACGGGCTTCTGGTCATTTGCCATCGCAGTTTCTCCTCAATTTTAATCTTGGGTCCATTATAATCTCATCTTATGAGGAAGTCGTTACAATCAGGCGCGATTTGGTTACAAATTATTTAAGAGTTCCTTAATTCTCGCACCGAGCCTCTTTCCTGTATTATTTAGACGGAATTTATCGAAAAATGTTTCATCCTTTTTGAAAAAAAGCGGCGGATTTTTTGATCCGCCGCTTTTTTAAGTTCATGCCGTTTTAGTTCAGCGGCACGTCGGGCACGACGTAGACCGTCATCTCTTCGCCATTTGTGTCGATGGACACGGTGTCGTCGATGGGCTGCGTCAGCGCCGCGTCCGCGTAGAGCGTGCAACCGCTGCGGCAACAGATGTTGACATACGTCCCCCTCGCCACATGGTATTCATTCACCCACCAGTCTTCGCCCCCTTCTTTCGCGGGGAGGCAGACCGTCAGCAGGCAGGCGGGTCTCGTGTCGTCCGTCGCGTACACGACATCGTTCAGAAGGTAGCGGCCTGACTTATAGGGTTCTGTTTCGTAGGGCTCATCGTAGCTCCAGTTGTAGAGCGTCGTGCCCATCTCCGTCGCGCCGCCCTCGCCGTCCTCGATGTAGTCGGTCACGGACATGGCGAGCAGCTCTCCCGTCTCGGGATCGGCGTAGTAGAGGGTGGTATAGTAGTAGCCGCCGGCGTCTTTAAAGCGCGTGGTGGTCGAGAGCAGCACCGCGCCGTCCTGCTCGCTGCGCTCGTCGAGCGTTTCCTCGGCGTTTTTGGCAGCGGGATCGGCGCACTGTGGCAGTATGTCAAGGAGATACTCCGTCCCCTCGCCCGGAATGGGATAGATGTTCAGGCTTGCGTTATCGTCGCTCGTCATGCGCGTGGCGTACAGGCTGCCACACCCCTCGCTCCACAGCTCATCCTCGCCCGGGCCGCTGTTGGCGGTATAGCTGTAGTGCGAGGACATGAGGATCGTGCTGTCGCCCCCGTCCGTGTACTGCAATCTTGCGGTGTAGGCCACCTCGCCGTCCCGGTCGGTGCCCTGAATGTTCACGGTCACGGCGTCGTACTTTGCAAGCAGTACGCACGGATCGTTGACCTCGCGCAGCGTTTCGAGCGTCACGTCCATCGGCGTGTCGTCCTTGCCGCCGTTTCCATCGTCCTTGCCGCCCTGCGTGCCGCAGCCGGCAAGAAGTGCCGCGACACAAAGCGCGCCAATGCCTGCTTTCTTCCAGTTTTTCACCTTGGTTTCCTCCTTATTTGGGTGCGGACTTACGCCCGCGTTCTAAAGCTTTTTAATGGTTCTCTTCCAGCGGCACGATGTAGACCGTCGCACTCTCGCCGCTCGTGTCGATGCCGTCGTAGAAGTCGATGGGCTTGGTCAGCTCCCTGTCCGCATAAAGTGCGAGATCCGCACTGTCGAGGAAGAGGATGCGCGTGCCGTGTGCCACGCGATACAGGGTCATCGCCCAGCCGTTCTCCTCCTCCTCAACGGGATAGAAAGTCGTCAGGTCGCAGACGTCCTCCTTGCTGTCCGTCGAAAACAGAACCTCGTTCATCACATTGCGCTCTGCCTGATAGGGCTCGTCGTAGCTCCAGCGGTAGAGCGTCGTATGCAGCTTGGATACCTCGCCGCTTTCCTTTTTAATGTAGTCGGTCACTGACGCCTCCAGCACCTCATTCGTCGCAGGGTCAACGCGGTAGTGCACCGTGTAATAATCTCCATCGGAAGCCAGATAACGCGCGGTAACAGAGAGCAGCAGCTCGCCGCCCTGCTCGCTGCAGCTGTCGACCGTCTGCTCCACATCCTCTTCCAAAGCAGGGCATCGGGGGATCATGTCGAGAACGTACTGCTCATACATTCCCTCAAGGTAAATGCTCAGGCTCAGGTCCTCGGTGCTGTCGCTTTCCATACGCGCAGCATCCATCGTTCCGTTCGCCTCGCTCCACAGTTCGCTCTTGCCGCTGGTGCTGTTTTCGGTGTACCGGCAATGATACCAGGCCAGCACATCCTCCACACCACGGGTGTACTGAAACTTCGCCGTATACGTCACGGCGTCATTCTGGTCGCTCTCCTGCACGGTCACGGTCACAGCGCCGTGCTTTTCGAGCAGGGATCGCGGATCATTCGCGGCACGGATCTGCTCGAGCGTGATCTGCGGCTCATCGGCGCTGTCGTCATCTTTCAGCCCGCAGTCGCCTCCACAGCCTGCGAGCAGCAGCGCGGCGGCAAGTGCGAGGGCACTCATTAGTCCCCAGCGGTTCATTTTGTTTCTCCTTTCATCGTCTTCTTTCCATCTTGATTATGCGGAGCTTTTTTCGTTCCGTACATTCTCTTAGACGAGAAATTTCTCAAAAAGTTTCACCCTTATGATTTTTTTAAGAAACTTTTTTCTTTCCCGTGCGAGCTCTTGCATTTTCCGCCGATGCGGCATACAATGAGGACACATTTCACCCGGGAGGGGCGTTTTTATGAACTATATCGGCATCGACCTCGGCGGCACAAACATCAAGGGCGCACTCGTGAGCGCAGAGGGCGAGATCTTAAAGGAGCATTCTATCCCGACGCGCGTCGATCTCGGCCCCGAGGCGGTCGCGGGACGCATCGGTCAGGTCATCGCGCAGCTCTCTATCGGCGAGGACACCGTCGGCGGCGTGGGCGTCGGCTGCCCCGGCACGGTGGACGACGCGAGCGGCATCGTGCGCTTTGCGGCGAACCTGAATTTTGTGAACTTCGACCTGCGAAGCGCGCTGCGCGCGCATACTGCGCTTCCCATCCACCTCGGCAACGACGCAAACGCCGCGGCGCTGGGCGAGGCGCTGTTCGGCTGCGGCCGCGGCGCGGAGAGCTCCATCGTCGTCACGCTCGG
>ERZ773157.3669-NODE-3669-length-9942-cov-6.112269_pt1 | contig 9942 bp, 7 predicted proteins | sample MGYA00511480_ERZ773157 | MGnify/ENA primary metagenome ERZ773157 (study PRJEB29015, sample SAMEA2737863) | human gut metagenome | biome: human gut; feature: human-associated habitat; material: faeces | place: China | collected 2012 ... | reverse complement strand
TGATCATGCTGCTCTCCATGCCAATGCGCTCGCACAGGCCCTTGCACAGCACCTTTTCGCCTTGCATATCAATGAGCTGATATTTCAGGCTGGAAGAACCACAGTTGATAACAAGGATCTTCATTGGGTTTGTCCTCCTTCAAAATTTAAGAGCCATGCCGGGCGGGACCCGGTTTTTGTATTGGCCCTTTTGTATCAGACAAATTTATTATATAATGAAGCAGAAAACATTGCAAGGCTCTTTTCGGCACAAGCGAACAGAATTTGCAGAGAATCAGGGGTAGACGATATGAATTTTGTCGGCATCATTGCAGAGTATGACCCGTTCCACAGCGGCCACGCATTGCAGCTGCGCATGCTGCGGCAGCGGGGGGCCAGTACCATCGCGGTGTGCATGAGCACCGGCGTTGTGCAGCGCGGTGGGGTACCCATCCTGCCGGAAGCTGTGCGGGTGCGCGCAGCGCTGGCTGCCGGGGCGGACCTGGTGGTGGCGCTGCCTGCGCCCTATGCCAACGCCAGCGCAGAACAGTTTGCCGCTGCCGGGGTACATCTGCTGGCCGCGCTGGGGTGCGATACCCTTGCGTTCGGTGCCGAAACCCCGGAGCCCGCCCCCTTGCAGGCAGCGGCTGCCGCGCTGTGCAGTGCGGCGTTCCCGGCGGCGCTGCGCAGCCAGCTGGAAAGCGGCCTGCCCTTTGCCGCCGCCCGTGCCGCAGCCGCCGAAATATTGTGCCCCGGTGCTGCGGATTTGCTGCAAACGCCCAACAACATTTTGGGGATCGAATACTGCAAGGCCATTCTGGAACAGGAGGCACCCATGACCCCGGTGCCGCTGCCCCGCGTGGGGGCGGGCCACGGGCAGGCCCTTGCCGAAAGCGGCCACGCACAGTTTGCCAGTGCCAGCGCGCTGCGCGCCCTCTGGGCAGAGCAGGGCGCGGATGCGCTGACTCCTTATGTGCCGGAAAAAGCACTGGAGCTGTATAAAAAAGCGGAAATCGACGGAATGTATACGGATCATGCCGCTGCGGGCCGGTGTGAGCTGGCTCTGCTGCGGGCGGCCTGTGCCCGGCCGGAAGCTTTTGCCGCAGTGCGGGGCGTTTCCGAGGGATTGGACCACCGGTTGGAAAACGCCGTGCGCAGCTGCACCGGCCTGCCCCAGCTGCTGGACGCGCTGACCACTGTGCGTTACCCCCGGGCCCGGATGCGCCGCCTTGCCATGGATGCGGCACTGGGCTATGCGGCGGAGACCGTGCCTGCCCTGCCGCCCTATCTGCATTTGCTGGGGGCAAGGCGGAAAGCACTTGTGCTGCTGAAGCATGCATCCCTGCCGCTGAGCCACTCGCTGGCAAAGCTGGAAAAAGAAAACGATGCCTGCGCCCGCATGGCGGCGGCACAGGCAGGAGCCAGCGATTTTGGCGCACTGTGCCGCCGGGTGCCCGGGCCGATGGGGGGAGTATATCGTCAAAAAATTATCTTTTTGACGAATTGACAAAAAATAATCGAAGAAATTTTATGCAGAAACACTTGTGCCCGGACGGTTTGTGGTGTATGATTAAAGCAATGCAATGTTGGATACAACAAATGAGAACGGAATCAGAAAACCGCACGCAATAAGGAGGAAACTTCATGGCACTTCACGTTCTGGACGAAGCCAACCGCTGTCTGGGCTGCAAAAAGCCGCTGTGCCAGCAGGGCTGCCCCATCCACACCAACATCCCGGAGGTCATTCGGCTGCTCAAGGCAAACCAGATGGACGAAGCTGGCAGAATGCTGTTTGAGAATAACCCGCTGACCACCGTTTGTGCGTTGGTGTGCAACCACGAGAACCAGTGTGAGGGCCACTGCGTGCGCAACCGGATGCCCAGCCACGACCCGGTGCACTTCTCCATTATTGAAGACTACATTTCCACGACCTACGCCAACAAAATGACCGCCGGCCCTGCCCCCAAAAACGGCATGAAGGCGGCAGTCGTTGGCTCCGGCCCGGCGGGCCTGACCATTGCGGTGCTGCTGGCACGCTGGGGCTACGATGTGACCATCTTTGATGCCCGCGATAAAATTGGCGGCGTCATGCGCTACGGCATCCCCAACTATCGCCTGCCGGACAGCGTGCTGGACGATTTCCAGTACCGCCATCTGGAGCTGAAGGGCATCAAGGTGCGGCCCAACACCACCATCGGCAAGACCATCACCATCGATGATCTGTTCCGCGACGGCTACAAGAGCGTGTTCATCGGTGCCGGTCTGTGGAAGGCCAACGCCATGCACATCAAGGGCGAGAGCCTTGGCAACGTAGCCTTTGGCATCGACTATCTGGCAAACTCCAAGGCCTTCCGTCTGGGCGATGATGTGGCCGTCATCGGCGTGGGCAACTCTGCCATGGACTGCGCCCGCACCGCCATCCGCAACGGTGCCCGCCACGTCACCTGCTATGCCCGCCGCGACGAGAGCTGCATCAGCGCCTCCGAGTACGAGGTGAGCTATGCAAAGCTGGAGGGCGTGGGCTTCCGCTTCTGCAAAGCACCGGTGGAGATCCGGGAGAACGGCCTGATCTGCCGCGATACCGTCAAGGGCGAGGACGGTAAATTTACGCAGGTGGAGGGCAGTGAGACTTTCTACCCCCACACCGGCGTGATCGTGTCGGTCAGCCAGGGCTCGGAGAGCAACCTCGTCAAGACCACTACCGGCATCGAGACCAACCAGAAGGGTCTGCTCACCGTCAGCGAGGACGGCAGCACCACCCGCGAGGGCGTATTTGCCGGCGGCGATGCCGTGATGGGCGCACGCACCGTGGTGGAGGCGGTGGCTGTGGCCAAGAAGGTGGCCGAATCCATGGATGCCTACATGAAGAGCCTGCCTGCAGAAGAAGTGGCTGACCCCTATGCCAATATCCCGGTGTTCCAGACCCCCACCTCGGACGTGCTGGCAAAGCAGGAGATCTGACGAAATAAAGACAAACTTGGAAGAAACTGTAAAGCTTCTGCGTCTTTGCCGATCTTTGCCGCTCCGTTTGTTGACGGGGCGGCTTTTGCCTTGTATACTATTCATATACTTGTTTCCGATTTGTACAAACTGGATACAAAACGGTGAAAGGCGGTGGACGCTATCCTGAAAGCATCCCTCCCGAAACTGCGGGAAAAACTATTGGAAGCGCTGCAGGCAGTGCTGCCCATTGCAGCCATCGTGCTGGTGCTCTGCTTTACCATTGCGCCGGTGTCGCCCAGCATCCTGCTGTGCTTTTTGCTGGGGGCCGCCATGATCGTGGTGGGCATCATGTTCTTCACACTGGGCGCGGAGATGAGCATGACCCCCATGGGCGAGCGCGTGGGTGCGGTGATCACCAAAAGCCGGAAGCTGCCGGTGATCTTGGGCATCGGCTTTCTGCTGGGCTTCCTCATCACCATTTCGGAGCCGGACCTGCAGGTGCTGGCAAATCAGGTGCCCTCCATCCCGAACCGCACCCTTATTTTATCGGTGGCGGCGGGCGTGGGCCTGTTTCTGGTGTTTGCCTTCCTGCGTATGCTCATTGGCATCTCGCTGCCAAAGCTGCTGGTGCTGTTCTACGGCATGATCTTTCTTCTGGCGGCGTTTGTGCCCAAGGAATTTCTTGCTGTGGCCTTTGACTCCGGCGGTGTGACCACCGGCCCCATGACGGTGCCCTTTATCATGGCGCTGGGCGTGGGTGTTTCGTCCATCCGCGGCGACCGCCACGCGGCGGACGACAGCTTTGGTCTGGTGGCCATGTGCTCCATCGGCCCCATTCTGGCAGTGCTCATTCTGGGCATCGTGTTCCGCGCCTCGGACAGCACCTATATCCCGCCGGTGCTGCCGGAGGTGAGCGACTCGGTGGAGCTGTGGCAGCTGTTCCATGTCAGCCTGCCTACGTATCTGGAAGAGATCGCTGTCTCGCTGCTGCCCATCATCGTGATGTTCGGCATTTTTCAATTTGCGGCTCTGCACATGGACCGCCGGTCGCTGGGCCGCATTGCGGTGGGTCTTGCGTATACCTACGTGGGCCTTGTGCTGTTCCTCACCGGCGCAAATGTGGGCTTTATGCCCGCCGGTAATTATCTGGGTCAGGTGCTGGCCGGGCAGAGCTTCCGCTGGATCATCATTCCCATTGGAATGCTCATCGGTTACTTCATCGTCAAGGCCGAGCCGGCCGTCTATGTGCTGAACAAACAGGTGGAAGAGGTGACCGACGGTGCCATTTCGGCCAAGGCCATGGGCATGGCACTCTCGGCAGGTGTTTCCATCTCGGTGGGCCTTGCCATGGTGCGGGTGCTCACCGGCATTTCCATCCTGTGGTTCCTCGTGCCGGGCTATGTGTTTGCCATCGGCATCTCCTTTGTGGTGCCAAAGCTGTTCACCGCCATTGCATTTGACGCGGGCGGCGTGGCATCCGGCCCCATGACAGCCACCTTCCTGCTGCCGCTGGCACAGGGTGCCTGCGTGGCCGTGGGCGGCAATATCGTCACCGACGCTTTCGGCGTGGTGGCCATGGTGGCCATGACCCCGCTCATTACGGTGCAGCTGATGGGCCTTGTGGCACAGCTGCGCACCCGCAAGGCCCGGCGGCTGCAGCCTGCGGCCATGGGTGCGGCCTTTGCCGGTCTGGCGGACGATGATATCATTGAACTGTAAGGAGGGCGCGGCATGAGTTCGTTGTTTTTGATGGTGACCATCACCGACCGCCGCTCCACCGATGCCTTTTTGCAGCTGTATGAGCAGCGCGGCGTGGATGTGAACCTGCGCACGGTGGGCAGCGGCACAGCGGTGCGGGAAACGCTGGCCACGCTGGGTCTGGAAAAGACCGAGAAGGCGGTGCTGCTGGCGGTGGTGACAGAGGATACATGGAAGGCCGTCCGGACAGACCTGCGCCGCAAAATGCGCATCGACGTGCCGGGCACCGGCATTGCATTCACGGTGCCGCTGAGCAGCATCGGCGGCAGAAGGGCGCTGATGTTCCTCACCCAGCACCAGCCGCTGACATTGAAGGAGGAGAGCACCTTGAAGGATACCCGTTACGAACTGCTGCTGGTGATCGCCAATCAGGGCCACACCGGCACCATTATGGATGCCGCCCGCGCCGCAGGTGCCGGCGGTGGCACGGTGATCCACGCCAAGGGTACCGGCATGGAAGGCGCAGCCCAGTTCCTTGGCGTGGAGCTGGTGAACGAAAAGGAGCTGGTGCTCATCGTGGCCCGCACGCCGGAAAAGAACCGCATCATGAAAGCCATCATGGACGGTGCCGGGCCAAAGGCGGGTGCGATCGTGTTCTCGCTGCCGGTGACGGATACCGCCGGTCTGCGTCTGCTGGAGGACGAGGAACCGGTGCAGGAGACCTCTGCGCAGTAAACAACAAAATGTAATTTATTCCGGGATTATTCCGCATTTATGGGCGAAACGCTTGATAAATGCGGATTTTTTCGTTATCATAGAAGAAAGAAATTCAAGAATGAGGGACAAAAGATGATAAAGCTTTCATATGAGCAGCAGATCGCATTCAATTCGCTGTCCATCATCGTGGGCAATGCACTGTATGCGCTCACGGTGGTGCTGTTTCTTGTGCCGTCAGGCCTGATCACCGGCGGTGCCACCGGCATCGCACTGGGCATCAACCGTGCATTGGGACTGCCGGTGTCCGGTGTGCTGTTCGTCATCAACATGACCATGCTTACGGTGGGCTGGGTGCTGCTGGGGCGGCGCTTTGCCATCACCACCATTGCCAGCACCGTGCTCAGCCCCCTGTTTCTGGCTCTGTGGGAGCGGGTGTTCACAGGCTTTGTGCTCACCGATGATCTGGTGCTCAACACCATTTTTGCAGGCCTCGGCGTAGGCATTTCGCTGGGCATCACCATCCGGGCAGGCGCATCCACCGGCGGCATGGACATCCCTCCGCTGGTGCTGAACAAATATTTCCACATCCCGGTGTCGGCCAGTATGCTGGTGTTCGATATGCTCATCCTCTGCCTGCAGGCGGCGTTCAGCCCGCTGCAGCAGTGTCTGTACGGCATCGTGATGGTGATCGTGTATACGGTGGTGCTGGACAAGGTGCTCATCTTCGGCACTACCCGCACCGAGGTAAAGATCATCAGCCAGCACGCCGATGATATCCGCGAAGCCATCTTCATCCAGCTGGACCGCGGCGTGACCGTGCTGCATGGCGAGGGAGGCTACAGCCACGAGCCGGAGCAGGTGCTGCTGAGCATCGTGAGCAACCGCCAGCTGCCGAAGCTGGAAAAGCTGGCCCATGCCATCGACCCCACCTGCTTTATGATCGTGAGCCATGTGACCGAGGTGAGCGGGCGCGGCTTCTCGCTGGATAAGAATTACCAGTAAACGCTGAAAATCCCAGCAGATACTTGAAAAACAGTACCGGTTTAGGGTATAGTATAGAAGAACGGTAGGTTATGCCGTGATTTTACCCAACAGGAAAGGAAAACCATCATGTTTGATATTTTCAATATGCTCAAGAAGGAAGAACACAAGGACGCAAAGCAGGTGACCCGCGAGACCATCATCGGCGATATCCTGGATATGGACCAGACCACCGCTCCCTACTTCATGGAGATCGGCATGCACTGTCTGGGCTGCCCTGCATCCCGCGGCGAGAGCATCGAGGAGGCCTGTGCTGTCCACGGCGTGGACTGCGATGAGCTGATCGAGAAGCTGAACGAGCATCTGGCCGCAAAGAAGGCATAAATTGCTGCCCACACTGGATGCGCGTCTGGCTGCCGCCGCAGAGCTTGTGCGGCCGGGAGAGCCGGTGGCGGACATCGGCTGCGACCACGGCAAGCTGACGGCGGTGCTGGCGGCTTCGGGAAAATACCCGAAGGTGATCGGTGCCGACCTGCGGCCCGGCCCGCTGGCAAAGGCAGAGCAGACGCTGGAACATGCAGGCTGTAAAGACCGCGCTGAGCTTCGGCTTGGCGACGGTCTTTCTGTGCTTACGGAGAACGAAGTAGGCAGCATCGTGCTGGCGGGCGTTTCCGCCCAGACCACTTGGGAAATTTTAGAGAAAGCCCCGTGGGTGTTCACCGTGGGAGGACCGCGGATCATCATGATCCCAGCCACCCGCCACGACGCGCTGCGCCGCTGGTTGTGGGAGCATGGCTTCTCCTTTGCAGCCGACCGCCCGGTGCAGGCGGCGGGCCGCTGGTACGCGGTGATGGCGGCGGAGTACACCGGCAGGGTGTATGCGCCCACCTTTGCCGAGTGCCTGTTTGGCAGTACGGGAGAGTGGCCTGGGGGAAAAGGCTACGCCGACTGGCAGAAGGCAAAGCTGCCCCGGATGCGCCTTGGCGTGCCGGATGGCAGCGAACTGGCGCAGGAAATCGATAGTTTATTAGCTGGCTTGCCCTCTCAGGCCGCTTCGCGTCCAGCTCTCCCAAAGGGAGAGCCTTTGGCAAAATGATGAACGCTGCATGGAATGCCAAGGCCTCTCACCATGGGAGAGGTGGCATTGCGTAAGCAATGACGGAGAGGGCGAGGATGGTGAAGATATGATAACAGTTAATCAGGTATACGAAGCAATGCAGGCCATCGCGCCGCTGGAGCTGGCGGAACACTGGGATAATCCCGGCCTGCTGGTGGACTGCGGCGGGCAGATGCACCGGGTGCTGGCAGCACTGGACATCACCCCCGAAGTGGTGGCCGAAGCCGCCGCAAAGCAGTGTGAGATGATCGTGTCCCACCACCCGGTCATTTTTGATCCGCTCAAAAAGATCGGCCCGCAGGATGTGCCTTTCCAGCTGGTGCAGGCGGGCATTTCTGCCATCTGTATGCACACCAATCTGGATGCTGCCGAGGGCGGCGTGAACGAAGTGCTGGCAGGCATCTTTGACATGAAGAATATGGAAACCTTTGCCGAGGGCTGCGGCCGTGTGGGAGCCATTGAAGAAATCGCGGTTCCGGAGCTTGCCCGCAAGGCACAGCAGGAGCTTGCTGCGCGCTGCAACGCGCCCGCCGTCGGCCCGGCGGTGCAGGTGAAGTTTGTGGATGCGGGGAAGCCGGTCAAGCGCTTGGCGGTCATCAGCGGTGCGGGCGGAAGCCTGTTTGCAGATGCCATTGCTATGGGCGCGGACTGCCTGCTGACCGGTGAAGCCAACCACCACCACGCCATCGATGCCAAGCGGCTGGGCCTTTCGCTCATTGCGGCGGGCCACTACGCCACCGAATTTCCGGTGACCGCCGCCGTGGCTGCAAAGCTGCGCGCCGCCCTGCCGGAGCTGGAAGTGCTGGTGAGCACTGAAAACCGGGATCCGTATACGTATTTGTAAGGAAAAGCCGCTGCTTTTTCTTGCAGCGATTTTCCGGCTGAGATGAAGATTGCCGCTGCAGCCTCTTCTGTGAAAGAGTAATTCGGCAAAGCCCGCAGGCTTTGCCGAATTACAAATACAAATAAAAATTCCGCTGATTATGGCCAAAGCGAATGCGGCGGCCATTTAAAATCGTTAAATGAGGTAAACACTATGGCATTGGATGCCGCGACACTGGCCCTTACGGCAGCAGAGCTCAAAGCAACGCTGACCGACGCCAAGATCGCAAAACTATTTGAACCCACCCGCGATGAGCTGGTGCTCACCCTGCGCACCCGCACGGATACCTATGCGCTGCTGCTTTCGGCCCGCAGCGGTTCTGCCCGGGTGTGCCTGACCGAAGAAAGCTTTGAAAACCCGGAGACGCCGCCCTCCTTCTGCATGCTGATGCGCAAGCACCTCACCGGCGGCAAGCTGCTGGATGTCCGGATGGAGCCGGGCGACCGCATCGTCTACTTCGAGTTCCAGTGCACCAACGAGATGGGCGACCTTGTGCGCAACACCCTGTGTGCCGAGCTGATGGGCCGCTACTCCAATCTGGTTCTGGTGCAGAACGGCAAGATCATTGACGCACTTAAGCGCGTGGATTTTGAGGACAGCGATGTGCGCCAGCTGCTGCCGGGCCTGCCCTACACCACGCCGCCCAAGCCTGCAAGACCGGACTTCCTGCTGGTGAGCAGTGCGTCCATCGTGGCAGCAGCCTGCCAGAGAGATCTGCCGGTGGCAGATGCCCTCAACAAGACCGTGGCCGGTGTTGGCCCGGTGGTCTGCCGCGAAGCTGCATGGCGTGCCTTTGACGGCGAACATCTGCCCGCCAATGAGCTGACCGAGAAACAGAAGCGCAAGCTTATGGCTGCCATCGACGAGCTGAAGGAAGAGCACGCAACCGGCGGTACGCCCTGCAGCGTCACCGACCCCAGCGGAAAGCCCATCGAGTATACCTTTTTCCGCCCGCAGCAGTACGGCGAAAAGTATATAATAAAGGAATGGCCCTCCTTCAACGCCATGCTGGAGGGCTACTACGCTGAGAAGGACCGCGCGGAACGCCTGCGCACCAAAAGCAAGGAGCTGCACAAGGCCGTGCACAATATGTACGAGCGCGCCGTGCGCAAGCAGGCCGCCCGTCAGGAAGAGCTTGCTGCCAGCGGCAAGAGCGAAAAGCTGCGTCTGTACGGTGAGCTGCTCTCGGCAAACCTCTATCTGGCCCAGAAGGGCATGAAGAGCATCACCGTGCCCAACTGGTACGACGAGGGCAAGGAAGTGACCATCCCGCTGGACCTGCGGTTCACACCCAGCCAGAACGCTCAGAACTTCTTCAAGAACTACAAAAAGAAGCAGACCGCCGCCCGGATGCTGGTGGATCTGCTGGCAGAGGGTGAAAAGGAGATCGCCTATCTGGAAACGGTGCTCTACGAGGTGGAGTCCGCTTCCGGTGAAGCGGCCCTCAACGAGATCCGGGCAGAGCTGAAGAGTCAGGGCTACCTGAAATACTACAAGCAGCGGGATAAGCGCCAGAAGCCTGCAGATTTCCTGCGGTTCACTTCCACCGATGGCTTTGAGATCCTGGTGGGCCGCAACAACGCCCAGAACGACAAGCTCACCCTCCACACCGCCCGGGGCAAGG
>ERZ773157.3656-NODE-3656-length-9968-cov-8.851306_pt1 | contig 9968 bp, 8 predicted proteins | sample MGYA00511480_ERZ773157 | MGnify/ENA primary metagenome ERZ773157 (study PRJEB29015, sample SAMEA2737863) | human gut metagenome | biome: human gut; feature: human-associated habitat; material: faeces | place: China | collected 2012 ... | reverse complement strand
GCTGGGTCGTGGACGAGCAGGGCAAGCAGATGCACAAGAGCGCCGGCAACGGCGTCGAGCCCAGCGAGATCATCAAGGATTACGGCGCAGACATCATCCGCCTGTGGGTGGCTTCTTCCGATTACACCGTCGATGTGCGTGCCGGCAAGAACATCTTCAAGCAGCTGAGCGAGGCCTACCGCAAGATCCGCAACACCGCCCGCTTCATTCTGGGCAACCTCGACGGCTTCGACCCCAACACCGACTGTGTGGCTGACGACCAGCTGCAGGACATCGACCGCTGGGCTCTGGCTGCGCTGGATGACCTCATCGTCAACACCAACGCTGGCTATGCTGTGTATGACTTCAACAAGGTCTACCACGCTGTCTACAACTTCTGTGTCGTGGCCATGTCCAACTTCTATCTGGACGTCACCAAGGATCGCCTGTACTGCACCAACGGCACTGGCCGCAAGGCTGCGCAGACCGCGATGTACAAGATCCTCGTCGCTCTGGACAAGATCATCGCTCCCATCCTCTGCTTCACCAGCCAGGAGATCTGGGATTTCCTGCCCAAGACCGAGGCTATGAACAAGTATGTTGTCTTCGAGGATATGCCGAAGGCTGGCCAGTACGCAGCTGACGATGCCTTCAAGGCCAAGTGGGCGCAGCTCATCGCTGTCCGCGACGAGGTCAAGAAGGTCCTCGAGCAGGCCCGTGCAGATAAGCAGATCGGCGCTTCTCTCGAGGCTTCCGTCACCCTGTACTGCAATGACGCCGTCTACGATCTGCTCAACAGCATCCCGATGGACGAGCTGGCCGACCTGATGATCGTCTCCCATGTGGAGCTGGTCAAGGGTGAAGGCGGCGCAGCCAGCGCCGTCGAGGGTCTGGGCGTTGCTGCTGCACACGCCACCGGCGACAAGTGCGAGCGCTGCTGGAAGTACTCCGCAGACATTGGCACCCACGCTGCTCATCCCACCCTGTGCGCACGCTGTGCCGCTGTTGTGGAGGGCTAAACCATTTTGTATCTCTGGCGGCGCACCCGGCGCAAAAGGGGGCGCCGCCTTTTTCAAAAAATCAGGAGAAACTATGGCATATGTCATTCTGAATCTGGTCTGTGTGGCCGCGCTGGTGGGCATCGACCAGGCCATCAAGCTCTGGGCTACCCAGTATCTGGCCCCTGTGGAGGCCATCACCGTCATCCCGCATGTGGTGGAGCTGCGCTTCGTGCTCAATCAGGGCATGGCGTTCAGCCTGCTGAGCGGAAAGCAGCTTTTCCTTATTCTCGCCACCAGCGCCGCGCTGCTGCTCGTGGCTTACCTGCTGTTCTTCCGCAGCCGCGGCAAGCTCCTGCAGCAGATCGCTTTCATCCTCGTGCTGGCCGGCGGCATCGGCAACCTCATCGACCGTGTGCTGAACGGTGAGGTCGTGGACTACATCAACCCGCTGTTCATCGACTTTGCAGTCTTCAACTTTGCCGACATCCTCGTCTGCGTCGGTGTAGCGCTCTGGGTGCTGGTCATCCTGCTGGAAGAAGTGGAAGATAAGCCCTCGAAGGAGCAGTAAACCATGGAACAGCGTGAATTTATCGTGGAAGCGGAGGCCGCAGGCCAGCGCATCGACCGCTTCCTCAGCGGGGAGGACACCGGCCTTTCCCGCAGTGCGCTGCAAGGCCTCGTGGCTGACGGTCATGTGCTCTGCAACGGCAAAAGCATCGCCAAGAGCCTCAAACTCAAGGCGGGGGACACCATCCTGCTGGAAATTCCGGACGCAAAGCCTATCGAGGCTGTGCCGCAGGACATCCCGCTGGACATCGTGTACGAGGACGACCACCTTCTGGTGGTGAACAAGCCCAAGGGCATGGTCGTCCACCCGGCCCCGGGCAACCCGGACGGCACGCTGGTGAACGCCCTGCTCTGGCACTGCAAGGGCAGCCTCTCAGGCATCGGCGGTGAGATACGCCCCGGCATCGTCCACCGCATCGACAAGGACACCAGCGGCCTGCTGGTGGTAGCGAAAGATGACGCCACCCACATCGGCCTGTCCCAGCAGATGGCGGTTCACAGCGTGGAGCGCGCCTACCAGACCGTTGTCTACGGCGGCTTTGCGCAGGACGAGGGCTTTGTGGAAGCAAATCTGGGCCGCTCAAAGACCGACCGCAAGAAGATGGCGGTCTACCCGGCCGGCGAGCCCCACACCAAGTATGCCTACACCGGCTATAAGGTACTGGAGCGCTTCGGCGGCTTTACCCTGCTGGAATGCCGCCTCAAGACGGGCCGCACCCATCAGATCCGCGTCCACATGGCGTCCATCCAGCATCCCGTGGCGGGCGACCCGGTGTATGGCCCCCACAACTGCATCACCAAGCTCCACGGCCAGTGTCTCCACGCAAAGACATTGGGCTTCATCCACCCCATCACAGGGGAACATCTCCGCTTTGACTCGGAGCTGCCGGAGTATTTCACCCACTTTATTGCATCGCTCAGGAGGGGGATTGTATGACGAATCTTCTCGATTCTACGCTCGTACTCTGCGATCTGGACCATCTCCTTTTGGCCGGTGACGGCAACATGCCGCAGGTCGTGCGGGATGTGCTCCAGCTGTTTTCCAGCCGAGGCGGCAGGCTGACGGTCTTCAGCCAGCGTTCGCCCCGGGCCGTCCGCGCCGTGCTGGGTGGACTGCGCCTTGCTGCGCCCGCGCTCACCTGCGGCGGTACGCTGGCCTACCGGTTCTCGGAGGGCAGCGGCCAGCCGCTGTGCAGCTTCGCGGGCTGTGAGGAATCCATCTTCAAAAAGCTGCCCGCAGCTGTGGGCCTCGGCATTGCGCTGCAGATGGCCGACGGCTCTACCCGTGTGCTGCGGATGAGCACCGCCCTCGAGCGCCATCTGCGCCGGGAGTTCACCCCCTTTACGCTGTGCAGTCCCGCCGACGTCAAGGGCGAGGACGTGCTGCGCATCCTGCTCTATCAGGACCGTCAGCAGCTGCCCATTCAGGCCCTTCTGGAAAAGGCGCTGGGGGACAATGCCGCCATGCTGCGCTCGGAGCGCACCGGCATGGATGTCATAGTGCTGACACCGGGTGCCGTCTCGGCGGAAGCTATGCTGGGCGCGGTCTGTCTGCCCGTCAACTGCACGGCTGACCAGCTCACCGTCGCCGCCGGGTGCAGCCAGATGCTCGAGCTGGTCCGTCAGGCCAAGCAGAGCGTCGTTCCGGCAGATGCCCCGGTGGAGCTGCGCCTTGCTGCCAGCCAGACGACCCTGACCGACCACGACACCGGTGCAGCCGCAGAGTTTTTCTATGGCCTTGTGCGAAGTGCCGAAGCCGCATCGTAAAGATTGTGTAAAGTCTCCTGCAAATTTTCCGCAGGAGACTTTCTTTTTGGAAGGATTTCGAGTACAATGAGAGAAACTATGTTAAGCCTTGGTGAGCGCCGCTTTCTGGCACTGGCGGCAGCAGCGACGGTCTGCATTGTCAGTCTGGCGTTCTGGTATGCCGTGCCGCCATCCCCGGCGCAGGCTTCGTCAGCGGTGGTCGAGCCTCTGCGGGAGTCCTTCCGTGTGGACCTCAACACCGCCGGGGTGGACGCTATGACCACACTGCCCGGCCTCGGGGAGAAGAAAGCGAGAGCCATTCTGGAATATCGTCTTGCCCATGGCCGGTTCCAGAGCCTCGATGAGGTGGCACAGGTGCCGGGCGTTACGCAGGATATGATAGACGAATGGCAGGGCCTCGCCTATGTGAGCTGAGAGGGGAGACCTTCTCGGGAAAAAGGAGTTATCATGAGTGAAGAGAGCATTTTTATCAACCGGGAATTGAGCTGGCTGGACTTCAACCGCCGCGTGCTGGTGCTGGGCAAGGATAAAAATGTCCCGCTGGCCGAACAGCTCAGGTTTCTGGCCATCTACGGCTCCAATCTGGACGAGTTCTTCATGGTGCGCGTCGGCTCGCTTCAGGAGCGCGCCAACCTCATGCGCGGCAAGAAGGAAAAGCGGGAAAACAAGACGAACATGACGGCGGAAGAGCAGCTTGCCGCCATCATGCCCAAGACCGCTCAGCTCCAGGAGGACTGCGACAAATACTACGCCAAAGCGCTGGAAAATCTGGCCGCTTGCGGCTACCGCAAGGTGGATTTCGACAAGCTGAGCAAAGAGGACGAGCACTTCTGGAAAAAGTATTTCCAGAGCGAGCTTTTCCCCATCCTCAGCCCCCAGATCGTGGACAGCCGCCACCCGTTCCCGTTCCTGCGCAATAAGGAAATCTATCTTGGCGTCCTCCTTCACGAAAAACACACCTCGGAGCACACCCTCGGCATCGTACCCATCTCAAGCCAGATGGAGCGGATGCGTTTCGTCCGGAAGGACAATGAGACCTGCTTTGCCTTGACGGAGGAGCTGGTGCTCCATTATGCGGCCCTCATCTTCGGAAAGGAAAATGTGCAGGAAAAGTGCCTCTTCCGGGTCACCCGCAACGCCGACATCGACGTGAAAGAGGGCATGATGGATCATGACATCGACTACCGCGAGATCATGGCCGATCTGCTCAAGCGCCGCCGCAAGCTGGCCGCCGTCCGTCTGCAGGTCATCCCCGCCGCACCGCAGGTCGCTCAGCTGCTCTGCAGCCGTCTCGAGCTGACCCACAAGCGGGTCTTCGTCCAGAAGAGTCCTCTTGACCTGAGTTTCTTCTACAAGCTCACCTCCCGTATGGAGTCCGACGGCCACCCCGAGCTGTTCTATACGCCTGCCCGGCCTATGCTGCCTCCGCAGGACTACGACCTTGCCGCCGAGGTGGAAAAGCACGATGTGTTGTTGAGTTACCCGTACCAGTCCATCCGCCCCTTTATTGCGATGCTGAAAAAGGCCGCGCAGGACCCCGACGTCATCTCCATCAAGATGACGCTCTACCGCATGGCCCGTGAATCTCAAATCGTACAGGCCCTCGTGGAAGCCGCTGAGAACGGCAAGGAAGTCGTGGCGCTGGTGGAGCTGCGCGCCCGCTTTGACGAACAGAACAACATCGACTGGTCGAAGCACCTTGAAGAGGCCGGATGTACGGTCATCTATGGCTTTGACGACTACAAAGTCCACTCCAAGCTGACTCTTATCACGAAAAAGAGCGCCCACGGCTACTCCTACATCACCCAGATCGGCACCGGCAATTACAACGAGAAGACCAGTGAGCTCTATACCGACTATTCCTTCATCACCGCCGACCTCGGCATCGGCGAGGAAGCGTCCAACGTCTTCCAGAACCTTGCCGTGCAGAAACTGACGGAAGAAAGCGAAAAGATGCTGGTGGCACCCCTCCGCTTTAAGAGCGTGCTGCTGGATGAGATGGATCGGGTCATCAACGCTGCCCGTCTGGGTCGCCCGGCTTCCATGATTTTGAAGAACAACTCCATCTCTGACCGTGACATCATCTTAAAGCTTGAGGAAGCCAGCTGTGCCGGTGTCCGCATCGACATGATCGTCCGCGGAATCTGCTGCGTCCGTGCCGGTGTGCCGGGCAAGACCGAAAACCTCTACATCCGCAGCCTCGTGGGCCGCTACCTCGAGCATGGCCGAATCTACAGCTTCTATGACGGCGTGAACACCCGCATCTATATCGCATCCGGCGACTTTCTCACCCGCAACACCGAGTGCCGCGTGGAAGTCGGCGTCCGGGTGGAAGACCCTGTGCTGAAGGAGAAACTCGACAGCATCCTCCGCCTCCAGCTCAGCGACAACGTCAACGCCCGCGAGATGCAGCCGGACGGCAGCTACCAGAAAGTCAAGTCCGCCCCCGGCGAGCCGCTGGTGAACAGCCAGATGGGAATGTACGACCTTCTCCGCGACGACTGGACGGCCCGCGACAAAGCGCCTGCACTGGCCTCCGTCGTCGAGACGCCGAAGCCCCAGCCCGTCAAGGCTCTGGAAAAGCCTGCCGCACCAGCAAAGGCGGCACCTCAGCCCGTAGAACTGGAAAAACAGCCAGCACAGCCGGAAAAGGCCGCTCCCGCCCCAATGCCCATCGTCGTCACCGAGAGCCACCCCCGACGCACCGGTCTGCTGAGCCGCCTGCTCGAGCACTTCCTGAAATAATCCCCGATGCCGCTGGCCCGCAAGGCCGGCGGCATTTTATATTGTCCTGCCGCATACAGTACAGGAAACAGGAGGGACGCCGATGGGGACAAGACAGCATAAAACAAAAGGATGGGTGATTTTTGCGGTGTTCTGCGCTGTCCTGTTCTGCGTGGCCGCTCTGCGGGCCTGTGCCGCAAAAGCCGCGCCCGAGGGCTGTTCGCTGAAACGGGTAAGGCCCGCGCAGACGGCCTGCTTCCCGCTGGGTACGACGGCATGGCGAGTCTCGGACGCCTACGGCTGGCGCACCGACCCCATCACCGGCGAAGAGGCGTTCCATCGCGGCACTGACCTTGCATGTTCGGAAGGTACGCTGGTGCTGGCCGCAATGAACGGCGTCGTCATTGCCGCCCGGCGGAGCGCGACCTACGGCAACTACCTCTGCCTGAGCCACAGCGGCGGGCAGGAGACGCTTTACGCCCATCTGCAATACCTCTTCATTCGGGCCGGAGAGGTTGTGCAGGCAGGTCAGCCGCTGGGAACAGCGGGGGAGACGGGCCGCTCCACCGGGGCGCACCTTCATTTTGAGCTTCTGGAACAGGGCGTCCGCTATGATGCGGGGGCTCTGCTGGGCCTGCCATGAGGCGGCTCGTCCGGCTGGGGCCGCTGGTGTTCCGTGACCCGCTGCTGCTCTGCGGGGCGCTGTATCTGCTGCTCTGGTTCGACGCCAGCGGCTTCCTGCGCATCGGTCTGTGCGCCGCCATCCTCCACGAAATAGGTCATATCTTCGTCTATCTGCTCCTGTTCCGGCGATTTCCCGTCATCGAAGTGACCATGACCGGTTTCTGTATGCGGACATGGGATCAGACCCTCACCCGGGGGCAGATCTTTCTGCTCGCTGCCGCCGGGCCGGGCATGAATGGCCTCTTGGCCGCCATCTGGACAATGAGGATGGAGCAGTGTGCAACCATCCGGGGCAGTGCGTTCCTTGCGGCCAATCTGCTCACCGGGGCGTTCAACCTTCTGCCTATCCCACCGCTGGATGGAGCTCAAATGCTGAGATGTCTGTTGCAATCTTCGCCCAAATAGGGTAAAATATATAAATATGCAATCCGTGTTGTTAAATGGAGGAACTTGATGTTTGATCCGAAACTGAAAGAAGCGCTGTCCCGGGTGCAGAAGCCGGGCCGTTACACCGGCGGCGAACCGGGCAGCGTCTATAAAAATAAAGACGAGGTAGACGTTCGCTTCGCGTTCTGCTTCCCGGATACCTACGAAGTAGGCATGTCCTTTCTGGGCGAAAAAATCCTCTACGAGCTGCTGAACAGCCACGAAAACTGGTGGTGTGAGCGCGCCTTTATGCCGTGGCTGGATATGAAGGCTGAGATGGAGCGCCTGAGCCTGCCCCTCTACACGATGGAGAGCAAAGACCCCCTCACGGCTTTCGACGCTGTGGGCTTTACGCTCCAATATGAGCTGTCCTACACCAACATCCTCGCCATGCTGGATCTGGCGGGCATCCCGTTCTATTCGAAAGACCGCGACGAGAGCTGGCCCCTCATCGTGGCGGGCGGTCCCTGTGCCTGCAACTCCGAACCCATCGCCGACTTCTTCGATGTCGTCCAGCTGGGCGAGGGCGAAAACCAGCTGCCCGGCATCTGCGCCGAGATCGAAAAGGCCAAGAAAGAGGGCGGCGTCTCCAAGAAAGAGCTGCTGCTCCGCATTGCCAAGATCCCCGGCGTCTATATCCCGGCTTTCTACGACATCGAATACTACGAGGATGGCCGCGTTAAGTCCATCACTCCCAACGAGCCGGGCATCCCGGCGGTCATCACCAAGGCCATCATCAAGAACCTGAACGACTTTGCACCTCCGACCAACTTCGTCGTCCCGATGGTGGGCGCCATCCAGGACCGCGCCAGTGTCGAGGTACTGCGCGGCTGTGTGCGCGGCTGCCGGTTCTGTCAGGCAGGCTTCCTCTACCGCCCCATGCGCCAGCGCGACGCCAGCCTGCTGAACAAGGCCGCACAGGACCTCTGCGCCAACACCGGCTACGAGGAGCTGAGCCTTTCCAGCTTGTCCACCTCTGACCACAGCCAGCTTGAAGAGCTGCTGGACGATTTGAACGAGTGGGCGCCGAAAGAGCACGTCAGCCTGTCGCTGCCCTCTCTGCGGATGGACAACTTCTCCCAGAGCCTCATTGAAAAAACCACCAAGGTGCGCAAGAGCGGCCTGACCTTTGCCGCTGAGGCCGGGACCCAGCGCCTGCGCGACGTCATCAATAAGAACGTCACCTGGGACGAGATCGAAAAGACCTGCTCGCTGGCCTTCGCCAACGGCTACACCTCCGTCAAGCTCTACTTCATGATGGGCCTTCCCACCGAGACGATGGAGGACATCGAGGGCATCGCCGAGACCGCTCAGAAAGTGGTCGATTTGTTCTACTCCAATCCCAAGCACGCCAAGGGCCGCGGCGTGCAGGTGACCATCAGCTGCGCCTGCTTCGTGCCGAAGCCCCACACCCCTTTCCAGTTCGTCCCGATGGATACCGAAGAGATGCTGCAGGCCAAGCAGAAGCACCTGCTCGAAAGCGTCCACAGCCGCAAGATCAAGGTCAACTACCACGACAGCACCACCAGCTTCCTCGAGGGCGTCTTTGCCAAGGGCGACCGCCGCTTGGCTCCCGTCATCCTCGAGGCCTACAAGCGCGGCTGCTATTTTGACGGCTGGGAAGAGTGCTTCAAGTACGACACCTGGATGAAGGTCTTCGAGGATATGGGCGTTGATCCCAAATTCTACTGCCAGCGCGCGATCGGTCTGGACGAAGTGACCCCGTGGAGCCACATGGACTACGGCGTCACCCACGAATATCTGGTGCGGGAGTACAACAAGGCTCTTGCCGCCCAGACTACCCAGCCCTGCAACCGTGCCTGCCACACCGCGTTGCCACCCCAGATTGTCAGGAGCTATCATCTCAACAACGGCAGTCAGCCATGTCGGCAACGGTGGTTTCTCCAAGCGCAATTCACCATTCATCGTCGGAGCAATCCAGTTGCCGTCATAAACCATTTCTCGGGCAGTAACTATATTTCCTGACTCCATTATGTCCGGCACCAATACTGAATTGTCCACAAAGAATGTCGTCAGACAGACCAAACACAAAAGCACCCATCTATCAATACTCATAAACAAACGCATCATTAATTTCAGTGGTCAATATACTGAAAAAAGCAAACAACCTAATCATTCCACACAAAAAAAAGCCGCCCTGTTCAAGAGCGGCTCCATATAGAATCAATCGTTCTGCACCATATTCGGATTTGAAGTCATTTCCTGTGTCGGAATCAGGAACTGCCACCGGATATCGCCGGCATCCACCTTCGCAGGCTTAAGGAATGTCTCTTCATGTCCCTTATCTGTACGGTCAAGCGACAGATTCAAACGCTTCATATCCATAAAGCGGAATCCCTCTCCCAAAAGTTCCAGACGACGCTGCAACATCACCTCTTCCACCAAGGCATTCCCTGTCACATCCGGAAGCTTATATTTCGGATCGCGGGCACTTACCAGCTCATACAGGACTTTCGCTGCTTCTCTGCTCTGGTCGGAGCGAGCCAACCCTTCTGCCTCAATCAGATACATTTCGGCTGCACGCATATAACAATAATCCCCGGACCAGTTGGCATAAGACGGCAGACGGAATTTATTCACCGTATAAGGAGGAACTTCAAATTCACCATTGTCACATTCCAATGTCGCACCGTCGGCACCGACACATACCGATTTCCTCACATCGCTGTCATTCATCGCATCATACAACTGCGAATTTATCCGCTTTTCATTACCGAGCTCATTATATCCTATTGAACAGGGATCCGTATTTGAAAAATAGGAAGCGTAAATAGTCGATTGGTCAACCTTTATCTGCAT
>ERZ773157.3642-NODE-3642-length-10034-cov-3.783445_pt1 | contig 10034 bp, 9 predicted proteins | sample MGYA00511480_ERZ773157 | MGnify/ENA primary metagenome ERZ773157 (study PRJEB29015, sample SAMEA2737863) | human gut metagenome | biome: human gut; feature: human-associated habitat; material: faeces | place: China | collected 2012 ... | reverse complement strand
AAAGGTACAGGGAGAGGGTGCCGCACAGACGGTGATCGAAGGCATCCATTATTTTGAACAGACCGATGTAGATACGATCATTATAGGACGTGGCGGAGGCTCTGTGGAAGACCTGTGGTGCTTTAATGATGAAATGCTGGCCAGGGTGATCGCAGACTGTACGAAGCCGATCATTTCCGCAGTTGGTCATGAGACGGATACCACGATCTCGGACTATGCCGCGGATCTGCGGGCACCGACACCATCCGCGGCAGCCGAGCTTGCGGTATATTCGTGGCGGGAGATGGAGATCGGTCTCAGGGAGTACCGGAATGATCTGAGGCAGGCGATGCACCAGATCCTGAAAGTGCGTAAGCTTGAATTACAGAAATATATGGTGCTTTTGCAGCATGTGAGTCCGGAGGATATCCTGCGGCAGAAGCGTCTTGTTCTTGCGGACAGCCAGGAGCGTCTGCAGAGGCTGATGGAGAAACGGCTCACCGATGCAAAGCACAGGCTGGCACTGTATGCGGAGGAGATGAAGGGATTATCGCCTCTTCAGAAGCTGCAGAGCGGATACACCTATACAGCAGACGAGGCGGGTAATCATATTGATTCCGTTCAGAGTCTTGAGAAGGGACAGCATCTGACGTTGACCTTTGCGGATGGACAGGCAGATGTCACGGTGGACGAGATCAGAGAGTAGGGCAGGCCTGCGGCGGAACGTTGGCGGGCTGAGAAAGGAATAGTAGTGTATTATGGCAAAAAAGATCATATTAGAGGAATCCTTTGAACAGCTTGAGACGATCATTGCGGAGCTGGAAAAGGGAGATATGACGCTGGAGGATTCCTTCAAGAAGTACGAGGAAGGCATGAAGCTTATCAAAAACTGCAGCAATTCGATCGACCGCGTTGAGAAGAAGCTGATCGTATTGGAAAACGGAGAAGAATAACAGAAGAATTTGCAAATACAGCGGCTGCGGAAACGGCGGGTTGCGGGAAGGCATGGTTTTATCATGAATAAAGAAAAATTTGAAAAAGAATTTAAGGAAAGACAGCAGGAGGCAGAGAAGATACTGACCGGGTATCTTCCGGACAGGGAGGGACTCCAGAAGACGATATTTGATGCGATGGAATACAGTCTGATGGCGGGTGGCAAGAGAATCCGTCCGATCCTGATGAGGGAAGCCTACCGGCTTTTTGGCGGTGAGGATATGAAGGTGATCGAGCCGTTTATGGCAGCGATCGAGATGGTACATACCTATTCGCTGGTTCATGATGATCTTCCTGCGATGGACAATGATGACTATCGAAGAGGAAGAAAGACGACGCATGTCGTATACGGAGAGGATATGGGAATCCTTGCCGGAGACGCCTTGCTCAATTATGCATTTGAGACGGCATCACAGTGCTTTGACCATATCAGTGACCCGATGTCGGCAGCAAAGGCAATGCAGATCTTTGCCCGCAAGGCGGGTGTTTATGGCATGGTTGGCGGTCAGGTCGTTGATGTGGAACGCACCGGACAGCCTTTGGATAAGGAAGTGCTCGAGTTTATTTATACGCTTAAGACAGGTGCTCTTTTAGAGAGTGCACTTATGGTGGGCGCAGCGTTAGCCGGTGCGGATGAGACGGCACTGGAGCAGATGGAACAGATCGGACGCAGTGTCGGAATGGCATTTCAGATCCAGGATGATATCCTTGACTGCACCAGCACGACAGAAGAACTCGGAAAGCCGGTACACAGTGATGAGAAAAACGAAAAGACAACGTATGTGACACTCTACGGAATTGAGCAGTCGCATCAGGCGGTCGAGCAGTATTCCCATCAGGCAGTGGAGCTTCTTGAAAAGCTTCCGGGAAGCAATCTGTTTCTCAAGGATCTGATCGAATATCTGATCAACCGTACGAAATAATTCAGGAACTTCGAAGAAACTCCTGATACAGGTCTGTCAGGATACGTTATATTACAAAGAAATGAGGGAACACTGTGGGAGAAATATTGGACAAGATAGAAAAACCAAATGATATAAAGGAGCTTGAAAAGGACGAGCTTCGTCCGCTTGCCAAGGAGATCAGACGTTTTCTGGTACAAAAGATCAGTCACACCGGAGGTCATCTTGCATCAAATCTCGGTGTGGTGGAGCTTACCATGGCACTTCATCTGTGCTGCAATCTTCCGGAGGATAAGATCGTCTGGGATGTGGGACACCAGTCTTACACACATAAGATCCTGACCGGCAGAAAGGACGGCTTTGACCATCTGCGGCAGTTTGGCGGAATGAGTGGATTTCCGAAGCAGTCGGAGAGTGACTGTGACGCTTTCGACACCGGACACAGTTCGACTTCGATCAGTGTCGCATTGGGTATGGCAAAGGCGAGAGATCTTCGTGGGGAGGACCGCAAGATCTTTGCAGTGATCGGAGACGGCGCGCTGTCCGGCGGCATGGCGTTTGAGGCGATGAATAACGCCGCACGTCTGAAATCTAATATGGTGATCGTTTTGAATGATAACCAGATGTCAATTTCTAAAAATGTAGGAGGCATGTCGAGCTACCTTGGCAAGATCCGTACAAACGGCAACTATACGGAGCTCAAGGAAGAGGTTGAGAATGCACTTTCAAAGCTTCCGCATCTCGGCGATAAGCTGACAAGCCGGATCCGTGGCTTTAAAGATCTGGTGAAGCGTGTGTTGATTCCGGGAATGCTTTTTGAGGATATGGGACTGACCTATATCGGACCGATCGACGGACATAATATCCAGCAGATGGTAACAGCGTTTGAGAGTGCCTCCAAGATGAAGGAAGCAGTGATCGTTCATGTCTGCACCAGAAAGGGAAAGGGCTACCGCCCGGCAGAGCAGAACCCATCGTATTTCCATGGGGTATCTCCATTTAATCTGAAAGACGGAAGCAGCCGGAAGACGGTCGAATCGGCTCAGACGTATACCGATATTTTCAGTGAAACCATGTTAGAAACTGCGGCCGAGAGGAATGATATCGTGGCAGTTTCCGCAGCAATGCCGTCAGGAACAGGTCTGACGGGGATGGCGGAGAAGTATCCGAAGCAGTTTTTCGATGTCGGGATTGCGGAGGAGCATGCGGTCACGTTTGCGGCCGGAATGGCGGCAGGCGGCTTAAAGCCGGTTGTGGCAATTTATTCGACATTTCTGCAGAGAGCCTATGATCAGATCCTTCACGATGTCTGCATCGGAAAGATGCCGGTTGTATTTGCTGTTGACAGGGCAGGTCTTGTCGGCAGTGACGGAGAGACACATCAGGGAATCTTTGATCTCGCGTATCTGAGAAGTATGCCGAATCTTACGGTGATGGCACCGAAGAACGGCTGGGAATTAAAGCAGATGATGTTATTTGCACTTGCGCAGAACGGACCGGTTGCAGTGCGCTATCCGAGGGGAGAGGCGTGGACCGGACTGCAGGATCATAAGCAGGAAATCGCAATGGGACAGGCTGAGTGGATCTGCTCCGGACAGGAGACTGCGCTTCTTGCGGTCGGCAGCATGGTCGAGACGGCGATGTGGGTCAGAGAAAAGCTTAAGGCGCAGGATCAGAAGGTGACCGTGATCAATATGCGTTTTGTTAAGCCAATCGATGTGAATGTGTTAGAACAGCTAAAGGAGAAGCATTCCAGAGTAGTTACTCTGGAGGAGGGCGTTTTTAACGGCGGCTTTGGTGAGGCAGTTTCCGCATGGTATGAAGAAACGCCGATGAAGGTAATGAATATTGCGCTGCCGGATCAGTTTATTGAGCATGGCAGTGTCAGGGAACTGAAGGAGAAATATGGTCTGGATCCGGAAGGGATCACGAAGAAGATCTTGTCCTGGCAGCAGGATAGAAAGGCATAGGATATGGCAAAGGAACGATTGGATGTGCTTTTGGTCAAGAGAAATCTGGCAGCGTCCAGAGAGAAAGCGAAAGCAATTATTATGACAGGAAATGTCTTTGTCAACGGACAGAGAGAGGATAAAGCGGGGTCTACCTTTAAGGAGGACGTATTGATCGAGGTGAAGGGAACACCGATGAAATATGTCAGCCGCGGGGGCTATAAGCTGGAGAAGGCGATCGAGCTTTGGCAGGTGCCGCTTAAGGAAAAGATCTGCATGGATGTGGGATCATCGACCGGCGGCTTTACAGACTGCATGCTTCAGAACGGTGCAATTAAAGTCTATGCTGTCGATGTAGGACATGGACAGCTGGCGTGGAAACTTCGCAATGATCCGCGTGTGGTCTGCATGGAGAAGACAAACATTCGTTATGTGACACCGGAGGATATCGGCGAGCCGGTAGATTTCTCTTCGATCGACGTTTCCTTTATTTCCCTGACGAAAATCCTGCTTCCGGCATGGAGACTTTTAAAATGCGGCGGACAGATGGTTTGTCTGATCAAACCACAGTTCGAGGCAGGTCGGGAAAAGGTCGGGAAAAAGGGCGTTGTCCGCGATCCGGCAGTGCACCGTGAGGTCATTGCAAAGGTTATGGATTTTGCGGCGCTTTTACATTTTTCCGTGTTGGGGCTGACCTGGTCGCCGATCAAGGGACCTGAGGGAAATATTGAATATCTGATTTTTATACAGAAAGAAGAGCAGCCGGAAGCCTATGAAAGCGAACAGGCGGCAGAGGCTGCACTGGAAGAGACACAGGCTGCTAAAGGCGGTATTTCCGAAAAAGAAGAGAATCGCCAGCTGATTGCGAGCATCGTAGAGCAGGCACACGAAACGCTCAAAGAATAAAAATCCGGGCAGGGGAAAGAATTATGAAACACTTTATTATCATTACGAACCGCCCGAAAGATCCGGATCTGGAGATCACCCGACGGGTGCAGGAGCTGTTGAAGCTGCGGCAGGCGTCATGCAGTGTTTATGCGGACGAAATTCCGAAAGAGGAATGGAAGCGGATTCTTCTGAGGGAGGGAGACCGGACGGATGCGATTTTGGTACTGGGCGGGGACGGGACGATGCTGCGGGCGGCGCGGGATACGGCGGATAGCCAGATTCCGATGCTCGGGATCAATCTGGGAACCCTCGGCTATTTGACAGAAGTAGAAAAAAATGGAATGGAAGATGCAATTGACCGGCTGATGGCGGGCAGTTATCAGGTGGAAGACCGAATGATGCTGTGCGGACAGATTTACCGGCAGGGCAGGATGGAAGAGGAAAACAGTGCACTAAACGATATCACGATCACGCGCTGCGGCCATCTGCGAATGTTGTATTTTCAGATCTATGTAAATGGAAAATTGTTAAAAGAATATCATGCGGACGGCATTATCATTGCGACGCCAACTGGTTCAACCGGGTATAACATGTCGGCAGGCGGTCCTCTGGTAGAGCCGGGCGCTCAGATGATTCTGCTGACGCCGGTTTGTCCGCATACCCTGCAGACGAGAAGCATCGTCCTGCGGGCGGACGATGAGATTATTATCCGGATTATCGGCAAGGCGGGGCGGGAAGAGACCGGGATTGAGGCATGCTTTGATGGGGCGAGAAACGTGGAGCTGGCTCCGCTTGACGAGGTGCGGGTGACCAAAAGCATCAAGACGACTTCGATTATCAAAATCAGTGAAGCCGGTTTTTTGGACGTGCTGCATCGGAAGATGAGCGATTAACCGTCTGTAAGGGGAGAAAACAGGAATGAAACAGAACAGACATCAGAAAATTGCAGAGCTGGTATCCCGCTATGAAATCGAAACCCAGGAAGAGCTTGCGGAAAAATTAAAAGAAGCCGGATTTACGGTGACGCAGGCGACGATTTCCCGCGATATCCGTCAGATGAACCTTTCCAAGCTTCCGACCGGAAACGGGCGGCAGAAATATGTGATTCTGAAAAAAGAAAATGAGCTGCTGTCGGACAAGTATATCCGCGTGCTGCGGGACGGCTTTGTGTCGATGGATATGGCGCAGAATATTCTGGTCATGCGGACGGTTTCCGGAATGGCGATGGCAGTGGCGGCTGCGCTGGATGCCATTCATTTCGGGGAAGTGGTCGGCTGTATCGCAGGCGATGATACGATTATGATTGCAGTTCGTTCCGTAGAGGATACCCGGATTCTGATGGGAAAAATCCGGGAACTGATGAAACAGTAAAGGGAGTACAAGATTGAGCCAAACGATGTTAGTGAGTCTGCATGTCAGGAACCTGGCGCTGATCGAAGAGACGGAAGTGTTCTTTCAGCCGGGACTGAACATTCTGACGGGCGAGACGGGCGCCGGAAAATCCGTCATTCTTGGCTCGGTGGCGCTGGCGCTCGGTGCAAAGGCGGATCGGGATATGATCCGGACGGGCGCGGAATATGCGCTGATCGAGCTGACCTTTGAAGGGTCAGAAGAAGTGAGAGAGGCGCTTCGCCGGATGGATCTCCCGGCGGAGGACAATCAGATTATTTTACAGAGAAGGGTTATGCCGAACCGGAGTATCTGCCGGATTAACGGGGAGACTGTGCCGATCCGCCAGATGCGCGAGCTGGCAGGGCTTTTGATCGACATTCACGGACAACATGACAGCCAGATCCTCTTGCAGACGAAGAGGCATCTGGAAATTCTGGACGCATATGCGGAAAAAGAGCTGCCCCATGTAAAAGAAGCGTATGCTGCCTGCTGGCGTGAGCACAGCGGGATTCTGCAGGAGATTGCGGAAAACGAGCTGGACGAACAGACGCGCAAACGGGAAATTTCCCTCGCAGAGTTCGAGCGGGATGAAATTGAAGAAGCAAATTTGCAGGCAGGTGAGGACGAGCAGCTGGAACGTGATTACCGTCGGATGGTGAACGGGCGCAAGATTGCAGAGACGTTGAATCTGGTACACGGACTGACCGGAGAGGAAGAAGGAAACGGAGCCGGGGAGCTGACCGGGCGTGCGCTTCGGGAGCTGTCACAGGCGTTATCCTGTGATGACGGACTCGGACAACTGGTACAGCTGCTGGCGGATGTGGACGGGCTGCTGAACGATTTTAACCGTGCGGTTTCGGAATATCTGTCCGATCTCGAATTTGATGAAGAACAGCTTTCAGAGACGGAAAATCGTTTAAATACAGTCAATCACCTGAAAGATAAATACGGCAGCACTATAGAAGAAGTTTTGGCTTACGCAGAGCAGAAAAATCAGGAGCTGGATCGCCTGCTGCACCAGGAGGAATGGCTGGAACAAAAGCGCAGGGAGCTTTCCGAGAACGAAAAAATGTTAGCGCAGCTGGCACAGAGTCTGACAGCGCTTCGAACAAAGGCGGCGCAGGGGTTTCAGAAAGACATGGAAAGCGCATTGCAGGATATGAACTTTCTGCATGTGGAATTTCAGGTTTCCCTGACGCAAAAAGACAGCTTTGGTGCAGAGGGAAAGGACGAGGTTGTATTTTTGATTTCGACCAATCCCGGAGAGCCGGTCAAACCGCTGGCGGCGATTGCAAGCGGCGGCGAGCTCTCCAGAATCATGCTTGCGCTAAAGACGATTACGGCGAAGCAGGAAAAGATCGGCACGTTTATTTTTGATGAAATTGATGCCGGAATCAGCGGAAAGACCGCCTGGAAGGTTTCGGAAAAACTGGGAATTTTAGGCAGAACGCACCAGATTATCTGCATCACGCATCTGCCGCAGATCGCGGCGATGGCGGATCATCATTTTTATATTGAAAAAAATGCAACCGACCATTCCACGGCGACGACGATCACAGAGTTGTCCGAGGCAGACAGCCTGAAAGAGCTTGCAAGGCTTTCCGGAGCGGCGCAGCTGACAGAGTCGGTGCTTGCCAATGCAAAAGAAATGAAGGATTTGGCAGAAAAAAAGAAACAGAACTGAGCATACTAAAGAGGACGTCAGAGATGATGTTCTCTTTTTTTATCGTATAGGAAACTTCGTTTCCATACGATAAAAAACGCTCCGCGCGGATGCGCACTCGGCGCAAGGGTAGATGGTTGCCGAGGCAACCGCGCCTCGGCGCGAGAATGTGCCAAGGCACATTCTTTCATTTTTGTATAGGAAACTTCGTTTCCATACGATAAAAACGCTCCGCAGGCGCAGGATCCTACAGGCTATTGGAAGGAAATCAGAAAGGAGAAGCTGCATGGAGAAAAAAGACGTTGTCAAAAAACGGAATCCGGAAAACTGTATGCAAAACAGTGCAGCTTCGTTGCCCCATGCGCCAAGCAGCGTTTTTCCTGCGCATGCAGCTGGGAAGAAACGAAAGCCTTGTCTTCGGAAGATTTTAGCATTCTGGATTTTGATGGCGGTGCTTGGTGGTGCTGGCGGCTGGATTTACCAGACCTGGCAGAAAATTCCCTCATCCATCCGGATTCGCGCCGGAGAAGAGCAGGAGTTGTTTTTGGATGTGCCGGTGAGCGGAACGATTTACGGCGAAAAGACGGCGCAGAAGGACGTGATTCCGGTCAATTTGAACAGACCGCTGACCGTACAGGCGAGTCAGATTCAGGATTACACGATGGATGTAAAGCTGTTTGGAATCGTGCCGTTCAAACAGGTGGACGTCCATGTGGTCGAGGGACAGCGGTTGATTCCGGCAGGCGTCCCGGTGGGAATTTACATCAAAACCGAGGGGATTTTAGTGATTGCAGAAAGCGATTTTGAAGGATTGGATCATAGCAGAAAGGAACCGGCAAGATACCTGTTGAGGGCGGGAGATTACATTTTAAAGGTGGATGGCGTAGAACTGGAAGGAAAAAAGCAGTTCACTGAGCAAGTGGCAGCGTCGGAGGGAAAGGAGCTTTGTCTGACGATCTGTAGGGACGGACAGACCTTTGATGTGATGGTTACGCCGCAGCAGAACACAGAGGGGGTATACAAGCTGGGGATCTGGATTCGGGATAACGCGCAGGGTGTGGGTACGATGACCTATCTGGATGAGAAAAACGGCTTCGGCGCGCTGGGACATGGAATCAACGATACGGATACGGCGGACCTGATGGAGGTACAGAGCGGCAGTCTTTACAAAACAAAAATCGTCAACATTCGAAAAGGCATTAGTGGAACGCCGGGAGAACTGACCGGAGTGATCGATTATAAGAAAGAAAACCGGATCGGCGTGATCTCCATAAATTCTGTCGAAGGAATCTTCGGCACCCTGAGCCAGGAAGAAGCGGACGAAATACAGGGCGAAGCACTGCCGGTTGGATTGAAACAGGAAGTAAAAAAAGGAGAAGCACAGATCCTGAGCTGCCTGGAGGAGGACGGAGCGCCGCAGCTCTATACGATCGAAATCAAAGCCCTTCACCTGGATCACGACAACATCAACCGCGGAATCGAAATCCAGGTAACGGATGAAAGACTGCTTGAAAAAACCGGTGGAATCGTCCAGGGCATGAGCGGTTCCCCGATCCTCCAGAACGGGAAAATTATCGGTGCCGTCACCCACGTCTTTGTAAATGACCCCACGCGGGGATACGGAATCTTTATCGAAAATATGCTCCAGGCAGGGTGAACAACCGGCACTCTTGGAAAGTTATCCGAGAGCGCCGGTTCCATAAACTTGAAGTTGTAAATATCATTTTACATTTTTATATGAAATCACAATATGACTTGGTGCAAATAATACTGATGCAATAATCAATAGCACTGACCTACTCATAATCCCACTAAATAAGAACAACATTGAAGGAATAATAGAAAGTGCTAATGCTCTGAAAACGCTGTTTTTCTTAAAACATATAATCCAAATAGCACAATAAAGCATTACCAATATGGTATCTACAATCAGATATAGTGCAAATGCTTCGTCAGACCACCACCCGAACCAAGTTCCCGGAATATTGATTATCATGAATCCGAAACAACCCAATCTCCCTACTTGTTCTGTGACCTCAACATATTTATTGTTCCACTTATTATCAAATCCATCTTTGCACTTAATCGCAAATACAACATTGGGTATCATAATGACTGCAATAAAAATCAGCCCAAAAACATTAAACCATTCCATATTATCTACCATCACAAACTTCGATTTTCTCAATTCTCCAAACTGGAAATTACCTTCTGCTCATATAAAATATATCAATAGCTTTACTTGCAAACTCTGCTGTGCCAACTCCT
>ERZ773157.3638-NODE-3638-length-10038-cov-3.780727_pt1 | contig 10038 bp, 8 predicted proteins | sample MGYA00511480_ERZ773157 | MGnify/ENA primary metagenome ERZ773157 (study PRJEB29015, sample SAMEA2737863) | human gut metagenome | biome: human gut; feature: human-associated habitat; material: faeces | place: China | collected 2012 ... | reverse complement strand
GGGCAGGTTCCTGAGGCTGTTTTAAACGGAGAGACGAAGGAAGCTGTTGAGGGTGAGCAGAGTCTGCCGGCACAGCCGCAGGAGAGCAAAGCTGACATAGCACCGGAAGTCGGAAATGTGACCGCGGAAGCTGCAAAACAGTCTGCAACCCCTGCAGGCGATGCCGGGGAGAATGCTTTTGACATGCCGGTTACGGTCAATGGCGAGACGGTGATCCTGCGCAATAAGAAATCATATATTCTGGTGGATATACTTGATTTTTATCCGTTTGATCTGTCCGTGGCGGGAGGAACCCGTCTGGAAACGCTGATCAATGGAGTTTCTTCGGATTTCACCGCACCGGTACATGAGGGCGATGAGATTCAGATATACTGGGTATAGAAAGGAAGTTACAGGAGCATGCAGATATGTAGTATTGCCAGTGGCAGCAGCGGCAATTGCATTTATATAGGAGATGGAGATTCCAGGATTCTGATCGACGCGGGAGTCAGCCGGAAGCGGATTGTGGACGGGCTGCGTTCAATCCATGTTGCACCGGAAAGTCTTGACGCGATCTTAGTGACACATGAGCATACAGACCACATTCAGGGAATCCCGATGATGACAAAGTATTTTCATGTGCCGGTTTACGGCACGGCAGGGACGCTTAATGGAATCCGCCAGAAGGACAGCAAGGGGCTTGTTACGATGGAGCATCTGTATCAGGTCTATGCGGACCGCCCGGTCAAGATCGGCAGTCTTGAGGTAATGCCGTTTCATATGTCGCACGATGCGGCAGATCCGGTCTGTTATACCGTGGAGGCATCCGGTCACAAAGTGGGAATGGCGACGGATCTTGGTGTTTATGATGATTATACAGTGTCCCATCTGGAGGGCTGTGAGGTGATCATGCTGGAAGCCAATCACGATATCAGTATGCTGGAGGCAGGACCGTATCCTTACTCGTTGAAATGTCGTATCCTTGGAGAACGCGGTCATTTATCCAATGAAGATTCCGGACGGCTGTTGTGTCGTCTTCTTCACGATAATTTGAAGCATATATTTCTGGCACATTTATCCAAGGAGAACAATTATCCGGAGCTTGCCTACGAGACAGTCAAATGCCGTTTATGGGAGGAGCTGGGGATGAACTCCCTGCCGTTTGATCTTTCGGTTGCACGAAGGGACAAGCCGTCTAAGCTTGTTTTGACCGGCAGCGGACAGGATATGGAGTCCGGTCAGCTATCGCTTGATCTGTTGGAATCCGCCTTATAATAAGCAGCACAAAACGAATTATCATTCCGTGGAATATATGCGGAATATAAGAAAATAAATCAGCCGTTAGCAGCGTGAGCCGCAGGCAGAAATGAGGGAATCATGAGAAAGATAGTAATTACTGTAGTTGGAAAAGACAGCGTTGGAATTATTGCGAGAGTATGTACATATCTTGCAGACAACAATGTAAACATTCTGGATATTTCCCAGACCATTGTGCAGGGATATTTTAATATGATGATGATCGTGGATATGAATAATGTATCCAAGGAGTTCGGAACCATTGCGCAGGAGCTGGATGCGCTCGGAGAGAATATTGGCGTTATTATCAAATGCCAGCGGGAAGAAATTTTTGACCAGATGCACAGAATCTGAGACACCAGTTTACTCGTGGCTTCCTGTGAGCTGATTTCATGCTTGCATGAAAATCTGCTTGCAGGAAGGTACGAAGGAAGCGCCAATCCATGAGCAAAAGTAGCGGTGGCGTAGCCAGCGCGGAGAGCATCGAAGATGCGAGTTTGCGAATGGCGCGGTAAACGGCTCAATCACGACAAATACATCTGCGAAATGGAGAAAATAGCATGATCAATATCTATGAAGTAACCGAAACCAATAACATGGTGGAGAAAGAAAATTTGGACGTACGCACCATTACGATGGGAATCAGTCTTTTGGACTGCATCGATTCGGATTTAAACGCATGTCTGGATAAAATTTATAAAAAGATTACCGAATCCGCAAAGGATCTGGTAAAGACCGGCGAAGAGATTGCACAGGAATTCGGCGTGCCGATTGTAAACAAGCGTATTTCCGTAACTCCAATTGCGCTGGTCGGCGGTGCCGCATGTAAGACGCCGGAGGATTTTGCAAAGATCGCAGAAGCGATGGATAAAGCTGCCCACGAGGTAGGCGTAAACTTTATCGGCGGTTATTCTGCGTTGGTGAATAAAGGCATGACCCATGCGGATGAGCTTTTAATCCGTTCGATTCCGATGGCACTGTCCAGAACTGAAAATGTCTGCAGCTCTGTCAACGTCGGTTCCACCCGCTGCGGTATCAACATGGATGCTGTCCGCCTGCTGGGCGAAATCATCAAAGAGACGGCGGAGTACACAAAGGAACAGGATTCCTTAGGCTGTGCAAAGCTGGTGGTATTCTGCAATGCGCCGGACGATAATCCGTTCATGGCGGGCGCGTTCCACGGCGTGACAGAGGCTGACCGTATCATCAATGTCGGCGTCAGTGGTCCCGGCGTTGTAAAGACTGCACTGGAATCCGTGCGCGGCGAGAGCTTTGAGGTGCTCTGCGAGACGATCAAAAAGACCGCATTCAAGGTTACGAGAGTCGGTCAGCTGGTGGCAAAAGAGGCTTCGAAGCGGTTAAAGGTTCCCTTCGGTATTGTCGATCTTTCGCTGGCTCCGACGCCTGCAATCGGCGACTCTGTTGCAGATATTTTATGTGAAATCGGTCTGGAGCATGCCGGTGCACCTGGAACGACGGCAGCCCTTGCCCTGTTAAATGATCAGGTGAAAAAAGGCGGCGTTATGGCATCTTCCTATGTTGGCGGATTGAGCGGGGCATTCATTCCGGTCAGTGAAGACCAGGGTATGATCGATGCGGTGACAGCAGGTGCGTTGACACTGGAAAAGCTCGAGGCGATGACCTGTGTCTGCTCTGTAGGCCTTGACATGATCGCGATTCCCGGAGACACAAAGGCAACCACGATTTCCGGCATCATCGCGGATGAAATGGCGATCGGTATGATCAATAACAAGACAACCGCTGTTCGCCTGATCCCCGTTATCGGCAAGGGGGTTGGCGAAACCGTTGAGTTTGGCGGACTGCTGGGCTATGCGCCGATTATGCCGGTCAACCAGTTCAGCTGTGACGCATTTGTAAACCGCGGCGGACGGATTCCTGCGCCGATCCATAGCTTCAAGAACTAAGCGGTATCGTAGCAGGAGCAGGACGAATTCTGAAAAAATGTAAACAATAGAATGCACGCTCTGCGAGCATTCTATTGTCATGAATGAAAAAGACCGTCGGTTTTGCAGAGCCTTGGGAAGGCGCGAACCGACGGTCTTTCGGATTTTTTTGGAAAGAATTTTGTTTCACAGTTTTTCGCCTGTGGCAGGAAGGGAAAGCAACAGCTTTATGCAGCGTGCCGCTTTTCCAGTTCGGCACAGATGCGGTCGTATTCTGTTTCGTCCAGAATATATTTTTTCTTATAAAGGAAGTAGGACAGAAGCATCATCGCGCAGGGCAGCAGGGACATGCACAGCAAAAGTCCGGTGCTCTGCAGCGAGGTCGTGCTGGAGAGCACGCCGGAAATTAAGTCGAGCTTTTCACTTTCGGTAATCAACCCCTGGGTGCACTGCTGCTCCAGCGAAGAAATCTGGTTGGTATAGCTGGTAACGTCGAACAGCAGATAGGTTGCAGATGTCAGGACAGCGGTCAGTGCGGAGGCAAGCTTTGTGATGAATGGGCGAAGGGAAGCGATGACGGCTTCATCCCTCGTCCCGAATTTGTACTCATTATATTCCACCGTATTGAGGATGGAGATCATCATAATCAGGTAATAGCAATACTGACCGAAATTGGAGAGCATGTAGCCTAACACGAGCAGGGCAAAGCCGAGGGTGCCGGTTTTTGCCAGGAAGCCGGAGATCAGGAGGAACGCGTAGCCAATCACCGCGATGACTGCCATGATGGACATCAGCTGTTTGCGCGGACATTTGCGGGAAATGGCAGGGTAGAAGACCATCAGAAATGCGGTTGCGGACATGCCGACCATTGTGAACAGGGAATATAGACCGCCTTCATAGCCGAACGTCAGATAAATATAGGTAGATCCCAGTCCGCCGACGATCAGTCCATTACCGATCTGCTGCAGCAAAAAGATGACTGCGATCCAGACTAACTGATCGTTGCGCAGGATAGTCTGGATGATTTCGCGGAAGCGGAAGCGTTCCTGCTTCGCTGCGGGAGGGTCACGGCGTTCGCGTACACCGAAGATTGTGATGCTCAAAAACAGAGGCGCTAAAATCGCAATGATCAGGGCGATGCGTCCATAGGCGGTAAAGGAACTTCCGCCGATGGCATTTTTTCCGGTAGAAAAGACTGGAATCAGGATAGAGGCCAGCGTAGAACCGATTCCTGCAAACAGCGTGGCACGGGAGGTAAACTGATTGCGTGCGTTGGCATCGGAGCCGAGCGCCGGAATCATACCCCAGTAGGAAATATCGTTCATGGTATAGGTGATGCTGAACAAAAAATAAAGGATGCCGAACAGGCAGACGAAGCTCCAACCGTGCAGGTCTGTATTGAAAAACAGATAAATGACGACGGAGGTGGACAAAACGCCGATTGTCAGCCAGGGTTTAAATTTGCCGAAACGGGAATGGGTGTGTTCGATGATGCTTCCCATGATCGGGTCGTTTAGTGCGTCAAAAATCCGGGCAGCGACCATAATTGCGGTGATCGCGGTCAGCTGTGCGGCGTTTAACGAGCGGGTAAATAAAACGAAAGTCAGAAGAAAGCTGTTGATCAGGGCATAGACAGCATCTCTTCCGACCGTCCCGAGGGGGAACAGAAGTAGGTTTCGTTTTTGGTACTTTTGCTGTTCGTTCATGGATTTTTCCTCCGTTTTTTATTCTGTTTTCATTATATTGCGATTTAAAACAGGATGCAACAGAGAAAAATGGCGAATTCCGGAGAGTGGGAAATGAGAATGTCGGAGGATGCGGCAGGGTGGCACAGCGTGCTGTAAAACGCGGGCACTGCAGCGGAAGCGCAGTCTTGTTGTCTGACTACAGCAGAATCAGTTGGCGTGTATACTCGTGAACCGGCAGCTGCCCGGTTTTTGCGCAGCGTGCAGTTTGCGTCAGATGTGCAGCGAGCACATCCTTTTCATAGAGGGCGAGTGCTTCCGGAGAAAGGCTGCGGGCTGCAGCAGCGGGGCGGGAGATGAGCGGAATGCTGCTGTTTTTCTTGAGCACGGACAGCAGGGGAGACGCACTCTTCCGAAAACCGAGAATCCGGGCGTAAGGCGTATAGTCGTTATCGCGGGCAGCAAGGAGCATTTCCTGCGGAACAGAGAGCAGAATCCGACACAGACAGCGGCTGATTTTGCTGTAGGTGATTTCGCGGGTCTTGAGCCTTACGCAGAGATCGTCCCAGTCGGTAAAGGAAAGGCGGTTCGCTTCGAGCTTGTCGGCAAGCTCTTTTCCGACCTCAGCATACGTCCCAAAGGAACCCGGAGCGGCAGTGAGCAGTCGATAGTGCAATGGACTGGATAAGTCATTGGAGAATAAAAACGTGTTCTGCGACAAAACTTCCTCCCAGAGCGGCAGCAGGGGCTGCAGCTTAGGATAGCACTGCAGCTGCGACAAAAGAGCCTGCTTGCCTTGTTTGGCGAGCAGACTGCGCAGCGCGGATGCAGAGGGAAAGTCAGCTGCACCGCCGAGCGGATCGTGATAGCCGCTGCCAACGCGCGAGATCGTGAACGGGCGGATGGAGCTGTTTCGCCGCAGCAGCGCCAAGGTGTATTCCAATCCCAGAAGGTTGTTGGGGGAAGAAAGCAGGGCAACAATCTGTTCTGCTGTGGAATTGTTGTCGGGGCAAGCTGTTGATGGCATATCTTTTGCCATATCGAGGCATAAAAGCAGCGCCTGCTGGCGTGCGGCAGGAAAAGATAGCCCGGATTTTAATGCTTTTTTCAAAGCATTGGAAAAAGCAGCAGATTCGCACTGCAGCAGAGTTGCCGTTTTTTCAAATAAGGAAATGTCGCCGGATTCGCTGCCAAAGCAAAGACTGTCCACGCAGCCGAGCTTGTCCAGCAGGGAAACTGCCCCGGCGGCAAAATCCCCGGCGCTTCCGGTGGCGAAGCAGACGGGCAGCTCAATCACAACGTCTGCTCCGGCAAGCAGCGCCATCCGGGTACGGGTATACTTGTCCAGAAGCGCCGGAGCGCCCCGCTGGACAAAGCTGCCGCTCATGACTACGATCAGATAGTCCGCGCCGGTTTGTTTCCGCGCCTGCTCCATATGGTAAATATGTCCCGGGTGAAGCGGGTTGTATTCTACGATGATGCCTGTTGTTTTCAAATTGATAAATACCTCCATGTGCATAGCTTATGCATAGCGTTTGAATGGGACGAAATAGCCGGACGAAACCGGAGGACGGGAAGTTGACGTTTTTCATCAGCCTATAAATACGAAGTTGTCAGTCTAAAATCAGGATGCCTGCGCAATCGGACATTTGCGTAAATGAAAGACTTGGAAAATCTTTTCTCAGTTCCTCAACGACAAAGTAGATTTCATCATTATCCCAAGTGTCTCCAGCCTTCAATTTACACTCTTCTAAGTCCTTTCGTGTTTCAAAGGCAACATCGCCGATTATAATTTTACCGTTTTCCCTTAAGTGGTTACGCAAGTCTAACAGGAAATCGCTTTTTTGCGCATCCGTCAAATGATGCAGAGAGTATGTCGCAACAATATAATCATAACGAAAGTTCCGCAATGGTTCGACAAGCCCTTTTGAAAAGTCCCCCTGATATAAATGTGCATTTGGCATTTTCTCAGATGCCAGCGCAATCATTCTTGATGAAAAATCCTGCCCATAAATGGAGCAGCCTCGCTCGTATAGTTTTGTCGTTAATGTGCCTGTTCCGAATCCAATATCCAGCACAACGGCATTTTCGACTCTCATTATGGTCTGGAAAATGAACCCAAGTACCTTTTTATAACCGGCAAAAGGATATGTGTTTTCCTCATCAGAAATGCCGACAGTTTTGTCATAACCATCAGCCCAAAGGTCGAACTCTATGTCGTTTAGCATACTTACTTCCTCCATAACTTCCAATTGTTCTATGATGCGATAAACATGCCATATTCTTTTGGCACGTTTAAAATTCCATTTGCAGAATGAGCGATCAAAATATCTTTTATAGCCTGTTTGGGAATGCCGGTGATCGACGTCATACTGGAAAGTGAATAAAGATATTCGATCATGTCATCGATATTGGTAACTGACAGCGAATCAGTATACTCTAATTTTTGTACGTTGGAAAACGTTTTATGTAATATTTCAGATCCGTTTTGCAGCGTAAAATTCTTGTTTGTGTCATTTTCGGGGACAGAGAGAATTTTGGAAAGATATTCTACCATGCCATGCTCGCCATAGGTCGCGCAGTAGAAAAAGCCGCCCTTTTTCAAGACACGCCGTACCTCTGCCAGACCTTTAGCGAGATCGGGTACATGATACAACATCATATTTGCAATAACGACATCAAAAGTTTCATTTTTATAGGAAATTTCCTGAATATCGATCGCTTTATATTCGACATTTTCGTGTTCGCCGATATTGCTTTTGGCAGCTGCGATCATCGCTTTTGAAAAATCTGAAAGAATCAGCCTGGAACACAGACGGATCAAATCTTCTTTGTTTTTCCACATATCGCCCGTCCCGCAGCCTAATTCCAAAACGCGCATTCCGGGGTCAATTTTATAATTGGAAAAAATCCAGTTTCCGAATCCCATCTTGTTTGTCGAATATTTATCATGAATGGAAATTCTCGTTTGCAAATTGGTTGCTGTAGCATACCGCTGTTCCACAACGGACCTCTCATTCAGCTGATCCATACATAACCTCGCTTTGATTTCCTGTTTTTGATCCTGGTATTTACAAAACAGTATAACATAAAATAAAGGCACATGGGAAGCTGCGGAAAGCATTGAAGATGCAGCTTGGCGAATGGTGTAGATGAACGATAACCTAAAATAGCAAAAAGAAGTTTTTAACGAAAAGATCTTGTGCTGCTTCATATAGATTTTTCTGTTTTGAGTATGGTATACTGTAAGAGTATGTGAGAAAACTTAGCCTTCTTATATATTTATAACGAACTAAAAATTTATTTTATATAGAGAGGGATCGGCAGATGGGAAATAAGGAATTATTTAAAACAGTTTTATTCGGCGGATTTCAAAAAGAAGAAGTATGGAACTACATGCAGGAGGTTGAGGCGGAGATAGAAGGGGGACGCCAGGTTGCGGAACGCGCACAGCAGGAATATGCGCAGCAGTTGGAAGAGGAAAACCTGATGCGGCAGAAACTGAGCCAGCAGCTTTCGGATGAACAGGAACGCACGGAGAAGCTGGAAGAAGAAAAGAATGCGATGGAGTCGGAACTTGGCACACTGCAAGCAGAAGCAGAAAGTCTGCGCGCAGAAAAAGCAGAACTGCAGACCGAGCTGAACAAGCTGCAGGAAGAAAAGAGCGGGCTGGAAGCGGCAGTTGAAACCTTAAATACAGAAAAAGCCGTGCAGCAGGCAGAAATGGAAGCGCTGCAGAAGGCAAAGGACGAATTACAGGCAAGAACAGAAGTTTTAGAAGCTGAGAAAGAGAAAGCCTTGTCAGAGCTGAAAAGTCTGAGGACTGAGAAAGTCAAACTGGAAACCGAAGCAGAAAAATTGCGTGCAGAGCAGCAGGAATTGAAAGCGGAAGCTGACGATCTGAGTGTCCAGCTGGAAACGCAGCAACTTGCGCTTGCAAAGGAGAAAGAACACACTGCAGCACGGCTGGCAGAATGGAAGAGCCGGGAGGACAGCCTGAAAACAGAATTAAAGCGCAAAAAGGCAGAGGCTCAGACGATTTTTCAGAAACAACAGCAGGAGATTCGGCAGTTAAAACAGCAGTTGGCAGCTTTAAAGTCAGATCATGCAAGAAGTGCAGGACAGAGTAGCCTGGACGGCTTGAAGAATGGTCTGGGACAGATGCTCTTTAAGGTTACAGGAAATGCAGGCAGAAATAGTGCTGGAAAACGCAGCGAAGCGATGCGGCAGTGGGACGCAGACAGCTACAGCGAAGAAAGAACGCAGTGGGGATATGCAGAAAATCCTAGCCGTGCCGAAAAAACGCAGGGACAAGCAGATGACTACAGGGAAAAATCGCAGGAAATCGTAAAAACGGACTATGCGAGTCAAAAAAATGATACGGCAGTCACAGAGCAGGGCGCGCCCGCTGCAGGACAGAACATGACCGTTACGGCTGTAGTCCACCCTGCGTCCGACACAATTTCCGATGTCGCACTCGACACCACATCTGATACAGTTCCGGCGCCCACCGCACAGGATGAAAATAACTTGACTGATACGGTCAATAAGACGACCGACGACGCGATCGCAGAAGCTGCAAAAGCCTGCGAGGACATGCAGGCGGCACAGGAAGCCAAAACGCAGGATTCGGAGAATGCGGATGTACAGCAAAAGCAGCAGGAAAAAGATACTTATTATAAAGAGCATGTGAATACGGTCAACGAGACGATCGCCCGGGCGCAGGAGCGGATTGCAAAAATGCTTCAGGAGCTTCAGACAGAGGTAGAATAAAAGGGAACCCTTTTGGACAGACTAAAGCAAAAAGTCCGGGAGGAAGATTTCCATGACGATGAAAAAAGTGAGCGGCGATCTGGCGAAGAACAGAGACTATCTGGATCGACAGCTGGGCGTTGGGGAAAGCTTTGACGTATTGTACCGAAATGTGGAGATCGGGAAGAAAAATGCAGCTTTGTATATGATCGACGGATTCTGTAAAGATGAAGTGATGCAGAAGCTGCTGCAGCATTTTATCGGAATCACGAAAGAGCAGATGCCGGAGGACGCGGCAGAGATGAGCAGGCAGCTTGTGCCTTATGGAGAGGTTGATCTGTGCGGCGATCTGGATGAAATCTGCAGACAGGTGATGTCCGGTGTGACCGCCCTGCTGTTGGAGGGATATGAGCAGGGCATTT
>ERZ773157.3627-NODE-3627-length-10060-cov-2.755922_pt1 | contig 10060 bp, 9 predicted proteins | sample MGYA00511480_ERZ773157 | MGnify/ENA primary metagenome ERZ773157 (study PRJEB29015, sample SAMEA2737863) | human gut metagenome | biome: human gut; feature: human-associated habitat; material: faeces | place: China | collected 2012 ... | reverse complement strand
GACGCCGGGCCGCCTGTCCTCCCTCAGATCTTCTCCACGTTCAGGGAGAAGTCTGCCTTATAGCCACGGAAGCGGAGGATGCGCTCATAGTCCTCCACATAGTCCACCTCGGCCCAGAACAGGCCGTCCATCTCCTCCACATATACCGGGCGCTTGCCCACCATTTCATAGAGGATATTCTCCCACCAGACGCTGTGCTGCTGGGTGCGGATCATGCCGTCCAGCTTCTCCATGAACTCCGGCATGAAATCCTTGCTGAAGCGGCCGATGCCGATGTACTCGCCGGTGATATCGCTGCCGGTGAGCTCCTTGCCGTACTTCACCAGCAGGCCGTTCTCGTACTTATACTTGTAGTCGGCCTCCTCCTTGCGGGTGCCGTCGGCAAACATCACCGGAGACTTATGGCACTCCAGAATGCGGTCCAGCAGCGTCTCCTCCAGATACACGTCGGCGTTCATGATGAGGGTGTCATCGTACTGGGACAGGAAGTCCTTAGCGAACCACGCCGAGGCGATGCTGTTGGTGACGTCGAAGAAGGGGTTATAGAAGTAGCGGATGCCCTCGTAGTCCTTCAGCGTCTCCTGAATGACCTCCGCCCGGTAGCCCAGCACCATGGCAATGTCGGTGATGCCCTTCTTGTGGAACAGCTCGATGGTGTACTGGATCAGCTTCTGACCGCCGATGTCCACGGTACACTTGGGGTTGCCGGCCAGATACCGGCTGATGCGGGTGCCTCGACCCGCCGCAAGCAACAGAACTTTCATGTTTCTTCCTCCTTGTAATGTGTAGCTTATGATCAGAATGTATGTGCTTCATCCGTCAGCAGCTTCGGGCGCAGCTTGGCCCAGCCGCTGCGGCAGAGCTTCATGAAAAGCTTGGTCAGGAAATAGTGCAGCAGTGCAAAGGCCAGTACCAGCAGTACGAACAGGGGGATATGCTCCTCCATAGGCTGTCCCATATGCTGCCAGAGGCGATGATTCGCTTCCAACACCGCATAGTGCGTCAGGTAGACAGAAAGGCTGATCTCCCCTAAAAACGGGATCACCCGCAGTCTGGCCAGCAGCGGACCGAGACAGCTCTTCCCCGACAGGGCGATGGCCACTGCCAGAGCCAGCAGCAACGTCACCAGCCATTGGTAATACCGGGTATCACGGTTCAGCATGGCCCACAGGCAGAAAACGTGCAGGCCCACCTCACCCACCGTAAGAAGTACCCTCCCCGCTTTACTCAGAGGGACCTGCGACAGGCTGCGGGCGAGAATCACGCAATAAAAGCCGATGTTCATGGCCAGCCAGGCCCGGAAGGTCCCCACGGTGGTAAAGCCGATCCATGTCTGAGTAGTTCCCACGGGGATGTGTCGCCACAGGCCATAGCCCAGCAGCAGGGACACCGGCATGAAGAAGTGCAGGAACCGCTTTTCGTCAAAGTACAGACAGCACCAGATGACAAAGCCCACCAGCAGCATGGCGCTCAGAGTCCAGGCCGGGACGTTCAGTGCCAGTGCGTCGTCGTTCATGCCGTTCCAGTTGACCAGCAAAATCTCCCAGATGTCCCCGGAAAAGTAATCCAGCAGATCCCCCGGTGAGGTAACGTGATCCAAAAGGATGCGTCTGGTGATGACCGTAAAGAGAAAGGCGGTCAGCGCCCAGGGAAACAGCCGCAGAAACCGCTGCTTCAAATACTGGTACGGCATACGGACAGACTGTCTCTCCTTTTGCCTTTCGTAGGTCAAAAACAGGAAGGCTCCCGCTGTCAGCAGGTAGAACTCTACGCCGTAATACCCGCCGATAAAGTACCTCGGACCCTCCGATCCTACACTATCCTGAAAGAAGTGGTAGAACACGATGACCCACGAATACAAAAATTTGAGAAGGTCTATCTCCAGATTTCTATGCTGCGCTTTCAAGCCTTCAGAATCCCACGGGCCATGAGGTCGTCAAAGGCCCGGAACAGTGCGTCGTTATCCTCCACGGTCAGGTGGCCGATGTGGCCCACCCGGAACACCTTATCCGCCAGCTCGCCGCCGTTGGGGCAGATGATAATGCCGTACTCGTCCTTCAGGGTCAGGAACAGCTGGTGGGCGGACACCTCCGGATTGTTGGGAGACAGCGGCGTCACCGCATAGGACAGGGAATCGGACACGATGTGGAAGGGATACTTCCCGATGCGGGAGCGGAAATCCTTGGCAATGGCACGGGTCTTGGCCTGTACGTTTGCAAAGCCGTCCCGTTTGATCTGATTCAGGCGGGCATTGATCTGGATAAGGATGCCCACCGCCGGAGTGAAGGGGGTCTGGCCCCGCTCCCCGTTTTTCAGGGCGGCCTTCAGGTCCAGATAGTAGCAGGCAGGGCGGTTGGCGTAGATACGCTCCACAGCCCGGCTGCTGAGTACCATCATGGAGATGCCGGGAGGCACGGCCAGCGCCTTCTGGGAGCCGGTGAACACCACGTCGGCGCCCCAACGCTTCATACTGACGTCGTCGGCCAGAAATGCACTGATGGCATCCACCACCAGCACCAGACCGTTTTCACGGCAGAAAGCGGAGATCATGTCCATATCATACAAAACGCCGGTGGACGTCTCGTGCATATTCACCAGAAAGCCCGTGTAGCCCTGTCCGGCATAGGGGGCCAGATCGGCGGGGGTCAGAGCATGGCCCTGCCGCAGCTCGATGGCCGTATGGGGGATGCCGTAGACCTCGCAGATCTCGCAGAAGCGGTGACCGAAGCTGCCGCCGGCCACCACCAGCAGCCGGTCGTCCTTGGTGAACACGTTCTGGGTGACGGCATCCATGGAGGCCGTGCCGGAGCCGGTGAGGAATACCGCTCTGGCATCCTCCGGAGCATCCATGAACTCCTTGAGCAGCGCCTCGTTCTCCTTCATCAGGGCGGAGAAGTCCGGCGTGCGGAAGTAGGGCACGGGGTCTGCACCGATCCGGGAGATCTCCTCCGAGATCTGAACCGGACCCACCGCAAAGTTGATATGATCCTTTTTGATGTCCATAAAACTATATTCTCCTTTCACCGGTACCTGTCACAGAGTACGCTCTGCCGCAGGCACCTTATCTTCCGTTTCCAGCATCAGCGCACCCAGCGCCAGCCAGAAAATAAAGGACACATCATTGATCTTCAGGAATACGCTGTTCATGAACAGCGCCTCCACCAGTCCGAAGGCCACCACCGCCAGTGTCGTGATCGTCCACAGGGACAGCTGCGGATGCCGCAGGATATAGCGGATCACCCGCACCAGCACCAGCACCAGGAAGCACAGGAACAGCCCTGCTCCCACAAAGCCTGTGCTGATAAACACAAACAGATAGTTGTTATGGGACTCGTAGACCAGATCCGTTTTCACCGTATCCTTGAACTGATCGGTAAAGTAGCGCACGATGTACATCTCCGGATGCTGGTCGCCGATATAGTCGTTGTAGTTGGACAGGGACAGTCCCGCAGGGCCGATCTCACCGGCAAGGGATATATAGTCCCTCCAGATCTCGAAGCGGTTGTTGGAGACATCGCCCTCCTGTGACCGCTCGATGGCATCCGGCTCCTCGATGACGGTACCCACGGCCATATGCTGCATACCAGCCCAGATACCCTCCGTACAGCCCCAGCACACCACCACGGCACACACACCGGCCAACACACTGACACCCAGCCGTTTCAGCTGATTCATACTGCCGCAGCGGTTACGCACCAGCAGCACCGTGAAGCAGAAGGCATACAGAATCAGGGCGATCAGGGCGCTGCGGGACACGCTGAGGATCACGTGCGTGACCAGCACCAGCGCCGCCACGGCCAGTGCCGCACGGCCCGCCCAGTGTTTTCCACGGGTCACGACCCCCTGCATACAGCCGGCAAACAGGAACATGCTGGTATATGCCGCATAGTCCAGACCCATGAACAGGCCGAACAGGCGGCTCTGATAATAGCCCTGCCGTGTCAGCTCCGGGCTGGTGCTATTGGGATTGGCGACATATGTATAGCCGATGCGGAACAGATATTGATACAGGCCCACGCAGCAGGCAATGCCCCAGATGACCAGCACCACATAGAACAGGTCCCGCAGGAACCGGCGCATCCGTTCCCTGCCTACCCGCTGGGCCAGACTGTACACCAGCGCAAACTGGATCACCACCCAGCACAGGTCAAAAAGGTTATCCTTCACGCCGTAGCGCATGGTACGCAGGGAGGCGATGACATCCATAAAGGCCACGCCATACAGCAGCCAGCACCAGATACCTCGCCAGAGGCCCCGGTTGGTGAACAGATCCAGCGCCATCAGCACAGCGCCTATCAGTCCCAAATAGGTGGAAATGTGGTACAGCGGGGTTTTGGCCATCCACGTCAGCACCGGGGCGATCTGCAGCAGCACAAAGCTCACCACCGTCACGCCTACATACACCAGCACCGCCGTGTTCAGCCACGGAAGCCGTCCGATACAGCTCTCATCCCCGAATACCGCACGCCGCAGTTCTCTCTTTTGCATATGGTATAACTCCTACTTTGTATAGATTATGCGGCCTTTTTCCCCTTGGGCAAAAAGCGCAGCAGAATGCCCCACAGCTGCTTCCACTCCGCCGTGCGTCCGGTGACGCCCAGCCAGATGCCGGGGTAGATAACGCCCACGATGACGCACCTCAGTAGCAGTGACAGGATGGTATTGTCCGGCGACAGCCACCGGCACGCACCGTAGCAGGCGGCGCAGGCGGCAAAGGCCAGCAGCACATAGCCCAGCAGCTTTCCCATGTATTCGTTCCAGCTGCGGTAGAACTGGTATTTCACCACCACCCACGCTTCCCACGGGGTATAGATGAAGAAGAACACCAGAATGGTGGGAACCAGCACGCCGGCGATGCTGCCGGTGGCCTTCACCATCCAGATGCTGCCCACCAGATTCACGGCCATGCCCACATAGGGCTTGAGCCAATCCTCCGTCCACAGGCCCGCTGCATCCCGGTAGGTCAGCTGCATGATGCGGAACATCCACGAGAAGAAGTACAGCACGATGAGCATCATCAGCCGCTCAGCAGATACTCCGGGCCAAGCCACACGGCGGCGATGAAGGGCTGGTAAAAGCACAGCATACACGCCGCTGCGCCGCCCACCAGCGCCACCCAGCCATAGGTCATGGTTTTGAAGAACCGGTAGTTGTCCTCACGGGAGTCCGTCAGCAGTTTATTGCCGATGCCGGAGAGGCTGCCGTTGGTGACGATCTCCACCAGGCCATTGACGGCGGTGAGGATATAGTAATAGTTGCTATACAGCGACAGCGCCGTCAGTCCCAGAAAGGAGGAGATGATGATGCTGTCGATGCTCACCAGAAAGGTGTTGCCCAGCTTATGGCCGAACAGCGTCCCCACCCGCTTATAGATGTCCTTTTTGGTCACCGGGTCCAGCTCACCCTGACACACGATGTCCGGGTAGTGCTTCCGGGCCGCCAGATACACCGCCACGTTGTTGGGGATCACCATCAGCGGCAGCAGGATGATATAGGCATAGTAATTGGAGAAGATCAGCAGCACCGCCGCCTGCAGGGTATACTGCACCACATAGCGCACGGTGGAGATCTTCAGCGTCACGTCGTTGCGCTGAAAGGCGGTAAACGTGGCGTTGTTATAGGCGAACATCAGGTAATCCAGCACGCTCTCCGACAGATAGATAGCGAAGAGGACGTACAGGTTCACATCCGGCGGACACTCGTTTTTCACCAGCCATGGCAAAAACGGCATCACCGCCAGACCCATGCCCAGAATCACCAAACCCACGATGCGGTAGACCTTCCGGTAGAATTTCAGCATGGCGCACAGGGCCGGCTTGTCATCCTCGGCAATGGCCTTGTACATGGTGAACACCAAGGAGCTGTTAAAGCCCAGATTGGCCAGATTCAGCACCGTCAGCACGGAGGTGAACAGGGTGGACAGGCCGTTATACTCCTGCCCCAGTTCCTTGATGATAATGGTCTTGATGGCAAACGGCCCGATGAGGGTGGCCACCCGGTAGATGGCGCCCCAAGGGGTATTCCGCATGGTATTTTTGGCTCGTGAGAGCTTTTTCATAGCATCCGTCCGTTCTCTCAGTTTCGGGAGCGGCTCATGACCGCTCAAAGGCGGAAGTCTGCGGGAAGGCCCGCTGGAAGATATCCACCAGCTGCTGCCGCTCCGTATCGAAATCGAAGTCCATGGGGTCGTCGTTGACGCAGACCACCCGGTACTTCCCGCCCCGCAGCAGCCGCTCCACCTCCGACTCGCTCTGCTTGCCGATGGTGAGATAGGTGCTGTCGGGCTTTTTGGGGGCAAACCGGCCGCTGGCCAGCTGCCAGTACCGGAACAGGTACTGGTTCACGTCCGCCCGGTCCCGGAACTTGTGGCGGCAAGTGGCGTCCAGCACCTCCGGGAACCTGTCCCACACCTCCTCCAGCGTGCTCTTGCAGAAGGAGACGCAGGAGTGGTAATTGCGGAAGCCTGTGAAGTCCCCCCACGGGAGGAGGTACAGGTTATACAGCAGGCCCTTTCCGTAGCCGGGATAGAACCACTTGCCGAAATTCTGCCGGATGACGCTGCGCTTATCGAAGCTCATGTTCACCAGCGCCATCATGTTCAGCATGATATAGGGCATGAAGTTGGCGGTGTCGTTGTTTTTGATGACGCCCATCACCGCCGTGTCACAGGGCAGGCCGTCCCGGAAGAAATCCTCCGGTCGGGAGGGCTTCATCAGGTACACGTCGTCGTTGAAGTAGAGGAAGTGCTCCGCCAGATCCGGGATGCGGTGCATATTCAGCTCGATGGTATGGGAGCTGAAGGTGGGCAGATACTCCTCCGGGATGAAGTCCCGGTGATTGACGATATGCAGCTTGGGATGGTCAGGCTCCAGCCATGCAGGCAGGTGTCCGTAGGTCAGCAGGTGTACCTTTCGCACCCACGGGGCGTTCTGCTCGATGCCCCGGAACCAATAGCGAAACAGCCCCCACTCCCGGTAGCGGGCGGGGTGATTGTCGGCGCTTTTGGAGGCCCGGTATTTGGCGTGATCCGCCTGCCAGACCGGGTCAGACCCGTCCACCCATGGGATCACGATGTCAATGGGATGCGTACTCATTGGTCCTGTGCTCCGTCCTTTTTCTGTTCCTCGGCGGCGCAGTCCAGACAGAAGCCCACGGAATAGTGCTTCTCCCGGTCGGCCTCCGGCGGGATGACCCAGTAGTCGCCGTACTGATTTTTCAGATAGGTGTCCGGATCATGGGGCAGGTTGATGGAAAAGTCCTCAAACGGCCCCTTGATGGGGGGATAATATACCTCTTTGGGCATAATATGTCCGAAATAGTGGCCGATATCCGTGGGGACGGCCCACAGCCCCGTGTCCTTCTTGCACCGCACGAAGCGGTCAAACAGGTCGCCCCACTTCTTATAGGGGCGGAAGGAGAACAGGAAGCCCACTGTACACCGCAGGCGGTAGTTGAACTTTCCGGCGAAGGACTGGCTGAAGAACTTCTTCTTCTCCGGGCTGCGGTAGTGGTAGAACAGGGTGGATACCGCAATGTATTGCAGGCCCATGGCCGTTACGCCCTTGATGCCCCGGACAATGGGGTTTCTGGGCACGGACTCAATGGCGAAGATATCGATGTGAACGCCCTTGGGAAACGGCGTGTTATAGTCCAGAAACGCCGCTTTCAGGGTGTTTTTCTTATATACGGCGGAGATCATGCTCTCCAGCTGATACTTGTCGGAATTGGGGGTGGTAAGCTCGTACTTGTCCCCCATGCACTCCTCGAACAGCTCCACGAAGCGGTTCAGATCCTCACGGGGCATGAGGATATCCACGTCGTCGTCCCAGGGGATAAAGCCCTTGTGGCGCACGGAACCCAAGGCCGTACCGCCGGCAGCCATATAGCACAGGCCGTGCTCCTGACACACCCGATCGATGTCCTTGATGATCTCCAGAAAGCACGCCTGCAGCGCCTTCAGCTCCTCCGGCGTCAGCTCGTGCATCATCTCCGTCTCCGGTGCGATCTGCATACACTTCCGGGTGGAGAACATATTTCTCAGCTTCGACATGACTCTCACGCTTTCTTTTCATCCACACAGTAGTGGATGCCCTTATACTGCTTGTAGCTGTGCTCCAGATCGATGAATACCGCATCGTGGCGGTAGACCCGCTCCTCCGGAGGCGGCAGCTGCATATAGTCGCCATAGGAGATGGTCAGCCACTTGTCATAGTCCTCCGGCACCGGCATCTGATGGCCCTCGAACTCCAGATACGCCGGGTGGCGGAACCACCGGATGGGAAACCGCTGGCGCATGATGGTGGCGCCCTCGCCGAAGGAGGAGACGTACTCCGCATCCGCCAGTGAGTAGCGGCTCAGCCGCTTTTCGGCGCCCTTCCACATCTTGTACCGGGCCTTGAAGGACGGCACCAGCGTCAGCGCCAGCTTCTCGGCGTAGTAGGTGACCTTGCCCTTGTGGGCGGGCAGGCGCTGGAAGTTGAAGCAGCAGTACATCATGGAATCCACCATCTGCCACAGCTGCTTCCACTTGGACTTGGGTACGGCGTCCAGCGGGATCACGTCGATCATCAGCCCCTGATGGATATCCAGATCCACGCTGTGACGGTTGATGAAGGTGGTGTTGTTGTCCTTGATCTCCGTGGCGGAGTGACGGATGTTGAATCGATCGTTGGAGCGGACGCAGGAGTAGTGCTCTGTGTCCGCCTTTTCGTCCCAGATACGGCAGAGCTTTTCATAGTCGTCCCGCAGCATGAACACGTCCACGTCGTCGTCCCAGGGGATGAAGCCCTTGTGGCGCACGGCGCCCAAGCAGGTGCCGCCGGCCAGCACGAAGCCCAGTCCGTTCTCCTGACAGAACTTCTGAAAATACAGCAGGATCTCCAGGAGCTTGCTCTGGATCTCCTGTATGGTGACCTCTTTCTTTTCTTCCATAGTTGACCTCTCACCGCCACCCGACCCGCAGGGGCAGGCGGCGTCCTCTTTGTTTTGTTCTCCGGCTATCGCCGCAACGGAGTATTATACTCCCTGCGGTCCGGAATTGCAACCTCTGTGTCCGCCCTCTTACAGCACAGCCTTGACCGTCCGCAGCATGGTCAGCAGCTCCTGACCCAAGCCAAAGCGCCGGATGCTCGCCAGATTATATGCCATTTTCCCCGGCAGCACCTGCTGCACATACGTCTCGTCCACGTCCTCCGCCTTGTCCAGCAGCTCCGCCTCGTCCTTGTAGCGGATGCTGGCCTCGGAGGTCACTCCTGCCGGCAGCAGGAGGGTGGCCATCATCTCCGGGGTGTAACGGGCCACGTACTTGGGTACCTCCGGCCGTGTCCCCACAAAGGACATGGAGCCGCCCAGCACGTTCAGCAGCTGGCCGATCTCGTCCAGACGGCAGCTTCGAATGACCTTGCCCACCCGTGTGATGCGGCTGTCGCCGCTGACCGTCACCTGACTGCCGATGCGGTCGGCATTCTGCACCATGGTGCGGAACTTGAAAATGCGAAACTCACGCCCGTACTGGGTCACCCGCACCTGCCGGTAAAACACCGGACCGTGGGAGTCCAGCTTGATGGCAATGGCCAGCACCAGAAACACCGGGCTCAGCAGCACCAGCAGCACCAGCGATGCCAAAATATCGAACAGCCGCTTGCAAAGCAGACTCCCCTGCTTCCTTCGCAGCAGGTCATAATACGGGCGGACTTCCTCCGTCTGCATCTCCTGCGGCAGATCCTCCCATTTCCGCAGCATCACCGGAGGTACTCCTTCACGATATCCGTAAACTGCTCCGTCACATAGGCCGCATCCTCGTCGGAGAGGCGGGTGTGCAGAGGCAGTGTGATGAGGTTTTCATAGTGGTGGTAGGCATTGGGATAGTCAGCGATATCAAAGCCCATGGCCTTGTAGGCCGTCATCATGGGCAGGGGCTTATAGTGGACGTTGCAGGCCACGCCCCGCTCCGCCATCCGCAGGATGATCTCATTGCGCTCCTTTTCCCCGATGCCGGGGGTCCACGTCAGGTACAGGTGGCCGGAGCTGGTATAGTCCGGGGTAAAGTGGGGCAGGGTCC
>ERZ773157.3607-NODE-3607-length-10092-cov-7.643818_pt1 | contig 10092 bp, 7 predicted proteins | sample MGYA00511480_ERZ773157 | MGnify/ENA primary metagenome ERZ773157 (study PRJEB29015, sample SAMEA2737863) | human gut metagenome | biome: human gut; feature: human-associated habitat; material: faeces | place: China | collected 2012 ... | reverse complement strand
CGGTCGTCGATGCGGAAGCTGTCCGGCAGCGTGACGGCGGGCATTTCGCCGAGGGTCTGCGGGTCGGTGATGCAGCCTGTGAGCGCGGCGGCGACCGCCGTCTCCGGAGAGACGAGGTAGACCTGCGCGTCCTTCGTGCCGCTGCGGCCGAGGAAGTTGCGGTTGAACGTGCGCAGGCTCACGCCGCCGGAGTTGGGCGAGAAGCCCATGCCGATGCACGGGCCGCACGCGCACTCGAGCAGGCGCGCGCCGCTGGCGAGGATGTCCGTGAGCGCGCCGCAGTCAGAGAGCATGGTCAGCACCTGCTTCGATCCCGGCGAGATGGACAGGCTCACGCCCGGGGCGATGGTCCTGCCCTTGAGCAGGGCTGCGACCTTGAGCATATCGAATAGGGACGAATTCGTGCACGAGCCGATGCAGACCTGATCGACCTTCGTGCCCGCGAGCGTTTCCACGGGGACGACGTTGTCCGGGCTGTGCGGGCAGGCGATCATGGGCTGCAGCGTGTTGAGGTCGATGTCGATGACGCGGTCATACTGCGCGTCCGGGTCGCTCGCAAGGGGGATAAAGTCCGCCTCGCGCCCCTCGGCGGCGAGGAAGGCGCGCGTCACGTCGTCCGACGGGAAGATGGACGTCGTCGCGCCGAGCTCGGTGCCCATGTTCGTGATCGTGGCGCGCTCGGGCACGGACAGCGCCGCGATGCCCGGGCCGCCCCACTCGATGATCGCACCGACGCCGCCCTTGACCGACAGGATGCGCAGCAGCTCGAGGCTGATGTCTTTGGCCGTGACGTAGGGCCGCAGCGTGCCGGTGAGGTTGACCTTGAACATTTTCGGCATCGTGATGTAGTACGCGCCGCCGCCCATGGCGACCGCGACGTCCATGCCCCCCGCGCCGAAGGCCAGCATGCCGATGCCGCCGCCGGTGGGCGTGTGGCTGTCCGAGCCGATGAGCGTCCTGCCCGGCTTGCCGAAGCGCTCGAGCTGCACCTGGTGGCAGATACCGTTGCCCGGGCGGGAGAACCAGACGCCGTGCTTTTTGGCCACGGTCTGGAGGTAGCGGTGGTCGTCCGCGTTTTCAAAGCCGGACTGCAGCGTGTTGTGGTCGACATAGGCCACGCTCAGCTCGGTCCTGACGCGCGGGATGCCCATCGTCTCAAACTCCAGATAGGCCATCGTGCCGGTGGCGTCCTGTGTGAGCGTCTGGTCGATGCGCAGCGCGATCTCGCTGCCGGGCGTCATGTCGCCGTGCAGCAGGTGGGCACGGATGATTTTCTGAGCAAGGGTCTCACCCATGGTTTTTCAGCCTCCCAATCATGCTTTCCTTGGCGTGGATGGTGTGCTCGGTCGTGAGCGCGGCGGCGCGGTCGGCGTCTCCGGCGGCGATGGCGTCGAAGATGGCGCGGTGCTCCTTCACGACCTGCGCCGTGCGCTTGGCGTCGGCAATGGACGCCTTGCGGTAGCGGCGGGTCTTGCGGTGCAGCGGGACGAGTGTGTCGCTGATGACGGCGTGGCCGCTCATGTCGCAGATGACGTCGTGGAACTGGTCGTCCATCTCGCGCAGGTGCTCGGCGTCGCGCTTTTCAAAGTAAAACTCCTGCAGGTCCAGAATGTGCCGCAGGCGTGCAAGCCCCTCGGGCGAGACGTTTTTCGCCGCGTAGTAGGACGCGAGCCCCTCGATCCGGCAGCGGATGTCCATGATGTCCACAAGATCCTCGGCCGTGATGCCGAGCACGACGGAGCCCTTGCCGGTGTCGGCGATGAGGTGCTCCTGCTCGAGGCGGCGCAGCGCCTCGCGGATGGGCGTGCGGCTGACGTTGAGCTGCTCGACGAGCTTCAGCTCCGTGAGCACCTCGCCGCGCGGGTACACGCCCTGAATGATATCGGATTCCAGCCGCTCAAACACCTGATCGGCCAGCGTAACGGTACGGAAATCTTTCATACTGCGCCTCCTGTCAAACCTGCGCGAAGCGGCCGGGCGCCAGCTCCGCGATCTTGGCTTTGAGTTCCTTGACGGACAGGACGGTCTGGCGGCCGTCCTCGTATTCCGCATCCACCCAGCCCTTGAGCGCGAGCACGAGCGGGTCGTGCTTGTCGATCTGCTTTTCGCCGGTCAGGCGGTAGTTCTGGTTGATCCAGTAGGCGATGCCCGCAAGGCCGGACGTCTTGCCGACCTGCACGGACGCCGGGCGGTTGAGCAGCTTCTCGGTGTCGAAGATCGTGTAGATCTCGGCGTCCTTGAGCAGGCCGTCGGCGTGGATACCGGCGCGCGTGGCGTTGAAGTCGCGCCCGACGAACGGCGTCATCGGCGGGATGTCGTAGCCGATCTCGTGCTGGAAGTAGTCGGCGATCTCGGTGATGACCGTCGGGTCCATGCCGTCGAGCGAGCCGCGCAGCGACGCATACTCGAACACCATCGCCTCGAGCGGGATGTTGCCCGTGCGCTCGCCGATGCCCAGCAGCGAGCAGTTGACCGCGCACGCGCCGTAGAGCCACGCGGTCGAGGCGTTGACGACGGCTTTGTAAAAGTCGTTGTGCCCGTGCCACTCGAGGCACTCGCTCGGCACGTCGGAGTACTGCTGCAGGCCGTAGATGATGCCGGCCACGCTGCGCGGCAGCGCCGCCTCCGTGTAGGGGATGCCGTAGCCCATGGTGTCGCACGCGCGGATCTTGACCGGGATGCCCGCCTGACGCGAGAGCTTTTGCAGCTCGTTGACAAACGGCACGACAAAGCCGTAAAAGTCGGCGCGCGTGATGTCCTCGAGGTGGCAGCGCGGGACGACCCCGGCCTCAAACGCATCGGCCACGGTGGCAAGGTAGTAGTCCATGGCCTGCTTTCTGGTCATTTTCATCTTCTTGAAGATGTGGTAGTCGCTGCAGCTGACGAGGATGCCCGTCTCGCGGATGCCGAGGTCGCGCACGAGGCGAAAGTCCTCCTTTGTGGCGCGGATCCACGTCGTGATCTCCGGGAACTTCAGCCCCAGCTCCATGCACTTTTCGAGCGCCTCGCGGTCTTTTTTGCTGTAAATGAAAAACTCCGTCTGCCGGATGATGCCATACGGCCCGCCGAGCCGGGACAGGTACTTATAAATGTTGACGATCTGGTCGACCGTGTACGGCTCCACGGACTGCTGCCCGTCGCGCAGGGACGTGTCCGTGATCCAGATCTCCTCGGGCATGTTCATCGGCACGCGCCGGTGGTTGAACGGTACCTTCGGCACCATTCCCTGCGTGTAGATGTCGCGCTGGAGGTTCGGCTCCGCCACGTCCTGGAGCGAATATTTATACGCATTCTGCTCCAGTAAATTTGTCTTTCCGGATATTTCAAGCATGGCAGTGGGGCTCCTTTCTATTGCTTTGTATTATTGTATACAATTATACACATGATCGCGCCGTTGTCAACGCGCAAATGTTCACAATTTTCCGCTTGCTTTCCGGGCGGATGCTGGTATAATACAAAATCGTTCAAAATTGAACTATTTTGGGAGGCGACCATCGTGCTCAACGCATCTCAGGTCTATACCTACACGCGCCGCATCCTCGACGCTTACGCCGCCGTCATGCAGCCGCTGAGTGCGGAGCTGGACATGGCGCAAAATGCCGTGGACATTCTGCTCTTTCTGGCCAACAATCCGGGGCTGGACACCGCGCGCGACATCTGCACGTACCGGAAGCTCAAGCCGGGCATCGTGTCGTTCCACGTGGACAATCTCGTGCGCGGGGGCTACCTGCTGCGCACGCGCGACCCCGGCGACCGCCGCCGCTGCCGGCTCGTGTGCACAGACAAGGCGGCGCCGATCATCGCGCGCGGTCAGGCGCTGCAGGAGCAGTTCGCCGCGCAGATGTCTGCGGGCCTCGCGCCCGAAGCGCTCGAAACGTTTCAGCACTGTCTGACGGCGTTCGCGCAGAATCTCGACCGCATGGCCAACAGGGAGGAAAGTTAAATGCAGCAGGACAAAACATTTCTCGGCACGGAGCCGGTCGGACAGCTTCTGCGCCGGCTCGCGATCCCGACGGTGATCGCGCAGCTCGTGAACATGCTCTACAACATCGTCGACCGCATCTACATCGGCCACATTCCCGAGGTCGGCAGCAGCGCGCTGACGGGCGTGGGCGTGTGCCTGCCGATCATCCTGATCGTGTCGGCCTTCGCGTGCTTCACGGCCTCGGGCGGCGCGCCGCGCGCGTCGATCTACATGGGGCGCGACGATATGGACAGCGCGGAAAAGACGCTCGGCGGCTGCTTCACGCTGCAGATCGGCATCTCCGTCGTGCTCACGGCGGCGCTGCTCCTCTGGGGGCGCAAGGCGCTGCTCGCCTTCGGCGCGAGTGAAAACACCATTGACTACGCTGCTGACTACCTGCATATTTATGCATTCGGCACGCTCTTTGTCGAGCTCACGCTCGGCATGAATGCCTTCATCACGGCGCAGGGCTTTGCCAAGGTGGGTATGTACACGGTGCTCATCGGCGCGGCGGCAAACATCGTCCTCGACCCGATCTTCATCTTCGCGCTGGGCATGGGCGTGCGCGGCGCGGCGCTGGCGACCGTGCTCTCGCAGGGGCTCTCGTGCGCGTGGGTGCTGGTGTTCCTGTGCGGGAAGAAGGCGTTTTTGCGCCTGCGGCGGGAAAACCTCTTCGTCTCGCCGAAGCTCATCCTGCCGTGCGTGGCGCTCGGCCTGGCCACGTTCACGATGCAGGCGAGCGAGAGCGTCATCTCCGTGTGCTTCAACGCTTCCCTGCTCAAGTACGGCGGCGACATCGCCGTCGGCGCCATGACGATCCTCACGAGCGTGATGCAGTTTGCCATGCTGCCGCTGCAGGGCATCGGTCAGGGCGCACAACCGATCACGAGCTACAACTTCGGCGCAAAGAACACCGACCGCGTGCGCGAAACGTTCCGTCTGCTGCTGAAGGTGTGCCTGATCTACTCCGTCTCGCTCTGGCTGCTCATCGAGCTCTTCCCCGGCCTGTTCGCGCGCATCTTCACGCCGGACGCGGAGCTCATCGCCTTCACGGCGCGCGTGCTGCGCATCTACTGCGCGGGCCTGTTCCTGTTCGGCATCCAGATCGCCTGCCAGATGACGTTCGTGTCCATCGGCAGCGCGGTGTGCTCGATCATCGTGGCCGTGCTGCGCAAGTTCGTGCTGCTCCTGCCGCTGATCTATCTGCTGCCGGCGCTGCTGCCCGACCAGACGACGGCCGTGTATCTGGCCGAGCCGGTCGCGGACGTGATCGCCGTCACGTGCACGGCCATCCTGTTTGCGACGCAGTTTCGCAAAGCCCTGCACAAGCTCGAAGCAAACGCCTGACCTGCTTTTTCGCTCCCCCGGCGCGCGGTGAACACCGTGCGCCGGGTTTTTTGCTGAATGATTCAAAAATTTGAAACACACTTATCAAAAATGCAAAATCATCCCGCCGTTGACAACCGCCGCCCCGGTGCGTACAATGACAGCCACATCCATTCGAGAGGAGCTGCAAGCCATGCGTCACATGTCCTTTGCGCGTCCCTGCGATGCCGCGACCAAGTGCGCGGTCGGCTCGGCATGCTCTGCGGCGAATACCGACAACAACAGCATCCTTCTGCTTACCATCGACACTGTGCTTGCAGTGTCGATTTCTGTTATACTCGGCATTCTGGGCATTACGCCGCCAACAGGACGCGCCAAACCGGTATTCGCGGGATAACACGACAGCACTTGGCATACCAAGAGTCGGCCCCGACCGTTTTGGTCGGGGCCGATTTTTTTGTATAAAAAACGAAATGGTCGGAAAGGAAACCTGTCATGGAAAAGAAAAAAGTTGGATTTGCCAGCGGTATCGGCTTCATCCTCGCCGCCGCCGGCAGCGCCGTGGGCCTCGGCAACCTCTGGGGCTTCCCGTACAAGACGTCGCAAAACGGCGGCGCCGCCTTCGTGCTCATCTACATCGCGTGCGTGCTGCTCATCGGCTTTGTCACGATGCTCAGCGAGATCTATCTCGGCCGCCGCTCGCAGGCCAACCCCATGACCGCCTACAAGATGGTCAACAAAAACCTCGGCTGGTGCGGCCTCGTGGCGATCATGATCCCCGCGTTCATCATCTGCTACTACTCCGTGCTCGGCGGCTGGACGACGAAGTACGCGCTCAACTCCTTCAGCGGCAACGCGGGCATCGTCAGCACGTTCTCCGTCAACACGGGTGAGGTCATTCTCTACACGGCGCTGTTTCTCGTGCTGAGCGTGACGATCATCATGGGCGGCGTCAAGGACGGCATCGAGAAAGCCTCCAAGGTGCTCATGCCGGTGCTGTTCTGCATCCTCGTCGCCATCGCCATCTACGCGCTGACGCTCGGCAGCGGCGTGCGCGAGGGCCTGGCGTTCTACCTCAAGCCCGATTTCTCCGGCATCACGTTCAAGTCCGTGCTCGTGGCCATGGGCCAGGCGTTTTACTCCCTGTCGCTCGGCATGGGCATCATGATCACCTACGGCTCCTACACCGGCAAGGAGGTCAACCTCGTGCGCTCCACCGCCATGGTCTGCGTGTTCGACACGCTCGTGGCGCTCATCGCGGGCCTGGCCATCTTCCCGTCCGTCGCGCACTTTGACCCCTCCCTGCTCGGCAGCAGCAAGGGCGTCGCGCTCATGTTCATCATCCTGCCGCAGGTGTTCGAGTCCATGGGCAGCGTGGGTCAGGTCGTGTCGTTCGCGTTCTTCGTCATGGTCGACATCGCGGCCATCACGTCCGTCGTGTCCCTGATCGAGGTCGTGACACAGTTCGTCATCCAGAAGTTCCACGTCCACCGCAAGCGGGCCGCACTCGTCGTCGCGTGCGTGTGCTTCGTCGTGTCGATCCCGATCGGCATCTCGCTCGGCCACGTCGCCATCCTCGAGGAGTCCAGCCCCGCGCTGTTCGGGCTCGACTGGCTGACGTTCTTTGACGAAGTGACCAACACCGTGCTCATGCCCGTGTGCGCACTGTTCTCGTGCATCGTCGTCGGCTGGTTCATCACGCCCAAGCGCGCCGTGGCCGAGATCGAGGCCGAGGGCACGCACATGGCCGGCTGGCTCAAGAAGGTCTATGCCGTCATGATCCGCTTCGTGACGCCGGCGCTCATCCTCATCGTCGAGATCGGCGGCCTGCAGAGCGAGATTGCGGCCGGGAACGTCGCTGTCATCGTCTTTGCCTACGCGCTCGTGGCGCTGTGCGTGGTGGCGTATTTTGCCTTCTTCCGCAACAGAGACACCGGCACGAACGCCGACGAGAAGCTCTCCGGCGATTACCCCGTGTGACACGCGCGATGCGCCCAATGCCCCGGCATTGTTATCGGACTTTCTTTCGCCGCTGCGGCGGCAAAAGGCTACGAGGTTTTTGACAAGCTATACACCGGTGTGGTTTTTTGACCATACCGGTGTTTTTTGTATGACAAACTCGTTAAAAAACGAGCAACTTTCAGTTGAAATACCGGCAAAAAACAGGTATAATAACAATGTCAGTCAATCTGACAAACATAGCTGACAGGAGGCACGCCCATGTCGATGCAAGAGGTGCGGGAACAGAATATCGCACTCGTAACGCAGACGGCGCTGGCGTGTTTTGTTGAAAACGGCATCGAAAAGACGACCATCCGCGATATCGCGCAGCACGCCGGTCTGACCGAGCGCTCGGTCTACCGGTACTTTGCGGGCAAGGATGAGCTCGTCATCGCGGCGGCCTACCTCTACTGGGACAGGGCCAAGGAGCTGGCCGCGCAGTCGCTGGCAAAGCAGCGGCGCAAGGGCATGACCGGCATCGAGGAGATCCGGGTGCTGCTGCGCAGCTATGCGGGGCTGATCTTCACCGACCCCGCGGGCATCCGCTTCTCGCTGGATGCGGAGGTCGCGCTGTGCAACGCCGGCCGGCAGCACGCGGTCATCAACCGCCCGCCGGAGCGCTTTGAGGTCGCCCCCGGCCCGATCGCGGCGGCCATCCGCCGCGGCCTCGCCGACGGGACGGTCGATCCCGACGCCGATGTCAAGATGCTCTATTACAACGCCTACGACGCGATCCTCGGCGTCATCCAGCGTATGTCCGTCGGCGTGCCGAGCGTGCACGAGCTCGATGGGCACGCGCGCATCGACGCGCTGTGCGAGCAGTTCACGCGCGCATTCGCAGCACCGCCACCGGGAGAAAAAGGGACAGGGAATACCTTTTAAATAGTACTCGTCATTGAAGGAGGAAAAGGCATGGCAAAACGACCGAATATTCTCAAGCTGGCCACGAAGATCAGTCTTGAGAGCATGACGTACACCGGCATCACGTACAACGATCCTGAGTACAAGATCCTCGAGCCGATCATCGACGATGAGATGTGTGCGATCATGATGCACCTGCGCCTGGAGGCCAACCGCACTGTGGAGGACGTGGCCAAGCGCGCAAAGCAGAGCGTGGAATACACGCAGACGCAGCTCGACAAGCTCGCCAAGACCGGCGCGGTGCGCTACCGCTACGTCGACGGCAAGCGCTGCTACTTCTACCCCATCTGGGTGCCGGGCATCATGGAGGGCATCCTTGCCAACCGTGAGCAGTGCGACAAGTATCCCGTGCTCGGCGAGAGCTTCGAGGCATACACCCGCCGCCGTCCGGAGATGCTCGCGCCGATGCTCGACTCCGGCAAGACCGGCATGTTCTTCATGCGCGTCATGCCCGTCATGAGCGCGATCGAGAACGACACGCGCACGGCGTCCTATGACGAGCTCAAGACGCTCATCGAAAACGCGACGGCCATCAGCGTCGGCCCGTGCTCGTGCCGCCGGGCCCGCCGCCTCATGGGCGAGGGCTGCGGCCACCTTGAAGAGGACATGTGCATGTACCTCAACGACAACGCCGTCTGCTATTCCGAGCAGGGCTATCACCGGCTCGTCACGAAGGAAGAAGCGTATGAGATCCTCCGCCGCGCCGAGGACAACGGTCTCGTGCACGAGATCAACCAGACCCCCGGCTTTGAGGACGCGACCGCCATCTGCAACTGCTGCGGCTGCTCGTGCTTCGCGCTGCGCATCGAGGAGCTGTTCCGCACGCCGCGCGCCATCCGCTCGAACTACATCGCCCGCGTGGACAAGGAAAAGTGCGTCGCCTGCGGCCAGTGCGTCGAAAACTGCCAGACCAACGCGCTCAAGCTCGGCCAGAAGCGCTGCACGACCGATCCGCACATTTCCGATACCTACGACACCGACGCCAGCGTGCCCTACGACCGCCGGAGCTACGACCCGGAATTCCGCACGAACCGCTCGGACGTCATGCCCAGCGGCACCGCGCCGTGCAAGGCCGTTTGCCCGCTGAACATCCCGGTGCAGGGCTGCCTGCAGCTGCTGTCCGCCGGCAGATACGACGACGCCGCGGCGCTCATCCGGCAGGCCACGCCGTTCCCGGAGCTGTGCGGCAGCGTGTGCGGCCGCCAGTGCGAAAAGGTCTGCACCCGCAACCAGATCGACACCGCCGTCGCCATTGCCGACGTGTGCAGAACGCTCGTCCGGCGCGAGCTGGACGCCGGCAAGGTCATTTTGCCGCCGGCGAAAAACCCGTCCGGCATCCCCCATACGGAAAAGATCGCCGTCATCGGCGCCGGCCCCGCCGGACTGAGCTGCGCCTATTTCCTCCGGCAGCAGGGCTACCCCGTGACCGTGCTGGAAAAGGACACGGTGCTCGGCGGCGCACCGGCAACGCTCATCCCGTCGTTCCGGCTCGACCGCAAGGCCTATGACGCCGAGATCGACGTGCTCGCGCGCATGGGCGTGGAGTTCCGCACCGGCGTGGAAGTCGGCAAGGACACGACGCTCGACGCGCTGCGCGCAGAAGGCTACAAGGCGTTCTTCCTCGGCATCGGCGCCGGAAAGCAGAGCAAGGACGCGCCGGCCGGCGCCGTGGACGCACGCAGATACCTGCACCGGAAAAGACACACCGTCAAGGGCAGCGTGGTCGTGCTCGGCGGCGGGAAAGAGGCCGTTGACTGTGCGCGCGCCGCGCGCAAGGGCGGCGCTGCAAGCGTGACCGTCGTCGCCGGAGCGATCCAGGCGGACATCTCCGCGGCCAAGAAGGAAGTCCCCGGCCGCCGCGGCTATCCCGGCTACCTGTA
>ERZ773157.3602-NODE-3602-length-10095-cov-7.383665_pt1 | contig 10095 bp, 7 predicted proteins | sample MGYA00511480_ERZ773157 | MGnify/ENA primary metagenome ERZ773157 (study PRJEB29015, sample SAMEA2737863) | human gut metagenome | biome: human gut; feature: human-associated habitat; material: faeces | place: China | collected 2012 ... | reverse complement strand
TGCAATGCGCACGCCGCTGCCGGCAAGCGGTGCTGGTTTCGCATCCCACTGCTGCATAAAGGTGTGCAACGGCGGGTGTGGTTGCACACCTGCCCTTTCCCCTCCCTTGTGCGGCAACACGCACGATGGAGGTATTTTATTATGCAAAAATCCGTTCAAGTTCGTACCCCGCTGTATGCCGCGGCCTATTGGCAGCAGGCCGCCGATGAGTTTAAGAACATCCGCGTTCTGGCTTTTGCCGGTATGGTCACGGCGCTGGCCATTATTCTGGAAAGCTTCCCCATCTATCTGCTGGGCCAGAGCCTGAAGATCTATTTCAGCTTTGTGGTGGTTTCGCTGGGGTGCGCCTGTTATGGCCCGCTGGTGGGCATGGGCGTTGGTGCGGTCATTGATACGCTGGGCTTTCTGCTTTCCAGCTATGGCGAGCCGTATTTCCCCGGCTATCTGATTACGGCCATGTTGTCCGGCCTGATTTACGGCGTTATGCTCTACCAGCGCAAACCCACCATCCCACGCCTGATCGTGACCCGTCTGCTGATCAATTACGGCAGCAATGTGCTGCTGGGCAGTGTGTGGAAAGCTATGTTGTATGGCAAGGGTTACCTGTATTACCTGAGCACCGGCATGGTCAAAAACACCATCATGATCCCCATTGAAGTTGCCTTGATGTGGCTGGCCCTGAACGCGGCAGAAAAACACGGCCTGGACCGCCGCTACCTTCATCAGCGCTGATGAAGCGCAGATTTTTGTTCAAAAGTCATACTTTACGGCTAAAAGATTGTGCGTTTTGCTGGCAGAACGCAGCCGAAATTTGAAAATTGTTCCGTAATTTACAAACTTTTAACAACGTATTCACAAAGCATTGAAAAATGTCCCTGCTGCGTATACAATAACATATGTGAAAAGAATGTGTCGGATTTCCTGCAAGCATGCAGCAAAACGGCGCATTTTTGGTTTCAGGACCGTGGCTCCGGCTGGCAGCTGCCGCCGGGCCAGACGTAAAAAGAAAAGGAGCACTTACACATGAAAAAATTGTTGGGTATTGTGTTGTCCGCAGCTATGCTGCTCAGCATGGCCGCCTGCGGCAGCACTGCTGCATCCAGCGCAGCAGCAGATTCTACCGCTGACGCTGCCACTGCTACCGATGCAGCTGCCAGCGACCTGAAGGTTGGCGTTATCACGATTGGCGACGAGACGGAAGGCTACACTGCTGCGCATATCAACGGCATCAAGGCTGCTGCACAGAAGCTTGGCATGAGCGACAGCCAGATCGTTTGGAAGTACAAGGTTCCCGAAGGTGCTGAGTGCTCTGATGCTGCAGAAGACCTGGTTGGCCAGGGCTGCAACCTTGTTGTTTCCAACTCTTACGGCCACCAGACCTATATCGTAGAAGAAGCTGAAAAGTATCCCGACGTCACTTTTGTTTCCATGACCGGTGATTTTGCTGCCCTGACTGGCCTGGATAACTTCAAGAATGCTTTCACCAATGTTTATGAGAGCCGCTATGTTGCCGGTGTTGTTGCCGGTATGAAGCTGCAGGAACTGGTTGAGTCCGGCACCCTGACCCCGGAGACCCAGCCCAACAGCTTTACCGCTGACGGCAAGGTCAAGATCGGCTATGTCGGCGCTTACAACTATGCTGAGGTTGTTTCCGGCTACACTGCATTCTTCCTGGGCGTGCAGAGCGTTTACCCCAATGTTGCCATGGAAGTTATGTACACCAACTCCTGGTTCGATATCGACAAGGAAGGCGCTGCTGCCGAAGCTCTGATTGCAAACGGCAGCGTGATCATTGGTCAGCATGCTGACTCCACCGGCGCTCCCGCTGCCACCCAGAAGCAGAAGGATGCCGGCAAGATCTGCTACTCTGTCGGTTACAACATCGACATGCTGGAGACCGCTCCCACCGCTGCCCTGACCTCCGCCACCAACGTTTGGGAAGTTTACTATGAATACCTGTTCAAGAGCATGATGGACGGCGAAAACCCGGCTACCAACTGGTCCGAGGGTTACAACGAAGGCGCTGTTGCCATCACTGACCTTGGCCCCGAAGTTGCCGAAGGCACTGCCGAGAAGGTTGCCGAAGTGGAAGCAGCCCTGAAAGATGGCAGCCTGCATGTGTTTGATACCAGCAAGTTCACCGTCAACGGTGAGACTGTTACCACCGCTCCCATCGACCTGACTTTCTATGATTACTCCACCGGCACCCCGGTTGCTGTGTACCAGGGCGATACCGAGGAAGCCATCACCGATGGTTACTTCTCTGAATCCACCCTGCGCAGCGCTCCGTATTTCTCCCTGCGCATTGACGGCATTACCGAGGATGCAGACCCGGTTGCCTGATCCCACAAACTGAACTGACATGGAGGGAAGCTCTGCCTGTTACTGAACAGAGCTTCCCTCTATTGGTGTTTACGGCACCGCATGATGGATTTTTACAGAGAGGAGCATTCCCATGCCGCAGACTGAGTACGCCATCCAGCTGGAACATGTAACCAAAACTTTTGGCCCGGTCATTGCAAACCATGATGTTACCATGAATATCCGCCGCGGGGAGATTTTGTCCCTGCTGGGCGAGAACGGCTCCGGCAAAACCACCCTGATGAATATGATCGCCGGTATCTATTACCCGGACGGCGGGCAGATCATCGTCAACGGCCAGCCGGCAGATATCCGTTCCCCGCGCGATGCCCTTGCCCTTGGTATTGGCATGATTCACCAGCACTTCAAACTGGTGGATGTGTTTACCGCCGTGGAAAACATTGCCCTGAGCATGGACAAAGGCGAAAAATTTGACCTGCGCCGCGTGCGGGATAAAGCCCGTGCGATTTGCGAAAAATACCAGTTTGCGCTGGATCTGGACCAGAAGGTTTACGAGATGAGCGTAAGCCAGAAGCAGACACTGGAAATTGTAAAGGTGCTGTTCCGTGGTGCAGATATCCTGATCCTGGACGAACCCACTTCCTCACTGACCGCAAACGAAGTTGAGTCGCTGTTCCGCATCATGCGCGAGCTGAAGGCTCTGGGCGTGGCACTGGTCTATATCAGCCACAAGATGGACGAGATCAAGGTGATCGCGGACGAAGTCACCATCATGCGCGATGGCCAGTACATCGGTAAGTGGGACGTTGCCAACATGACCAAGGAAGAGATCATTGCAAAGATGGTCGGCCGTGAGCTGTCGAACCTGTATCCCCCGCTGGAGAACCATCCCTCGGACGAGGTGATGATGAAGGTGGAGGACTTCACCTCCATCCATCCCCGCTCCTTCCGCCACTGCAGCTTCGAGGTCAAAAAAGGCGAGATCCTGGGCGTGGCCGGTCTGGTGGGCGCACAGCGCACCGAGCTGATGGAAGGCATCTTCGGCCTGCGTGCCCATACCTCCGGTAAGGTGTGGATCAAGGGTGAAGAGGTCAACATCAAGCAGCCCCGCGATGCCATCCAGAAGAGCGTGGCTCTGCTGACCGAGGACCGCCGTGCCACCGGCATCATGGGTGTGCTGAGTGTTGCGGATAACATCTCCATTGCATCGCTGGATGCCCTGCGCAAGGGCCCCATCATGCTGGACAACAAGAAGATCCTGGATCTGGTGGCTACCAACAAGGAAAAAATGGCCATCAAGGTGCCCAGCCCCAAGACCCAGATCAAGAGCCTTTCCGGCGGCAACCAGCAGAAGGTGCTGATCGCCCGCTGGCTTGCCAACAACCCCGATGTGCTTATTCTGGACGAGCCTACCCGCGGCATCGACGTCGGTGCAAAGTACGAAATTTACTGCATCATCGCTGATCTGGCCAAGCAGGGCAAGAGCATTATCATGATCTCCTCTGAAATGAGCGAGATCATTGGTATGTCCAACCGTGTCATGGTCATGTGCGATGGCCGCATCACCGGCTTTATCAACGGTAAGGATGCCACCCAGGAGAACATCATGGCGCTGGCTACCCAGTTCGAGACCGCACCTGACGCAGCTGCGGCAAATCAGTAATTAAGGAGGCTGTCTATCGTGGAAGCTACCAAAAAATTGAATGGCAAGGCTGTGGGCAAGTGGCTCAGCAACAACGCCATTATCATAATGATGCTGGCCGTCACTCTGATCGTTGGCATCATGCACCCCAACTTCTTCTCCGGCACCAACATGATCAACCTGTTCAAGAACGTGTCCATCCGCTACATCATCGCGCTGGGCATTTCCGGCTGCCTGATCACCACCGGTAACGACCTGTCCGCTGGCCGTCTGGCCGGTTTTGCCGCCTGCCTTGCCTGCATCTTTGCGCAGACCGAAGGCGCTTCCGGCAAGTTCTACCCCAATATGCCCACCCTGTCCACCCCCGTGGTGTTCATTCTGGTCATTGCCATCTGCGCCATCGTGGGTCTGTGCAACGGTCTGGTGGTCAGCTACCTGAAGGTGCAGCCCTTCATTGCTACCTTGGGTATGCAGCAGGTGGTCTACGGTATCTGTCTGGTGTACACCGGCGGTACCCCCATCGGCTCTCTGAACTCCAACTTCACCGCACTGGCAAAGGACACCTTCCTTGCCATCCCCGTGCTGATCTGGATCGCCCTGATCGTGGCTGTCTGCTTCTGGTTCCTGTATAACAAGACCCGCCACGGCAAGTATATGTACGCCATCGGCGGCAACGAAGCTGCTGCCGAGGTGGCTGGTGTCAACGTCAACGCCACCAAGATCCGCATCTACATCCTGGCCTCCTGCATGTTCGGTCTGGCCGGCTGCCTGCTGGCTGCAAAGTCCGGCGGCGCATCCGTCAACACTGCAATGGGCTATGAGCTGGACGCCATCGCAGCCTGCACCATCGGCGGTGTTTCCACCACCGGCGGCGTTGGTACTGTTCCCGGCGTTCTGGTCGGCGTTCTGGTCTTTGAGCTGATGAAGGTCGCTCTGCAGTTCATGAACGTCAACTCCTCCTACACCTACATCGTTCAGGGCCTTGTCATTATCGTGGCTGTTGCCATTGATATCCGCAAGTATCTGGCTAAGAAGTAATCTCCTCATCATCCCCCTTTGCACCCGCAGTCTTTGCACTGCGGGTGCTTTTTTTGTCCACATTTTTGTGGTATCATAAGGAAAAACATCTTATGCTTACAGGAGGGACTTTCCATGGCACAGCCCACCCCGGATACCCAGACCGAGCTTGAACGCCGCGAGGCCGCACTGGCCGCCCGTGAGGCAGAACTTGCCCGCCAGCAGGCTGAATTGCAGGCACAGAAGGCCGATTTTGAGCAGGGCAGAAAGCGCCTGCTGGACAACGGCAACAAGGACTTTGTAAACCCCAAGGAAAAACTTTACGATAAATTCCCGCTCACGGTGCACCAGATGGACATCATCATCGGCGTGCTGTTCGCCCTGATTGCTCTTTTTCTTGTGCTGGGCGTGACCCACACCAGCTTTTTCGGCCTGTTCGGCGGCTGAGCCGCAGGCGCATCCTCTGTGAAAAATATCCCGTAAAGGAGAATAAAAATGGCACACTATCCCGGTTATACCGTCCTGCGCACCGAGGACTGCCCCGAGCAGCACGGTACTTTGACCCTGCTCACCCATGACGTCAGCGGCGCAGCCGTGCTGCTGGTAGAGAACGAGGACGTCAACAAGGCCTTCGGTATCGGCTTCGGCACCTTCCCCTCCGATGACACCGGCGTGTTCCACATTCTGGAGCACTCCGTGCTGGCGGGCAGCGAAAAATACCCGGTCAGCTCCCCCTTTGTGCAGCTGCTCAAAAGCAGCATGGCTTCCTTCCTCAATGCGATGACCTTCCCGGATAAAACGGTCTACCCCTTTGCCACCCCCAACGAGACCGACTTCTGCAACCTGATGGATGTCTACCTGAACGCGGTGTTCTGCCCGCTGGCTATGGTGGACTCTGCCGTGTTCGAGCAGGAGGGCTGGCACCGGGACGCAGACGGCACGGTCAGCGGTGTGGTCTACAATGAAATGCAGGGTGCACTGGCCTCCCCGGATGCTCAGCTGCAAAACGCCCTGCAAAGAGCTATGTTCCCGGATACCGCCTACGGCTTTGTGTCTGGCGGCGACCCGGCGTCCATCCCCGCCCTGACCTATGAGAAATACCAACGGGTGTACCGCCGCCATTACAGCGCCGACAACTGCTGCATCACCCTGTACGGCAAGATGGACATGGCCGATAAGCTGGCACGGCTGGATAAGAACTACCTGTCCAAGATGCCCAAGGCCGCTGCCCGTCCCCGCCTGACCATGCAGGACGAGCAGCCCGGCGCATTCGTGGAGCTGCCCTACTACACCGACCAACCCAAGCCGGACGAGGTGCAGTGCGCACTGGCATGGTACACCGGCGCATTTGCCGACCGGGAGCGGCAGCTGGGTGTGGAGATTTTGCTGGGTGCGCTGCTGAGCACCAACAGCTCTCCCCTCAAGGCCGCGCTGCTGGCCGAGCAGCTGGGCGCAGATATCGACATCGGCTTTGACGACAGCACCCTGCAGCCCACCTTGGAGCTGCTGCTGCGCGGCGCTACGGTGGATTCTGCCCGCAAATTTGCCCCCGCTGTACGCAAGGCTGTGGACGAGCTGCTAAAGACCGGCATTCCTCACGACCTGCTGCTGGCCGCTTTGAACGAAGCCGAGTTTGCCTCGCTGGAGCGCCCGGGCAGCCTGCCGGACGGCGTGCTGGACGCCATCAACGCCGCTACCGGCTGGCTGCATACCGGCGATGCCGCCCTGCTGCTGCACACCGATAAGCTCTTTGCCGCCCTGCGCAGCAAGCTGGAAGAGGGCTGGTTCGACACCCTGCTGCGGGAGCTGTTTGCCCCCGCCCCGGTGCAGGTGGTGCAGATCCCCACCGCACCCAAGACTGAGGATGCCGCTGCCCCGGTGCGCACCGACGGCAAGCTGGTACTGGAGCATCCCCTCACCGCCGCCGACCTTGGCGCGGGCGATGCCACCCCGCAGGGCAGCGCCGAGCAGCTGGCCGGTGCCACCCTGCTGCGCCACCCCTCTGCCGGCAGCCTGTACCTGAATTTCTACTATGATCTTGGCACTGTCACCCCGGAGGAGCTGCAATACCTGAACCTGCTCACCGATGTGCTGGACGAACTGGACACCCCCGCCCATACCGCCCAGCAGCTGAATACCCTGCGCAGCACATGGCTGGGCGACAGCCGCGCCCAGCTGGATCTCTGGACCGGGCGGCAGGAGGGCAGCCCCTGCCACGCAAAACTCACCCTCTGCCTGAGCCTGCTGGAACGCAGCTTGGAAAAGGCGGTGGAGATCGGCGGCGAGTGGCTGTACGATACCGTCCTTACCGGCGCTGCCGCCGAAGCCGCCTATGCCCGGGTGGTCAGCCAGCTGAAATTGCGCATGGAGCAGCTGTTTATCCAGCAGGGCAATGAGTTTGCCTCCACCCGCGCCCGCGCCCATTATTATGTAGAAGGCGCTGCGGACGAAGCCTGCACCGGCGTGAGTTACTACCACTTCCTGTGCAGTCTGCTGGAAAAGGCCGACTGGGCGGCACTGGGCGCAAAGCTGGATGCTGTGCGCAGCCGGGTGCTGCAAACTGCCGCCCTGACCGTCAGCCTGCACGGCACCGAAGCTGCACTGGAAAAGCTGCGCACCCTGCTGCCGGAAAGCCGCTTTGCCGCCGCCCGGCGCACCCCGGCGCAGCCCTACACCCAGCCCCTGACGCCCCCGGTGAACGAAGCCTTTATCATTGACGGCGGCGTGAACTACGATGTGCTGGCATGGCCCATGCCCCGGGACAGCCGCCGCCGGGTGCTGGCACGGGTGATGAGCTACGAATACCTGTGGCACACCATCCGGGAGGTGGGCGGTGCCTACGGCACCGGAATGCTCTGTGCCGACGGCATCGAGTTTTTGTACACCTACCGGGATCCCCACCTGCGGGAAAGCTACGACACCTTTGCAGACGCTCCCGCCGCCCTTGCCGCCCGGGACTACACCGCCCGGGATCTGGACGAATTCATCGTGGGCACTGCTGCCAAGCTGGACACGCCCCGCAAGGCGCGTGCCGCCGCCCGGGAGCTGGATCACCGGTACTTCTGCGGCATCACGGACGAGATGCGCGCCGCCGACCGCAAGGCGCTGTGCAGCGTGGACGCTGCCCTGCTCAAAGCACAGGCCGCCGCCCTGTCTGATGTGCTGTCCGGCGGCGTGCGGGTGGCCTTTGGTAGCAAGGACGCCGTGGAAGCCGCAAAGGATCTGTTCGACCGGGTAGAGACGCTGTAAGCGCCGGTAATTTGTAAAAAATATTTTATTTGTAGTTCCGAAACACCCGCAGGGTGTTTCGGAACTACTTTTTTCCCTCACACATTTTTTCTGCACATATCGCCTGCATTCCGTCCAAATTACTAAAATATGCCAGATTTTTTGTGAGATAAGTCATACTTATTTAAGAAAATTTGAACAAATTGCGAAATTTGTGTGTTTCTGGTGTGGACAAAAACGTTTTCAGCTGATAGAATGGGAGCTGTTCTTTCTCCGCCGTCCGCAACCGGCGGAGTGTTTTATTGGAAGCAGGAGGTTTCTCATGTTAGAAAAGTTCTTTCACCTGAAAGAAAACCACACCGATGTAAAGACCGAGATCATGGCTGGTATCACTACCTTCATGACCATGGCTTACATCCTTGCCGTCAACCCCAACATCCTGTCCGCAGCAGGCATGGATTCCAAGGCTGTGCTGATTGCCACCGCGCTGGCATCCTTCATTGCCACCGCACTGATGGCTGTGCTGGCCAACTACCCCTTTGCACTGGCTCCCGGCATGGGCCTGAACGCCTACTTTGCCTACACGGTCGTGCTGACCATGGGTTACAGCTGGCAGCTGGCTCTGATGGCCGTCTTTGTTGAGGGCGTCATCTTCATTGCACTGTCCCTGACCAATGTGCGCGAGGGCATCTTCAACGCCATTCCCATGACCCTGAAGAGCGCCGTCAGCGTGGGCATTGGCCTGTTCGTGGCCTTTGTCGGCCTGCAGAACGCCAAGCTGATCGTCAACAGTGATTCCACGCTGGTCACCTACCAGCACTTCAAGGGCGCAACCTTCCACAGCGTGGGCGTGGGCGCTATCCTTGCTCTGCTGGGCGTGGTCATCACCGCCATTCTGCTGGTCAAAAAGGTCAAGGGCGGCATCCTGTACGGCATCCTGATCACTTGGCTGCTGGGCATCGTGTGCGAGCTGACCGGTATCTACGTCCCCGATGTGGATGCCGGTATGTACTCCGTCATCCCCACCGCCTTTGTCAGCTTTGACTTCTCCGCATTGGGCGAGACCTTTGGTCAGGTGTTCAAGACCGACTTCTCCGGTGTCGGCCTGCTGAACTTCTTCGCCGTGATGTTCTCCTTCCTCTTTGTGGACCTGTTCGACACGCTGGGCACCCTGATTGGCGTGGCCTCCAAGGCTGATATGCTGGACGAGGACGGCCGTCTGCCCAACATCAAGGGCGCACTGATGGCAGACTCCATCGGTACCTGCGTGGGCGCTGTGCTGGGTACTTCCACCACCACCACCTTCGTGGAGAGCGCCTCCGGCGTTACCGAGGGCGGCCGCACCGGTCTGACCGCTATGACCACCGGCGTGCTGTTCCTGCTGGCTACCATCTTCAGCCCGCTGTTCCTCACCATCCCCAGCTTTGCTACCGCTCCGGCTCTGATCATCGTGGGCTTCTACATGATGGGTTCTGCCATCAAGATCGACTTCAATGATCCCAGCGAGGGCATCCCCGCCTTCCTGACCATTCTGGCTATGCCCACCGCTTACAGCATCTCCGAGGGTATCGCCATCGGCATCATCTCCTGGACCATCATCAATGTGATCACCGGCAAGGCCAAGGAGAAGAAGATCAGCCCGCTGATGTATGTGCTCACCGTGCTGTTCATCCTCAAGTATGTGTTCCTCTGATTCCCTGAGCGTATAAAAGACTAAGCACCCCCTGCGGTCTGCCCGTACAGACCGCAGGGGGTGCTTTTTATGGTTTTGCTTTTGTAATTACTCCGGAGCCTTCATGCTTTCCACCATGCTGATGCGCCGGACGTGCCGCCGCATGACAAAGCAGACCACCACGGTAAACACCATGGTCAGCGCCACCGCCAGC
>ERZ773157.3599-NODE-3599-length-10110-cov-5.176728_pt1 | contig 10110 bp, 9 predicted proteins | sample MGYA00511480_ERZ773157 | MGnify/ENA primary metagenome ERZ773157 (study PRJEB29015, sample SAMEA2737863) | human gut metagenome | biome: human gut; feature: human-associated habitat; material: faeces | place: China | collected 2012 ... | reverse complement strand
CCCTGGCCCGGGTCCTATGCACATAAACTTCATCCTCGTACTGTGATAGGAATTACCAAAGACAATAAATTACTATTAATGGCTGTTGACGGCCGGTTTGAAGGCAAGGCCCACGGAATGACAATGGCTGAAGTAGGGCTCCTGATAAAATTCTTGGGTGCAGAATATGCCCTGAACCTCGACGGAGGAGGCTCCTCGACGCTCTGGACCGCCCGGAAAGGCGTGCTCAACCATCCTTACGACAACCACCGCTTCGACCATGCCGGCGAACGCGCCGTACCGAACGGCATCGTCGCCCGTCCGCGGAAATAAAGGGGCAGTCCTGAAAAGGTGCCCGGCACAGAGTAGTCACAAAAAAACAGCCCCCTGATCCGGAGGGCTGTTTGCATATCCACGGCGAACCTATTCACCGACCATTTCGGCCACCCGCTCCGCAATCATGGCGGGCGTCACGGCATACAGGCAGCGGTAATCCCCGTAACGGCACGGCTTGTTCCCGAAGACCGAACAGGGACGGCATTCCATATCGGCCTGCAGGATGCCGCGCGGGTCGCAACCATAGCCGAAGAACCCCAGCCCGGGATGGGTAGCACCCCATACCGACACTACGGGCGTCGCCACGAGCGAGGCCATGTGCATGACGAGCGAGTCCATCGCCACCACGCAGTCCAGGTTGGCGATCAGGTCTAATTCGCCGTCCATCCCGACCCGTCCGAACAATGCCGTCACATTGGGGTACGCACGCTCCATTTCCCGCGCGAACTCCGCCTCCGCTCCGCCTCCGCTGTGTATGAACACCCGGTCGTAGCGTTCGGCCAACAGACGCACCGCCTCCCGCCCGAGCGCCGTGGGATAGGTTTTCCCCTGCTGCGCCGAAAACGGCGAGAAACCGATCCAGGTGCCCGTCTTCTCCCCCATCGGGTTGGGACGGCAGCGCCGCAGGGCCGGCACGGGGTCGTCGAACACGAACCCCAGTTTGCGGAACACATCGCAATAGCGGACGACGGTATGCTTGGCGGGCTTCACGCCGCGGCCGCCCTTGCGGATAAACTCCTTTTTCTCCTCGCGCCCCTTCTCGATGGCCGCCACGGGGACTCCGCGCAGCCACAGGGCGGTGCGGAACATCACCGAACGCAGCACGCCGTGCACGTCGGCCACGGCATCCACCCCCAGGCGCCGCGCATCGGCGGCCAGGCGCCACATTCCCCGCAGGGAGTGGTGCACACCCTTGATATCTACATCCATAAAACCGAGATCGAGCCCTGTAAAAAAGGCTCGAAACACGGGTCTTGTCGCTACCGTCACCCTCAGGTCGGGATAGGCCTCCTTCAAGGCCCGCAGCGCATGCGCCAGCATCGCCACATCCCCCATCGCCGAAGTCCGGAAAACGACCAGATGACGCGGAAGTCTCTTATTTTTTCTGCCCATAAAGCACCGGGTTCAACGCCGGGTCGTTATACATCTTCATCTGCTTATAGGTCTTCATATACTTGCGGCCGGCCTCGATATCCCCGATCAGCTCTTCGATCGCCCCCGAAAGGTCGACCTGCTGCGCCAGCAACACGTCGAGTTTCTTGCGGCACGCCGCGCGGTGGGCATCGCCGACGTCCGTACGCTCGGCTTCGCATGCCATGTGGTAAATCTTCAGCGCCAGGATCGACAGACGGTCGATCGCCCACGCCGGGGTCTCGGTATTGAGCCTGGCATCGGGCCGGGGTTCCACGTCCTTGTATTTGTCGAGCAGGTACGAGTCGATATATTCCACCATATCGGTACGATCCTGGTTCGACTTGTCGATACGGCGCTTGATGGCCAGTGCGGCCACGGGGTCGATCTGCGGGTCGCGGATGATATCCTCCAGGTGCCACTGCACGGTGTCGATCCAGTTTTTATGGTATAACAGGTGTTCGAGCGAACCCGGCTCATAGGGATTTTCGATCGGATGATCCACATCGTCCCACCGATGGTAATCCCCGATGGCGCGGTTGAAGATCTTGTTTGCGGTTTCGGTAAACATAGCTCAGCAGTACATTTTATATTGTAATTCTCGTGGGAAAATCATACCTTTGTCCGTAAAGATTAAACAAAGATAATGAATTTTTCCAAAAAAGCAATATCGCTCGCAGGAATCCTTTTGATAGTCGTACAAAGCCTCCCGGCACAGGTGCGGCAGACCCGCGAGGAATATATCGACCGCTACAAATCCATCGCCGTGGCCCACATGGAGCGGTACGGCATCCCCGCCAGCATCACCATGGCGCAGGGCATCCTCGAGTCCGACTGCGGCAACAGCTGGCTGTCGCTGCAATCGAACAACCATTTCGGCATCAAGTGCAAACGCAACTGGACGGGCGACAAGGTCTATTACGACGACGACGCCAAGGGGGAGTGCTTCCGCAGCTACCCCTCGGTCGAGGCGTCGTACAGGGATCATGCCGAATTTCTCGATTCGCAGCCGCGCTACGACTCGCTGTTCGCCTACTCGTCCGACGATTACAAGAGCTGGGCGCGGGGGCTCAAAGCCGCCGGCTACGCCACGGCACCCGACTACGCGCAACGGCTCACGCGCATCATCGAGGAGAACCAGCTCTACCTGCTCGACCGGCCCGACGGCGAGCGGCTCTACGCCTCGCGCATGGGACGCAAGGTAACCGACCCCGAAGGGTGGTTCGCCGACCAGAGCAGCGTCGAACCGGCCGCAGGAGCTTCGCCGGCCATCGACCCGGACAACTACCGCGTGACGATCAACGCCCACAACGGCTACAACGTCTACCAGACCAACGGCGTACACTACGTGCTGGCCAAGGAGGGCGACACGTTCGAGAATATCGGGCAGAAGTTCCGCATTTCGGCTCGCAACCTGCGTAAATTCAACGACCTGAAAGACAAGAAGGCACAGCCGCTGACCGGCGAGGTGGTCTACATCGAGCGCAAAAAGAAGCGCTGGGAGGGCAATGCCCACACCCACATCTGCCGCCAGGGCGAAACGGCCTATGCCGTAGGCCAGTCCTACGCCATCCGCACCCGTTCGATCGAAAAACTCAACCGCCTCAAGCCCGGCAGCACGCTCGAAAAGGGGCAACAGATACGCATAAAATAAAAACAGCATAGCATGGAAACGACACCGCTCAGGAGCAAGATCCTGGATACGATCATCCGCAAGTCGACCCTCAAGCAACGGGTCTTCGACAACACCTTCGCAGCCTTCAACGAACTGAAGGAAACGCTGTTCGAAATGGCATCGGAGATGGACGACGAACTCGACGGCAAGCTCGACCGCCGCGTCAGGCTCGAATACCGCGACCGCGGAAAATTCGAGGCGCAGCTGCAGGTGGCCAACGACATCCTCATTTTCCAGATGCACACCGACGTCTTCGAATTCGACGCCAACCACCTGATCTGGCAGAACCCCTACGTACAGTCCGACCGCGAAAATTCCTACTGCGGCCTGATCAACATCTACAATTTCCTCTCCGACTCGTTCAAGTTCAACCGCAACGCTGACGAAGGTTACCTCATCGGGCGTATCTTCATCAACCGCGAGCGCCGCTATTTCGTCGAGGGCAAACAGCAGACCTCGATGCGGGCGATGAACTTCGGCAAGGCCGAGATCGACCGCGAAGCCCTGATCGGCATCCTCGAACCGGCGATCTGGTTCGCCCTGAACTTCGACCTGCTGATGCCGCCCTACGAGGAGAACAAACGCGTGACGGTGGACCAGTTCAACACCAAGATGGACAACTCGAAGTTCGTGACGGGCAAACGCCTCGGCTACGACTTCGACGTAGAGGACATTTAACGGGCCGAACACGGGAGGGGCTTCCGATTTTCACCGGGTCCCGCGTGCCGCAACCGCCGTTGCGGCACATGATCGCCGCTTTAGCGGCACGCCGTAAATCCGGCCCTTCCCCGAACCCCTCCTCCGGAGGGAACTTGCCGTACCGCGCCCCACGCATCGAACACAACTTTCAACACGTCATTTTCTCTTGAAAACCATTCTTTTCCCGCTAATAACCGCAGCGGCGCTCCTGACGGGCAGCGTCCGCGCCCAGAACGAATACGCCGAAATCGCCCGGCTGCGGGGGCTGAACGAATCGGTGCGCGGCATCCGCTCGATGGCCGACGGCGAACACTACACCACGCTCGAATCGAACGACATCGTCCGTTACAGCTACGCCTCCGCGGCTCCCGGCGAGAGCATGCTCCCCGCGCCCGCGCCGAACCTCGTCATCACCGACTACGCCTTCTCGCCCGACGAGCGGTCGATCCTCATTGCCTCGGGCCGCAAGCCGATCTACCGCCATTCGTACACCACCAGCTATTCACTCGTGCGCGACAACGCCGTGCGCCCCGTCCTGCGCGACGCCGAAGCGCCGCGCGACGCCTCCTTCTCGCCCGACGGGCAGAAGATCGCCTACTCGGACCGCAACGATCTCTACGTCTACGACATCGCCTCCCAGACCACGCGCCGCATCACCGACGACGGGGCGTGGAACGAGGTGATCAACGGCACGACCGACTGGGTCTACGAGGAGGAGTTCGGCGCAACGCGGGCCTACGCCTTCTCGCCCGACAGCCGCCGCATCGCCTACCTGCGTTTCGACGAGAGCGAAGTGCCGCTGATGGAGATGATGCGCTTCGACGGCAAACTCTACAACAGGGCCTATTCATTCAAATACCCCAAGGCCGGGGAGCGCAACTCCGTGGTCCAGCTCTGGATCGCCGACCTCGAGACCGGCGCCAGGGAGCGCATCGACACGGGCGAGGAGACCGACCAGTACATTCCCCGCATCGGCTGGACGCCCGACGGACGGCCGTGGTACTACCGCCTCAACCGCCGCCAGAACACCTTCGAGATGATCGTCTGCGAACCCCACGGAGCGCAGCGCACGGTCTACGAGGAGCGGGCGCAGCAATATGTCGAGCGCGTGGACGACGGGACCGTGACCTTCGTCGACCGCGACCGTTTCCTCGTGCGGCAGGAGAGCCACACGGGCTTCATGCACCTCTACCTGTACAGCCTCCGCCGGGGCATCCTCGAACAGGTGACCAAAGGCCCGTGGGAGGTGACCCAGGTTGTGGGAACCGACGGCAGGCGCGTGTGGTTCCTCTCGACCGAGACCTCGCCGCTGCGCCGCAACCTGTACAGCGTGCGCCTCGACGGCAAGGACAAACAGCGTCTCACCACGGGCGAGGGCTACTACACCGCAGCCCCGAGCGCCGGGATGAAATACTTCATCACCACCTTTTCCAACGCCTCGACCCCCAACGTCACGGAGGTCTGCGACGCCGCCGGGAAACCCGTCCGCACGCTGGCCGACAGTCGCCGCCTGCGCGAAGAACTGGCCGCCGCCGACCGCCCCGTGAAGGAGTTCTTCACCTTCACGACCGAGCGCGGCGACACGCTCAACGCCTATATGGTCAAGCCCCGCGGCTTCGATCCCTCGCAGCGTTACCCCGTATTGCTGACCCAGTATTCGGGTCCCGGCTCGCAGTCCGTGCGCGACCGCTGGTCGCTGGACTGGGAGGACGCCCTCGCCGACAAAGGCTACATCGTGGTCTGCGCCGACGGCCGCGGCACGGGATTCCGGGGCGAAAAGTTCAAGAAACTCACCTACGGACGCCTGGGGGCGCTGGAGGTCGAGGACCAGCTTTCGACCGCCCGCCACATGGCGGCGCAGCCCTGGGTCGACCCTGCGCGCATCGGCATCTACGGCTGGTCCTACGGCGGATTCATGGCCCTGAGCTGTGCGATGAAGGGCCTCGGGCTGTTCAAAATGGCCATCGCCGTGGCTCCCGTCACCTCGTGGCGTTATTACGACACGATCTACACCGAGATCTACAACAACCTTCCGCTGTACAACGCCGCAGGCTACGACGACAATTCGCCGATCAATTTCGCGCGGATGCTCGACGACCGGCGCACGCGGCTGCTGATCATCCACGGCACGGCCGACGATAACGTCCATTTCCAGAACACCGTCGAGATGACCCGGGCGCTCAACCGCGCCGGCAAACAGTACGACATGATGGTGTACCCCGACCAGAACCATTCGATGTTGCCCGACGCAACGGCACACATAAGACAAAAGATGATCGACTACACTCTGAAGAATTTATGACGTACACATTGCAACACGAAACGCCCGTCGGCCCCGTGACGATCACGGCTACGGGCGAGGCTGTGACGCAGATCCGTTTCGGCACGACAGTTCCGGAAGGCTCCGCGGCCGTCCCCGAAACCGCCGCCACACCCCTGCTGCTGAAGGCGGCGGCGCAGCTCCGGGAGTATTTCGCCGGCACGCGCCGCGACTTCTCGCTGCCGCTCGCACCCGCCGGAACGCCCTTCCAGCAATCTGTCTGGCAGGCGTTGCAAACCATCCCCTACGGCGAAACCCGCACCTACGGACATATCGCCATGCAGATCGGCCACAACAAATCGTTCCGCGCCGTCGGCATGGCCAACAACCGCAACCCCATCGTCATCGTCATTCCCTGCCACCGCGTCCTGGGTTACGACGGCAAGCTCACGGGCTACGCCGGAGGGCTCGACATCAAGGAACGGCTGCTCGCCCTGGAAAAGCGGCGATAACGCACCCCGGCGGCAGGCCCGCAAACCCCAATCGCACCCGCACGAAAAAATGCGGGGCACGGTCTCCCGCGCCCCGCATCTGCATATCCCGCCGGGTCAAAGCCCGAACGCAAAGGCGTTGATGCCGTCGTAAACCGCGCTGACGATGCCCAGCAGCAGGACGCCTGCCATGCAGAGCGCGAGGCTGACGCGCGTGTAACGGTCGCTGCGGAACGCCGCGATCGGCGCGTCGCCGGGCATAATGTACATCGCCTTGACGATCAACAGGTAGTAATAGAGCGACACGACCGTGTTGACCAGCGCGATGAAGACCAGCAGGTGGAATCCGCCACTGAAAGCCGCGGCGAAGACGAAGAATTTCGAGAAGAACCCGGCGAAGGGCGGGATTCCCGCCAGCGAGAACAACGCCAGGGTCATCAGCAGCGCCAGGCGGGGATTAGTGCGGGAAAACCCGTTGTAGTCCTCCAGCGAGACCCTGCCGCCGCTGTGCTGCTCGACGGCGGACAGCACGCCGAACACCGCGAGGTTGGCGGCCATGTAGACCAGCACGTAAAAGACCAGCGAGGTCATGCCGATGGCGCTGCCGCCGATGACGGCCAGCATGATGTATCCGGCCTGCGAGATGGACGAGAAGGCCATGAAACGCTTGAGGTCCTTCTGCCGGATGGCGAAGAGGTTCGCAACGGTGATGCTCGACACCGTCACGATCCAGAGCAGCGTCTGCCACTGTTCGGTCATCGGGGCGAACACCTTCACGAGCACCGTCAGCAGCACGAACGCCGCAGCGCCCTTCGAGACCACCGAAAGATAGGCGGTCACGTTCGTCGGCGCGCCCTGGTAGGCGTCCGCCGTCCAGAGGTGGAAGGGCACGAGCGAAATCTTGAAGCCAAGCCCCGAGAGGAAGAAGACCAGGGCCATCACCTGCAACGGCGAACCGTCGATGCGGGCGGCCATGTCGCCGAAATAGAGCGTCCCGGTCGTTCCGTAGAGGAACGAGATGCCGTAGAGCATCAGTCCGCTCGAGAACAGCGCGCAGAGGATGTATTTGGCCCCCGCCTCGGCCGAATAGCGTTTGTATTTGTCGAAGGCCACCAGACAGGCCATCGGGACCGAAGCCAGCTCCAGACCGATGAAGAACAGCAGGAAGTTGCCCGCGCCGATCATAAAATACATGCCCAGCAGCGTCGAGAGGGTCAGGATGTAGAATTCGCCCTGCTTGTGGCGCGTGTCCTCGCGGCGCAGCCACGTGTCGGACTGCAGGAAGACGATCAGCGCCCCGACGGAGAGCATGCTTTTGACGATGCCGTCCATCGGCGTATGGCAGAACATGCCGCCGAAGAGTTCGCCCCCCGCAGCCGGAACAAGGTTCACAACCACCTGCACGACCATCAGGCAGCAGACCACGGCCGAAAAGCGGCGGCGTGCGCGCTCCCCGGCCATGAGGTCGTAGAGGAACACGAAGACGAGAATCGCCGTGAGGGTCACTTCGGCCCGCATCAGCGTAAATATCGAGGTGTAATCCATAGTCGCTTAACTCAAAATATGTGCAATGATCTTCGCGACGCTGCCGCGGATCATGTCGCTCACCCACAGCGGCGCCAGACCTATGCCGGCGATGGCGACGACGAGGCAGACGACCGACAGCCGCTCGTCCCACGTGGCGTCCGAAAGCTTCAGGTGCTCGGGATTGTCGCACGTGCCGTAGAGGATTTTCCCGACGACGCGCAGGATGTAGACCGCCGTGATGACGATCGACGTGCAGGCGATGACGGTCACCACGCGGTGGAACGTGTCGGCGTTCATAAACGCGCCGTTGAAGATGGTCATTTCGGCCACGAAGCCGCTCAGGCCCGGCAGCCCGAGGTTGGCCAGACCCGCGATCACATACCCGACCGCGAGGAACGGCATCACCTTCATCAGCCCGCCCAGCTGGCGGATGTCCCGCGTGTGGGTGCGGCCGTAGATCATGCCGATCAGCGCGAAGAAGAGGGCCGTCATCAGGCCGTGGCTCAACATCTGGAGCACGGCGCCCGTACCGGCCGTGGTGTTCATCATCAAAACGGCGAACAGCACCAGTCCGCAGTGCGACACCGAGGAGTAGGCGTTGATGTACTTGAGGTCGGTCTGCACGCAGGCCGAGAAGGCGCCGTAGACGACGGAAATCGTTGTCAGGATGATAAATACCCAGCTCAATTCATGCGCCGCTTCGGGTAAAAGATACATAGCAACCCGGAAACAGCCGTATCCGCCCAGCTTCATCAGCACCCCGGCGTGGAGCATCGACACGGCCGTCGGGGCCGAGGCGTGGCCGTCGGGGCTCCACGTATGGAACGGGAACAGCGCGCCCAGCACGCCGAAACCCACGAACACCAGCGGGAACCAGATGCGCTGCTGGGCAACGGGAATGTTGTTCAGCGCGGCGATCTCCTGAATGTTCATCGTCGTGGCGCCCGCACCGAAGTAGATGCCCAGAATGCCGATCAGCAGCAACGCCGAACCGCCCATGAGCATCAGCGTCAGTTTCATGGCGGCGTATTCCTTGCGCCCGCTGCCCCAGACGCCGATCAGCAGGTACATCGGGATCAGCGCCACCTCGTAGAACAGGAACATCGTGAAGAGGTCGACCGAAATGAAGAACCCGAACACCCCCACGCTCAACAGGCAGAACCAGAGGAAGTAGGCTTTGACGTCGGTCTTCATCTGCCACGAGGCGAACGTGCCCGTGAAGACGATGACGGCCGACAGCAGGAGCATTGCCACCGAAATGCCGTCGACGCCCACGGCGTAGTGGATGTTGAGCGGCGCATACCAGACGCGGCTTTCGGTGAAGAGCATCTGCGCCGTCTCGCCCGCGCCGCGCAGCCCGAGGTACTGCACCACGAGCACGACGGCCAGCGCCACGAGCAGCGAAGAGCCTGCGACCATCACCGTGTGAATCTGCCGCGTGGACTTCGAGAGCCACAGACCCAGCATCATCACGAGCGGAACGGCGGGAAACAGAGATAGTATATTCATAACTCGTTCGGATTAACAGATTAGAAGAATCAGGATCGTGAGGCCCAGCGCACCGCCGAGGAACCAGATGCAGTAACGCTGCACGCTGCCGCTCTGCATGTCGCGGATGAGCCAGGCGGCGCCGTTGGCGCCCCAGGCGAGGAGATTCATAAAGCCGTCGACCACATGGCGGTCGAACCACGCAATGGGCGTCGAGATGCAGGCGAAAATCACCCGGTGGGTGATGAACTGGTAGACCTCGTCGATGTAGAACCGGCGATAGGCCGCGCGGTGCAGGCCGCTGAACGTCGCGGCCAGCCTGTCGGCCACGGGCTGCCGGTCGCGGGCGTACATCCACGCCGCCAGCGCGATGGCCGCAGCGGCGACGCAGAGGCTCACGGCGGCAACGCTCCGGTCGATATGGATGACATAGGGCGCGCCGTCGCTCGACACGAACTCCCCGAAGGGGATGAATCCCGCCACGCAGGTCACCGCCGCCAGAAACACCAGCGGCAGGGTCATCG
>ERZ773157.3597-NODE-3597-length-10112-cov-6.431839_pt1 | contig 10112 bp, 7 predicted proteins | sample MGYA00511480_ERZ773157 | MGnify/ENA primary metagenome ERZ773157 (study PRJEB29015, sample SAMEA2737863) | human gut metagenome | biome: human gut; feature: human-associated habitat; material: faeces | place: China | collected 2012 ... | reverse complement strand
CCGCAGATGCGTTTTTGCACCTGCGGCTTATTTTTTTACCACAAATTATACGTCAAAATCGGCACGTTGTAGCTTACGCCCCACATCAGCATGACCAGGAAACACACGCCGCTGATAACATGCCACGCCAGCGCGGCGGCACACAAAACCAGCCGCCAGCACGGGGCGGCTTTCGCCCGCAGCTGCTGCAAAAACACGCTGACGGATTCCAGCCAGAACACCCAGAAGCAGATGAACGGCCCCCACCAGAGATTGGCGTGGTACAGCCGCTCACCGCTTTCCACCAGCAACAGCGCCTCGGCCAGCGAGACGGCAAAGGTAAACAGGCTGAACCGATAGCGAAAGCTCTGCCACGCGGTGCGCCCCAGCAACAGCCCCACCGCCGCCACAAAGACGAATGACCGCGCCAGCCCCAGCGCACCGGCCTCGTTGAAGGGGCCCCACAGCATACGGTGGTGGTCAAAGGGCACGGTGAAAATCAGTTTGACGCCGGAGTCGTCCTCGGCAAACAGAACACTGGCCTGGATGACGCAGAGCGCCACACCGGGGAACACGCTGCACCCCATGATGATCTCATTTTTTAGATTTTTCGCGCGGGTGCGCACAAAATCCACAATCAGCAGCACCAGCAGCGCCGGGGCAAAGGCGAAAATCAGGCTGGCCTTAAAGCTCGTCGCCACCGTCAGCAGCACCGTATAGACCGCGTAGGCACGCAGGTCCAGCTTGCCCCGCATTGTGGGCCAGACACGGTAGAACGCCAGCATTGCCAGCAGCGCAAAGGGGGCCAGCATAATGTAGGTGGTGTTGTGGTAGATCGTGCCGCCGATGGTGCCCTGGTACCAGTAGCCGCCCCGGGGCATCCAGACCGCCGTTGCCAGGTTGACCACCAGGCTGCCCAGCAGCCGCACCGGGCGCGAGACGTCCGGTAGCGCGGCCCGCAGGCCGCAGGCAAACACCGCCACCGCCGCCAAGTGGAACACCGCCAGTAGCACGGCGATCCCCATGCGCCCAGCCAGATTGTACGCCGGGCCGATGAGCAGCGACACGGTCGAGTAGACCATGCCCCGCTGGGCAAACGCCAGATGCTGCCCTAAATCCGATGTGTAGGGGTCATCCCCGCCGCCGGGCGAGCAAAGCTGCTGGTAGTGCAGCCACACCATGGCTGCGCCGAACGCCGCCAGCGCCAGCACGCATAAAATCGTCAGCAGGGCGTTTTTCTGTTGCTTGTTCTTCGTCACAGTACAATGCCCCACATTTCTTGCAGCAGGTAGCTTTCGGTGCCGATCATGACCGCATAGGAGATACCGGCCAGCATCAGCCCCAGGAACACAATGCCGCTGGCAATATGCCAGGCCAGCGCCCCGCAGCACAAAACCGACGTGCCGGTCTCCACCGGGGTGCGCGGCTTTTTGTGCAGGCGGCGCAGCAGCTGAATCAGCGATTCCAGCAGCAGGATGTCATAGCAGATGAACGCGCCCCACCACAGGTTGCCGTCGTACATACGGCTGCCGGTCTCGGTCAGGCAGATGCCCTCGGCCAGCGAGACGGCAAACAGAAGCAGGCTGAACTTATAGGCGTAAGCGCCGCGCCACTGCCGGAACAGCAGCAAAACCACCGCACCCACGAACACCAGTGAGCGCACCAGGCCGTGCTTGGCGCTGTAATTAAAGACGCCCCACAGCACTTTTTCTGGGTCGAAGTCGGTGGTGAAGATCAGTGCCATGCCGGAATCATCCCCGCCGGTGAACAGCACCTTAGCCTGAATGATGCAGAGCAGAATGCCCGGCAGCACCGTACAGCCGAGCCAGACTTCCCATGGGAGGGCCTTGCCGTGGGTGCGGATCAGGTCAACGGCCAGCGCCACAAGCAGGGCTGGGGCAAAGGCGAAAAGGTAGCTGGGCTTGATAGCCGTTGCCACCGTAAGCAGCACCGTCAACGCGGCCCAACTGCGCCATTGCAGCTGACCATGGTGCTCTGCCAGCGAGAGGAAGAGGAAAAACGCGATAAGCGCCAACGGTTGCAGCATAATGTAGGTAGTGTTGTGGTAGATCGTGCCGGTGATGGCACCAAAGTACCAGTAGCCGCCGTTTGGCATCCAGACCGCCTGACAGAGGTTCGCAGCCAGCGACCAGAGCAGCGCTGCGCCAGGGCAGACCTGCGGCACAGCCTTACGGATGGCCCAGGCAAATATCAGCAGCGTCAGCAGGTTGACGACAGCCAAAAACACCGCCGTGCCCAGGTTGCCGCCGATGGCGAACACGCCCCGCAGCAGGACCGTGACCAGCGAAAAGCCGGTATTGCCCATGGCATGGCCCGCCATGTGGGCCGGGATATCAGAGTAATAGTACCCGGTGGAGAGCAGCTGTTGGTAGTGCAGCCAGCCCATCAGCAGGGTAAAGACCGCTGTGCCCAGCAGCCCCAGGCCCCACAGCAGACGTTGTTTCTTGTCTTGTGCCAAAGGCGGCACCTCCTTGGTGTGTAATGGTTTCCCCTCAGGGGAAGCTGTCGGCGGCTTGACCGCTGACTGATAAGGGGCGGCCTTGCCGATGCAGACCGTTCACGGGTTGCTGTGGCACACGCGCCCCTCATCCGGCGCTGCGGCGCCACCTTCCCCCAAAAGGGGAAGGCAAAGAAATTATTCCAGCCGAATACTCTCCGCCAGCACTGTGCCTTCCAACTGCACCAGGGTGGCGTTTTTTTCGGCGTATACCTCGGTTCGTACTTCTTCGCCGCCGGCTATGGTGTAGCAAAGCGTGGCCTGCTGCGCCGTACCTGCGGGCAGGCATACGACCACATCCGTCAGCTCATCCAGCGCATTGCCGCTGCCAAGGCCGCACCAGCCGATGTCATAGCGGCTGGTCTGGCCCAGGGTAAAGCCCAGGCGGTAGGCAGTCTCATCGGCGTGGTCCTCGGTGCGCCAGACCTGCAAGGCGTGGGCGTCGGCGTCCTGCTCTCCATAGCGCAGGAAGAACGCGTTCTCGGCGACCTCGTTGCCGCCCCAAATCATGTAATCCGTCACAACGGGCATCTCGGTCCCTGCGGCGTCAGCCGCACCGGCGGCTACCGTCTCGCCAAAGACCGTGTAGGCGCGGCCACCCTCGGCGTAGGCTGAGCGGGTCGCGGCGCGCTGCCAGACCACCGTGCCCGCCATGCCGACAGCCAGCAGGCAGTAGAGCACCGCGCGGTTCTTGGGCCACCAGGTTTTGCTCCGTGCCCAGCGCAGCAGCAGCACCAGCAGCGCCAGGGCCATCAGGCCGACGCCGTAGCTTTCCACCGTCTGCGGGATGTAGCCGTGCCGCCAATCGATCTGCCCCGCCTGCTGATATTTAGGCGAAAGCCCGATGAGCAGCGACGGTGCGGACAGCATGGCAAGGCCGGTCAAGAACAGCAGCAGGCTTTGCTTGCGGTTTGGCAGCTCGCGCAGGGCAGCCAGCGCCGCCACCGCAGCCCCGGCCACCATGACGCCGCAGAGGATATCCACCGGGTAGATCGTGCCGGGGCGGACCCTGCCTGCGAACAGTGCATTGAGTGGGAAGCCCGCCGACATCTGCATGGCCCAGGTCTTGAGCACCGCCGGGATGTCAAAGTTCGGCGATACACCGCCGATTGGCTGGGCATCCCCGGCCAGAACGCCCATCTCCTGCAAGGTGTTGACGAGCCGCGCCCCCAGGTTGAAGGCCAGGGTCACGCACTCGCCCACAAACACCGGAATGCTCAGCCGCAGGGCGTCGCGGGCCTTGTCGGTGTAGAGCCAGGCCAGGCCGAAAATCGGCACAATATAGGTAAAACCAATTTCAAACGTGGCACAGCACTGGAACGCGCAGTACCCCGCCAACACGGCCCACCGCTTGTGCCCGGTATCCTGCAAACGCAGCACAGCCAGCCCTGCCACCAGTGCGGGCAGCAGCGTACTTTGCACCAGCGCACCGTAGGAATACAGGCTGTTGCCGGTGGAGTCCTGCCAGACACTGAACATCATGGGCAGCAGGCAGATACAGGCGATGCCCAGCTTTTTGTTGTGGCTGGCCTTGCCCACGAGCCAGCCGGTCAGCAGGATATCCGCGTAGGTCCAGGCCAGAATGTAGAGCCGATAGCCCACCAGATCACCCAAAAACCAGCTCGTCAGCCCGCGCACCGGCGGCGAGGAGAAGGGCCGGAACCGCCCCTGCTGCAAGCTGAACTGGGTCCACAGGTCGCCGATATAATCCAGCACGCTCTGCCCAAAGGATGTGTGGGTAATATAATAGTAGTTTTGCAGGTTGATGAGTTCATCGTCGCCGCCCAGGGGCGCACAGGTCACGATGCTGAGATACCACCAGCCGAACACGACCGACACAGCGCAGACCAGCGGCCAGAACCATCGTTTTTCCGTCAGTTTTTGCAGTTTCATTGCTCACTCCTGCCCCAGCGGGATATAGCAGATCTTGCCGCTCTCGCTGATGATGACGTCGTCCTCGGCACAGCCCGCCGCCTGAATCAGCGCTGCCAGGGTGGGCTGCTGCTCGTCCTCGGTGTAGCCGTCCAGATCCAGGTAGATGCCCGCCATGCCCTGGGTGCGCAGCTCGGCCACCATGGCGTTCGGCTCCAACTCGCTTGTGGCCTGATACCAGGCGTCATTCTCGGTGCCGTAGCCCGCGCCGTAGCTGAATTTCAGCGTCTTGCTGTGCAGCGGGCCGCGCAGCAGCGTATAGTCCCACATATTGTTCAGCGGGCCGTTCTCAAAGTTTTTCATGTACGGCAGCTGGAAGAGCATAGCCCCCTCCCCTGCCGCGTCCTCGACCTCGGCCATAAAGGCCGCGTCCTGGTGCCAGGTCTTCTGCACTTCCTCATATTTCGGGCTGAAAAGGCCCTGCTGCTCCCAGTAGCCGTAGGCCAGCAGCACCACCATAACGAGGATGAGCTTTTTGCGGTCTTTTCCGGCGCGCCGGGTCAGCCGCATTTCCGCCGTCAGGCCGACGGCCAGCAGTGCGAAGAACGCAATGTAAGGGCTGATGCGGTTGTACCCGCGGATGAACCGCACAAAGATACCGATGATGCTGCCAAAGCCGGCAATGCTGGCTAACAGCAGCGCCATGACGTTCAGACGGCTCAGCAGCCAGAGGCGGTCGCCCAGCTGCGGCTTCTCGGTGCGGCCGGCCTTCCAGTCCCAGTTGCGCAGCAGCATGAGCAGCAGCGCCAAAAATCCGAAAATGCCCACGATGCCGAGATAGCCGTAGCTGTTCTCGTTGTACATCGGGCCTTCATCGGTAGCCAGGATGTGGAAGTAGCGGCCCATCCAGTTGGCGAGCTTTTGCAGGCCGAAACCGTTGGGCGACAACAGCAGGCTGCTGATGCGCAGGCTGTAAATGTCCGCGCCGACCGGGCTGCGGTAGACGCCGTTGGTCAGGGTGCTGCCCTGGCCGCTGAGGATGCCCAGCACCATGGGGAAGAAATCGGGTATCATCCAGGCGACGATCTCCGCGATCGTGACCAGGCAGGGCACACCCGCGCTCCACTTGTGGCCGCGCAAAATCAGGCAGAGCGCCGTGACGCAGAGGAAAAAGCAGGTGAAATAGGGATAATAGGCCGCGCCGTTGTTGGCGATGCCCCAGGCCATAGCCAGGGCCAGCCAGTTGCGCTTATTCTTGAAAAAGCCCTTGCCCGGGCGGTTGAAGCCTTCATCCTCGGCACACCAGAGGCAGATCAGCACCGAGAAGGGTACGAACTCGCAGGCGGCCAGCATCATATGCCCGGCCATCCGCTGCTGCACGTAGGGCGTCATACCGAAGGTGATGCCAAAGGCAAAGCTGAGCCAGCGGCGCATGCCCACCATGCGGAACACGGCATAGGCCGCCAGCGCATTGGCAAAGGGGATGACCAGCACATACAGGTTGAACACGGTGCCGGTATCTTTCGTAAACAGGCCAATGAACCAGACGAAGATATCATAAATCAGATCGTAGTTCGGGTCATATTTGCCCGCGACCTCATAGAACGGCCAACCCAGGGAGCCGGACAACTCACCGTAGCTGCGCTGCACCTGACCCACCCAGTAGATGCCGTCGCCGCCGTAGAGCATGGGCACCGACCAATCGAGCCGCCACAGCTGGAAGAACCAGTATTCGCTGGCCGCCACCGCCGCCAGCAGCAGCGCGACGGTCAGAATTTCCCTGGCCAGGTTTTGTTTTGATTTTGGCATGGGGTCTCCTTTAAAAGTTCTGCCTTCCCCCTGGGGGGGAAACCTTTGGGGTCATTCCCCTCTCTGCATAGCCTCCACATAGGCGTTGCAGACTTCCTCCGCCGGGCCGTCGCCGCGGATGTGGCCATGGTCTATCCAGATGGCGCGCTTGCAGAGCTGCTTGACCTGGTTGATGTCATGGCTGACAAAAAGCAGCGTTGTACCGCCGGATAGCATCTGTTCCATCCGCTGGTGGCACTTTTGCTGGAACATAAAGTCACCCACCGACAGAATCTCATCGCAGGCCAAGATATCCGCCTTGACCTCGGTCGCAATGGAGAATCCCAGCCGCGCGATCATGCCGCTGGAATAGTTTTTCACCGGCACATCGACAAAATCCCACAGTTCAGCAAAGTCGATGATATTTTTGAAGTGTTCTTCCATATAAGTGCGGTCGTGGCCCAGCACCGCACCGTTCAAAAACACGTTTTCCCGCGCGGTCAAATCGAGGTCAAAGCCCGCGCCCAGCTCGATCAGCGGCGCAATTTCGCCGTTGACGGCGACGGTACCCCTGGTTGGGTACATGACGCCCGCAATAAGTTTGAGCATCGTGCTTTTGCCGCTGCCGTTGCGGCCAATCAGCGCTACGGATTCGCCGGGTTCGATGCTGAACGAGACGTCTTGCAGCGCATAAAATTCATTGAAAAAAAGCTGATGTTTCAGCAGCTTGACGGTATATTCCTTGAGGGTCTCGGTTTTCTCCTGCGCCAGGTTAAAGCGCATCGAGACATCCTCCACCTGAATGATGGGCATGGGGGGAACTCCTTACAGATACAGAATAAAGTTGCGCTGCAATTTGCGGAACGCCGCCAGGCCTACAGCCAGCATGACGGCTGCGCTGCCGATGCAGGCAATCCAGGTGTTGGGGCCGGGCACGGTGCCGTACATGACCAGGCACCGCATACAGTTGATGTAGTGGTACAGCGGGTTCAGCTTAATGATGGGGATCAAAAACGGCGGCAGCGCCGAGATCGGGTAAAACAGCGGCGTCGCGTACATCCAGGCCATCGTCACGATGCCGTAGAGATACTGCAAATCGCGGAAGTAGACAGCCAGCGCCGAGAGCAGTACGGCCATGCCGCAGCAGAACGCCAGCAGCAGCAAAAGCGGCGCCCAGACGAGCAGAATCGTCCAGTAAAACGGTGACCGGGTGATGAGCATGACCAGGATAATGGCCGCCAGGCTGAACAGCAGGTTGACAAAGCTGGACACCACGCGGCTGATGGGAAAAATAAACTTGGGCACGTACACTTTTTTGATAAGGGACGAATTTCCCAGCACGCTGCCCATGCCCATGTTCGTGCTCTCGTTAAAAAAGTTGAACAGAGTGTTGCCGCAGATGAGGTAAAGCGGGAAGTTCGGGATATCGAACCGGAACATATAGGAGAAAACGAGGGTCTGCAGCAGCATCATGAGCAGCGGGTTTAAGATGCTCCACACATAGCCGAGCACGCTGCGGCGGTATTTGACCTTGAGGTCGCGTGTGACCAGCTCCCGGATGAGCGGCCGATATTTGGAAAAGTTGCGCCAGCTGTTATGGAACTGGCCGGTGGATTTTTGCATAGGGATATTGGCTCCTTAGTAGTAGGGGGATAATGTCTTCCTTTGACAAGGGAGGCTTTTGGTGGTTACATCTTAAACGGTGCATCATCGGTCAGGCCGTCAGCCCGCAGCATATTCTGCATCACATCGATGTCGGCGCTGACGTCGAGGGCGTCGCTGGCAAACAGGCGGTCGAGCTGGTTTTCAAACGCTTTGACCAGCGTATCCATCGTCAGCTCAATGCGGCGCTTCGACTCCGAAATGTTCTCACCTTCCACGCCCTGGTTGTCCAGCTCAGCGTAGGTGTTCAGCAGCTTTAACGACGTAGGCAGGTAATAATCCATGAACTTGCGCATCTGGGGCAGCTTGTCGGGGTCGGACTTGGCCTGCTCAAAAATTTTGGCCGAGACCGCTTCCAGACGGCTGATCTTGTCGGTCATCTCCTCGTCGGGGATGGCGTCGTTGACCCGGCGCAGCTCGTCGAGAATTTTCTGGTACTGGTCCTTCTCGGGCATCGGGTTGGTTTTTTCGACCTTGGGTTTCTTCGCCTTTTTCGGGGTCGGCTCGGGGGGCTTGCCGGTCACGACGAGACATTTGCGGCGCATATCCAGGTAGGCTTCGGGGCCGAACACGCCGTCGTCGATGCAGTTTTCCAGGTGCTTGCAGCATTTTTCATAGCTGCACGGGATGGCGTCGGCGATATCCTGAATGTACATATACTGCGCATCACCGACAATATTGTCGATCTTTTTGCGCAAGCGGCGGCCGGTGCGGATGTGGTGTGCGCCGAACAGGCAGCCCGCGCCCGCCGTGGCCGAGACAAACACAGGCATCATATCCGCCAAGAACCAGCGGATGTACTCGAGATCCCCCGTCAGGGCGTCTGGCAGCCAGTAGCTGCCTCCGGGCAGCGCCGCCAGCGCGGTCAGCAGCAGCAAAACGCCCGCCACGGTCAGGCCGTTGGCAAGGGCCATGCCCTTGCGCTTTTTCTCGGCATCCCGCGGTGCGGCGGCGGTTTTGCCCGCGCTCTCCTTATCCTGCTGGGCGTAGATAGGACGGAACTGTCCCTCCTGCACCGATGGGCCGCTGCGGTAGCTCTGGGTCCGGGTACGGGCTTTCTGCTCAAAGCTGCCCAGCTTACCGTTTTTCATAGCGGCATTCAGGCCGATGAAGATAAAGCCCAGCGGCCACCACACCACAAAGCCAATGACGATGGCCCACCAGGGGAACTGGAACGGGCCGTCCCCGGCGTGGTATTCATTGCGGTTGTAGTTGTTCTGGTAGCGCAGGCCGCTGCCGGAGTAGGGATGGTCCGGATCCGTGTAGCGCGGATGTTCGTTTTCGTTAGGCATGGATGGCTCCTTTACGGAATATCGTTCAGCAAATTCTTCATATCATCACTTAAATAGTAGGTGCTTCCGGCCTGGTAGGGGTTGTTCTTGCTGTATGGGACGTGGGTACACAGGTAACTGACCCACTTGCTGTACCCGGACACCGTCAGGTGTACGCCGTCGGGCTGAGAGAAATCGGTCTGCAAATACCCGGCATCGTCGGCGAACTCTGCGTTCAGGTCGAGGTAATAACAGCCGCGCTCGGCGCAAAGCTGCTGGATGGCCGCGTTGATGGCCGCCAGCCGGTCCGGTGCCAGGCCCGGGAGGCTGTCGCTGACCTTTTCCTGTGTGGCAGTCAGCACCGACTGCACATAGAACGTCGTGTCAGGCAGCGCCGTGCGCAGGTCGTCCAGCATTTTTCCGTAGTAGGCCAAAAAGCTGTCATCGTTGCCGGGCTGGACGAGGGCGTTTGTACCGATCAAAATATACAGCTTGGCGGGTTGGGCGGCGGCCAGCACATCCAGCGGGACTTCCTCGCCCCGGTCGGGGCTGGTGACGGTGGTGCGGTTGACAACGGTGTTGGGGCTGATGCCCTCATACCCACAGATCAGCGCACCACCCACATCAATGTTGTACTCATTGGCGCAGAAGCCAGCGGTGAGCGAGTCACCCAAGAAGGCTGCGTCGGCGAACCAACTGGTATCCACCCGGCCAAACTCCGGCAGGGCGGCAGGCTTTGCGGGCAGCGCCGTGTAGGTGTAGCCGGTATCAGCGGTCTGACGCTGCGGGCCGACGGTGCCCCAGTTCAGCGTCTGGGCGTTCTGGCTGCCGCTGTCCCCCGCCCCGGCGTAGGGCAGCGGGGCCACCAGGCGGGTACCTGCGGGGTCTGCGGTGGGCAGAGGCGCGGCTTCGGTCTCGCCCTTCATGCTTTTGGGCAGCAGCACCGTGATGATACCGGACAGCACCAGCACGCCGCCTACCGTACCCAGCACGGCCAACCTGCGGCGTCGGCGGCGAATTTC
>ERZ773157.3586-NODE-3586-length-10133-cov-6.031058_pt1 | contig 10133 bp, 7 predicted proteins | sample MGYA00511480_ERZ773157 | MGnify/ENA primary metagenome ERZ773157 (study PRJEB29015, sample SAMEA2737863) | human gut metagenome | biome: human gut; feature: human-associated habitat; material: faeces | place: China | collected 2012 ... | reverse complement strand
AACAGGAAAATACGGATTGGAACAAAGAGGACATTGACTGGAATGCGATTGACAGTGAACTGGTCTCCCAGCGCATTGTTGTCACTCGCCCTGAACTGAACGGGAAGAAATTGGGAGCGCTCCGGTTGAGAAATCATTATGGAATCAATATCAGCCGTGTCTATCGTTCGGGTGTACAACTGCTCGCCACTCCGGGATTGATACTTCAGTTGGGTGACCGACTGACGGTAGTAGGGGAAAAGGCAGCCATTCAAAACGTGGAAAAAGTGCTAGGTAATGCTGTCAAGAGTTTGAAAGAACCTAATTTAGTTGTTATATTTATTGGTATCGTGTTGGGATTGGCGTTAGGTGCTATTCCTTTTTCTATTCCGGGTATCAGTACTCCTGTAAAACTAGGCTTGGCAGGTGGTCCTATTATTGTCGGTATCCTTTTAGGTACGTTTGGACCACGGATACACATGATTACCTACACTACTCGTAGTGCCAATTTGATGTTACGTGCCTTGGGACTCTCAATGTATCTAGCCTGTCTGGGACTAGATGCTGGGGCACATTTCTTCGATACGGTATTCCGTTCGGAAGGGCTACTGTGGATCGGTTTAGGAGCCGGACTGACAATCATCCCAACTGTTTTAGTGGGCTTTGTAGCCTTCAAGATGATGAAGATCGATTTTGGCACAGTGTCCGGTATGCTATGCGGAAGTATGGCGAATCCTATGGCATTAAATTATGCAAATGATACAATTCCCGGTGATAACCCGTCTGTAGCCTATGCGACAGTATATCCATTGTGTATGTTTCTACGGGTGATTATTGCACAAGTACTGTTGATGTTCTTATTAGGTTGAAAATAAATTTTATATGAAAATTGTAAACGAGTAAATAAAAAATATATTTATCACGGATAACTGAATGGAATGATTCCGAACAACGAACATAGGAAGCAAAGTAATTGTTAATTAGTAAATTGTAATAAAATAGAATGACTGCTCAAAGTAATATAACTCCTGAAAGTATTGTGGGCGATCTCCGCTACCTTCAATTGCTTTCCCGTAGTTTTCCTACTATTGCCGATGCTAGTACGGAAATTATCAATCTGGAGGCTATCTTGAATCTGCCTAAGGGGACAGAACATTTCCTGACAGATATACACGGTGAATATGAAGCATTCCAACATGTACTGAAAAATGCTTCAGGTGCGGTAAAGCGTAAAGTGAATGAAATATTCGGCAATACTCTCCGTGAAGCGGAAAAGAAAGAACTCTGTACGCTGATTTACTATCCCGAAGAAAAACTTCAACTGGTGAAAGCTCGTGAGAAGGACTTGGACGATTGGTATCTGATTACTCTGAACCAACTGGTGAAGGTCTGTCAGAATGTGTCTTCCAAGTATACGCGTTCTAAAGTGCGTAAATCGTTACCTGCCGAGTTCTCCTATATTATTCAGGAATTATTGCATGAATCGTCTATCGAACCGAATAAACATGCTTATATCAATGTAATTATCAGTACGATTATTACAACAAAGCGGGCAGATGACTTCATCATTGCTATGTGTAACCTGATTCAACGGCTGACTATTGACTCCCTACATATTGTCGGTGACATCTACGACCGTGGTCCTGGTGCGCATATCATCATGGATACTTTATGTAATTATCATAATTTTGATATTCAATGGGGAAACCATGATATTCTTTGGATGGGTGCTGCTTCGGGCAATGACAGTTGCATCGCTAATGTGATCCGTATGTCTATGCGTTACGGTAATTTGGGCACATTGGAAGATGGTTATGGTATTAATCTGCTGCCATTGGCTACCTTTGCTATGGATACTTATGCTGATGATCCCTGTACTATCTTCATGCCGAAGATGAATTTTGCCGACGCTCACTATAATGAGAAAACCCTGCGTTTGATTACCCAGATGCATAAAGCGATTACTATCATCCAGTTTAAGTTGGAGGCTGAAATCATCGACCGTCGTCCTGAATTCGGCATGGAGAATCGGAAACTTTTAGAGAAGATAGACTTCGACCGTGGTGTCTTTGTGTACGAGGGAAAAGAATATGTCCTGCGTGATACCAACTTTCCGACAGTAGACCCAGCCAATCCTTATCGGCTGACAGAAGAGGAACGTGAACTGGTAGAAAAGATTCATTATTCATTTATGAATAGTGAGAAGTTGAAGAAACATATGCGCTGTCTGTTTACGTATGGCGGGATGTATTTGGTTTCCAACTCGAATCTTCTTTATCATGCTTCCGTACCTTTAAATGAAGATGGCAGTTTCAAGCGTGTCAAAATCCGGGGAAAGGAATACTGGGGACGTAGGCTACTGGATAAGGCCGACCAGTTGATTCGTACCGCTTACTTTGATGAAGAAGGAGAGGAGGATAAGGAATTTGCTATGGACTATATCTGGTATATGTGGTGCGGTCCTGAAGCTCCTCTGTTTGATAAAGATAAAATGGCTACTTTTGAGCGCTACTTTGTAGAAGATAAAGAACTGCACAAAGAGAAGAAAGGGCATTATTATACATTGCGTAATCGTGAGGATATTTGTGACCGGATTCTGGAAGAATTTGGTGCTTCGGGTCCTCATTCGCATATCATCAATGGTCATGTGCCGGTAAAGACTATTCAGGGCGAACAGCCGATGAAAGCTAACGGCAAACTTTTTGTGATTGACGGTGGATTTTCAAAGGCTTATCAGCCGGAAACAGGGATTGCAGGATATACGCTTGTTTACCATTCTCACGGTATGCAGCTTGTACAGCATGAACCATTCCAGTCGCGGCAGAAAGCAATTGAGGAAGGGCTGGATATTAAGTCTACCAATTTTGTACTGGAATTCAATTCACAACGAATGATGGTGAAAGATACTGATAAAGGAAAAGAGCTGGTAACGCAGATTCAGGATTTAAAAAAGCTACTTGTTGCTTATCGTACCGGATTGATAAAAGAGAAGATATAAAAGAATAGTAAGTAGTGATTAACAATGAACGGTGAATAAGTTGCAACGTAATAAAGCAACTTGTTCACCGTTCACTATTTTGTATACTGTTTGCTATACATACATTCTTTTTTAGAAAAGAACAATGCCTGCTTCAATGATAACACCTTTATCGTAATTGCTTGATTTATTATAGAACCGGGTAAGTCCGTAACCACCCGTTGCAAAAATACCGAATTTTGGAGTAAACTGATATTCCAGATTGGCACGGGCTTGCAGTGCATATAGGCGTTTTGGAATTACTTCATCCTTATTGTCGAATGCTTCAATGTGTTGATAACCAAGATCTCCGCTGATAGATAGTCCTTTATAAACAGGGAAGGAAATACCAGCACGATAGGAGGCGCTGGCTGAGAACTTGTCATTTAAGTCCTGATACATGGAACCGACTCCCAGAATTGTATAGAACAGCTGGTTCTTGAAACGCACACCGATGTTGGCAGCTGTAGAATTGCCACCATACAGCATCATTTGCACTTTCGTATCAGGATTGGCATTGACCAGACCCAGTTGCAAGCCTTTCATATCTTCCCTATAATAATTGACCAGACCAATTTGTAAACCACGGGCTTTTGTTGCATAGTTGCATAAAGCGATCTGTAAGCCATTCAGTTTTCGGGCAGTAATATTGGCAATACCTGCAATCTGCAAACCATTCATATCTTCGCCCACCACATTCAGTAGTCCGGAAGTTACCATACCGTTATAGCTCTGTCCGGTGATATTGGCTGCGCCGGAGAACTGAAAGCCCGAAGCCATGTTTCCTGTCACATTCATAAAACCGCTCATCATCACTCCCGAAGTATTATCTCCTCCGATGCTGGTAAGACCGGCAATAATTACCCCTTTTGTACCGTCTCCGGTAATATTTACTAATCCGGCAGTAGAAAGTCCTATGGTATTGTCACCGCTGATATTGCTGACACCCGCTATCTGAACACCGCGCATTGTTCCACCTGCCAAGTTAGCCAAACCTGTGATTTGCACTCCATTCATGTCGCCATGCACTACGCTTCCCAATGCATTGATACCGACACCATTCAGGCGGTTCAACGTAGAAAGCAGACCGATATTGACATAGGTCGTCTGCGTACTGTCATGCGGCTGCGTACATATATCTTTCCAAATGGAAATATTGATACCCGCACTCTTATTCTGTGCCGGCAAACAAACGGCAGCCATGAGAATAGCTGCCGTGAGGATTGTTTTTCTTATCTTCATTTTTAATATATTTCTCTTTCTCTTGATTTCTTTTTTCTCGGTTCAGGTGGAAATGCATGGGAGGATAATTATCCTTTCGCTTCCTGATACAGATAACGCTTAATACTCTTTTTCGGCGTCTTTTCAAATTCTTCCGGATAAATCTTCATTTTTGAGATCTGACTATATGCCGGCAACATAGCATTCAACGCCACTCGGTTTTCTTCCATAACCCGTTCAATGTCCTCGTTCTTCAAACCGTGGGCAAAAGCATCATCAAAGTCCGGATAAACAAGTCCGACGAGCTTTTCGTTCTGCTGGACAATAATACTTTCGGCCACATAGGGCAGGTTGTTCAACTTGTCTTCTATTTCTTCCGGATAAATATTCTGTCCGCTGGCACTGAGCAATAAGTTTTTGCTGCGTCCCTTGATTGTAATATTTCCTTCCGCATCTTTCAACGCCAGGTCTCCTGTGTGCAGCCAGCCGTTTTTATCTATAACTTCTTTTGTAGCTTCTTCATTTTTGTAATATCCCAGCATAACATTCGGTCCTTTACAAACTATTTCTCCTACGATATTTTCCGGGTCGGAAGATAGAACCTGTACATCCATACGTGGTACAGCTTTTCCGCAAGAGCCGGGTTTGAACCTTCTCCAATCTTCATAGCAGATAATCGGACCACATTCTGTCATTCCATAACCTACTGTATAAGGAAAATCAATCATTTTCAGGAATTGCTCAACTTCCTGATTGAAAGCTGCACCCCCTACGATAACTGCTTTGAAGTTTCCGCCGAACGCCTTAATCATTTCTTCGCGTACCGTTGCTTTAATCTTATCGTTGATAATAGGTACTTTCAGTAATATTTTCATGGCCGGAGTCTCCAACTTCGGAAGTACACTCTTCTTGATAATCTTTTCGATAATCAGTGGGACGGCAACGATCAAACTGGGTTTTACTTCTTCAAATGCCTGGAAAATGATTTTCGGACTTGGCATACGGGTCAGGAAGTAGATGTGACATCCTACGGAGAACTCATAAAGAAATTCGAAAGCCAGTCCGTACATGTGCGCCATAGGAAGCATGGATACAATCTTGTCTCCGGCTTCCAACTCCAATACTTCAAATGCAAATTTAGTATTCGACCACAAACTACGATAGGGGAGCATTACTCCTTTTGAATAACTGGTCGTTCCGGAAGTATAATTGATAACGGCTAATTCTTCGGGTTCGTCTTTGTGGTATTCGATATGTTCTCTACGGAAATTTTTCGGATATTTTTTGCCGAACATTTCATTCAAATGTTCGCGTGCGTGAGTTAACCGTTCACTACGGGATACCAGCAGGGTGAAGTCATTCATCATCAGGATACCTTCGAGTAGTGGCATTGCCGATTCGTTCAGGTTTTCCCATACCATATCTCCTACAAACAGCAGTTTGGCTTCGGAATGGTTGACGATATTGTGTACATTGTCTGCTTTAAACTCGTGGAGAATAGGAACGATTACTGCTCCGTACGTCAGTGTAGCAAGGAAAGTTACTCCCCAATGGGAGCTGTTTCTTCCGCATACGGCAATCTTATCTCCTTTGCGGATTCCACTTTCCTCAAAAATTATATGGAGTTTTTCGATTTTGCGGGCTACATCTTTATACTGAAGGGTGGCTCCCTTGTAATCTGTCAGGGCATCCAAATCCCAATTGTTCTTGATACTATTCTCAATGTAAGCTATAAAACTTTGTTCCATTGTTTTTGCACATTTGGTATTAAATTGTGCAAATATAGCAATTAAATTAAGAATGGAAAATTAACTATGAAGAATTTTTGGAGAGGGTGGAGAGAAGAGTGAGTCTGTGATATGCTATAAGCTAAAATAATTATACTGATAGCATATCAACAGATTGTTTGATTTTTTATTTCAAGTACCATTCATACATCTTTCGCACACCTTCCTCGATTTCGATTTTGTGATGCCAACCCAGTGCGTGCAGTTTCGAAGGATCGGTTAGCTTACGCATCGTGCCGTCCGGTTTACTGCTGTCGAAAGTCAGTTTGCCTTGATAGCCTACTGTCTCTACGATCCGCTCGGCAAGTTGTCGAATAGTGATTTCCTTACCTGTTCCGATGTTGATATGACAGTTACGGATATCCTTGCTACCTTCTTTATATGTATCTTTGAAGTCAACGTGTTCCATGACGAATACACTGGCGTCTGCCATTTCTTCACTCCAAAGGAACTCGCGGAGAGGAGTTCCCGTACCCCACAATGTCACTTCCGTTTCACTGATACCATATTTGCTTAGGATAGCCAGAATTTCTTCTTTCGGACTGTCTCCGTTGATACCTTCTACCGGGCGCAGGTTCATATCCTTTCGGACAGCCTCCCAGTTGCCTTCTTTCAGGCAGTGGGCCAGATGAATCTTGCGGATCATAGCAGGCAGTACATGGCTGCGTTCCAAATCGAAGTTATCATTCGGACCATATAAGTTGGTCGGCATCACAGCGATGTAGTTTGTTCCATATTGCAGGTTGAAACTTTCACACATCTTCAGACCGGCAATCTTGGCGATGGCATACGGCTCGTTGGTATATTCCAACGGAGAAGTAAGTAATACATCCTCTTTCATCGGTTGCTTGGCGTCACGTGGATAAATACAGGTACTGCCGAGAAAGAGTAGCTTTTTTATGTTGTGGCGGAAACTTTCCCCGATGACATTCTGTTGGATTTGCAGATTTTTGTAGATAAAGTCGGCGCGGTAGATACTGTTTGCCATGATGCCGCCAACGAAGGCAGCAGCAAGGAATACATATTCCGGCTGTTCTTCATCGAAAAACTGGCGGACAGATACACTGTCGAGCAGGTCAAGCTCCTTGTGAGTGCGGCCTACCAGATTCGTGTATCCTTTATTCTGCAAATTTTTCCAGATAGCAGAACCCACGAGACCGTGGTGTCCTGCTACATATATTTTTGCATTCTTTTCCATTCTTCCGTTTAATGTTTGTTCGCGATCATGCGTTTCACCTTTTCCATGTCGTGGCGTACCATGATACGGACCAGTTCTTCAAATGAAGTCTTGCACGGATTCCAACCCAGCAATGTTCTTGCTTTGGTCGGGTCGCCTAACAACTGTTCAACTTCCGATGGACGGAAATATTTGGGGTCAACTTCTACCAATGGCTTGCCGGTGTCTACGTCAATTCCCTTTTCATTTATGCCCTCGCCTTCCCAGCGGAGTTCGATGCCTGCTTCCTTGAAAGCTAGCGTAGCAAATTCGCGTACCGTATGCATTTCTCCAGTAGCGATTACGAAATCTTCTGGAACGTCATGCTGCAGAATCAGCCACATACATTCTACGTAATCTTTGGCGTATCCCCAATCTCGGCGTGCATCCAGATTACCTAGATACAGCTTGTCCTGTTCGCCCTGTGCGATGCGGGCGGCAGCCAGAGATATTTTGACACGCTAGTCTCAAAGTAGCGAAACGATTTAGAAGCAGTCGGAAAAGCTTATAATGAGGTTTTGCTGTTGCACCAGTCATATATGCCATATGAGCATGGCATATCCGTATCTTCACCCCACATACTTTAGCAATCCACAAATATAAAAAAGACCACTCCTCAAAATGAACATGGACAGCATCATAATGCCCATTTTTGATAACGTGAAACATCTCCCAAATATTCTTCCATAAGCTCTTTTTTTTCGGCGTCACATAGTATACATGAAATCCTGCTTTCTCAAAACGCTTGTGTAGCAGATGATCCTTACCAATATCTTCACCTACAATATCAAAGCTTACCCCTTCCATAGGCTGATTAGCGCAGTAATTCGCAATAACAAACCCACCCCCGCCGCCATTAAATCCATACGTTACATGCAAAATTTTCATGGGCACCATCTCATCTTTTCACAAATATATCTTTTACCATAAGCCTTACTCTATGGGGAATCCACTGCCGCAGCATTTCTTTCATATTGAAAGGCACTTTCATATTCTGCCTTACAAACGCATCCATGCTTTTACGCTTGAAATCTTCATAGAATTTCTCTCGCTGCACCGGCCTTTGCGGTTTTGAAACCAATCCGCTATTATGTTTTTTCATGTTTTCATAATCAGACGGCAATAGTACAATTGATGTCTTGATTTTTTCCAATAAATCTAGACCTTGTTCCGTGTTAACCAGTAACAAACATACCCCTAACTCCGAGTAAAATTCGGGATGGTAATTCTTAAGGCCCCAATAATCCCCTACCGTAATATCTGCACAACGCTCTGGACTACAGAATTGGCATTCATAGCAGCTCTCTCTCAAATTATAGCTTTTCAAATAAGAATAGGTATAGGGATCCAGATTTTCCCGCCTATAGACACTATGATCTTTGAGTACAAGTTTATCAATTTGGGCCCAGCCATCCTTCTCTTTATTTGGTTAATTTCACTTCCCAATTTTTGTCCAAGCCAAGCGCGATATGCACTGAACATTTCTTGGCTGGGCACGCCATGGCACACAATTTCAATTGTGTACAATTTCTCATATGTTTTTCCTAGAAAGCTTTTAAGGCCAGCAATCTGGCAAGGTGTTCCGCTGAACAATACAATTCTGTCCGCCAACAAATACTCTTTAACCTGAATATAGGCTTCTCCAATAAATGCCTGCACATATTTGCTGCCTTGCAGTTTATGCAAATCTTCTTTTTTTTCAATCGCGCACATTCTGACGATGCCATCATCCGTCATCTCCACGCCAAAGACAACACCTCCATCCTCCAAAACCGTACATGCGGCAATCGCAAATATTCCTCCACTGGTACTTTGAATCAAAAGCTTCTCATTTCTGGTATAGGAAGCATAAGTTTCAATCGGCAAATTTTTTTTTACGGCCTTCAACTGAGGACAGGTTCCTTCACATATGTTGCAGCCGATGCACCGATTATAATCTATAACAGGAATCAGAAATCCCTCATCATCTTTTTCAATCGAAATACACTTTTTCGGGCATTTCTGTGCACAAGCAAAACATCCTGTGCATTTATTTCTTTCAAGCTTATTAATCATTTCTTGTTCTCACTACTTTTTGCGTCATTTAGAGCGTCTTCTAGCCAAGACTTTGAACTACTTATTTCTTTTTCCATATATGAATCTGCAACCTCGAACTGTGATTCACTAATCGGGCTATAATCCCCCTTTTTTCCAGGCACAACGAGCCTATCCTCCATAGATGCTAACCGAAGTAACGAGTGAATTCTACTATTCTGCCCATGTTTATCGCCATCAGAAAACCGTTGCAATACATTAAATTGCCTATGAAAGCGAATGGCAAACAATGTACAATGAAAGGAATCAGTCAGCACATATCCTGCATTCTTTACCCAACTAATCCATTCGCACGGTCCAACTGGACAACTTATTGTGTCATCGCTTCTAAAATCAGCGGCTACCATTGGAAGCATTCGGATGACAAGCCCCTTTTCCTTTGCAATTTCCCTAGCCGCATTCATATACAGCGGCTCTTCGCTTAAGAAATAGCAGAATAGGTAATCCTTCTTCTCGTTAATTGGAGCGGCAATCTCACTCCACTGCTCCAAACTTAGCAACATTGTGGGGTCAACTGTAACATCCACGCCTGTTCCAGTCAAATCCCGAATAATTTCCGCTCCTCGTTTTTCGCGCACTGAGATATGTGTAAAGGAAGTAACTGCCTTTTGAATTCTTTTTTTATTGTTGTTCGGCAGATTCTCGACACCAAAGCTAGGAGCATATGCAATCTTACGTGAGCTATCTTGGATAAATTCAAGAAAATAAAAAGGATCATAAAAGTACGGATTCCAAATCTGATCACTCCCACAAACAAAAACTGCGTCGTGACCGCAAAGTTCATTGATTTCATCTGCGGTTGAGCAAGGTTCTGAAATAC
>ERZ773157.3584-NODE-3584-length-10145-cov-7.482359_pt1 | contig 10145 bp, 10 predicted proteins | sample MGYA00511480_ERZ773157 | MGnify/ENA primary metagenome ERZ773157 (study PRJEB29015, sample SAMEA2737863) | human gut metagenome | biome: human gut; feature: human-associated habitat; material: faeces | place: China | collected 2012 ... | reverse complement strand
CGCCGCGGTATACTGGCTTACAGTTGGGCCTGAAGGGGGGCGGCAGCATGGTCAAACAGGAAGTTCTCGCAGCGCTGGACGGCGCACGGGGACAGTATATCTCCGGTCAGGAGCTGGCCGCTCGGCTGGGCGTGAGCCGCACCGCCATCTGGAAGGCTGTGGCCGCCCTGCGCAGCGACGGCATTCCTATCGAGGCCGTGACGAACCGCGGCTACACCCTGTCGAAAAATGTCGATGTACTGAACACTGCCGCCGTAGCGGCCCTGCTGCACGAAGCACCCCTGCAGGCGCTGCAAATCGAGGTCGTTGACCGCTTACCCGGCACCAACAGCGTGCTGCGTGCCCGTGCCGACAACGGTGCACCCGAGGGGCTGGTGCTTATCGCCCAGGCGCAGAGCGCGGGGCGCGGACGCGGCGGGCATAGCTTTTATTCGCCGCCCGGGGGGCTGTATTTAAGCGTACTGCTGCGGCCCGAGATCGGTGCCCGGCAGGCCGTGGGCCTGACCGCCATGGCGGCGGTGGCAGCGGCCCGCGCAGCGGAAAAGCTCTGCGGCACGCCCATCCGGATCAAATGGGTCAACGACCTGTGGAAGGACGGCAAAAAGGTCTGCGGCATCCTGACCGAGGCCGCGCTGGACCTGGAATCCGGGATGCTGGACTACGCCGTGCTGGGGCTGGGCTTCAACGTCATTGCCCCGGCCGAGGGCTGGCCCGACGACCTGCGGGACGTGGCGGGGGCGATCTATGACGGAACCCCGGCCCCGGGGGCGCGGGCTATGCTGGCGGCGGCATTCTTGAACGAGTTCTGGCCGCTCTACCGCGCCGGGCTGCGCGGTGGGTATCTGGACGAATACCGCAGCCGCCAGGCCCTTGTAGGGCGGCAGGTGCTCGTCACGCCGCGCCAGGGCGAGCCGCGCCAGGCCGCAGCGCTGGGCATCAATGACGAATGGAAACTGATCGTGCGCTTTACCGGCGAAAGCCGCCCTACCGCCCTGAACAGCGGCGAGGTCAGCGTGCGTCTGTTATAAATGTAAGAGGGGTATTTTATCATGACAAAAACTTCCAACAATGTCCGCCGCATGGTGCTATGTGCCATGTTCACCGCGCTGGTCGCCGTGTGCAGCCAGATTGCCGTGCCGATGCCGTGGGGGGTGCCCATCAACCTGGCGCTGTTCGCCGTTTATATGGCGGGCACGATGCTTGGCCCCGTGTGGGGCACGGCCAGTCAGGTCGTGTTCATTGCGCTGGCAGCCATCGGTGTGCCGGTGCTGGCCAACTTCCAGGGCGGTCCGTCTGCCATCTTCGGCAAGACCGGCGGCTATGCCATCGGCTACATTCTGACAGCGCTCATCACGGCCCTGCTGTCCAAGGTACTGGGCCGCAAGTTCTGGGCGCTCTGCGTCGCCATGGTCGTGGGCTGCGCTGCCTGCTACGTGCTGGGCACGATCTGGTTCATGATCCTGACCGGGGCTGACCTCGTCAGCGCCCTTGGCTGGTGCGTCCTGCCCTACCTGCCCGGCGACGCCGTCAAGATCGTCCTTGCCGCCGTGCTGACCATGCAGCTGGACAAGCGGCTGAAGGGCTCGCTGGTCTGAGGCTGTAGGGGGCGGCGTCCTCGGCGCCCCGCGGGTTACAGTACCCCAAGGGCTTCCCCCTCGGGGGAAGCTGTCACCGAAGGTGACTGATGAGGGCAGAGCTGACCGGGCTGACCCGTTTACGGGCAACCGTAGCAAGCCCGCCCCTCATCCGGCCCTGCGGGGCCGCCTTCCCCCCTCGGGGGAAGGCAAAGCAACAAGGCAAACAAAATCTCCCGCCCTGCTGGTCAGGGCGGGTTTTTTATGCTATAATACCTGTATATAACAAAGTAAAGGAGCCTGCCCATGAAATGGCTTGCCGTTGACTATGGCGATTCCCGCACCGGGCTTGCCGGGTGCGACGCCGGGGAGACCATTACCTCCCCCATCACGCCGCAGATCGAAGAAAAAAGCATGAACAAGGTCGCCGCCGCCGTGACCGAGGTCTTTGCCGCCCGCGGAGCCGAGGGCCTCGTCTGCGGTTTGCCAAAAAACATGGACGGCACCGAGGGCAGCCGTGCCAACAAGAGCCGCCGCTTTGCCCAGCGCCTGGCCAACACCGCGGGTGTGCCCGTTGTGCTGTGGGATGAGCGCCGCACCACCGTGTCCGCCGCCGCTATCCTGGCCGACAACGATACGTTTGGTGCCAAGCGCAAGGAGCGGCTGGACTCGGTGTCCGCCGCCGTCATTCTGGAGAGCTTTCTGAACTGGCGCGCCCACCACCCGGACGAGGAGCCGCCCGAGCTGGTCCGCCCCGAAGTATAAAAAGGAGTACGAACATGCCGAACGCAAATGAACCCCGCTTCCCTACCCATGTCGCCATCATCGTGGACGGAAACCGCCGCTGGGCCAAGCAGCGCATGCTGCCCGTCAGCGTGGGCCACAAGGCCGGCTTTGACCGCCTGCGCGAGATCACCCGCTATGCCGTCGGTGACCGCGGCGTCTTTGTGCTGTCGCTCTATGTTTTCTCCACCGAGAATTTCAGCCGCGACGCTAAGGAGGTCGGCTACCTGATGGACCTCTTTGCCAATAACTTCCGCACGATTGCCGACGAGATGAACGAGCGCGGCTGCAAGGTCCTGTTCAGCGGCCGCCGCGAGGGTCTGCAGCAGCGCGTGCTGGACGCTATGGACTACATGATGGACCTGACAAAGGACAACGAAAAGGGCATTGTCAACTTCTGCCTGAACTACGGCAGCCACGCAGAGCTGACCGACGCGACCCGCGCCATTGCCGCCGAGGTCAAGGCCGGTACGCTCGAGCCCGAGGCCATCGACGAGAAGGTCATTGAGAAGCACCTCTACCGCGACCTGCCGCCCGTGGACCTGATGATCCGCACCAGCGGCGAGGAGCGGCTCTCCAACTTCCTGCTGTGGCAGTGCGCCTACGCGGAGTTCTACTTCACCGATACCCTTTTCCCCGATTTTACCAAGGAGTGCTTTGATAAGGCACTGGCCGAGTATGCCCGCCGCGACAGACGTATGGGCGGGAATACGAAGAAGTGACCCCCAAAAACCTTCCCCCTTGGGGGAAGGTGGCCGAGGCCCCGCCCGAGGCCGGATGAGGGGCGAGCCTGCCGCGGCAGCCCGTCAGCGGGTGGCTCCAGGAAACTCTGCCCTCATCAGTCACCTTCGGTGACAGCTTCCCCCGAGGGGGAAGCCTTTGCAAATAGCATAATACACAACCCGCCCCCGCAAACTTTGGCATATCGGCCAAAAATTTGCGGGGGCGGGTCTGCATATACTGTCTTATATCAGCCTACAGTGTCCAGGCCGTTGTCCTCGGCACTGCTGTAGGTCGTGATCGTTACGCTGTTGATCGTGATGGCGGCCTCCTCGGTGGGGCGGTAGGTGTCGTTGCCGTCATCGTCCTTCACCGTGTCCACGCAGGCCATGGCGTCCACAACGTCCATGCCCTGATAGACCTGCCCGAACACTGTGTCGGTGTTGTCAAGATACGGCAGCCCGCCCACGGCGGCGTAGGCCGCGATTTGCGCGTCGGTGTAGCCGTTGGCGGTCAGCTCGGCCTGCCGGTCACTGCTGCTCACGCTGTCCGGCAGGGCCGTCACAAAGTAAAACTGACTGTTGCCGCCGGTCACGTCGCCGCCCGTGGCAAACGCGGCGCAGAGCGCCCCGGCGTAATGCTTCAGATCCGCGCTCGCCTCCGGCGGATACGGGTTGTTGCTCCAGATCGTCGAACCGCCTGTGCCTGTGCCGGTGGCATCGCCACCCTGCACGGCAAAGCCGTACTCGCTGCGCCAGATCGTCGTATTATCGTAATAACCGCTGCGGGCTAGGCCCACAAAGTTGTAGACGGCCATCGGCGCGGCATCCGGGTAGAGCACGGCGCGCACCTCGCCTAAGGAGGTGTCAAAAATCGCAATCGTGTCGCCGTCCGCAGGGGTGTTGAACTGCCGCTCGGTGCTGGTGAAGTCCGCAGGCCGGGTGGGCGGGGTCTTTGCCGCACCCTTGCTGCAGGCGCACAGCAGGGCCAGCGCCAGCGCGGGCAGCAGGCAGAATAGTTTACGCATAACGGGTCCTCCGTGAAAAATCCAATTAAATTCATTATACCACAGAACTTCCCGCTTGAACACCCTTGACGTTTGCGAAAAAAAAGGGTACACTATAGCTATCAAATACGAACGACCACAGGAGGTCACTTATGTCTGACGAACTGAGCCCGGAAATGCTGGAAGAGGCTGCCCCTGACCTGCTGACGCTGGAGGATGAGGACGGCAAGGAGGTCACCTTTGAGGTGATCGACGCTACGGAAGTCAACGGCACCCGCTATCTGGCTGTCATCCCCTATCAGGAGGACCCGGAGAGCCTGCAGGAGGACGCCGAGCTGATCCTGATGCGCATTGGCACCGACGACGAAGGCGAGTATATGGACATCGTGGACGACGATGAGGAACTCATCACCGTCGGCAAGGTGTTCGAGGAGCGCCTGCGTGCGATGTACGACATCGACGATTCTGAATTGCAGTAAGAGGCCGCGAGGCTTCTTCACCCTGCGCGGTTCGATTTGTTGCGGCCTTATAGAATCCTACTAATCAAATATTGGGAATCCGGGTCGGGGACCGGATTGCAGGCCCTCCCGCCGTTTGGCTGAAGAGGGGAGCATGAACATCCTCGTAGGGTACCCACCTGCCTGTACCGGTAGGTTTTGATTGGTTGCAGACGGCTGTGCGGGGTTTTTACAGCACACATCCCGGGCAGGGCTTTACCTGTCCGGGTTTTTGGGTTATACTTTGCGGGGAAAGGGGTGTTTGTTCAATGGCGGAAAGGATCCGTGTCGGGGACAGGCTCCCCTTCTTTTTGTATGATACGCCCTACAGCGCGGGCAACCGCTTCCGCGACCTGCTGGACGCGCAGGCCCCGCTGGTGCTGGTGTTCATGGCGAACTTCGGCCATCCCATCACCCGCACGTTTGCCAGCCGCTACGCCGATACATACACGTCGCTGCACGACGGCGGCTTTGCGCTGGTCGTGCGCTCCCGCGCGGACAAGCTGGCCCGCAGCATCGGCCCGGACACGCTGCCCTATCCCCTGCTGTGCGACGCGGCGGGCGTTCTGTATGAACACTTGAGCATCCCCACGAGTAAAAGCACGCTGATGAGCTACTCGCTCGAGGGCTGGCGCATCCTGCGCGAGGCCAAAAAGCAGGGCTACCAGCCCGTCAAGGGGGCCGAGCAGCAGCTGCCGCTGACGCTGATCCTGGACCGGGACGGCACGGTGCTGTTTTGCCATTACGGCGCGAGCCTGACGGACGTACCCGAGGACTGCGCGGCCATCCAGAGCCTGCTGGAGGAGATGGAACTGACGCCCGGACAGGAACCGGAAGAAGATGAGCTGCCTTACGAGGAACTACAGACCGCGGTGGCCGCAGAAAGCCGCCCCCGCAGCCGCCATGGGCGAGAACGGCCGGAGACAACCGACGAATTCCGGCCCATCCGCCCGGTGCATGCCTACCCGGAATCGGATTTGGAAAAAACATCGATGTTTGGTCTGTTTGATGACCCCTATGACGACAAATGAAAAAGTGCCTGCCGGTTCAAAAAACGGCAGGCACTTTTGTTTTGCTGTTATGCAGAGATGCAGGGCAGAGATTCTGGCTGCCCACGCTTACCGCATTACGGCGGCCTTGGCGGCGCACACGGCGTCGGCGTCGGTCTGCTGGATATGCCATTCGTCCAACCCGGGCAGGCCCATGGGGACACCCTCGCGGCGGAAGGTCATACCGCTTTCCAGCAGCGTTTTGCAGCTGGCATGGAACGCCCGCGCCCCGGGCAGGGCCGCGCGCAGCGCCGCCGCGAATGCCTCGTCTTCGAGCACAAATTCCAAATGATATTCCTTTTCCGGGTCGGTTGCCGTACCGCAGCATAAAAATGCAGTGGAAATGAAAAACGATCCGCATTTCTGGCATTTGAAGCAGTCCGGCCGGATGCGCAGGGTGGTTTCGCGGCCAGTATGTCCAAACAGGTTCAGCATTTTTCGTACCTGTTCGGGGTCTTTTACGCTGAACTCATAAATCAGGCCGGTGCCGCGCTCCTTGGAAATTACGGTACCGGTAATGCCGCAGCGGGCATACAGCTTTTGTGCCAGCTGGGCAATGCCCTCGTTTTCGGTCTGCAAAACCACACCGCGGTCATCAAAATACTTGCCAAAGCAGGCAACCGCGTAAGCTGCTGCGGTAACACAGCAGCTGCGCACGATTTTGCGGTGCAGTATCTCGTTTTTAACGTCTTGGGAAAAACTCACGTTTGGTGTTCACACTCTCTTTATCGGGAGATTTGGGATGTATCAGGCCGTGCGGCGGGCATCGCGGTGCTGCACGCTGGGCTGGTAACCAAGCTTTGTGCAGTACTCCCCGATCTTGCGAGCAAAAGTGATAGAACGGTGCTTGCCGCCGGTGCAGCCAATGGCGATCATCAGCTGGCTTTTGCCCTCCTTAACATACAGCGGCAGCGCATATTCCAGAAAGCTCTCTATCCGGCGCAGCAGCTCCTGCGATTCAGGGAACTTCATCACATAGTCCACCACTTCCTGGTCCAGGCCAGTCTTTTCTTTCAGCTCTGGCACATAGAACGGGTTGGGCAGGCAGCGCACATCAAACACGATGTCCGCTTCCTGCGGAAGACCGTATTTAAAGCCAAAGGAAACCACGTTGATAGACATGGCACACTGACCTTTTTGCAAAAACAGGCTGGAAACACGTTCCCGGTTTTGTGCGGTAGAAAGCAAAGAGGTATCGATCACATATTTTGCACGTTCCCGCAGGGGCTGCAATATCTGCCGTTCTTTGGTGATTGCCTCACTGACCGGGATCCCCTCGCTGATGGTCATGGGATGCACACGGCGGGTCTCTTTATAGCGGCGGCGGATGGCGGCATCGCTGGCATCCAGGAACAGGCCGATGAGCAGCTTATCCGTCACGCGCAGGATGAGAAAGGACGCAATGCTGTATACGCAGCCGATGCCGAGGGCGGTGTTCACGCCGCGGTCCACACGGCCAAGGTCTTTTGCGCCCATGTTCTGGCTGGTGTAGGTGGTCATGGCGGTGCCGATGCTTTCCAGCGGCACACTCAGGAACTGTGCGGCCTTGCTGCCGGCGGTCTGCGCGGCCACGATGTCGCTGCCAAGGCCGTTCACGGCACCCTGCAGCACCACGCTGCCAATGGCCGTAATGCTGCACTGCAGGCCCATGGGAATGCCCATGCTGCACAGCTTTGCGCAGTGGGTCAGGCTGAAACAGCCCTCTTCCCTGCTCCAGCGCAGCTCCGGGTAGTGGCGCAGGATGTACAAAAGACTGCCCAGACCCGCCACAGCCTGACTGAACACGGTGGCAAAGGCCGCGCCGAACGCGCCCATGTTGAACACAATGATGCAGGCAAGGTCCAGCCCGATGTTCAGCACGCTGGCCACCAGCAGGAAATACAGCGGGCGCTTGCTGTCGCCCAGTGCACGCATCAGGGCGCTGGTCACATTATAAAGCAGGGTGAACGGGATGCCCGCAAAAATGGTGCGGATATACACATCCGCAAGGTCGATAATGTCAGCCGGGGTGTTCGTCCACACCAGCACCAGACGGGTCATAGCCACCGTGACGATGGTAAGCACCGTGGCAAAGGCGATGGACAGCCACACGGTATTGGCGGTGTAGCGGCGCATCTCGTGGTGGTCGTGGGCACCGAAGGTCCATGAGATGGGGATAGAAAAGCCGCAGGCAATGCCGTTGACAAAACCCAGCACCAGATAGTTCAAACCGCCCACGCTGCCTACCGCTGCCAGCGCTTCCACGCCCACGAACCGCCCCACGATGATGGTATCGGCCAGATTGTAGAACTGCTGGAACAGGCTGCCCAGCATCAGCGGCACAGCAAAGGCAAGCAGCAGCTTCAGAGGGCTGCCCTGCGTCATATCTTTGGTCATGGAAATATACCTCCTGCCAACACAAAAAAGGGTGGATGTTCGCATTTTTGCCGTGAAAAACGCCCTGCCGGAAAAGCGGCAGGACGTTGTAAGGATTCATGAGTGGTATTATAGCGGAGCAGCGCCGGTTTTACAAGACTTGGTTTGCATCAACATTTCCATTTTTTTGCGTAAAGAATTGGTGATTTTGCTCACTCCGCGTAGTGTGCCAGAAACTGTTTGGTGCGCTGCTCGCGCGGGTGGTCGATCAGCTGCTTTGCAGGGCCTTCCTCCACCACCACGCCGCCGTCCATGAACAGGATGCGGTCGGCCACATCCCGGGCAAAGTGCATCTCGTGGGTCACGATGATCATGGTGGTCTTGCGGTCGGCCAGTTCCCGCAGCACCCGCAGCACCTCGCCGGTCAGCTCCGGGTCAAGGGCGCTGGTGGGCTCGTCAAAGCAGAGGATGTCCGGGTGCAGCGCCAGCGCACGGGCAATGGCCACCCGCTGCTGCTGCCCGCCGGAAAGCTGGTGCGGGTAGTGGTCTGCCCGCTCCGAAAGCCCCATCTGCGCCAGCAGTTCCCGCGCCTGCTGTTCCAGCTGGGCGTGCATCGCCTTTTTGTTGGCGCGGTAGTCCGGACGCTCCTTTGCCAGCAGCTCCCCTGCCAGCATCACGTTCTGTAAGGCGGTATACTGCGGGAAGAGGTTGAAGTTCTGGAACACCAGCCCGAAGTGCAGTCGCTTTTTGCGGATCTCTCTCTCCCGCTGGGTGGCGGGGTCGGCGGCGTCCCACATGGTCTCGCCGTTCACCCGGATGCAGCCGGTGTCCGGCCGCTCCAGAAAGTTCAGGCAGCGCAGCAGGGTGGTCTTGCCGGAGCCGGACGAGCCGATGATGGCCAGCGCCTCGCCCTGCTCTAAGGTAAGAGAAATGTCCTTTAAGACCTTTGTATCTCCGAAATTTTTGCCAATGCCGGAGGCCTCCAGTAATGCCATATTCTTAAAAACCTCCTCAGCAGCGGAAATAATCCAGTTTCTTTTCAGCCCAGTTGAACAACAGGGTGAGCGCACCTACGAACACAAGGAAGAACAGCGCCGTGGAGAACAGCGGCCAGATCAGACCTTTTGCGCTGTACTCCTTGGCCATCATGATGATCTCCTTGTTGGCAATGGTGTTCGCCAGCGAGGTGTCCTTGACAAGGGTGATGATCTCGTTGCCCATGGGCGGCAGGATGCGCTTGACCACCTGCAAAAGGGTGACCTTAAAAAAGATCTGCGTGCGGGTCATGCCCAGCACCTGCCCGGCCTCGGTCTGCCCTTTAGGCACCGCCTCGATGCCGCCGCGGTAGATCTCGGAAAAATAGCAGGCGTAGTTGATGGCAAAGGCCACCACCGCCGCCACCATGCGTCCGCCGGAGCCGGAGGGCCACGGGTTATTCATGCCCAGCAGACCGGGGCCCAGATAAATGACGATGATCTGCAGCATCAGCGGCGTACCGCGGATGACCCAGACAAAGGTCTTTACCGCACCGGACAGCAGCCTGCACCGGCTCATGGAGCCAAAGGCCACCACCAGCCCCAGCGGCAGCGCAAACAGCAGCGTAAGGGCAAACAACTCACAGTTGAGCAGGAACGCGCCGGAAAGGCGCCCAAGGATCACAGACACAAAAACACACCCATCTATCGTTTTGTTTTACGCACGGCTCAGTCGGCCAGCGCCAGCTCGTACTTCTCGGCCAGTGCCTGCATGGTGCCGTCAGCCTTCATCGCGTCAAAGGCGGCGTCCACTACGGCGGCGGCATCACTGCCCTTGCGGAAGGCCACGCCGTACTCCTCGGCATTCAGCTCGTCCACGATCTTCAGGCTTGCATAGTCGGTGCCTTCCCCGATCATGGCGTTGGCAAGGGTCAGATCCAGCACAGCGGCATCTGCCGTACCGGCAGCCACTTCCATCAGGCAGTCGGTCTGCACGCTCTTGGAAACGTAGTCTGCCTTGGCAAGGTTCTCGTCGCCCTGAATGGCAGCCTCACCGGCAGAACCCGCCTCAGCCACCACGGTCTTACCGGCAAGGTCGGCGGTGGAGGTGTAGGCGGTGCTCTCCTTGACCACCACGACCTGTGCGTTCTTGGCGTAGGCCTTGGTGGTGGCGGTGTTGGCCATGA
>ERZ773157.3571-NODE-3571-length-10176-cov-18.258176_pt1 | contig 10176 bp, 9 predicted proteins | sample MGYA00511480_ERZ773157 | MGnify/ENA primary metagenome ERZ773157 (study PRJEB29015, sample SAMEA2737863) | human gut metagenome | biome: human gut; feature: human-associated habitat; material: faeces | place: China | collected 2012 ... | reverse complement strand
ATCGATAGATTTTGAAAAAGCACCCTAAGGGAGCTCTATTAAAGTTACCCTTTTTACCACCGATATGAAAAAGAAATTTTTTGCTAATTTATGGTTGACTTTTCATAGACGGTCTCCCATATCAATCAAGTCGTTTTTTACATTTTGTGCCATTCTTCTACTTGATAGTGCTAATAAAATCACACCATAATTGTATTTTTCAATTTCTGATATTGGTTTTACTTTATAGAAGTCGAAATTATACTTTTGACAATGTCTATCTCTGTTATTTCATAGCACGAAACAGCCTTGGGATTAATTTTTATTAATGCTTTCAACAATCTTCTGAGATAATCGTTATCAATACATGTCTTTATTCGCTGACTATAAATATATCTATTCATAAAATTTTGAATACTCATATGTAATTTCTTTTCGCGTTCAATTATATTCCTATTAACTTTATTCATCACTGAATCTGCCCTAGTCACATAATGATACGCTGCATCATTAATAATCCAATCTTTGAACTATTTTGAATTACATTTAATAAACATATCAAATCCTCTCCATAATATAAATCTTTAGGAATAGCATCATTTGCTTTTTTTATTATATTTTTTCTGAACAATTTTGACCAAATGCTTGGTGATATCCATGTTTCATCTTCATTATTACAAATCAAATCACATATGAAACCAGATTTACTCATAATCATGAAATCAACCACTAAAGAACAATTTACTCCCAAAACCTCTTTATGTTCATCTTGAAAATCCCCCATATGTACCATATCTACATTTTTATTTTCTATGTTTAAATACAATTTTTCGTACATAGAAGTATCTATATAATCATCGCCATCCACAAATCCTATATATTTTCCCTTGCTTTTTTCTATGCCTACACTTCTAGCAGACACTACACCTTTGTTGCTTTGATGTATAACACTTATCCTATCATCTTTTTTTATAATATTCACATATTTTACCAGATCTGTCAGTTGAGCCATCATCAACCAATATAATCTCTAAATTAGCATAAGTTTTATTAATAATACTTTCTATACACTTAGCAACATACTTTTCAACATTATATATTGGAACAATTACGCTAATCAAATCCTTCATATATACTATTATAGTCAAATATAATTATTAAACAACAAAAAATGTTTTAACTTTTGCTACTATTTCCACACTAATCGAATAACGTATATATTATAATTTCATAACTTCCTTATAATTTTGAAATGAGCTTTTCCAATGTGTCAATTTAAAAGATAACACAGTTTCTATGCGATTACCACTCATATCCAACCTTTGAAAACAACACTATGTTCATAATTTAGTTTTCTTCTAAAATCAACTTTGTATAGTAATAATATATGTCATATTAAATTAATTCCTATTACCATATTCGATGCCTTAATTCCTATTCCATGCAATCTTTCAATAATAGGAATATAATCTGCTGCTGCAATTAAAAAAATGTAACGTTCAATTTCATTTATATCTTCTATTTTATATATTTTATATTTATTTTCAAACACTTCACTATTTTTGTAACTGTCAACTATATACATAGGTTCTATATTATAATAACCTATTAAAGCCCTTGCTGTTTCACCAGCGCCCCAAATAATCAATCTCCTTTTTTGAGAAGCTTCAATTATTTTAGATATCTCCTCCTGTGTTCCATTAATATTTCGAACCAAGCCACTTGCTGATATACGATTATACACCATATAATCTTTACCACACTGCATACCTTTTTCTTCTAACTTTTTTAACTCATCAAATGAATATTTATCAAGTAATACAAAATAATCATCTCGTATATAATTTGATATATCTTCATCAATTACAATATAGTTAACATCAATCCCGAAATTTCTGAGCAACATAACAAGTTGGTATACTTCTTTAAAATTATAGACAACTATTTTTTTCTTTTCTTTCTTTACTTGACGTAATTTAGTAATTATCTGATTCTGATACAGCCCAACCCAATAATCTGGGAAGTAATTTACAAGACCTAGTATATCACAATTTTTACAAACCCTCCTTTCTCCTCTTTTTACTTTTAAATCGTTTCTCAGTTTATTATATTCTTCCCCATTCCAAACTTCTGAAACAGATTGAATATTTAAATCACCCAACGTTTCAATTCCATATGCATCTTGACAACATCTGCTAACTTTTCCATCTGGACGAATAACCATCTGAATATATGGTAAAATGCAAGGAGCAGAATATACTATTTCATTTTTTTGATTAGGAGATAAAGTTCCTCTATTCAAAAGAACCTGATTTTTTTTCCTATTTAGCACTAACACTTTGCATCCATTATAATTATTATAAGGCGACTCATAGATTTCTTCAATTTGTTTATTAAGTTGTAATTTGTCATTATAATTATCTATGACCAAATAATCCAGTGTTTCTGTTAACTTCAAATATTTTTCTTGTGTCAACAACAACCCATTTGTATACAAAGCATGCGTTGCCTTAGGTAAATGTTTTTTCGCATATATGATAAAATCATATATTCTTTTATCTATTAACGGTTCATTATTTGAAAATATACTAATCACTCCTGTATAATTAATTTTCTCCAAATCATTGATTATCTTTTTAAAAAGTTCCTCCTTCATATACATTAAATGTCTAATATCATTTCCTACGCCTACAGGACAAAATGAGCAATTATTATTACACCTGTTAACTGTTTCTATCTCCATAGTTGAAAGATTAATCATATTATCTCCACAATTACGAAACATCTCAGTAAGTAAATATCCTTCATTTATATCCTTTATTTTTTCTATAATTCTATTTTTTTTCAAATCTGCTGTATCATACTTTTTTATATACATATTAAAACCTTTCATTTACATTATTCAAAAATTAAATTATATTTTCATAATACTTTTAATAAGCCATTTCTCAGCTCATCAACATTACCATTCAAAATTCTTGTTTCATCTTTATTTTCTAATATAAAAATTGGAGCTCCCTTTTTTTCAATTCCAAAAATAAAGCCTTCATTTGTATCAACTGCCTCCCAATAGCAAAGCTGTTGAATATCAGAATTACATTCTGATTCTATTGATATCAATTCTGATTCTTTCTCAATGTTCCATTTAATTATTTTATTAAAATTATATGGTGATATGTATGCTATATTTCCTACCACTTTACATCCAGAGCATATTAATTCACCTGCACATGGATTATCAACTATCCTATATTCATTTACTATTTCACTTCGTAGCGTATCATATTTTATAATACTGTTACCATTTATATTTTTAGGTATAACATATATATTCTCCCCTGATTTGAAAATATTTCTAAACTCTGTTTCAATCCTTCCTAAATTAGATATATTTATTTCTTTTGTCTTTATATCTATACATATTAAATTTGATTTTTTGTTTTCATACATATAAATTTTATTTTCAACTTTAATAGCGTTAATAAAATAAAATTCCCCATATTCCAATCCTAAATCAAAGACGTTTACATACTCAATATTTTTATTTTTCTTATCAATTATCATAATATAATTTACCATTGCTGGCATAACCCAAACTTCATTTGTCGTTTCAATAAAATTTGAATACCTTCTATCAATATTTTTTGTTTGTTTTGCTAAAATTTGATTAATTGTTCTACTTTTTATATTATAAACATCAAAAATGTTTTTTTCTTGATACGCTGGAGCAAACCATATTTCATCATTTATTTTAAATGCAAATTCGTGTTTTCTATTATCTGGGACAAATGTAAGCATCTCACTTTCTCCTGTTTCCATATCCAACTTCCATATTCCTCCAAAGTTATACGATGAATAATACAATATATTTTCACTCACCACTCCAGCTAAAAATGAAATATTATTTTTTCCGTCAAAATACATCTTTTTCATATTCTTTTTTGTGATAATTTAGATATCACTTTCCCTTCCTATTTTTTATGTTATATATTAAATAAATTATCTTAATAAAAACCGAAGGCACTTTAAACTTTATTGATTAATCTTATTTCCAAATAATATTCTAATGATAGAATCAATGATGGTACAAATTTCATCACTACACTATTCAGAGCAACAAAAACTTTTATAAAATACTCTATATCTTATTATATAATTAATTCACTATGTAGTACCACCTAAATTGTAAAACACCATTCATAAACAATAAGACCACCCGAATCAACCTTATTCGGATGGTCAAATAACATTATTGATAACATTTTTGCCTCCATGCAATAATAAGATTCGTCCTAAATCTATATTTGTTACATATTATATCGGCACTATTATATAAAATTTTATAGTAATTCTTATTAGTCTATATCTGAAAAGACCTTTATAAAAGCTTTTCTCAAATTCTCTGCTCTATCTTTCTTCCAAAAAGACTCACGCTATAAAAGTAAACACTAATATCGTAATACATATTATAATTATTTTTTTATTTTGTTTCATATGTTTTCAATTTCCTTTATCATTACTACTGCACCTTATACCTATAATGCCTATCCAATGGTCTGATATCCTTATCTAATATTGTCATCTTCTCAATCTTGCACTCATGCTTCTTAAACTCCCCTGCACCATCTTTCCCAACAGCATAATTCACTCCGACAAGAACAGCTTCACCAGAATATCCCTTGAGGCTCTCGACATACTGTCTTTCCTTAATCTGCTCTATTGCTGTATCAGCGTCTTTATTCCACTTAAGTTCAACTACTATCGCTGGTTTATTAACTTTGCTTCGAGGGACGAATACCATGTCTGCATATCCCTTTCCCCCTGCAAGTTCACGGTAGACTGAGTAATCCTTTTTTGCAGAATAATACGCAAGAGATATAACACACGCAAGTGCATTTTCATCATTATATTTTAATATTGAAGTATTCTCCTAATGAGCCGGCTCTATCATTGCCGCAACTTGTTCTTCATCTCCAGCTAGTGTTGCTGCAAGCAATTCATCTGAGTTTCTAATTGCGTCCATAACCGGTTCCCAGCCACCATCTTCTATACAATTAATGAACTCTTTCTGCACTTCCTGATTAGGTATAGTTACCTTCTGATTATAGAAATCATATGTCAGATATCCAAGATGTACAAGCAATGTCAACACATCATCTGCACTCTCAAGCGTAGTCATATTGTTCTGGAACTTATCTGGATTCACAGGTACACTTTCCCCCGCTATAAGCCTCGTTACAAGTTCCTTAAGATTGTAAATATCAAGCTGTATATATTTCTTTAATGCTTCATATGTTTCCGTCTTGGTCCAGTAACTGTCAAAATCATGTCCAAGAAGTGACATAACAACAGACCTAAGATTGTATATCTGAACTCCTTTAAGTTCATATCCATCATACCACTGCTTCATTTTTTCATATGGCATATCATACTGGACACATAATTGTTTTACTACTTCTTCTGTGAATCCGGTAAACTCAGCAAGTTCACGCTGATTAGTCATCGAATACTCATCAAACATGTTCAATATCGAAAGTTCACCATATTATTTCTTAATTGGTAATATTCCTGTCATATATGACAATACGACATACGATATGCTTTTTCATCATTTCCAAGATTCATATATATTCCCATTAATTGCACCTCGCTTTATATCATATTCTCAACTATTGCATTAACATTAAACCATATAATCCATTATCATAACTGGCTTCCCCTCATTCCTGTACTCCTGTACAATTGGTGATGTATCGCCATAATATGCATCACATGAACTAAGTGATTTCTTGTCTTTATCATTACATACATATCCGATTTTTTCAATTATATAATTATTTCTTATATCTTTTAAACATTCGTATAACTTTCTGTTAAGACTTGGGAGTACTGCATCAACCAATTCCTGAACACACCATACAACTTCTATTTCTTCTGAATATTGTTTAAATGTTTTCAGAACCCGTTCAATTTTCTCCACCGCCTCATCCTGATTCTGCATAATGCCACTTATAGATGTATAAAATAATATTCTCTTTTTACCGCCTTCATGGCTGGTTGTTTCTTTCTTGTCATTCATCCATTCCGGCTTGACACATATTTTCTTGCGCCATATATCTTCTGTGTTATCTCCTGCGAATTCAGTCAGCTTTTTAATATATATTTCTCGCATATTATCAGACTGTACATATACCTTATCAGCATTTACCACTCCCGGAACCGTACAGTAAGACGACATATTCTTATATGCCCTCTCATCATTACTGCTGAATTCTTCGAGTTGAAATGACTGGACATATACCAGTTTATCAGTATTCTTCTTTAAAACATCAGAATAATATTCTTTATAAACACTGACTGCTTTATTTTCATTATCAAATGGATTCTGTATATATATCATATCAGGATGATGGAGTTCTAAATTATAACTACATATATCTATTGCATTTATCTCTTCTGGAAAATCATTAAGTTCATTGACATATTCCTTTACACTGCCATCATACTCCTTATAATAGTACGGTAATACAGCTACTATCACATCTGTCTCTGGATTCTTTTCTGTCTGTTTCCATATATTTTTTACATAACTCCAGTCAGCAGCTCTATATGGCATAATAACTATTTCTTTCCGCATTATTATTTCATTTTCTATAACAGAATTCAAATTATCAAACTCACCTGTTATGTCATATGTATTTCCCTGATAAACCATATATAATGTATCGCAAAATTTTTCAATGCATTTGACACTTTCCGTATTTTCACCTTTTATCTGTTCTATGAGATTGCCCGTTTCAATCAAAGCCTGCTGAATATCAGCAAGTTTTTCCTGAACATTTTTAATAATATCTTCCGTCTGATTATCAGTCCAGAATTTCCCGTTGTTAATGTGATGTCCGATTTTTTCAATTTCTTCTTTTACACTATGCATCACATCAGTAATTATTTTTTTATATCCTGTATTTGCCACATCATCATTTCTTACAGCTTTCTTTCCATCAAATGTATACTGTGGCAATTTAAAATCCATCAGTACTTCTAACTGCTTTTTCTGAGATTCATAAAACGGATAATTATGACCGCCAGTATTTCTTACCAATTTCATATAGTCTCCATATCTCTTGCTAAGCATAGCATCAAAGCCTATCGGTACTGGAATCGTCGTATTCTCAAATGGAATTCTGACTACCTCATCATAATATTTTTTAGGAATTCTCATATGGTTTCCATACATGCTGCAAGGCATCATCTGTGTCATTTCATCACAATCATCATCTTTAAATGCAGCAAATATATTTTCTGCCAGAGTATATAATTGTATTCTTTCTTCCTCTTTATTTTGATATGCAGATACATCACAGTTACATAACTGACTGATTCTTTTTAAAGCATCTTTCTCCTGCTCACTATTCATACTGCCATCCGCAATATTATCAGCCACTGTTATTATATATTCTGCTATTTTCTCACAATGTTCCTGATTTTTTCTATCCCTTGAAACATTATCATGTACAAATATATCCAATCCTGCAATATAAGGAAATCCATGATGTTCTTTTAAATACTTATCCTCAAAACATATCCTGCTGGTACAGGTTACTCTTGCAAGAAAATGATGAAAATTATCATGATTTTTAAAATTAAATATTTCATATCCATTTTTTAATTCCTGCTTCGCAACCTGACAGAATTTAATATAGTCATTTCTTGGCATAGCAATATCAAGATCATCATCCCACGGTACGAATCCTGCGTGTCTTACTGCTCCCAATAAAGTTCCCCACTCTGCATAATACTTAATATCATATTTCTGGCATATCCTGTCAACTTCTGAAAGCACATCTAATGCCACAGCCCATGAGCGTTTAATCATTGATGGAATATAGAAGCCATCCCTGACTTCATCTTCAAAATATTTTTCTAACATTACGCAGCTAGTCACTCCTTATTATCGTATGTTCTAAATTTCTACATTCTGAATCATAACTGGCTTACCTGAATTTCTGCATAATTGCGCCTCTGATCCTGCATCTCCATAAAATGCATCACACAAATTCATGGCCTTATCCAATTCATTTTCATTAACAATATATTGAGTAAAATTCATTTTAATTTCATTATAATCTTCAAGCAGTTCTGGATTTTCCATTTGTAATATTTCATCAATGTTTGATTCAAACATCATCAATGGAACCACACTATCCTCATATTCTAAAAATGTATCCATAGACCTTTTTATTTTATCAAATACTCTGTGTCCATTTTCAAGGACATCATTTGTACATATAAAATACAATATTACTTTTTTATAAGAACCATCCGATTTTTTTATATAACCCTTCCATTTCTCCGGTATATCATCATACTTTGAATCGGAATTTTCCATCTCAATATAATGCTTTCCATTTCCAATAATTTTAGTGTTCCATATATCCCTTGTCTCTTCACCAAAATATTCAGATAACTTTTTTACATACAATTCCTTAATACCTTCAGACTGGACAATAACTTTATCTGAATATACAACTCCAGGCATTGTTACATATGAATCCATACTTACATAAGCTCTCATATCCGATGGATTATTTTCTTCTGTTTCAAAATAAGGTATGTATATCAATTCTTTAGTGCACATTGCCAGCTTCTTTGCATAAAATTGTGGATGCACAGTTGTTGTTGCATTATAAGAATCATATGGATTCTGAATTATAATTTTTTCTACATATTCATTATCAAAATCAAAATTCTCTGGTGATACAATCTTAACATATTCCGGATACTGCTTATCATCATTAAATTTTTCAACTGTTCCATCAATATTTTTATAATAATATGGAGCAGGTATGGCAATAAGAGTATATTCTCCGCTTCTTTCATACTCTTTCCATAATCCCGCCATCATATTCCAGTATTTTGCTTTAAATGGCATAAATACTACCATTTTCTTATCTTTATAATCTTTCTTCTCTTTATCTATTCTTATTTCTTCTATCTTATTCTTAAACTGATTATAGTTTCTATAATCGTCTGTATATTTGTTAATATCTACTCCTGCATTTTCAATAATTTTTTTCTGACTCTCAAAGAATGGATAGTCATGTGAATCCCATGTATGGACAAGCTGCATATAATCGCCATATTTCTTTTTTAAAATAGAATCATACGCATACGGAACAGGAATTGTAGTATTCTCAAAAGGTATTCTTATTGCTTTATCATAATACTTTTTCGGAAATCGATATTTTTTGCCTCCTACCCATAAAAGCATTATTGTTATATATTCTGCCTCATTCTCTCTGTATATTCCACACATTCTGTCAATAAGTATATTGAGCTGTTGTACTATATCATCCTCTCTGTTTATAGTAACTCCACATATATTCTCTACCTGACTAAGCTGCATATTAATCTGCGTTAAATTTTCTTCATCTAACTGAACATTATTATCCTGAATGCTTTTTATCACATTCATGATTGAGCTTATCATAACAATCACATTGCTTTGAAGCTCATCATCCTCTTTATTATCTGATATATAATCCAAAGGAAATATATCAAGTCCTATAACATACGGTACACCATGATATTTTTTTAATTTCTCGGCATCATATGAAATCTGGTCTGTATTAATAATCCTTGATACCATGTTTCCATCATTATTATGAGACTTCAGGTTATATATTTTATAATTAGATGGCATTATTTTTTCTGCTATCTCCAAAAACCTATTATAATCAGGTCTTTTCATGCATATATCCATATCATCATCCCATGGTATGAACCCATGATGTCTGACTGCACCTAACAGTGTTCCCCATTCTGCAAAATATTGTATTCCATTCTCTCTACATGCATTATCTACATCATTAAGGACTTCCAGCTGTGCAGCCCACACCTGCTTCATCTCTGATGTTACATAAAATCCATCTCTTACTTCCGCTTCAAAAAAACTCTTGTCAAATTTCATTAATGTACCCCTTTTTCTTTAAAGACAAAAAGAGCCGGTGCAAGCACCGACTCTTCTGCTTATAGTAGTAATAATTATTAACCGAGAAGTGAAAGAACTCCCTGTGTCTGCTGATTAGCCTGAGCAAGCATTGAATTTCCAGCCTGTGCAAGGATGTTGTTCTTGCTGTACTGTACCATCTCATCAGCCATATCTGTATCACGGATACGAGACTCTGCTGCTGATGT
>ERZ773157.3570-NODE-3570-length-10177-cov-3.870283_pt1 | contig 10177 bp, 6 predicted proteins | sample MGYA00511480_ERZ773157 | MGnify/ENA primary metagenome ERZ773157 (study PRJEB29015, sample SAMEA2737863) | human gut metagenome | biome: human gut; feature: human-associated habitat; material: faeces | place: China | collected 2012 ... | reverse complement strand
TTACCACTGCGCCGAATGATACATCAATTGCAAACTCTGTACACAACAACCATTTCGCAAGCGTGATCCTGCGCAGCGATGACTTTAAGTATGCGGTTTCCGGAGAAGTCTCCAGAGTGGGCTTTTATCTGGATCCGCAGCTGCCGTGGCTGGGCATTGATATTGATGCCAAGTATTTCAGCGGCGCTGCAAAGACAGCATACAAGTGGGATTCCAATACCAGCGGTATCAGCAGCAGTACTGGCAAGATGCTGAAGTATACGATTACGTATAAGAATCTCAGCCAGGAGCTGTTGGAAACAACTACGTATAACCGAAAGGGTGCGGAATCCGATAAGCTGTCGGAACCGACGGTTTCTCTGGCACTGCCGTACCTGGAGTCTCTCTCTGCGGATAATTTCCAGTATGTGAACTATCAGGATGATTCCAATGGCAGCATTGACGGCTATTTCGTCGGCGATCACTATACCAGCACTGCGGAAAAGAACAGCGACAACCAAGTGGTAACGCCAGCAAAGAATCTGGATGATGTGACGCCGCAGTGGACATGGCATATTGAAAATGAAAAGGGAGAATTTGTTTCTCTGAAAGAAGCCGGTGATGTTTCACTGGCTGATGTAGATGTAGAGACAAAAACCTATGCAGACGTAAAACAAACCGATGTTGCCATGGATGAGGAAAAGAATCCCAACCCCTACTTTGTGACAAAACCGATCTCCACCAACGTACTGAACCGGAAGATCGTCAACTTCAAGTTCTCCGGAACACTGGAGCCGGGTCAGCGCATTGTAGTAGAACTGATGGTGCCGCTGGATATCAGCAACAACAACATCGTGTCTACGGAACTGATGCAGGCAAAGGCATACGGATTCAAGAACGGTTCATTCCGGCCGTATATTCCGGACGACCAGGGCAAGACACAGAAAATGGTTGCTTACGAAGTAGACAGCCATGATGTCAACGACAACGGCAGCAGCGGTGATATGACACTGACGATCACATCACAGGCGATTGCTCTGCTTGCCATTGATAATGTCACACAAATGAAAACATCGACTTCTGATCTGGATTCCGTGAAAGCGGATGTTCCGGTTCGTGTACAGGAAGGCGGCAACTATTCGTACTCTGCCTCTATGCAGAATGCCTCGACCAGCAATGCAGAATATACAACGCTGCTGTTCTATGATGTGCTGCCTTATGAAAACGACACCAAAGCAACCGATGACACCGAGCGTAAATCCAAGTGGAACGGCTATCTGATTCCGGAGTCTGTCCAGCTGAAAAGGACCTCGTCCGGCGGTACGTCATCCTCTAAGGTTGACCCGTCAGAATATACAGTCTGGGTCGGACCGATTACCAAGAAGAACGGCAGCTATGAACTACAGGATGTTGATGCACTCCCGAAACCAGCAGACGGTTTGGATAGTACGCAGAGAAATGAATTTTATCGTAACCTGTATCAAAACATAAACAAAAAGGAGTCGTATTTTGTCAAGCTGTCGGATCTGATGAGCGACCATGAAAACGGCAAGATCTCTGATGCAGAGTATGACAAGCTGGTGCGTGGCATTCGTGCAATCTGGGCGCAGATGAATAATGCGGATACCATGCTGAGCAAGCAGAGTCGTATGGAACTCTACTATGAGATGCACGCACCGCTGAATCTGCCCAAATATGTGGGTACGCCGACAGTAGATGATGAAAACGAAAATGCGTTGTCCACCGAAACGATCAAAAAGAAAGTGGAGGGTGTAACTCAGTGGAACACCTTTGCTTCCGGTTACAGCTCTCCGACATCTGCCGACAAGAGTTACCATGTATTTGAAAACAAACAGGCTGGCGCTTATATTTCCGCACCCAGCGGAAAGGGCTATATCGGCAGCTATGTCTGGAGCGACTTCAATTATGATGGTCAGTGCAACGAGGCGGAATATGAGATGTCTGCCAACGGACGGCTGCTGCCTACCGGAAAGTGGACAACGGATATTGACTTCGACGGAAAGCCGGACGATCCGGGTATCAACGGCGTAAAGGTAGAGCTGCTGACCAAGAAGGGCTACTCTGTCAACGTCAACGGTGAGGCAGTGATTGCCGATCTGGACCCCGACAGCAACCCGAATCCGGAAAAGGTTCGTTATATTGTCATTGACGAGGAGACCGGTCAGCCAAAGACCATTGTAGAAAACAACACCAATTCCTATCAGTATACGTTTGAAGGTCCGGTTGTTTATACCACCGAAAGCGACTATTACGGCAACCAGGGCTACTTCATCCTGTCGAATCTGACACCGGGTGATTACCGGCTGCGGTACACGCTGCCGAAGGGATACGACCAGTATTCGGTTACCACACGGGAACTTGGCGAGTCAAAGACAAGGCTCAAGGTTTACCGTGACGGAAAGGTCATCTATAATGGTATGAGTCATGCTGAAGATGATGCAGTAATTTCCAATACCAACAGCGTTGAAAATATCGAATCGTCTGTGAATCAGCTTGTCGTACAGACTGCACTGATTCACGTTGATGCGGTGGAAGAAGATCCGGCAAAGCACCAGGCTTATGACACTGCCATGACATCCTATATGCTGGGTGTCTCCAGAGGTTATACCTACGGCGGCTGGGCATGGGTCGATGAAACAGACAACAACGGCACCATCGAAAGCGACGGCATCATGCAGGAAACCGAAAAGAAACTGGAAGATGTGACGGTGGAAATGCACGAGGTCGATGCAGACGGCAATATCGCATCGAAAGCTGCGGTAGACGGTGATGGCAATCCGGCAATTTTCCACACTGGGGATGACGGCTATTATCAGTGTGCATGGGATTGGATTGATTGAACGGTATCGGCAGGGGAATAATCGTCCCTCTGTCATATACGTGAAAAATTTTGTGAAACGGATTAGAGGAAAGCCCGTAAGATACTTTGCTTCTGGAACGCCAGAAACTGGAAATCCGGACTGCAAGGAATTGGAAATCCGGATTGCAAGAAACTGGAAGTCCGGAACGCAAAAAAATAGAAGTCCGGACTGCAAGAATCTGGATGGAAGTAATACTAAGATAAATAAGACTGAAAAGAATCATACTGATAAGAGTAAGGGCAATACTCCCGCTCTGGAAGAAAAATTCAGTCAGTATGGTAGATTTAAAAATGTTGTTCTGTCGGAAGCTGAACTGCAGGAGTTGATGACAATATTTCCATGGGATTATCAGAAACGGATTGATCATCTTTCTGTTTATATGAAATCCAGTGGAAAAGAGTATCAGAATCATTTTGCCACAATCTGTCTTTGGGCAGAACGGGATGGCGCCAGGGCAGGAATTGACAAATATGAATTTCAGGAAGGAGAAAGCCTGTGATGGAAAATAAAGTAACAGCAGATTATCTGGATGAAGAGGGATGTCTTCATTGTGGCATCTGTGGAAAAAGAAAACAGATGAAAGTCAGTCTGATGGGATTTGAGCATGTAGTGTCTTGTTTGTGCGAATGCGAGGTGAAAGTCAGACAGGAACTGGATGAAAAGATGCAGCTGGAAGAAGCACAGCGACTGCTTTATCAGAGAAAATCCGTCGGACTTCGGGAAAGAAGATTCTGGGAATGGAAATTTGAAAATGACAATGGAAGCAACCAGAAGATACTAATCGCCAGGCAGTATGTAGAAAACTGGGCAGATATGAAGAGGAAAAATGTAGGATTGCTTTTGATGGGACCAGTTGGAACTGGGAAAAGTTTCTTTGCAGGCTGTATTGCAAATGCACTTTTGGAACAGGGAGAACGTGTCATGATGACAAATTTTTCCAGGATCTTAAATGAAATGACCAGCTATCAGGCAGACAAAAATCAGATCATACAAAATCTTGTGGATTATCCGCTGCTGATTATTGATGATTTAGGCATAGAACGAAATTCCGAGTTTGCTTTGGAGCAGGTCTATAATGTGATAGACAGCCGTTATTGTAAAATGCTTCCGCTGATCGTAACAACGAATCTGGGACTGAATGAAATGAAATCCACAGATTTGGATACTGCCCATCAGCGTATTTACAGTAGAATACTTGAAATGTGTGTTCCCATCTATTGTGGTGGAGAAGATAAGAGAAAAGAAGAAGGGACAGAAAAACTCGTACAGGTGCAGAACCTGATTACCGGTTAATCTGTCTTTTTTCATTAAAGGGGGTGATTGCCATGATTACAGATCTGGACAGCAGTTGAATCGCTGAAAGGAGGGAAAAGTCATGCAGGAAGAGGTAACTCAGAAAACGGTCACGTTCTGTATTCGGGCAACTAAGATTACAACAGACCTGTTGAAAAAGGTTCTTGTTGCGTATCTGCGTCATCAGAAGCAGAAATCAGTAGAGAAGAAAGCACAGAAAAATCAGCCGAAACAGGGAAAGGTCACGGTAAAAGAGCTGGCAAAACAGAATGCCGGGATGGTCAATATCGAGATCACGGACAAAAATATCAAGTCCTTTGAACGGTATGCCAGAAAATACGGGATCAATTATGCTCTGAAAAAAGACAAGAGCAAAGAGCCTCCGGTTTATCTGGTATTTTTCAAGGGACGTGATCAGGATGCCCTCAATGCTGCTTTCCGTGAGTTTTCCCAGAAACAGATTCAAAAAGCGAATAAGCCTTCCATTCATAAGCGTCTTGCAGCTTACCGGGCAATGATGCCAAAGAAGACGAAGGACAAAGTAAAGAACCGGCATCAGGAGCAGAGTCGATGAAAAAGAAAAGCGGCAAAACTCTGATGCAGAAGTGGAAGATTAAAATCGGGGGTAAGCTGTCCGCCCTGGATAAAAAGAAACTGGTTCTTACAAATATCCCTTATGCTCTGGCTGCTTTCTATGCAGACCGGGCATTTTTTCTTTACCGGAACAGTCCGGGAGAAGATATGGGGAACAAACTTTTATATGCAATGGATCACGCAGACCGGATTTTTGCTGGTTTTGTGTTAAGCAATAACTGGAAAGATCTGCTAGCAGGTATTGTTGTTGCAGTCGTTCTGAAAGTGTTGGTCTGGCAGAAACAGGCAGACGCAAAGAAATTACGGAAAGGCATCGAGTATGGTTCAGCTAGATGGGGAACCGCAGAGGATATCAAGCCTTATATGTCGGAAGATCCATGGATGAACATTCCATTGACAGCAACAGAAGCACTGACTATGGAAAGCAGACCGAAGCAGCCGAAGTATGCAAGAAATAAAAATATAGTGGTCATTGGCGGCAGTGGTTCCGGTAAGACACGTTTTTTCGTAAAACCATCGGTCATGCAGATGAACTGTTCCATGGTCATTACAGACCCGAAAGGCACTTTGATTGAAGAGTGTGGGAAGATGTTAGCGAAGGGACCACCTAAGAAAGATAAGAATGGAAATATCATGAAAGATAAATCTGGAAAAGTGGTACATGAGCCATATGTGATTAAGGTTCTGAATACCATCAATTTTTCCAAGTCCCTTCATTACAATCCATTTGCTTATATACGGTCTGAAAAGGATATCCTGAAGCTGGTAACGACAATCATTGTTAATACCAAAGGTGAAGGGGAAAAAGCTTCCGAAGATTTTTGGGTGAAAGCAGAGAAATTGCTGTATACAGCACTGATTGCTTTTATCTGGTATGAAGGGGATGAAGAGGAAAAGAATTTGAATACCCTTCTGGATCTTTTGAATGAAAGCGAAACCCGTGAAGAGGATGAAACTTACCAGAATCCAGTGGATATGATGTTCCAGGAACTGGAAGAAAGAGATCCGCAGCATTTTGCGGTCAGACAGTATAAAAAATACAAAATGGCCGCCGGCAAAACTGCAAAATCGATTTTGATTTCCTGTGGAGCCAGACTTGCCCCATTTGATATCGCAGAACTTCGTGAGATCATGTCTTATGACGAAATGGAACTGGATAAGATTGGGGACAGGAAAACAGCCTTGTTTTTGATTATGTCAGATACAGATACAACCTTTAACTTTGTGATTGCCATGTTACAGTCACAGCTTTTCAATCTGCTTTGTGACAAGGCAGATGATGAATATGGTGGAAGACTTCCGGTGCATGTGCGTGTCATCGCTGATGAGTTTGCCAACATCGGGCAAATTCCTCAGTTTGACAAGCTGATTGCAACTATCCGAAGCAGGGAAATCTCTGCTTCTATTATTTTGCAGTCACAGAGTCAGCTAAAGGCAATGTATAAGGATAGTGCAGATACCATTCTGGGTAACTGTGATACTACACTATTTCTTGGTGGAAAAGAGAAAACTACCTTAAAGGAAATGAGTGAACTTCTGGGTAAGGAAACCATTGATCTGTATAACACTTCGGAAACGAGGAGCAATCAGAAGTCCTTTGGATTGAATTACCAGAAAACAGGCAAACAGCTGATGACAGAAGATGAGATTGCAGTCATGGATGGAGGAAAATGTATCCTGCAGATTCGTGGTGCCAGACCATTTTTCTCAGACAAATATGATATCACGAAACACAAAAATTATCGGTTTCTTGCAGATGAAAATGAGAAAAACCGATACAAAGTAGAAAAAGAGTTAAATCCGCAGTACACACCGAAACCCGAAGAAGAGGTGGAGGTAATTCAGGTGGAGCTGTCGGAGTAACCATGGGAATGAACGAAAAATAATGAGGAAAGGAATAACTGACATTAGGTGCGCCGGCTTTTTAGTCGGTGTTTTTTCATTCCCGTAAACACCTGAAAGAAGTCAGTTTTGGTGAATGTATATGGCATTTTTTAGCAGTGCAATTACAACTTTAAAAACTCTTGTAGTCGCAATCGGCGCAGGTCTTGGCGTGTGGGGTGTCGTAAACCTTCTGGAAGGATATGGAAATGACAATCCCGGCGCTAAGAGCCAGGGCATCAAACAGCTGATGGCTGGTGCCGGAATCATGCTGCTGGGAACTACCCTGATTCCACAGCTGGCAACATTGTTCTCTTAAGAGGAGTGGTAGATGAACACCATCATTGAGAGAATTACGGAAGCGATAAAGGATATCCTGATCGGGCTTATCAAGTCAAGTTTGGATAACATGTTCACGTCTGTCAATGAGCAGGTGGGAACCATAGCCGGGCAGGTGGGACAGACACCGCAGGGATGGAATGCAGGGATTTTTAATCTGATTCAGAATATATCCCAAACGGTGATTGTCCCCATTGCGGGACTGATCATCACCTTTGTCCTGTGCTATGAATTGATCACGATGGTAACACAGAAAAACAATTTCCATGAATTTGAGACTTATAACATTTTCCTCTGGATCTTCAAAGCGTATGTAGCCATTTATCTGGTGACAAATACGTTCAATATCACGATGGCGGTCTTTGATGTTGGTCAGCATGTGGTCAACAATGCCGCCGGGGTGATATCAGGAAACACTGCGGTGGATGCAACAGAAGCAATTACACGGATTGTGGATGCCCTGGAGGATATGGAGTTAGGGGATTTGTTCCTGCTATCCATGGAAACGATGTTGATCAGTGTTACCATGCACATTCTGTCAATTATCATTACGGTAATCTTGTACGGAAGAATGATAGAAATTTACCTTTATACTTCCATAGCACCAATTCCGTTTGCCACCATGACCAATAAGGAATGGGGCAATATCGGAAACAACTATTTAAAAGGCTTGTTCGCACTGGCATTTCAGGGATTCTTCATGATGGTCTGTGTGGGAATTTATGCAGTTTTAGTAAATGCAATGACCATATCCAGTGACCTTCATGCAGCAATGTTTTCAGTAGCGGCTTATACCGTGATTCTTGCATTTTCATTATTCAAGACCGGAAGCCTTAGCAAATCGATATTTAATGCCCACTAACGGGCAGGAAAGGAGCGCATACCATGGCGTATGTACCAGTACCAAAAGACCTTACCAAGGTCAAAACAAAAGTGGCGTTAAATCTGACAAAGCGGCAGTTGATTTTCTTTTCACTTGCCGCAGTTGTGGGAATTCCGTTTTATCTGTTCATGAGAAAACCAATCGGTTCCAGTATCGCTGCCATTTTGATGGTAACGGTCATGCTTCCGTTTTTCTTCATGGCAATGTATGAAAAAGACGGGCTTCCATTTGAAAAAGTGGTGGCAAATATCATTCGACAGAAGTTTATCTGTCCGGCAGTAAGACCATATAAGACAGAAAATTTTTATCAGGAGATTTCCACCCTTGTAAAAAAGGAGGGTGTGCCGGATGGCAAAAAAGACAAAGCAGGAGGCTCAGCAGGAGCGTCTGTCCCTGGCGGAAAAAAGAAACCGTCAGGAAAGAAGAAACAAAAAAAGCAGAAAAGAAAGAGAACAGGAAAAGCGTAGGAAGAAGCAGGAACGGGATCGTAGGAAACAGAAAAACATTCCTACAACTGCACAGCAGAGTATTCCGTATATTCGGATGCTGCAGGATGGTATCTGCCAGGTGACAAAGACCTTTTTCTCTAAGACGATTCAGTTTTATGACATCAATTATCAGCTGGCTTTAAACGAGGATAAGACCACGATATTTGAGAATTATTGTGATTTCTTAAATTACTTTGATTCTTCCATCAGTGTGCAGCTGTCCTTTATCAATCAGCAGGTGGATGTGGCAGAATTTGAGAAAAGTATTGATATTCCGGATCAGAACGATGACTTCAATGCCATTCGTGAAGAATACCGTACCATGTTGAAGAATCAGCTTTCCAAGGGAAATAATGGTCTGGTGAAGACAAAGTATATCACTTTTGGAATTGAAGCAGAGAGTCTGAAGGTAGCAAGACCGAGGCTTGAAAGAATCGAAACAGATATCTTAAATAACTTTAAGGTTTTGGGTGCACAGGCACATTCACTGAATGGTCTGGAAAGGCTGGAGATTATGTATCATGTGTTCAACCAGGATCGGATTGAACCATTTAAGTTCCAGTATAAGATGCTTCCGGAAACAGGATTAAAGACCAAAGATTTTATTGCACCGACTTCCTTTAACTTTTCCAAGAATCAGACATTTATGATGGGAAGAACGATGGGAAGTGTGAGTTATCTGCAGATTCTTGCACCGGAGCTGACAGACCGAATGCTTGCAGACTTCCTGGATGTAGATGACAGCATCAATGTCAACATTCATATCCAGTCCATTGATCAGAGTTCAGCAATCAAAATGATCAAGAGCAAGATTTCAGATTTGGATAAGATGAAGATCGAAGAGCAGAAACGAGCGGTACGTTCCGGTTATGATATGGACGTGCTTCCATCGGACCTTGTAACCTATGGAGAAGAAGCGAAGAACTTGCTGGAAGATCTGCAGTCCAGAAATGAGCGAATGTTCCTTGTAACGGTTCTGGTAATGAATACCGCAAAGAAGCGTCAGAAGCTGGAGAATAATATTTTCCAGGTGCAGGGAATCGCACAGAAATATAACTGTTCCTTAAAACAGCTGGATTATCAGCAGGAAGCAGCACTCATGTCTTGTATTCCATTGGGAGTCAATCGGATTGAAATCCAGAGAGGGCTTACCACATCTTCAACAGCGATCTTCGTGCCATTTACGACACAGGAGTTGTTTCAGGAAGGGGAAGCTCTTTATTATGGATTGAATGCATTATCCAACAACATGATCATGGTTGATCGGAAACGTCTGAAGAACCCGAATGGACTGATTCTTGGTACACCAGGTTCCGGTAAGTCCTTCTCAGCAAAGAGAGAGATTACAAACTGCTTTTTGATTACGGAGGACGATATCATTGTCTGTGATCCAGAAGCCGAATATTCGGCACTGGTGCAGGCACTGCATGGGCAGGTGATACGGGTTTCTCCGGTATCTGACCAGTATATCAATCCAATGGATTTGAACCTGAATTATTCCGAGGAAGATAATCCACTGTCACTGAAAGCAGATTTTATTCTGTCTTTGTGTGAGTTGATTGTTGGAGGAAAGAATGGACTGGAGCCGGTAGAAAAGACCATCATTGACCGTTGTGTGCGGTTAGTATATCAGGAATATCTTGCCGATCCAATGCCGGAGAAGATGCCAATCCTGGAGGATTTATATAATCTGTTGCGGAAACAGGAAGAGCCGGAAGCACAGCGTCTTGCAACTTCATTGGAGATTTATGTTACAGGTTCTTTGAATGTGTTTAACCATCAGACAAACGTGGATATCAATAACCGCATTGTCTGCTTTGATATCAAGGAACTTGGTA
>ERZ773157.3557-NODE-3557-length-10219-cov-3.164896_pt1 | contig 10219 bp, 5 predicted proteins | sample MGYA00511480_ERZ773157 | MGnify/ENA primary metagenome ERZ773157 (study PRJEB29015, sample SAMEA2737863) | human gut metagenome | biome: human gut; feature: human-associated habitat; material: faeces | place: China | collected 2012 ... | reverse complement strand
CGGCGTCGCACAATGCCCGCAGCATCGGCAGCGGCCCGCAGGCATAGAAATAGTCGAACTCGGGGCGGCACTCGGCGATGGCCGTCGTGACGAAACCCCTGACACCCGCCGAACCGTCGGCCGTAGCCAGATCGACGTCGCAGCCCAGCGCCCGGAATTCGTCGGCATAGAAAACCTCGTCCGCCGTATTGAACCCGAGCACCACACCGACCCGTTTGCCTGCCGCAAGCAGCACTTTGGCCAGGTTGTAGAGCGGGGGCACACCTACGCCGCCGCCCACCAGCAGGGGACGCTGTGCGGCATTGTGCACGTCGAACCCGTTGCCGAGCCCCGTCAGCAGGTCGAGCTCCCCGCCCGCGGCCATACGGCTCATCTGTGCGGTTCCCTCGCCCACCACCTTGTAGATGAGCGTGAGCGTCGTGGCGTCGTAGTCGCAGACCGAGATCGGACGGCGCAGGTAACGGCCTTCGAGGGCGATGTCGACGAACTGCCCGGGGGCGGTGATCCACTGCGTATCCCCCCCGAGCACCATGCGCCATACGGTCGCCGTCAGCGGTTCGTTGGCAAGGATTTTATAGATGCCTTTTTTATACATGCTTTTCTGTCCCGATGTGCCGCAGGTGCGGCATAAAACCCGAAATCACTTCGCGTCGATGGTCGAAACCCCGAACGTAATCTCTTCCAGCACGTCCAGCAGCACCTTCACCGTTTCGAGCGCCGTAAATACCGTCACGTTGTTCTCGACGGCCGTGCGGCGGATCTCGTATCCGTCGAGGCGCGTGTTATGCTGGTTGACGTCGATGGTGTTGATGACGTAGCTCACATGTCCCTGGCGCAGCGAGTCGATGATCTCCGAACTGCCTTCGCTCAGCTTGCGGCGCGTACGGGTACGGATGCCGTGGTTGCGCAGGAACTCGGCCGTCCCGGTCGTGGCCTCGATGTTGAAGCCCAGGTCGTAGAAACGCCGCACGAGGGGCAGCGCCTGCTCCTTGTCGTGGTCGGCGATCGTGACGAAGATCGTACCGTAGTTGGAGACGTTCATGCCCGTGGCCTGCAACGCCTTGTAAAGCGCGCGGGTGAGTTTGTCATCGTAGCCGATCGCCTCGCCCGTGGACTTCATCTCGGGCGACAGGTACGAATCCATACCGCGGATCTTGGCGAACGAGAAAGCCGGGGCCTTGACGTACCAGCGTTTCTTCTCCTTGCCGTAGACTTCGGTGATGCCCAGCTCGCGGAGCGTCTTGCCCAGGATGACCTGCGTGGCGATGTGCGCCATGGGCACGCCCGTCGACTTGGAAAGGAACGGCACGGTACGCGACGAACGCGGGTTGACCTCGATGACATAGACCTCGTCGTTTTCGTCGAGGATGAACTGGATGTTATAGAGGCCGACGATGCCGATCCTCAGGCCGAGTTTGACCGTATAGTCGATGATCTTATCCTTGGCCTTCTGGCTGACGCTGAAGGTCGGATAGACGCTGATCGAATCGCCCGAATGGATGCCCGTGCGCTCCACATGTTCCATGATGCCGGGGATGAAGACGTCCTTGCCGTCACAGATGGCGTCCACCTCCAGCTCCTTGCCCATGATATAGCGGTCGACCAGCACCGGCGAATCCTCGTTGACCTCGACGGCCGTCTGCAGGTAGTGGCGCAGGCGCTCCTCGTTCGAAACGATCTGCATGGCACGGCCTCCGAGCACATAGCTCGGACGCACCAGCACCGGGTAGCCGATGCGGGCGGCGGCCTTCACGCCGGTCTCGATGTCGGTGACGGCCTCGGCCTCGGGCTGCGGGATGCGCAACTCTTCCATGATCTTTTCGAAGCAACCGCGGTCTTCGGCGTTCCTGATCGCCTGCGTATCGGTACCGATAATGGGCACGCCCAACTGCGCCAGCGGCTCGGCCAGGTTGATGGCCGTCTGTCCGCCGAGCGACACGACGATCGCCTTCGGTTTTTCGAGGTGGATGACGTTCATCACGTCCTCGACCATCAGCGGTTCGAAATAGAGCTTGTCGCTGGTAGTGTAGTCCGTCGACACGGTTTCGGGGTTGTTGTTGATGATAATCGCCTCGTAACCGGCCTCGCGGATCGACCAGATGGCATGCACGGTCGAGTAGTCGAACTCAACGCCCTGGCCGATACGGATCGGGCCCGAGCCGAGCACCACGATCTTCTCCTTATCGCTCACAACCGACTCGTTCTCGTCCTCGTAAGTCGAGTAGAAATAGGGCACATAGGAGCTGAATTCGCTGGCACAGGTGTCGATCATCTTGTAGACGGGGAAGAGGCCGTTCTTTTCGCGCAGCCGGTATACGTCCTGCTGCGAGATGCCCCACAACTGGCCGATGAACTTGTCGCTGAATCCCATGCGCTTGGCATCGCGCAGGGTTTCGACATCCATCGGGTGCGCTTTCACCTCGCGTTCGAATTCGACGATGTTCTTGAACTTTTCGAGGAAGAACATGTCGATCTTCGTATTGTCGTAGATCAGCACCAGGTCGATGCCGTTGCGGATCAACTGCGCGATGGCATAGAGGCGGTCGTCCGTAGCGTCCTTGATGTATTCCAGCAGCTGCGCGTCCGACCAGTCGTCGAATTTCTTGTGGTAGATATGGCAGACACCCGTTTCGAGCGAGCGCATCGCCTTCAGGAGGCTTTCCTCCATCGTGCGGCCGATGGACATCACCTCGCCCGTGGCCTTCATCTGCGTACCCAGTTTGTTCGACGCATCGCTGAACTTGTCGAACGGGAAGCGGGCGACTTTGGTGACCACGTAATCGAGCGTCGGCTCGAAGCTGGCGGGCGTATTGGCCAGCATGATCTCGTCGAGCGTAAGTCCTACGGCGACCTTGGCCGTCACACGCGCGATCGGATAGCCGCTGGCCTTCGACGCCAGGGCCGACGAGCGCGACACGCGGGGGTTCACCTCGATCAGGTAGTATTTGAACGACAGGGGGTCGAGTGCGAACTGCACGTTGCAGCCGCCTTCGATTTTCAGCTCGCGGATAATCTTCAGCGCCGAATCGCGCAGCATCTGGAACTCCTTGTTGGTAAGCGTCTGGCACGGCGCCACGACGATCGAGTCGCCCGTATGCACGCCCACGGGATCGATATTCTCCATGCAGCAGATGCTGATGGCCGTGTCGTTGTGGTCGCGCATCACCTCGAACTCGATCTCCTTGTAGCCCTTGATGCTCTTCTCGACGAGCACCTGGTGCACGGGCGAAAGGAACAGGGCGTGGCGCATCATTTCGCGCAGCTGCTCCTCGTTGTCGACGAATCCGCCGCCCGTACCGCCCAGCGGATAGGCGGGACGCAGCACGACGGGATAGCCGATCTGGGCGGCGACCTCCACGGCCTCCTCGACCGACATGGCGATTTTAGATTCGATCACCGGTTCGCCCAGCGACTCGCACAGCTCCTTGAAAAGTTCGCGGTCTTCGGCGCGTTCGATCGACTCGAACGAGGTGCCCAGGATCTCGACCTGGCACTCTTTCAGGATACCCTTCTTGGCAAGTTGCACCGCAAGGTTCAGGCCCGTCTGTCCGCCCAGCCCCGGCACGATGGCGTCGGGACGCTCGAAACGGATGATCTTGGCCACGTATTCGAGCGTCAGGGGTTCCATGTAGACCTTGTCTGCGATATGCGTATCGGTCATGATCGTCGCAGGGTTGGAATTCACCAGGATTACCTCGTATCCCTCCTCCTTGAGTGCGAGGCACGCCTGCGTACCCGCATAGTCGAATTCCGCGGCCTGGCCGATGACGATCGGGCCGGAACCGATGACCATTACCTTGTTTATATCTCTTCTCTTAGGCATTTTTACGCTCCTCCATTATTTTGGTAAACTTCTTGAACAAATAGCTGCTATCCTGCGGGCCCGAGGCACTCTCGGGGTGGTACTGCATCGAAAAGACGCCGTCCTCGGCGCACTCCACGCCTTCGGCCGTGCCGTCGAGCAGGTTTACGTGCGTCAGCCTGAGGCCGGTGGCGGCCAGCGAGTCGATGTCCACGGCATAGCTGTGGTTCTGGCTCGTGATCTCGATCCGTCCCGTCTCCAGATTTTTCACGGGGTGGTTCCCGCCGCGGTGGCCGAATTTCATCTTCACGGTCTTGGCGCCATAGGCCAGCGATATGAGCTGGTGCCCCATGCAGATGCCGAAAATCGGCAGTTTGCCGCGCAGTTGCCTGACCAGCCCGATCACCGGCGTCACATCCTCGGGGTTGCCTGGGCCGTTCGACAGCACGATGCCGTCGGGATGGAAGGCCATGATCTCCTCGACCGTCGAGTCGTAGGGCACGATGGTCACATTGCAGCCCACGCGGTTAAGCTGGCGAATGATATTGTGCTTGATGCCGCAGTCGACGGCCACCACGTCGTACTTGTGGTTGGGAACGCGCGACATCCAGCGTTTCTTGCAGCTCACACGTGAAACCATATCGTGCGGCAGGCGATACTCGGCGAGCTTGCGCATCGCTTCCTCACGGGGCGTGGCGGCATCGGTGACGATGACCTTCTGGCTGCCCTCGTTGCGGATAATGCGCGTCAGCGTGCGGGTATCTACGCCCCAGATCGCCGGGATGCCGTACTCCTCGAACACCTCGTTCAGGGTTTTCGTATACCGGAAATTCGACGGCGAGTCGTTATACTCGCGCACGATCATACCGCCGATGGTCGGGTTCTTCGTTTCGTAATCCTCATCGGCCATACCGTAGTTTCCGATGAGCGGATAGGTCATCACGACCATCTGATCCGTGTAGGAGGGATCCGACATGATCTCCTGGTACCCCACCATCGAGGTATTGAAGACGATCTCGTTGATAGCCTCTCGGTCGGCACCGAAGCCGTAACCGTAGAACTCCCGGCCGTTTTCCAGCACAATTTTCTTCGTAAATGGTTTCATTCTTATCTATTGGTTTTCATCGTTTCGTCTCTAAACACTTCCCTGCCGCCCACGACGGTCATCGCCGCACGGCCCTGTACTTCCCAGCCCGCAAACGGGGTCGCCCGGCCCATCGAAAGGAACGTCGCAGGGTCGACCCTGTACCGTGCATCGAGATCCAGCACCGTAAAGTCGGCCTGGTCGCCGACATGCAGCCCGCCGCCCAGGCCGAATATCCGGCGGGGATTAACAGCCATCAGCGCGATCAGCTTTTCGAGCGTGATAATGCCCGGCAACACCATATATTTATATAACAGGGGGAAAGCACACTCCAACCCCACGACCCCCATGGCGCTTGCGGCCAAGCCGCGCGACTTCTCCGCGGCGGTATGGGGCGCATGATCCGTGGCGATCACCTCGATCGTGCCGTCCGTGATCCCCGCAAGCAGGGCATCGCGGTCAGCGCGGCTGCGCAGCGGCGGGTTCATCTTGAAGCGTCCGTCCTCCTGCAGATCCTCGTCGCAGAGCAGCAGGTAGTGCGGGGCCGTCTCGCAACTCACGCGCAGGCCCCTGGCCTTGGCGCGGCGTACCAGTTCGACGCTCTCACGGGTCGACACATGGCAGACATGGTACTGGCAGCCGGTCTTTTCCGCGAGCGCGATGTCACGTTCCACCTGCCGCCACTCGCTTTCCGAACAGATGCCCTTATGCCCGTGCGCACGGCAGTACTCCCCGTCATGGATATAGCCGCCCCGCAGCAGGTCGTCGACCTCGCAGTGCGCCACGACCGGCTTCCCCACCTGTGCAGCGCGGCGCATCGCCTCTTCCATCAGGCCGTCCGACTGCACGCCGCGGCCATCGTCCGAAAAGCCGACGACCTCGGGCGCCAGCGCCGCAAAATCGACCAGCCGGCCGCAGCCGCGCTGCCCTATCGTAATGCAGCCGTAGGGAACTACGCGCACGACGGCATCGCGGCGGATGATGTCGGTCTGCGCACGGAGCGTCTGCGGAGTGTCGGGCGCAGGGTTCAGGTTCGGCATCGAACATACCGTCGTATAGCCTCCGCGGGCCGCGGCCGCCGTACCCGTCGCAATGGTCTCCTTCTGCGAAAACCCCGGTTCGCGCAAGTGGACATGCACGTCGACAAGCCCCGGCACCACGTGGCGCCCTCCGAGGTCTACGACCCGGTCGGCAACGCCCCCGGCGGGCACGACACACCCCCCGTCGACGGCAAACTCCCCGGCCGCAAAACGACCGCCGTCATAAACTACGGCATTGGTATAAAGTGTTTTCATCTGCGTAAGCGTAAAAAAATAGGGCAACTGAAACAGTTACCCTAATAAAACAAAATCGCCGAAAACCGGAGGAAATACGTCGCCCGACCAATAGTCTTGCTGCCAGGAAGCCTGCGCCGACAATATGCTGGGTTTACAATTCATAGGTTCTCGGGATCACTATAATTGTGCACAAAGGTAGGGCTTTTTTGCCGGGCATGCAAAATTTAGCCGGAAAATTTTCAACAAATAATCCACACCGATCCCCGCCGCCGGAAACGCCAACCGCCCCGTAACGGCTCTGTAATCCGGAATAAGCTTCCCTCCCCGGGTAGCGTTATCTGACGATAATCAGGTCGACGCCCGCCTCTTCGACGATGGTGACCATCTGTTCAGGAATCCCGTCGTCCGTGATGATCACGTCGATATCCTCCAACGCACAGATGCGTCCGAAGCCGCGCTGCCCGAATTTCGACGAGTCGGCCAGCACGATATTCTGCGACGAGGCCTTCATCATCTTGCGCGTGAGTTTCGCCTCGTCGAGCGTCGAGGTGGTGATGCCGTGTTCGAGGTCGATGCCGTCCACCCCGAAAAAGAGTTTCGAGCAGATGCAGTCGTCCAGCGACCGCGAGGCCTCCTCGCCCAGCACCGAAAGCGACTTCTTGTGCACCGTACCGCCCAGCTGCACGACATTGACATTCTCCGCCTCGTTGAGCAGCACGCCCAGCCGCAGGAACGGCGTGACGATGTTCAGATGGTGCCACTGGCGCATCTTGATCTCCTCGGCGAAAGAATAGATCGTAGACCCCGATGCGATGATGATCGAATCGTTATCATCCAACAACTCCACGGCGCGCTGCGCGATGAGGCGCTTGGCATCGCGGTTGATATTGTCCTTGACATGCACGTCGAGGTCGGCGACATGGGGATTGGCGGGACGGGCGCTGCCGTGTACCTTGTAAAGCAGCCCTTTGCTCTCCAGGATTTTCACATCCTTGCGGATCGTTACCTTCGTAACCCCCAGCTCGTTCGCCACGTCGGTGATGCGCACGAAACCATATTTGTTCAGTTTGTCGAGGATATATTTGTGTCGTTCGGCAATGCTCAGCATATCTCTCTGTCTTTTTAGCAGTTATTGGAGCAAATATAGTTATTTTTTCGCTTTTATCAAAAAAAGTGTCCGAAACCGCGCTCCGGTTCGGACACTCCCGGATCGCAAGACCCGTATCATCATCTAAAATAGGAACATACTGTTTAATTCCGTTCCGGTTCGGCATCGTAACCGTCGGCACGCGCCCCCCACATCATCAGGAAGACCAGCATACCGACGATGGCTACGCCGATAATACCGACATAAGCCCAGTTCCAACCGTAATGCTGCGCCACGAAGCCCAGCCCCACGCCCGAAACGACCGTGCTGGCATAACCGAACAGGCCGGTAAGCCCGTTGGCCGTCGCAGCGGCCTTTTTCGTGGCCTGGTTCGCGGCTGCGATGCCGATCAGCGCCTGCGGGCCGTAGATGCAGAACCCGGCGGCACACAGCGTGAGGAAAAGCAACCACACGGGAGCATCGGCGGGCAGCTGCCAGAACAGGAACACGAACAGCGCAGCGCCGGCCATACAGAACACGCAGGTACGGTGCGCACGGCCCCTGAGCCATTTGTCCGTAGCCCAGCCGGCGAACAACATGCCGACGATACCGGCGATTTCGAACATCGCCACGAGCCACCCGGCATGCGACATGCTGACACCCTTCGACTGGCTCAGCAGCGAAGGCCCCCAGTCGAGCACCGAGAAACGGACGATATATACGAAGAAATTGGCGAAGCCCAGGATCCAGATCAGCGGGTTCCTGAACACATGCTTCATCAGGAAAGCGCGGTGCTCGGCACTCTTCGTCTCCTTTTTCACCTCCTTCACCTCGGTGCCTTCCAGTTCGGGAAGCCCGACCGAAGAGGGCGTATCGCGCAGGAAGACGACCAATCCGATCGCCCCGGCGAATGCGATGGCCGAAGGCACCCAGAAACACCATTTCCAGGCCCCAACATGCGTCGCCGAAGCCATGACGCGCTCCATCCCGGCAGCATCGTCGGGCGCAACGCCCAGATTGGCGGCGATCGTCGCCACGGCGTCGGGGTCGGCCGTCATGTTCATGCCCACGGTACCCATGATGTAACCGCAGAGGATCACCACGAGGCCCGCACCGATCGAATGCGAGGTATTCCACACAGACATCTTGGTCGCCAGCTCCGTAGGCGGAATCCAGTGGGTCAGCAGACGCGCACAGGGAGGGAATCCCGTCCCCTGCAACATGCCGTTTATCACCCACATGATCCCCATGAAGAGGATCATCGTATTGGTGAACTGCGAACCGTCGTGCTGCCCCGTGATCCAGTAGGAGACATCCTCGCCGAATCCGAAGGCGAAGTTGGCCAGCGCACAGAGCGCGAGCCCGATGGCCATGTACCAGCGGGCGTTCATGCGGTCGGCCAGGATACCGTTCACGAAACGCGAAAGCCCGTAGACCACACCGTTCAGGGTCAGGAAAATACCCAGGCTGGTTTTCGAGATCCCCAGGTCGGCCTCCAGGCCGGGCATCGCCAGCGAGAAGTTTTTACGCACGAAGTAAAAGAGCGCATAACCCACCATCGTGGCGATGATGGTACGCGTCTGCCAATACTTGAAGCGTTTGGTTTGTTCAGGAGTCATTTCGGAATGAAAGTTTAGTAGTTTCAGTTTGCAAATATACTACTTTATTTCCCAAATTCCGCCTTTCCCGAAAAGTTTATCGAGCCATTGTTCCATCCAACCGCAACGGAAAGCGACGTCGATGACCGTGAAACGACTGCGCATGTAAGGTATTTTTTCGAAACTTGCCCGGAACCTGGCACGTGAGACGCCGATCTGCTCGGGTTCGTAGGGCGCACCGACCAGCTCGAGGCGGCGGCGGACTTCCCCGAACGGGATGATCTGCCGGCGGATACGCACGCTCAGCTCGGGCCATGCTTTCTTCAGGCGCTGCAACTGCCTGCACAACCCCTCCTTATCGACGTATTTACCCTTGGTCTCCACCAACCCGCGGGCCACGAATTCGGGGTCGTTATCGAAGATCCGGCGAATGTCCGCCTCGGTCTCCTCCCATGATTTCCAGGCTGCGACGCACTTTTCGACGTCGAGTTCCCCGACCGGAGCTTCGAGCAGCATTTCGAGGAATGCCGTCGACGCAAGCGTACCTATGCCCACCTTGAACCCGTGCGAAACGGATGCCCCGTTGTATTTGAGGTGTTCCATGTCCCACAGGTGGCTGAACTGGTGTTCGGCTCCCGACGCGGGTCGGCTCGACTGGGTTGCCTGCATCGCAAAACCGCTCAGCAGCAACCCTTCGGCCAGCTGTTCCACTTTGACGACATTCCCCGCATGTACGCCCGCCGGGTCGCAGAGCGCCTCTTTCAGGCCGTCCTGCACCACCGAGAATGCGAAGTCGTCCATCAACTCCGACCCCACGGCGTCGGCCAGCATCCAGTCGGCACCGGCCGGGATCTTGGCAATCAGGTCGGCATAGCCCGAGGCGGAGAGCTTCGCAGGCGCAGCCGCAGCGATGTTCGGGTCGAGCACCATCCCCAGCGGCGCCGGGCAATCGAAAGTCTGCTTGTTGCCGTCCTTGGTGATCGAAGCCCCGTAGGCCGTATAACCGTCCATCGAGGCGGCCGTGCCGACGCACATGTAACGACGGCCGCAACGGTGCGCCGTCAGCTTCGTCAGGTCGTTGATGACGCCCGAGCCCACCGCCACGGGAATAGCGTCGGTCTTTTTCAGCACGTTCTCCAACTCCTCGACATACGTCCACTCCGCGAACGAATCGTCGTAACCGTATACGTGCGGTTCGTCCTGTGCGATACCGGCCGCGTCGAAATAGTTCTTCACGGCTTCGCCGGCCAGCGGATAGGTGATCTTGTCGGCCACGATAATGGCCCGTTTCCCGGGAAACAACTCCTTGAACATCTCGGCCGAACGGGGCAGGGCGTCGCTGCCGATAACCAGCGCTTTGGTGTCCGTCGT
>ERZ773157.3551-NODE-3551-length-10243-cov-4.310561_pt1 | contig 10243 bp, 8 predicted proteins | sample MGYA00511480_ERZ773157 | MGnify/ENA primary metagenome ERZ773157 (study PRJEB29015, sample SAMEA2737863) | human gut metagenome | biome: human gut; feature: human-associated habitat; material: faeces | place: China | collected 2012 ... | reverse complement strand
TAAAAACAAAAGACGGCAGACCGGTTCCGCCGGATGCGCTGATTATTTCCGATCCCGGACTGTTCATGATTGCGAAGCGAGTGTGCCCGGAGATCGAGCTGCACATTTCCACGCAGGCAAACAGCACGAACTACGAGACGTGGCTGTTCTGGTGGAATCTGGGCGCAAAGCGTGTGGTTTCCGCACGGGAGCTTTCCCTGGCAGAGCTGAAGAAAATCCGCAGCCATATTCCGTCTGATATGGAAATTGAGAGCTTCGTGCACGGCGCGATGTGTATTTCCTATTCCGGCCGCTGCCTTCTGAGCAATTATTTTACCGGACGGGACGCCAACCGCGGTGCATGTACCCATCCGTGCCGCTGGAAATATGCGGTGATGGAAGAATCCAGACCAGGCGAATATCTGCCGGTTTATGAAAACGAAAGAGGAACGTTTATTTTCAATTCCAAGGATCTGTGTATGCTCGAGCATATTCCGGATCTGCTGGATGCGGGAATTGACAGCTTTAAAATAGAAGGACGGATGAAGACAGCGCTGTATGTGGCGACGGTGGCGCGGACATATCGGAAAGCGATTGATGACTGTCTGGAATCCGAAGAAAAATACCGCGCCAATATGGACTGGTACCACCGCGAAATTTCACGTTGTACCTATCGACAGTTTACGACGGGCTTTTATTACGGAAAGCCGAATGAAGAATCTCAGATTTATGATTCTAATACCTATCAAAGTGATGCGGTTTATCTGGGCACTGTTTACGAGACGGATCGAAAGGGCCGTGCAAGGATCGAACAGCGCAATAAATTCTGCGTGGGCGATGTGATCGAGATCATGAAGCCGGACGGCAGAAATGTGGCATGTCAGGTGCTGCAGATCCAGGATGATCAGGGGGAAAAAATGGAGAGTGCGCCTCATCCGAAGCAGGAGCTGTGGCTGACGCTTTCGGAGGCCGCAGAAACGGGAGATTTACTTCGTACAATTGTCGAAAAGGAGACGGACGAATGAGTGAAGTGCTGAATGTGGAAAAGCTGTTTGGAGAAAATGTATTCACCCTTGGAAAGATGCAGGAGCGTCTTCCCAAAAAAGCGTTCGCGGAAGTGAAACGCGTCATGGAGCATGGCGGTGAGCTGGACAACGCGACAGCGGACGTTGTGGCAAAGACGATGAAGGACTGGGCAGTGGAGCATGGCGCGACCCATTACACCCACTGGTTCCAGCCGCTGACCGGCATCACGGCGGAGAAGCATGATTCCTTCGTGACACATCCGGATGAGAACGGAAAGATGCTGATGGAGTTTTCCGGCAAGGAGCTGATTAAGGGCGAGGCAGACGCTTCGTCATTTCCCTCCGGCGGTCTGCGTTCCACATTTGAAGCGAGAGGTTATACGGTATGGGATATCACTTCCCCTGCGTTTTTAAAAGAAGATGCGACGGGTGTGATTCTGTGTATCCCGACGGCGTTCTGCTCCTTTACAGGTGAGGCACTCGATAAAAAGACTCCGCTGCTTCGTTCGATGGAAGCAATTTCCGAGCAGGCGATGCGAATCGTTCGTCTGTTCAACAAAAACACGACGGCGACAAAAGTTACTCCGTCTGTCGGCGCGGAGCAGGAGTATTTCCTGATTGACCGGGCAAAATATTTACAGAGAAAAGACCTGATTTTTTCCGGCAGAACGCTGTTCGGCGCGTCCGCACCGAAAGGGCAGGAGCTGGAGGATCATTATTTCGGCGTGATCCGCGAGCGGGTCGGTGCGTTTATGAAGGATTTAAACGTGGAGCTGTGGAAGCTCGGCGTGACAGCAAAGACGCAGCACAATGAGGTTGCGCCCGCGCAGCACGAGCTTGCCCCGGTCTATGAAACTGCGAACATTGCAATGGATCACAACCAGCTTGTCATGGAGACGATGAAAAAGGTGGCAGAGCGTCATAACCTGCGCTGCCTGCTGCACGAAAAGCCGTTTGCAGGCGTTAACGGCTCCGGCAAGCACGACAACTGGTCGATTACGACGGATACCGGCATGAATCTGCTCGATCCCGGTGAGACGCCCAATGAAAATATTCAGTTTTTATTGGTGCTTGCCTGCGTTATCAAGGCTGTGGATACACACGCCGACCTGCTGCGCAGAAGCGCCTCCAACGTCGGCAATGATCTTCGTCTCGGTGCAAGCGAGGCGCCTCCGGCAATCGTTTCCATATTTCTTGGCACACAGCTTGAGGATGTGGTAAGACAGCTTGTGGAAACCGGCGAAGCTCGTTCCTGCCTGGAGGGGTCTACGTTACATACCGGCGTTTCCACTGTGCCTGATCTGCCGATGGATGCGACGGACAGAAACCGTACTTCTCCGTTTGCCTTTACCGGAAACAAGTTCGAGTTCCGTATGGTCGGCTCTTCGGATTCGATCGGAAGCCCGACGACGACGATCAACGCAATTGTCGCAGAGGCGTTCTGCGAAGCTGCTGACCGACTGGAAGCTGCCGGGGAAGAAAATTTCGATATGGCGGTGCACGATCTGATTAAGGAATATATGACGGCACATCAGCGCATTCTTTTCAACGGAGACGGTTATTCGAAGGAATGGGAGAAAGAGGCGCAGCGCCGCGGACTTCCGGTATTCCCGGGTATGATCGATTCGGTGGAGGCACTGACGACCGATAAGGCGATCCGGTTGTATGAGCGTTTCGGCATCTACAACCGTGCAGAGCTGGAATCCAGAAAAGAGATTGTTTACGAAACCTATGTCAAGACGATTCATATTGAGGCAAAGACGATGATCGATATGGCGTCGAAAGATATTCTTCCTGCCGTTATGCGGTACACAAAGACATTGGCGGATACCATCGCTTCCCTGGAATCAGTCGGTGCAGACAGCAGCGTTTCAAAAACGCTGTTGAAGGATACCTCTGCTCTGCTGTCTCAGGCTTCCGCCGCGCTGGAAGACCTGAAACAAAAGGAAGCAGACGGAAACGTGCAGAAAAAAGATGCGAGAAAGCAGGCATTTTTTTATCGGGACGAGATCGTTCCTGCAATGGAAGCCCTGCGCGCACCGGTAGATGCGCTCGAGATGAAAGTAGACCGTTCGTTCTGGCCGATGCCCGGATATGCGGATTTGCTGTTTGAAGTGTAAAAACGCGTCAGCGGATTCGACGCAGGAAATCCTCGTGAATCCGCTGACGAAGCGGCAGGTGAATCTGGAAAAAATAAAAAATAAAAAATTTAAAAAAAGGCTTGCATTTTCTGTGAATGTGTTGTATATTAAATAAGCGCTGTGAGACAGGGAAACAAAATCACAGAGAACAAGACTTAGGGCTATCGCCAAACGGTAAGGCAACGGACTCTGACTCCGTCATTTTCCAGGTTCGAATCCTGGTAGCCCTGCTATAAACCCCGAAGGAAAATTCCTCCGGGGTTTTTGTTATAACAGCGCGTGTGAACAGTAACAATGATGTCGGGTTCAAAAGCCCCAGACCTGGATGCCGGGTTGCCGAACCAGGGGATTCCTGCTATAATAATCGCAAAAGAGAGCACAGCCAGTACCGGAGGAAAGACGGATATGTATACATTTGACAGCAGAGTGCGCTACAGCGAAACCGGGGAAGACGGATTGCTGAGCCTGCCGGCGATCGTGGATTATTTTCAGGATGCTTCGACATTTCAGTCGGAGGATCTCGGAATTGGCATTGATTTTCTGAAAGAAAAGGATCTGCTCTGGGTGATGAGCGCGTGGCAGGTGGTTGTACACCGCTATCCGGCCCTCGGAGAAAAAATCAGGATCGGGACGATTCCATACGAGCTGCGCGGCTTTATGGGACTGCGTAATTTTTTTATGGATACGGAAGACGGAGAGCGGCTGGCGGAAGCAAATTCGGTCTGGTCTCTGATCAATCACAAAAAGGGTGTTCCGGTGCGGGTGCTGCCGGAGATGGTCGAAAAATACGACGTGGAAGAACGTTTGCAGATGGACTATGCGCCGCGTAAAATCGCAGTGCCCCAGGGCGGCATCAGACAGGAGCCTTTCCGGGTGGAAAGACAGCACTTAGATGGCAACCACCACGTAAATAATGGACAGTACATTTCGATGGCGATGGCGTATTTGCCGGAAAATTTTGCAATCAGACAGATGCGGGCGGAGTATAAAAAATCCGCACTGCTTCACGATATAGTGGTTCCGATCATTGTGACGGAGGCAGACCGCGTAACCGTTTCCCTGTGCAGCGAGGACGAAGCCCCGTTTGTGGTCGTCGAGCTGACAGGAAGATAAAGGAAAATAATATGCTGGAAATTGGAACAATTCAGAATTTGACAGTAGTAAAAAAAGTGGATTTCGGCGTTTATCTGGCAGAGCCCGGAGAAGAGGATAAAAGAGTGCTTCTTCCGGCAAGACAGGTTCCGCCGCAGACTTCGGTCAGGGATCAGATTGAAGTTTTCTTATATAAAGATTCGAGCGACCGGCTGATTTCAACAACGGCGCGCCCGAAGCTTTTGCTTGGTGAGGTTGTAGAGCTTACGGTTGCGCAGACTGCGAAAATGGGAGCATTTCTGGAATGGGGACTGGAAAAAGACCTCTTCCTTCCATTCAAGGAGCAGACCAGAAAGGTAAAAGAGGGCGACCGTTTCCCGGTTGCTTTGTATGTGGACAAGAGCGGGCGGCTCTGTGCGACGATGAAGGTATATCATTATCTGCGCACCGACAGCCCTTATCATAAGGATGACAGAGTGAGCGGCTGTCTGTATGAAATCAGCCGCCAGTTCGGCGCGTTCGTGGCAGTGGACAATCAATATTCCGCGCTGATTCCTCCGAAGGAAATGTACGGAGAATTAAAGGTCGGTGACCATGTGGAAGCCAGGGTTGTCCGGGTACATGAGGACGGCAAGCTGGATTTGAGCGTGCGGGAAAAGGCGTACCTGCAGATCGAGACGGATGCGGAGAAGGTCATGAAGCTGATCGACAGCTTCGACGGCGTGCTTCCGTTTACCGACAAGGCTTCTCCGGAGGTCATTCGCAGGGAGCTTGCGATGAGCAAAAACGAGTTCAAGCGTGCGGTCGGCAACCTGCTGAAAAACGGCAGGATTGAGATCACAGAAAAAGCGATCCGCAGGATATAAGGCGGCGGGTGCGCTCCGTGGGGGCGGAGAGTGACGAAGCTGATACAACGGGGAAGCGTTTGAAAGGCGTTCGTTGTGAGAAAAGAAGTGAGCAGAGGGTTATGAGAAGGTATTCAGTTCTGGGAATTTCCTTAATGGATTTTTCCGCAAGAGAGGGTCTGCGCAGGGCGGAGCATTTTTTGCAGACCGGGGCACTCAATACAACAAGTTATATTAACGCGCAGTCTCTGTCCATGGCGTCCAGGGATGAACAGGTCAAGGAGTATCTGGAAGAGACGGATCTGATGTTCTGTCTGGAGCCGGATATTTTGGAGGCAGCAGGAATCGCATCTCCCGGCAGGGTTCGGGAAATCGAGGACCGGATGTTTTTGCGGGAGTTTTTGAAAAGACTGGCGAGACAGCACGACAAGGTTTATCTGCTGGGTGACACGGGTAAACAGGCGCAGGAGCTGCAGGAGATGCTTTTAAATGCGCAGGAAAACTTAAATATCGTGGATGTGCGGGGCTACGAGGAATTCGAGTACCAGCCTCAGCGGCTGATGAACGCCATGAACGAAGCTGCGCCGAAGGTGATTTTTTCCCGGATGACATATCCACTGGATCTGGAGCTGATGCACAGCGGCCGCAAATTTTTAAACGCGGAGCTTTGGGTGGCGTTGCCGGAGACGAAATTAAAAGAAAAGGTGAGGACGACGTTCTGGAGAAAGGTGCGGAAAAAGATTTTTCAGAAAAAAGTCAATGAATATAATCTGGAAAAGGCGGAGCAATAAGTACTTCGCCTTTTATAGTTCCTAGCAAAAGAACGTCTGGAATTCCGCAGTTATAGGTTTTGCATAAATTTTTTGCGATTTCCTATAGATTTTTTTGTGGTTTTCTTTTAGAATATAGTTTGGGCATAGTAAAAATCGCAGGAGACAGACTGGCTTTTTGTCGAAGAATGCGCGAAGTGAAGGAGACGGGGTTTATGATATCGAATCAGATTTTACAGAGTACACTGGATGGCTTGAAGGCGATTGCCAGAGTCGAATTATGTGTGATTGATGTGGATGGAAAGACCGCTGCGACGACAGCAGACGGACTGGAAGAATATCTGCCGCAGGCGAGAGCCTTTGTGGATTCCCCTGCAGACAGCCAGGAGGTTCAGGGAAATCAGTTTTTTAAGATCTATGACGAGCAGCAGCTGGAATATATTCTGATTGTAGGCGGCGCCGGTGAAAATATTTATATGATCGGCAAGATGGCTGCATTCCAGATTCAGAACCTGCTTGTGGCGTATAAAGAGCGCTTCGATAAGGATAACTTTATCAAAAACCTGTTGCTGGATAACCTGCTTTTGGTGGACATTTACAGCAGGGCGAAGAAGCTCTATATTCCGGTGGATGCGCAGCGGGTTGTCCTGATTATCGAATGCAGCGCGGGACGGGAGGATAACATCCTGGAGCAGATGCGTCCGGTATTTGGTAATAATAACCGGGATTTTATCACGGCAGTGGATGAGAATAACGTGATCATCGTGAAAGCGCTGACCGAAAACGATGAAATGAAGGAGATTGAGCATTACACTGCAAACCTGACAGAATGGCTGGAAACAGAGGGCTATTCCGAAAGCCGCATTTCCTACGGTACAATTGTACAGGAAATCAAAGAAGTGAGCCGTTCCTACAAAGAAGCCAAGATGGCAATGGACGTCGGCAAGATTTTCTTTGACGAGAGAAGAGTAATCGCATACAGCGAGCTGGGCATTGGCCGTCTGATCTATCAGCTTCCGATTCCGCTTTGTAAGATGTTTATCCGGGAGATTTTCGGTGGAAAGAGTCCGGACGATTTTGACGAGGAGACGCTGACGACCATCAGCAAATTCTTCGAGAACAGCTTAAACGTATCGGAAACAAGCCGTCAGCTGTTTATCCACAGAAATACGCTGGTATATCGTCTGGATAAGCTTCAGAAGTCTACCGGGCTGGATCTGCGCGTATTTGAGGATGCGATTACCTTCAAGATCGCACTCATGGTTGTAAAGTACATGAAGTACATGGAATTTTTTGAATATTAGGATGGTGACAAAGTTTGGTACAAAACGATAAGAAAAAAAAGAAGAAGCGGGAAGGCTCAGATGCGGTCATCACGCTGGATCGCGTGAGCAAATCGTATTCGAGCGGCTCTCCGGCTTTGGATAATGTGAGCCTGACGATCAAAAAGGGGGAATTTGTTTTTATCGTAGGCGACAGCGGCTCAGGAAAATCGACCCTGATCAAGCTGCTTTTGCGGGAGCTGACGCCCACGAGCGGCCGTGTTATCGTAAATGGTGCCGATGTGGCGCGCTTAAAGCGCAGACAGGTGCCGAAATTCCGCAGAAATCTTGGAATCGTGTTCCAGGATTTCCGTCTGCTGAATGACAGAAACGTTTATGAAAACGTAGCGTTTGCACAGCGTGTTATCCAGATGCCGACGAAGCTGATGCGTAAAAATGTTCCGAACGCGCTGGCAGAGGTAGGTCTGGCAGGCAAATACAAAGCGAAGACCAAACAGCTCTCCGGCGGTGAACAGCAGAGAGTTGCACTGGCGAGGGCGCTGGTAAACGAACCGCCGATTCTTCTGGCAGATGAACCGACAGGAAACCTCGATCCGAAGAATTCCTGGGAAATCATGAAGCTGCTGGAACGCATCAACGAAGAAAGAGGCACGACGATTCTGGTCGTTACGCACAACCGTGAAATTGTAAATGAAATGAAGAAACGCGTAATTACGATGAAGAAGGGTGTCGTTATCAGCGACGAAGAAAAAGGCGGTTATATCGATGAGGATTAGTACATTTTTTTATACGTTGAAACAGGGCGTAATCAACATTTTCCGGAACAAGCTGTTTTCCCTTGCTTCCATTGCGACGATTTCTGCCTGTCTGTTTTTGTTCGGACTTTTTTATGCGGTCATTTTAAACTTCCAGAACGTCGTGCACACGGCGGAAGAGGACGTTTCTGTTACCGTATTTTTTAAGGACGGGACGACCCAGGAAGAAATGGAACAGATCGGCGCGCAGATCCGGGCGCGCGACGAGGTGTCCGAGGCGAAGTTTATTTCTGCAGATGAAGCGTGGGCAGAGTGGGCTCCCGAAAATATCGGAGAAGATTACAACGAGATCTATACCGAGAACCCGCTGGAGGGCATGGATAACTACGAAATTTATATGAACGATGTTTCGAAGCAGGAAAGCCTGGTAAGCTGGCTGGAATCCATCCCGCAGGTGGATAACGTACGGCATTCCGAGATAGCGGCGACGACGTTGACCGGCGTGAATGCGCTCGTGGCATACACTTCGGTCGGCATTATTGCAATTTTGCTGGCAGTTTCCGTATTCCTGATCAACAACACGGTTATGATCGGTATTTCTGTTCGCAAGTCAGAGATTGAAATTATGAAATACATCGGTGCGACGGACTTTTTCGTACGTTCCCCGTTTGTAATAGAAGGTATTCTGATCGGATTGATCGGTTCGTTGCTCCCGCTCGGTCTGATCTATGTCCTTTATAAAAAGTTCATTGATTATGTCATGATAGAGTTCCCGTCGCTTACCGGGCTGATGCAATTTTTGCCGGTTTCGGAGATTTATCGGACGCTTCTTCCGGTTTGTCTGGGACTTGGCGCAGGAATCGGTTTCCTGGGAAGCTTTATAACAGTGCGCAAGCATCTTCGCGTATGATGAGGAAGACAGCATGAGAATTGGGAAAAAAAGAATCACAGCCTGCCTTTTATCGGCAGCGCTGCTTCTTTTTACATCGATGATTCCTGTTCAGGCATCCACTGCACTTGAGGAGAGCATCAAGCAGAAGCAGCAGGCGATCAGCGACGCGCAGTCGGAGAAAAAGAAGATCCAGTCCAACATTTCCGATATTAAGTCGATGGTAAGCCAGCTGCAGAAGTCGAAGAAGGATCTGGAAACATATGTGGCGCAGCTGGACGGTCAGCTGGATGATCTGGAAAATAAGATCGAAGATCTGAAAGAAGAGATCACAGCCAAAAAAACGGAAATTGAAGAAACGAAAGCGGATATTGAACAGGCGCAGGCGGTTGCAGATCAGCAGTATGAGGATATGAAAACCCGGCTGCGCTATCTGTATCGAAACAGCAAGGGCAACGGATACCTCGAGCTTTTGGTGAATGCAGGCTCATTTGCAGATATGTTAAACCAGGCAGGTTATGTGGAACAGCTAAGCAGCTACGACAGCCGCAAGCTGGAAGAGTACCGTCAGAGCGTGGAATATCTGGAGCTGTGTAAGCAGACACTGGAAGAGGAAGAAGACGTTTTAAACACCGCACAGGCGAGCCTGGAAAAGGAGCAGCAGGCGGTCAATACGCTGATTTCCGAGAAAGAGCAGCAGATTGTGGCATATCAGGGTGATATCAGCAATAAGGAGGCTGCAATCAAGGAATACGAGGCTGATATTTCGGCACAGAATGCGACGATCGCTGCGCTGGAAAAGGCAGTTGCGGCGGATAAGGCAAAGCTCGAAGAGGAAAACCGCTTAAAATATGACGGCGGTATGTTCCAGATGCCGTGTCCGGGCTATACCAGGATTTCGGATGATTACGGCAACCGGATGCATCCGACGTTGAAGGTTCAGAAATTCCATAACGGCGTGGATTTTGCGGCACCGAGCGGAACGGCGATTCTGGCGGCATACAGTGGAAACGTAGTAGCGGCGTCTTACAACAGTTCGATGGGCAATTATGTCATGATCGACCACGGCGATGGATTGTATACAATTTATATGCACGCGTCGAAGCTATATGTTTCAACGGGACAGTCCGTGCGTAAGGGTGCGACAATCGCGGCGGTCGGCTCGACCGGACGCTCGACGGGACCGCATCTGCACTTTTCTGTGAGAAGCAACGGCAGCTACGTCAGCCCGTGGAACTATTTGAAATAAGCCGAGGGAACGGCGAACATAAAATGGATGCTTGCATCCAATTTTATGTCTGACGTTCCCGTTAAATCATGAGAAAGTAGCGATTTACGCAGTAAATCAGCGGATTTCGAATGATTTCGGCGATTTCGGGAGTGCGCAGCACGGAGAAATCGTCGGAGGCTCATGTAAAGTGGCGCTCCCTCCGTACCTTTTTGTAAGCAGATTTTCATGCGAGC
>ERZ773157.3544-NODE-3544-length-10261-cov-5.259063_pt1 | contig 10261 bp, 10 predicted proteins | sample MGYA00511480_ERZ773157 | MGnify/ENA primary metagenome ERZ773157 (study PRJEB29015, sample SAMEA2737863) | human gut metagenome | biome: human gut; feature: human-associated habitat; material: faeces | place: China | collected 2012 ... | reverse complement strand
ATCCCCCCTGCCAACCTGATGGCACAGACAAGGAGTCGGGTCTCCATGCGGAATACCCGAGTATTATACCCGCATAAAAGAAAAAAAGCAAGAGCTTTTTGAAAATCCTCAGACACCAAGATTACAGGATTTCCTCTCAAAGGTACTTTAATTTTAACTGTCAGGACTAAACTTCAGGCATAAAAAAACTGCTGACCCGGATAAATAACGGTCAGCAGTTTTTTATGTTCAATTATTTACATTCAATTATTTAATATTCTTCTTCATGGCATCTAGTTCATCATCAATGCTCTTTGCATCATTCTTAAATTCATTGACGGACTTGTTGTTTTTCTTTGAATCGCCGTTGTTTTTATTTGATGCAAACAACACTTTGGCAACAAATCCTGCCCCACCGAATATAAGAACAAGAATTAAAACCCACTCATATAAAGACATTGTTACAAGACGGATATCTGTATTAAGTATTACTGCTGCAAGTATAAGAATCACAGAAAGAGCAGTGAATACTTTCGATGCAAACGAACTTGTCGCAAACATCCATATAATTCCGATAATAAGAGGAACTATCACAAGACCTGAACTAATACGGATTCCTGCTACTGAAAATCCGCCATAACCAAACCAGCTTGAATGTACAATCACTTTCTGTGAAAAAATAAATAATCCCACAGCAAGCATTACAATCCCTCCAACAAATTGTAACAATTCATTCTTTGTTTCCTTCAATTTTTCTACCCCTTTCAATTTTATTTAATCTATTGTATTATTTATACTAAGATTCTTAATAAATACCCTTCTGCGGCATCTACAACAAAACTTTTGACGGAGGATACCGACATTGAAAAATATACTTAAAAATATCTACAACGATATAATGCACATCAAAACATTCATCATTATATTTATCATTGCATTTATCTCGTTAAATCTATTATTTCATAAAATATGCCTGATTTCAATAATAACCGGATTTCCATGCCCCGGATGTGGTATGACAAGAGCGTTTGTAAACCTTTTGACATTTCATTTCAAAGACGCATTTTACTGGAGTCCATCCATATTTTTATGGGTACCGCTGTTAATTTATGGTATTTTAAACAGATATATTTTCAAGTGTTCAAATAAAATTTTTACAATTCTTTTATATATAACAGGAATTATTACTATTATTATTTACAGTGTTTCTCCTTCATTTTTTTCAGATACTGCGCCTTCAGCTGATTTTCTTCCTCCAGTCGTCTGATTTCCTCCTGCAGATGCTGCACATATTCCCGGGTCAGCTTTACTCCGCCGCGCACCGCCACATCAGAATGCTGCTCCATTTCATCCAGCCACTGCATCAGCGACTTTTCCCTGATATCATTATAGGTATTGTCCGGTCTCGTAAACATGAATTCCTCCTTAAATCCCTGATGCAGAGCCGGATCCTTTATCCGGCATACGGCACATACTCAAAGCAGTCACTGATGGAAACACCGTTAATTCTTCCTTCCCATTCCTCTTCGGAAGGATGCTCCAACTCAAACTCGCAAATTCTTCCGTCATCCAGTATTGCTTCCGCATATGCTTCGCCATCTGTTTTCAGAAGGACAAAATGCGTTCCGGCAGGGAGCGTCTCTTTCTGTCCGCTGCCGCGTTTTGTATTCGCCTCCCGCACAGACAGCTCCATATCAATGGACGAGGTCAGCTCCACTTTCCAGTCTGTATAAGTGGAAACAATTGTCCACAGCAAATCCTCTGTTTTCGGAATTCCATCTTCCTCTACATGGAATTTCTTGTAAGCCTCATAGGTTCCAAGAATATCAAAGCGTTTGCTCAGCACAAAGCTCTCCGGGTCAAAGGGCTGATTCGGATCAATTCCCAGATAATCTGCTGTTACAAATCTCACATCGTTTTTCATCAGTTCAAAAATCTGCAGATATTTACCGTCACCTTCTCCCATTGTTTCCAGATACAGCCATGTTTTCCCGTTCTGTGTCCGGACCAGATATCCAGAGGCGCTGTAGCCACATCCGCCATAATAATCGGAGTCCATAAACATCGCCGTATCATAGCTGTTGCCGTCGCAGTGAATCACGATAGAGTCCGCATAATCATACTCATCCCGGTCTGCAGAATAGGAAATTTCCTCCTCTGCACCGTCTCCATCCAGATCCACCAGGCAGATTTCATCTTCTGCGATCGGAATCACCCATTGATCCGAATTTTTCTGATATTGCTTTCGGATCAGCTCCGGATATTCTGTAAAGGACAAGCTTACGGCCTGCTCTCCTGACGCATAGGGTGCCAGCACATACGTATTAAAATAAACGGTAATGCCATCCCCTGACAGTGTCCACAAGGGCTCCCCGTATTCCTCTTTATCGCCATAGAATACATTTTTTACGGTATCCGGATAATCCTCATAGAAACCGTATTCGTCTTTTCTTTCTTCCAGCTTTGCGCATACCTCTTTATAAAAGGTATCGTAATCGGACACCACATCGGAAAGCTTCAAATCCTTGCCGGTTTTTACGTCATAATTACAGGTCTCCTTGAAGCTGTAGGGATGTGCCCCTCCCAGCCATTCGTTGGTGTCCATATAATAACTCAAAACAAGGGAATCGGCTCTGGTGAAGGTAATATTTCCTTCGATCGAAAGCTCTGTCATTCCCACTCCCTCATCCCAAAGCTCCCTGTTATCCGAAATTACATTTTTGTAGGCCCCCATCTGACTTTTGTAAGTCTTCTGGTTCCATTCCTCCAGGGAAGCGCTAAGCGCATCATGCCCTTCCTCTATAACCAGGATCTTCGGTATTTCAACACTGATGAGGGTTTCATAGCTGTCCTGATCATATTCTGCCTCATAATCATAATCGACAAGCATTGGCAAAGCTGCCGCCGCACCAGTTACCGTGACAGCTTCTTCCTGCCCGGCCTCAGGCGTGTTTCCCTGCACGGATTCCTGCCTGGTTCCCCGTTCTGCCTTGTGTGTCTCTTTTGCTGTCTGCTCTGCAGTTTCCTGTATCTCCGGCTGTTTCTCTGCTGTCTTCTGTCCACAGCCTCCGGCAAAAATTAAGGAAATGCACAATAATACAGAAATAAGCCTTCTCTTTTTCATTTTTCCCCCGTTCTGATGCATCCGCATCGTAAGCTTATAAAAGCTTATCCAAAAATTCGTTTTCACAGTTTCCAGCGCTGCAATACGCTTTTAAGGCAGCCTTTAAGGCTTCATATCTTTGCCTTTTTTCCTCTTTGGCAAAATGTACTTCACGGAACTGCTCCGGATTATTTTCATAATCCAAAGCTTCCTCTCCAAACTGCTCACTGGTCAGGTCAAACCGCCAGTCCCCGATTACATTATAACAATGATAATTCCCGCCCGGGCGCAAAACTCCGTATACCTTTCCTCCAAAAATATCCTGGGCAAGAAAAGCGGTAATGGAACATTGCCCCAAGGTAGGGTTTTCCCTTGTCCAGTCTTTCCGCATCCGCGGTGCACAGGTATCTGCACACCAGAGCTTTGACAGTGCGTCATACAGCTGTCGCGGGTTATGGATCCCCGGATATTCTTCTGTTATTGCCGGAGCATCTGCATGCTCCCAACCCCAAAATTGATAGCTCATAGCCTTATATCTTCCTTTTATATTGTTCTGTTTTCTGCACGATCCGGCATCCGAGATATCCGCACAGGATTCCCAGAAGCGCTCCACCCAGAATATCCGTTGGATAATGTACATACAAATACATTCTGGAAAATGCAATGAAAGCTGCCAAAACCAGTGCTGTCTTCCACAGGTACTTTTCCCCTGCAAAATAGAGCGCCGATGCAGCGGCAAAGGACACTGCAGTATGTCCCGAAGGAAAGGAATAATCCGACGGATACGGAATCAAAAGCCTGACGGCATCCTTGATATCGCAGGGGCGGATCCTTCTCATCAGATTTTTCAGAAGCAGATTGCAGAGTATCCCGTCCAGAATCAATGCTGCTCCCAGGATCAGACCGGTTTTTCGCGTTTTCGGGATCAGGAGCAAAATAACTGTAAGTACAATCCATATTACACCTCCGTTTCCAAAGCTGGTGATAAACGGCATGAGCACATCCCCTGCCGGGGTTCTGAGGGTTTGAATCCCGTCCAGAATCCAAAATTCAAGATTCATGATCCAAAGTCTCCATTCGTTTTGTAAATTGTTTCCAATGTCTTTGTCTATATCATACCATATCAAATGTCCAATCATCCACCCCTGCAGTTACTTTTGGGTAAAACAATCCCGGCAGCGTCAGGACTGCTGTCTGACCACTGCCGGGATTCCTTTGATATCCTTCTATAAAATTTACCGGAAAATCATCTGTGCGAAGTCTGCAAAGCATGGTCTCCACACATTCCAGTCATGTCCTCCATGATAAATTTTTCTGGTTTCCCGAACACCTTTTGTCTGGATAATTTCATCCTCCTCCAGGAACCTCGGAAGAAACCAGTCCTCATCTCCAATGCAGCGGAAAAACGTATGAAAATAGGTGTTGAAGGCCGCATCATCCATTGCCTTTAAATAAGACTGCCCGCCTGACTTTGGAACAATTCCGTCATGTTCTTCATCTCCTACTATCCTGTCTCTTAAAAAGCCGGAGAAAATACCAACCTCGCTGAACAGCTCCGGGTGTGCACATATTGTACGGGTTGTCTGTACAGAACCCATGGACAGTCCTGCCATACCTCTTTTTTCCTTGCTTCCGCCAAACTGATATTTTTTCTCTATCATCGGAAGGATTTCCTCTACCAGCATCTGCCCATAAAGCGCACGGTTCAGTTTAAGCTCTCCGTCGATTCGCTGCTTTACCATGCCATTTCCCATAACGATCGCAAAGGGCTTGATTTTTCCTGCCGCGATCAGATTATCCATCAAAAAATTCACTTTCCCTGTGGTTGACCAGGAAATCTCGCTCTCTCCAAATCCGTGCTGCAAATACAGAACCGGAAGCCCTGCAGACGGTACACATGGCGGAAGATATACGATCAGCTTTTCCCAGTTATCAGAAATTTTGGATTTATAAAATTCCTGGGTCAGTGTTCCGTGGGGAACATCCCGAAGCTCAAATAATCCGTCTTCATCCGGCAGCTCAATATAGTTATACGGACGACCGTAGCCATGTGCGATGGGAAGATCCGGGCTAAGAACCTCCTGACCATCTACACAGATCTGCACATAATTCACAGGCGTAGAAAATGGCAGTTCCAAAATCCACTTTTTCCCTGTTTTCGTAAACGGATAAAGCTTTTCTCCCCACTTCATGGAGAGCTCTTTGGCATTTTCGCAGTCCAACTGCAAAAATGTCTTTCCGTCTTTTCTTATGAGTGTGCCATTTTGCCCCAAAGCTTCCAGCTTCCGCTGTAAAATAATTTCTTCCATTTTGTCTCCCTCTTTTTTTGTCCTATCGGTTTTCAAATACCGGTACCTGTTATATCCGTTTTTATTTCGTTTGCAGCCGGGTAAGGATGCTGCTTATATCCATCATCTTTTCGACTGCAGTAAACGCAACGTTCTCTCCATCGTGGATGAGGCTCCAGGTTTCTCCATATGCCCTCTTTTCAAGAAGCTCCGAAAGAAGGAAGGTGGAGGTTGCTCTCTTTGTAGCGAAAATAATCCTTCTCACGCCCTGTTTTCTGAGCGCTTCGATGTCTTCCATTTTTCCCGTCAGCATGGCAAAATCGGAATCCGTCGCAATTGCCAGCACGTCTTTCTTCTGCGCGGTAGCAAAAATCATATCTTTTCCGTCCTGACCTACTACCTGATAAAAATGTCCTTGTACGGGAGCCTTGTATCCTGTGCTTTTTCCATTTCCCTGTACCGGCTCTGATGCAGATGTCTGCATTCTGTATTCCACAGGTGCTGCGGTTTCACCGGGAGATGTCGGCTCCGGTACTACCAGCGTTCCGATCGGAAGTTCCATTTCGCTTCCGTCAATCTTGATTATGCAGGTTACCGGATAGCTTCCGGGAGCAACAGGTACAGTTTCGCTGCCATTGTAGAGAACCTTTTCTACGCTGCCCGCACCGGTTGCTTCTGCCTTAAAAATTCCATTTTCCACCCTGATATCCAGCTCCGTCAGGTTTGTCGGATTTCCTTCGCTGTCCAGGTGCATATTGACGTACTTCTTCAGTGCTTCTGTGTCACTGCCGCTCAGGTTGTTGATCGTTACGTCCGGTCCAAGGATATAATGTCCCTTACTGCTATTATGGTTGGAGTCTTGCCCGTCACCAATATAGCCGATACGGTTCGAAAGAACATTTCCTGCATCATCTACCATTCCGGTGTTCACAATGGCGTTGCCGACAATGATAATCTTTCCTGTCATATCCCATTCATCCTCTGAACCGATGGCTGCGCCCTGATTTCCGGCGTAGGCAGTGACCTTTGCATGATCCCGAATGATGATGATGCCGTTCATATTCTCACCATCTGAAGAGCCAATTCCGCAGCCTTCATCTGAGCCTGCAGCAATCACAGCAGCATTTCCGCCTATGGTAACTGTCCCGGTAAAATCCCCATCATCTCCAGTGCCGATACCGGAGCCGTCAGAACCATTGTGATCTCCGCCTGCTTTGGCAGTAACCCTTGCGTTTCCATCCATGGTGATACTGCCTGTGAAATTGCCGTCATCTCCGGTGCCGATGCCCGCGCTGCCTTCAGCACCGGTTGCCGAAACCTGTGCATTCCCGCCAATCATAATGTTACCACTTAGGTTACCATCATCGCCGGAGCCAATGCCCGCACCCCTGTCATTACTGGATACTTCAACCTGCGCATTTCCGTCAATGACAATGTTTCCGGACATTTCCCCATTTTCGCCGGTGCCAATGCCTGCTCCGTCTCCGCCGCAGTCCGGTGCTATATTGTCATCTGTTTTTACGGTTGCATCTCCTGTAATATGGATGCTGCCGGACATGTCCTCCTTCTCATGGCTGCCGATTTTGGCATTATGGTTATAGCCAAAAGGCTCATCCTGAATCTCGGCCTTCAGAGAACCGCTTCCGTTTATGGTAACATTGCCATCCGAAACATGCAGTGCAGAGCCGGTTTCAGAGAAGATCTTGTTGTCTCCCTCCAGTGTAATGTTGGCACTGGAACTTCCCTTCACATCAATCGCATCATTGCTGCTTTTGATATTGATATCCTTAATGGTCACATTTGCAGCTGCATTATCAGACGTGGATATCGCAATTGTGTTTCCTGTCTCTACAGAGCTCTCCCGCTGCGTAATCACAGGAGCCTCATCCGGCACAGCCGATCCGCCGCCCTGCGTTACCGTCTGTCCGGAATTGTCTGCGTTTACCGTAACGCTGCCATCTTCCAGATACCAGTTGGCGGCATAGGTTGTCATGGGCAGGCTTACGCTCATGACCAGGGCGATCATACTTGCTGTCAGCTTTTTTCTCTTCATTGGGTTTCCTCCCTCTTTTCCTTTTTCATTTTTACATTATCCCCTGCAATGAAAATTCATAGTGCATGGCAAGTGCTTTGAACAGCTTCTGCATCACCTGTTCAGAGATCGTGCGGATATCGAGTCCCTCCACGAATCGAATCACCCGCCCGATTTCTTCCTCTGGAACGTTATAGGCCCGAAGGCTCATCGTGAAAAATAAGCGAAGCTTCTTCTCCAATGTCAGCTCTGCATCACACGGATGCGCCATGTAACCTCGCATGATGCCTGCAGATCCGATCTCCAGCTCGTAAAAGTCACGCTCTGTCAGCTCCGGCTGATAGGATCCGAAAATCTGATACAGCTCCTTCGCCGTTTCCTTCTGAATGTATTCGCAGGCTTCCTTTTGCGTATATGCTTCCAGATAGATTTCCCGCAGGTTCTCGTTCAGTTCTGTGAGCGTCATCTGGATCGCGGTTTCCACTGCGTAGACATAAACGGGAGGAAGCTTTACACTTGCTGCACTTCTTGCCATCGAAAACTGATTCTCAAACATGAACTGCACAAGCTCTGTCAGCACGCCGTCCTTTGCACGGAAAATGTTCTGGAAGCTGCTGCTGGACACGCCGGACTTCTCGATGATTTCCGCCATAGTTGTCTTTTTGTACCCCTGCTCCAGGAAGAGTTTTACGCATACCTGCAGGATGCGTTTCTTTGTTGGTTCGCTTAAACTTGTTGCCATTTGCCCCGTCCTCATTCTATGTGACTATCTTGGTTTCTTCATCTGGTCTATATACCAAATGTAGCAGGAAATAGAGGTTCTTGTCAAGGAGTTTCTGGTTCGTGTACCAATGCAGTGTGACAGACCAGAATTTTATGAAATCGATGAAAGAACGTTGCGGTTGTGATTGCCGCCGCCAGTATATCGCTGATCGGCTCAGCCAAAAAGACAGCAAATACTTTGTTCTGGATAAAATGCGGCAGGATAAAGATCAACGGAATCAACAAGATCAGTTTTCTTAAGCAGGCAAGCAATAAGCTGACCTTTGCCTGTCCCAATGCCATGAAGCTCTGCTGACAGGCAACCTGAAAGCCAAGAGAGAATATGCCCGCCATATAAATTCTCAATGCCCATGCAGTATATGTGATCAATTCTGTGTTATTCGAAAAAATACCTGCAAATCCCTTCGGGAACAGAAGCATGATCAACCAGAAACATCCCGTAAAAACGGTGCAAGCTGTAAATTGTGTAAAAAATGCTTTTTTTACCCGATCTCTGTTTCCTGCACCAAAGTTATAACTCATGATCGGCTGTCCGCCCTGACAAATTCCCTGTAACGGTAATGTTGCAAGCTGGCTGACACTTGTAATAATTGTCATCGCTCCTACTGCAAGGTCTCCGCCATATCTTGATAAGCTGGAGGTAAAGCTGATAGACAGAATGCTTTCTGTGGACAACATGACAAAGGTAGAGATACCAAGGGCAAGACATGGTAAGAGGATTTCCTTTTGCAATTTAAAGTTTTCTTTTCTAAGATGCAGGATCGTTTTCTTTCCTGACAGGAAACGAAGGATCCATATTGCCCCTACAGCCTGACTCAAAACAGTTGCAAGCGCAGCACCCTTTACTCCAAGATGAAATCCAAAGATAAAGATCGGATCCAGAATAATATTGATCACAGCACCAATCACGGTCGTCATCATGCTGATCTTCGCAAATCCCTGTGTCGTGATAAAGGGATTCATTCCCATCACGATCAGAACAAAAATACTTCCGAGAATATAAATCCTTGCATAATCCACTCCATAAGGAAGTGTCTGATCACTTGCACCAAACAGCGTCAGCAGCTGTGGTGCAAATGCAAAAAACAGCACAGTCAAAGCAACTGCCATAAGCAGGAGAATCACAAAACAGTTTCCAAGAATCTTTTCCGCTGTCTTATTGTCTTTTTTTCCCATGGAAATCGCAGCGCGCGGAGCACCTCCGGACCCTGCAAGCATAGCACAGGCATTGATCAGCATCAGGATCGGTGTAAACAACCCGACACCCGTTAATGCTGCGGCACCAACGCCCGGAATGTGTCCAATATAAATACGGTCAACAATATTATATAAAAGGTTGATAATCTGTGCCACAACAGCCGGTATGGCCAGCCGTGCCAGAAGACGGGGTATTTTTTCTGTTTCCATAGCTTGTGTGTTTGACTTATCGTTCATATCTATACGTTCCTTTCTGATTTCCATGTTCTAAAAACAGCCATAGCACTGATCAATATCAGAATCATGGCTATTTTTATACTTTCAATGTCTCATCGTCAATTCAGCTCTCTACCACCTGCAGTACACAGGCACAATAACCGGGCTCAGGCTGATAGCAATGGATGATAAGATTCTTGTCTATCTCCGGACTGTAATCATGAAGCGTATGCTTCGTACCGTTCAAAGTGGTTTACCACATGATCCATCAGCTTTTTCGCCAATCTCTGTCTGCGATATGCCTCATATCACAGTAAATACTTCTTCATCGTATTCTCTACATAGCCAATTACATTTTTCCACGCTAGATCTCCTACGTAAAAATTGCTTTTCTGAAACTGCGCCCAAAGCTCTGCCATTTGCAAATCGTCAGATATCAAATGTAATGTAGCTTCAATATTATCCTTGCTAAAAATAGTTTTCCGCTTTTCACAGGTGGCAGAAAATGCATCGTATAAAACATCTTGTCCAACGTAGCTTCCAGCATTACGCGAATGCCCGGGTAATCAAACTCTTCCATAATAGTTCTTGTGCTTTTAATTTGAAATCTAACATTATCTTCCAGCGGGATGTTACAAATTTCTTCAATTATCCTCTGTACAT
>ERZ773157.3522-NODE-3522-length-10326-cov-5.687859_pt1 | contig 10326 bp, 10 predicted proteins | sample MGYA00511480_ERZ773157 | MGnify/ENA primary metagenome ERZ773157 (study PRJEB29015, sample SAMEA2737863) | human gut metagenome | biome: human gut; feature: human-associated habitat; material: faeces | place: China | collected 2012 ... | reverse complement strand
TGTCCGACGCTGAAATTGCAAATGTGCTGAACATGGTGCGCCGTTCCGTTGCCTAATTTCGTATAGGTCCACCTATGAAAAAAGCATGAAAAAGGATGCCTTTAGCGATCCAATTTCATGCTTTCAGAGGTGTACCAGATTGTCTACCATTTGAAACGGCTTTTTCGGATTTCCAGCTACAAAAATGTCGGTAAAAAGTGGAGTGACTCATCCCTAAGTCAATTGCGGCCATTCTTGTCGATATTTCGCCCGAATCGCATCTGGTGCAGATACACTCAAAGTCCGTCGGCAAAGGTTCTGGCTTCCTTCCTAGATGCTTTCCTTTGGATTTTGCGGCAGCAATTCCTTCGGCTTGACGCTGATGTATAGACTCTCGCTCGGTTTGAGCAAAGTAAGCCATGACTTGTAATACTAGGTCAGCGATCAGCGTTCCTGTCAGTGAGCCATTCTTTTCTCTTGTGTCAAGAAGTTCCATATCAAGCACAAGAATATCCGCGCCGATGTCTTTTGTGATGTTCTGCCACTGAACTAAAATCTCGTTGTAATTTCTCCCCAATCTATCAATGCTTTTCACAATTAGAAGATCACCCCGCTTTAGCTTTCCAAGAAGTTTTTTGTAAGCTGGACGATCAAAATCTTTACCTGATTGGTAATCACAGTAGATGTTTTGTTCAGGGATGCCATAGGGTTTCAGTGCCACGAGCTGCCGGTCGATATTTTGCTCTTTGGTTGAAACCCTAATATATGCATATTTTTCCATTGCTTTACCTCCTGCATTTTGGGTTCAACCATAATTTACAGCAGGCAAAACGGTACACCAACCCTATACCTACGCATAGGTAATACTTATTATATAGAATTATTTCGCGCCAGTCAACTATGCAAAGGTAATTTTGACCTCGCCATCTGCTATTATATTTTTAACTTCACGAAGGTAGGAAACGCAGGTGACGCAGTGCAGTATTACGAATTATTTTCTATGCGTATTCGGCAACTATGCAAAAAACAGGGTATAACAGTAAATCATTTGGCAACCTTGAGTGGCTTGAAGCAATCGACGATAGACAACATTCTACGGGGAACAAGCAGGAACCCGAAGGTGCATACGCTTCACCAAATTGCGGTAACATTCAACATGACACTCAGCGAGTTTTTGGATTTTCCAGAGCTTAACGACTATCCCATAGATGATGAAGAATAGAAACAGGGACTCAACCTAAAGGCTGAATCCCTGTTTTGCTATTGTTGTGGAAATTAAGTCTTCTGACAATTAAAAGTTGATAGAAACAGCACAATGTAAGGTTTCACTCTCAATGCTCCTAAAGCTGTCCTATGCTCTGGAAGAAAGCATAGAGTATTTTCTGCTCGATACGCCCTATGCTTGTGCTGAGACGATCATCAATAGGGAAATATCAAAAAAGCTGGCCAAATGCAGTCCATCTACGTTGAATGTTGCCTCTAAGATGATTGACATACTGCTCGAGCAGCAAGACAGCTTGTCTGCTGAGTGAGCCTCTTAATGATTGCGACGGTTGAAAGCACATCCTTTTGCAAACTCGTTTGGCAATAGAATATTTCAGAAGAACTCTTGTTGTGACCAAAGTGCCAAAACAAGAGTCCTTTTGCTTTTGCATTATTGGCTCAACACCTCGACATATCAAACTTCGATGCAGGCGTATTCAATTTTCAGTGTGTCCGGATGGATCGTCAGTATCGGTTTGCCAAGCTCCCGCGCATAGGCAATCGCCTTATCTGCATCATCCCCGCGCGCGGAAGCCGGGTCATAAACAGCCAGCACCATATCAGACTGGCGGATAATTGCACGGTATGCTTCAAGCTGTGCATCCGGCTGTTTATGGAGACTAACAGCCGTCATGTGTGTGCATTTTATCAGCATATCGAAGTAGCGTTCGCGCAGAGCTGGTGTCCACTTTGTTGCCTGTTCCTCATATGGCGTGATGCAGAACAGCATCAGCTCTGAATCGTCATTCCGCAGTGCGTTAATGATCTCTGCGGCATATAGTCCGACGCCGTAGTCACAGGCCACAGAAAAGTGAGTCACGCCTTGCTGCCGCAGCACCATGATCTGCTGGGCCAGTTCCATCTTCATATCGTGACACTCCGCAGCTTCTTCATCAAATCCCCACGCAAACCGCATAGGATTGTGTCCAAGGATCGCGCAGCTTTTGGGCGAGGCCATTCCAACACCTGCTTTCTGTCTCTCTGCAAACTGTGTGCAAATACGCTTGTATGAGTAAATTCGCTTTTGCCTATTATAGTATTGCTCACAGATTAAATCAATACACCACTGTTTCAGGCAGAAAGATTTTATGGAAGTTCGTATAATTTGCTTATACGCAGGAGGTGTCAGTGTATGGGCAAAGATATTTCATTCAAGAATCACGACCGGTTTATTCATCTTGGCATTGCCATCGCTGCGCTCCGCAAAATGCGTGGGATGTCACAGGAACAGTTGGCTGAAAAAGCAGGGATCAGCCGTTCTCTTATCAGTGCAATCGAAGCACCTGGATTGGCAAAGAGCTTTTCACTGGACGTATTCTTTAACCTTGCTGACGCGCTTGATATTGATCCTGCCGATTTGATCAATGCTACCGTTTTTCCAGATCGGATATTCAAGCAGAAATAGGATGTTCCTTCAATTCAAAGCCTGCATGGCTACAAGGGTGCTCATAAGACAGTAATTCTAAAAATTACGATTATGGCATCTGTCAGGCGGGATTGGGAACGAAATAACGGGTATCTGGTGAAAGCCGGATACCCGTTATTTTTTTGCCGTCACGAAAAGCAATTGATACCATCGCAGTGGAGAACGAGGTTGCCGACAATATGTATCAGCGGTCAGGACTGGACTATCTGATCTACAATGATCCGATTGGATATGCTGATTTGATACTGAACGGTAATCCCGAAACCTATTTGAAAACTGTAACTGAATACAAACCACTTGATAGCTAACCAACACTTTGCCCGTGGGAGAAATTCTGCGGGCAATTTTTTTGTATCTTTTCTGTGAACTCTATTGATTTTGGCTGTCTAATGTGGTAGACTATATGTAAAGTCTAATGGCGTAGACAAGGAGGGCGTGAATATGGATTTTCCGAAGATTCACGAAAGTGAATATCGTTTTTGTTTGATTATGTGGGAGCATGAGCCGGTTACTGCTGTCGAGCTTGTAAAGCTGTGCCAGGATCAACTCGGATGGAAAAGGACTACGACTTATACCGTTATCAAGCGTCTTGGAGAGCGTGGTGTGCTGAAGAACGACAATGGCACTGTTACTTCTCTCGTTTCCAAAGATGAAGCCCAGGCGTGTGAGATCGATGAACTGGTTGAGAAGAAATTCGAGGGTTCTCTGCCTGCCTTTATCGCTGCTTTTACAAAGCATCAGGCTATGTCCGAAGATGAGCTTGATGAGGTACAGCGCATGATCGACCGCATCAGGAAAGGAGGTTCACAATGAACGAACTCTTTTTGAAAATTATCAACATGAGCATATCTGCAAGCTGGCTTATCCTGGCTGTGCTGATACTCAGGCTTGTTTTGAAGAAAGCTCCCAAGTGGGTCAATGTTCTGCTTTGGGGTATCGTGGCTGTCAGACTGATCTGCCCGTTTTCTTTTGAGAGCGCATTGAGCCTAATTCCGAGTGCTGAAACATTTCCTGAGAAAATAATCTCCGGGCCAAGTTTTGATATTCAGACCGGTATTAGCCCCGTTGATAACCGGATAAATGACTATCTTGGAGATAGATATTTTGAAGGTGTTACTGTACCTGCAAACAATGGTAATAACATTATGACTATCCTTACCATTGTTTGGATTATTGGTATTCTGCTTTTAGTCGCCTATACTATTATCAGCTATCGACGTCTGCATCGAGAAATTGATACTGCTGTTCACTACAAGGACAACATTTTCCAGAGCGAGAATGTAAGCTCTCCGTTTGTGCTTGGTATTATCAATCCGAGAATCTATCTTCCGTTCAGCATGAACGAACAGAATCTGGAACACGTTGTTGCCCATGAGCAGGCGCACATTCGTCGTAAAGACCATTGGTGGAAACCCCTGGGGTTTCTCTTGCTGACGATCTATTGGTTCAATCCTCTGATGTGGCTGGCTTATGTTCTGTTGTGCCGTGACATTGAGCTTGCCTGTGATGAAAAAGTCATCAAGGAACTTGGCAACGAGCAGAGAGCCGATTACACTCAGGCACTTGTGGCCTGTAGCGTCAACCGTCGCATGATTGCGGCCTGCCCACTCGCCTTTGGTGAAGTTGGTGTTAAAGATCGTGTGAAGTCCGTGATGAATTATAAGAAACCTGCGTTCTGGATTATTATTCTGGCAGTCATTGCCTGTGTGATCGTTGCGGTCTGTTTTTTGACCAACCCGATGGGATTCCAATTCGATGAAGCAACACACACCATCGTTTCCGCAAATCATTTTGATATGCGAAATGCGGATGACACGGTTGCTATTGAAATGAATCCCGCACAGATTAGTGAGTTGAGTTCTCGACTGGCCAGGGTCAAGAACACGAAGAAGAGCGATGAATATGGTGGATTCACACCGGGATATCAAATCAGCGCACTCCTGAAGGATGGCACATATATCCGGATCAACGGCTATTCTTTCTCCAACAATGGTATGGTGGATATAGAGTGGAACGGAGAACGGTATGTTGTATCCGACGGAGAGTTCCAAGATTATTTGAGTAGAATCTGTGTGGGAGGAGATGTCGCAGTTGCTGAACCTGTCCCGTCTGTTACAAAATGGTTTGACTATCTTGAAACACCAGATGAGATGCAGTGGGGTGGTCGCCATGAGATTAATCTTCCAGAGTTCCAGGATGTGACTTTCCGTTGGACTTATGGAGAAATGATGGCTGTTACGGGTAACGAAATCACTTCGTTGTATACCGGGATGCCCATCTGGAACGCCTATTTCTGCGACCTCACCGGCGACGACTTGCCTGAGTTGTGTTCTACAATCAGTTGGGGATCTGGCATGATTGATAACCGTGTCACCATCTATGACTATGCAAACGGAGCAAGCTATGAACTGTCTGATCGAGGATATTTCGATTTTACCCTCAGATTTAATGAAGCTGATGGATACCTCTATGTAACTAAAATGAAATATAATACGGACGAACTTATTGAATCCGGTCGCTTGGTGTTCAAAAATGACTGTCTCCAAGTTGAAGGTTTTTCTTCCAATACAGATGAACCTGCCAAGTATTATCTGACCATCGGTGCAGAAGGTGTTAAAAGTATCGAGCTTTCAATGCCAAACTCAAGCGGTGGTTTTGAAAATGCAGATGGTTCCCTACTCAAGAAAGGCGAACGCATATGGCTTGAACACCTTAATGGCTACACTGATTTGCGTGGACTAACAATAACTGCCCTTGGTGAAAACGGAGAAATCATCTGGACAGCATCTATTCCGAATGAAGATGAAAATAAAGGCTTTACCCATCTGGTGAATAATGATTGGGAAATCACAGATATCGAATAAAGCCCAAAAGAATCACGACTGCTACTTCACTTTGGAGCAGTCGTGATTCTTAACTTGTGGTTAAGTTTTTTTCTCTCTAGTTAACATCTGATCGATTGTGCAACGAATATCATCTTGCTATAATAAAGACAACAAAAAGCTTTTTGGAATACCTCAAAGGAGAATAAGATATGCCTATGAACATAGTCATCCAAGAGCAACGAAAACTCCTTGGATTAACCCAAGAACAGGTCGCTGATTATCTCGGCGTATCAACTCCCGCAGTCAGTAAATGGGAGAAAGGTATAACAAGCCCTGATATTGGATTGCTTCCTCCGTTAGCCAGACTTTTGAAAATTGACTTGAATACGTTGTTTTGTTTTAGTGAGGATCTGTCTGCGGATGAAATTGGATTTTTCTGCAACAAACTCACCAAACAAGCGAGGGAAGATATTCTTTCTGCATTTGATGTGGCTGAAGCAAAGATACACGATTACCCGCACAACGAACAACTTCTTCTCAATGTCACGATTATTCTGGATTCCATGCTGTTGCAGACAGCCGATGATACTTTACCGATTGATAGCCTTGATACAAAGATTTCGGGTTGGTATTTACAGTTGGCTGAGAGCAACGATGAAAAGATACGAAACAGCGCCAACTATATGAGAGTCAGCCGCTATATTCGTCAGGGCAAGACAGAGGCAGCACAAGAGGTTCTTGATACTATTCAAGATAAAACCGACCTCATTAGTGCATTGCCAGATAAACTTATGCTTCAGGTATCCATCTATTTACAACAGCACAAAGCGGACTTGGCTGTATTAGAACTGGAAAAGGCATTATTCAAAGACATTACCCGAGTTCAGATGCTTCTGACGAAACTGGTTGATGCTGAATTGGCTTCTGGGAACACAGAATTTGCTTGTAAGATTGCAGAGAAAGCAAGCGCCATGGTAGATGTATTCGATATGTGGGAATACAACAGATATGTTGCTTCTTATCAAATTGTGGAACAACAGAAGAATGCAGACAAGATGCTTCATTTACTGAAACAAATGCTTGAAGCGCTCACTACGCATTGGTCATTGACAGAATCGGTTCTGTATCATAGGATGGCTCCTGAAACCAAAGCAGTTCAGTCCAGGGAGATGATATCAGTTCTTCTTAATGGGTTGGATACTGAGTGTGCATACCTTCGAGATCATCCCAAATTCAACGAGCTTATCATCAAATATAAAAACAAATAAGGGATACGGCTGTTACTATTATTCAGAAGTAACAGCTGTATTGTTCTTATCGTTCGTATTCTTTTTTCTTTTGTTTCTTCGATTGCGGTACTTCCTGTCTGGGCGACTTTAGCTGTTCGCTGATAGAACGCTTTTTCTTCAAAATCGGCTTTTCCTGCAACTCAGCATCAATTTGTCGGTTGGCTTCATCGAAAATTTCAGAGCGATACTTATCCTTATAAGTTGCATACAGTTTCTGAACCAGACCAACCTTGCCATCTGGACGAATCGCTTCACATTCTGCCATAACCGCATCATGGTTCTCTGGAGCAATACCATTTCGGATTTCAAGAAACTTTTGCTTATCGTTTTCCTTCTGCTCGGACAGAGTAGCGTGTTGCTGTTCCAGTTTCCCAAGGAAAGTATCCATCTCTTTTACTTTCTTGTCCTGGGATGCAATCCCATTATCCTGACAATTCAATTGGGATAGCAACTGTGCTTTCTGGAATTTCAGTTCTTCAATATCCTCAGTCAACTTAGCTATCTGTTCTCCCAGTCTGCTTGCACGGATGAAGTGAATACCGCAGTTTTTCTGTTCTGCAATCAGTTCTTTTTTCTCAGCGGTTTTAGCTTTGATTTCTGCTTTTACATTTTTGTATTCAGTCAGCATATCAGCCAAAAGACTTTTCTGAAAAGATACCGCTTCCTGCTGAGAAGTATTTACGATCAACTGATATTGAATCAGAACCATGTGGTCACGCAGACTTTCCAATGCAGAAGCAAGGGCAGGAATACTTGCTTTGACTGCTTTCATCAGTTTCTGCACCTGTTTTTTCAGTTCATGCAGGAGCTTATTGTCTGCCCTGATCTGACGGTTCAGCTCACAGCGGTCAGACACAATTCCCATGGATTCCAGTTTTCTTGCGTGGTATCCTTCGTGTACCGTAGGCTGTTCAGTTAGCCCTCTGGCGGCATGACTGCGACAATCCACACGGTCAGCAATACCATGACGTTCTTGTTCTTCATTGATAATCATTTTCCAACTCTTACGCCACGCAAATATCTGTTCTTCGCTGTTCCAAAGCTCTGTAAGAGGGTTTTGTCTCCCATAGCGGGTACTTTTAGGTGTCTTTGATGTTCTGATACATCCCTCAATTTTCTCAGCTTCAGACGGGGTTAAATACTCCTTTTTCTCCCCAAATTGATACATATATTGTTTCTCCCAGCCCTGTGTCTTGGCAACTTTGAACTCGTCAGCAGTAAAGCCACGTTCTTCTTGACCACGCTTACAGAGATATTCTTTCTGGGTCTTTGCCTGCCATTTACCGTGTTCGTCCAAAGGACGGATGGTAAATAAAATGTGGCTATGAGGATTATGCCCTGGAGGGTATGGGTCATGGATGTTCACATCCGCACACATTCCAAGGTCAATGCCTTGCTCACGAACAAAACGCTCCAACATATTCTTCCAATCATCCAAGGACAGTTCCGATGGCAGCGCAACTACAAGTTCTCTCACCAATCGGCTGTCCTTTGTTTTCTCTACAGTTTCGGCTGCTTCCCAAAGCAACTGTCTGTCTTTCCATTCTTTCGGTGCATACTGTGGGAGAAAGACTTCACTATACAGACAACCATGTTTTCGAGTGTAATCGTGGGTCAGTCCATCGTAATCATTATAGAGTCTGGAACAAGATGCGTAAGCGGCAGCCGCTATAACAGAACGGCCTGCGCCACGGCTCACAATTTTTGCTTCCAAATGGAAATAGTTCACTATTTTCCTCCTTCCTGTGCCGCAGCATCCAACCGCACCTATTTCTGCGATAAAGCTGCCGGTGGCAGGTTTCCGCAGGCAGTTGGCGCAAGGTAGGGTACAAATTGTACCCCTGCTTACAAACGCATCAGCGGTTGTACTTGTGGAAACTGCGTGGACAATGACAGCAATTTGAAAAAGTGTGGCATTGTACATAAGGCTCCAAAGGAGCCGCAAAGCCTCGCAGAGCGCACGACCCCGAAGGGGATACCACCGCCCATTTTATGGGTGGTGAGTAAGTGCGCCCTTCGGGATAGCAGCAAAGCTGCCAAGGCTTATGCCTTCAATCGTTCTTCCGTATTTAATCGTCTTTTCAGTTCCATCTTCACATCGTCAAGCTCCATAGTCTGAACTTCTGGGAAAACGCTCTCCAACACAGCTCCCATCTGGATCAAGCGTCTGGTTCTTGCTTTTCGCTCTTTCTGACGGTTGCGGGCTTCGATCGCTTCCATTCTGTGCTGTGCCTGCAATAATTTCTTTTCATCTTCAGTCATAGGTCTGTTATTTGCCATAAAATCTCCTTTCTGGTATCGGGGTGGTACTGTAATCCGGTGTAGATGGTGCAGATACAATTCGCTTTGCAATCTTTAGGCTTTCTGTGTACTGACAGGCGAATTGTTCAGCACCATCGGCTGTGAAATTAAGTACCGGAACTTAATATTTTTCGTGCTGCCTGCATATTGGCGGCTGCGTTCAGCTCTCTGATATTCTGATTGTTGATTTTCAGAGGAACACAACGCTCCAATACTCTGTCATAAATTCTGGATCTTGCCAGATCTTTCGGATGTTTCAACTCATCCAAGGTCAGATTGGTGGTCACAATCAGCGGTTTCTTGCTTCGGTAACGGCTGTCAATCACATTGAATACCTGTTCCAGCGCAAATTCTGAACTACGCTCAATGCCCAGATCATCAATAATCAGCAGACTGTATTTATTAAAGCTGTCAATGAACTGGTTTCTGTCATCAGAATACATTCCGGTTAGCGTATTCAGGATTCTGGAAAAATTGGTCATCAGAACCGGAATGCCTTTATCCAACAATGCATTGGCGATACATCCGGCAAAAAAGGATTTACCGGTTCCCACATCTCCCCAGAGAAGTAATCCCAAGGAGTTGGATTTCATTTCTTCCCAATGTGTTACATAGTCATAGGCTTTCTGCATTTCTGGATTGTAGCCTTTATCATTGGAAAAGTTATAATCATGCAGAGATTTATCCTGCAATCCATTGGCTTTCAGACGAGACACCTGCATGAGAAATTCCTGATGCTTGCGCTCAGCTTCTTCTTTGTCGTATTCTTCCTGCTGACAACGGCAGCGAACTGTTGGGAGGAATACTCGTTCCTTCAGTTCAATGCGGTGCTGTCTGGGAGTATGGCATTTGGAACAATAGATCAGTCCGTCAGCTTCATTCAGATATTCATCTTCCGCAATCTCCCTCGGCTGAAACAAATCGTTCACAGCGTTGTTTATTGGTTTCATAGACTTTCATCCTCCTTACATTCATAGATTCGTTTGACAGGAGCAGGATGGTCTTGTAACGCCCAGCTTCGTATGGTAGCTTCATGATTGGCATATTGCTTTCCGCTGGATGCCATATATCTGGACAGCTTTTCAATGTATTCCTGATAATAGAGTACTTCGCTTTGTAAAGCTGACAGTTCCTCCGTGGTCAGGAATACATTTTGATAGGAACCATAGGCGGTGCGATTATCCTTACTCTCTGAATTTGTTCTTTTTATATTGCTCTTCTCTTTATTACTACTGGACAGTTT
>ERZ773157.3518-NODE-3518-length-10340-cov-13.623238_pt1 | contig 10340 bp, 10 predicted proteins | sample MGYA00511480_ERZ773157 | MGnify/ENA primary metagenome ERZ773157 (study PRJEB29015, sample SAMEA2737863) | human gut metagenome | biome: human gut; feature: human-associated habitat; material: faeces | place: China | collected 2012 ... | reverse complement strand
TGAGTGGGACGGGGCAACGCCCAGCCCCTCGGGAGAGCCCACAACTTCGGGAGCGCAGCGGAGAAGTTATAGTGGGCTATATCTGGGCAAGCCCAGTCAGCCAAGCCACGACAACGGAGTACCGCTTAAATCCCTCTTTTGGGGGCGTTTAGCTCACCGCGCCTATGTCGGTATCATCCACGCCGCCATTCGTGCCGCCCTGCGCTTCTCTGTGGCTCTCTGCGTGGCTTCCGTCAGCCATTGCATTATTCTTGCCTATGATGTGGGCCTGCTTGATGTTGCCATTACTGTCCTGCCCGTCAGCGGAATGGTCGGAAACTACAGACGAACAAAAGGGAAAAGAAAGAGTGGCTGTATCGCTCTCCATGCTGTCCGTTTCTTGCTCTTGACTTTGGCAACCATCCGACACGGCGCATTGCCTTTCATCCGAAGTCGTATCATTGCATGGAGGTGTCCGTTTGCCGTCCGTCTGCCCCTTGGTGATGACCGATGGCTTGACATAATGGGGATTGGTCAGTAGGACACCACCGACATACCAGCCCGTAAGAAAATGCAGGGTGTGTATCGAAGTGCGGTTGTTGGTTCGGGTGGTCAGCACACCGAGCCTGTTAAAGCAGTCAATGAGCTTGCCGACCGTCTTTCGGTTGCATCCCAAGTATTCCGCAAGTTCCACATCGGAAGCTGCGACTTCTCCGACCTCCAAAGTCATTTCTATGCCCTTGATATTGCAAACCGTCTTTGTCCGCACAGCATGGGTCATAAGCCTGTGCAGGCATCTTTGCCTTTGGACGGAAAACCTGCCCTCCAAAACAAAATTCCATTGCTCATCCGAAAGGATGGTGCAGTAGTGTATCGTCTGTTCCTTGTCGTACATGGTCTATGATGTTATGGTGTTACAATGGGCAGCTACCAGCCTATGCCTTGCCGCTGTTCGGGCATATAATACTCCCTGTCCGCCGCTATGTGGTTCAGCACATCCTGCATCCTGTCCAGTTGGTCATGGTCAAGCACTCGGATGGCGTTAATGGTTATCTTCTGCGAGGCAATCCTGCGGTAGGCAATGTCGGTTTCACTCAACGTACCGCCAGCGTCAGCACGGATGGAACGGAGATAGGCGTTCACCGCTTCCGTCTGTTCTTTAGTCGGGTACGGTGCAGCCCATCGGTCTTGGATATAGTCAATCATGTGACTGACCGCATTAGCCAATCATGGGTCTTGACGTGCGATAATGGGTGTCAAATCTTCTTTCTTCATATGATTGTTATTTTAGGAGTCTTATGATTGTTTTTTCTCGTTGATTTTGTTGACTCTGTTGAGAAACTACCGACAAAAGGGAAAAGAAAAATTTTCTCTTTTGGCCAGCAATATCCTTTGTTGAGCTTTGTTGAAGATGTTGTTGACTTATAAAGCGTTTATTTGCAAGCTATCTCTTGTTATTCATCACTCTCAACAAATTCAACGGTAGTCTTTCAATATTTCACGGGTGACGGTATAAAAGCGTCCCACTTTCTTGGACGAAACAGAATATTTCTGCCCCGGCACTACGGATATTTGAAAAGTGGAATAGGACAACGCATTAGGGGCTGGCTCCAGTTTCCAGCATTGTTGCAAGACATTCCTTATCTGATGGCGTTCCACTCTTATCATGGAATAGTTGAACAATGCAAGCAGGTCGTTGATGCAGAAATCCACTACGTCCACCTGCATGGTGTCCATAATGTCAAGCAACAGTTCTGCCATATCAAGCTCAATGCGGCTGCGGTTGCAGCGGATGATTTTCTCCAAAGCTGCCGTGCGGATTAGAGCTGGCGAGAACCACATACGGCTTTCTTCTTTGGTGGTCAAGTCCCGATGTTGCAAGTGGTACAGAAAAGCGGGTATCTCGTCTTTCAGTTTCTGCAAGAATGATGTATCATCCTTTTCCAATTTGCGTACCTTTCTCACCCAATAGCGTGTTTCTTCCGGTTCAATGTACACGGGGAAGTTCTCGTTATTGGAACACAATACGAACTTGGCGAAAAACTGTACCTCGTAACGGTCTTTCCCTTTAGCTTCCATTTTGTAAGAGTGTGCCGTACTAAGGTTCTTCAACCGTTCACTGTCTTCCCTCCTGTTGAGAAGAACCTCGTCCACCACAATCATCAGCTTGCCCGCCCAGTCGGCATTGAATTGACTGCGGAAATCCTCGTTTGTATTGAACGTGACGTTTTCTTGAAACAATGCTTTCAGAAAGTTCAAGAATGTACTCTTTCCAGTGTTGCGTTCTTCCGACACCAAGAGAAGTATCGGCAACTTTTGCGTCGGTTTCAGGTATAGCAGTTGCAGATAGTCCATTCCCAGCTCATACTGCTCACCAAATATATGCTCCACCAAAGAACAAATATGGTGAAAGTCACCCTCCGTTGGCACATGGGTTATCGGTTCGTAGAGATTGTAAAAGTTGTTCACATTATGCCGATAGTCCGTGTGGCTGGGCATGGTGCAGAATCCGTCATATTTCGGTATTCGTGCTACCTCGTCCTTGCCGTGGTCCTGTCGGAACACGCTCATTTTCCATTCCACACGCATTTTACGGAACGAGCCATTCATCATCGGTTGATTAAGTATGCGAAACAAGGTTGTCCCGACACGCACATACTCTTCCTCAATGTTCTCAATATTTCCGTACTCATGTGGTATTGATTTGTCCTCATAGTTTTCCATTACCAGGATTTTTACTTGTTTCACCCAAAATACGCTTAACATCAGAGTAGCGGTATCTCACTTTGTTCCCGACCTTGACAGTTTTCAAGTAATTGCGCTTGTTCCAAAGCCATAATGTGGTGTCGCAAACGCCACACATTTCTTTTACTTCCTCACGTGTCAACAGTCTGTCATCACTGGTTGCTTTAAGAGCCACCGCTACCTCGTTCACTGCACGGTTGATAAGCTCGTTTGAGAAATTGCGCAAGTCCTCACCTGTAATCTCCAACTTAATGTTGGCTGCTCCGTTGGAGATAATTTGCATTAAATCTGTCATAATCTATAAGTGCTGCCATTAGCCCGGCACAACCATTCCGACAGCATTACAAATGATTGCGCCACCGCTCCGATATTGGAACGATGGCGCAAAAATATAAATGGAATTTTCTGTAATTCAATAATTTACATTTCGTTGTTTTCGCCGAAATCGTGAACGAAAGAAACGAAATATGAAACAAGCCAAATTCGTCTATCTTGACTTGGATTTACTTCAACGTCAATGCAGGGTTTTGAATAAGTCGGTCTATTACCGGGTGATAAATTCCACCATCAGTTACGGCTGTAATGGTAGTAACTTTATTTCCTCCATCTTTGGATGAAGCTCCGCAATGGTAAATCTGCTCATCCGTAGTTTGGTAATCTATGACAATATACCTGTCATGGAATATGCCACCCGAAGTTCGCAATGAGATAGTAGCATTGGGATATTCACGGCAGAAATCATCGAACTCTGTTTTATGCAAGCGGTTGCCGATGTTGTCGGAGAATATCGTTACATTCACATTGGCAGGAACATCTTTTAATAGTACCAATGTCTTCAGTCCAATGTAGTTATCCACAACGAATATGGTTCTCTTGGCTGTGCCATAAATCTGTTGATATGCCAAATCCGATTCAACGGGTTGGCCGTTGAGTATCAGCCAACCTCTTCTAACGGAAGGATTGCTGAAATCAAGCATGACGTTCGCCAATTCCGACTTGGTTACTACATTGCCCAATGTGTCTATAATGCTGGCAACCTTGTCATCCACCGCAGACAAAGAATTTCGCAAATCCAACAAATCCTGCGTGTTCTTTGTGGTCTGTAAGGACAGTTGCAGATATTCTCTTTGCCCCAACAACGGCTGGTTATCGACAATGTAGTCTTTCATTTGCTTGAAGATGCGAATCAGTGCCTTACTTTGTTTGGTAGCAAGCTCGCCTTTCAAGACGGTCATGAGCATGTAGATACCTTGTTCGGTGAAAACGTATGGGTTGTATCGGCGACCACCCCAACTTGAGGTGGAATTTTTGCACCTCAAGATTTCACACTCTTCATCGGTCAACTGGAACATGAAGTCCTGTTCAAACTTCTCAATGTTGTTCTTCACTTGGCGATTGAAATCTTTGGTACTGTAACCATAGATTTTAGCCAAGTCAGTATCAACCATTACACGAGTTCCTCTGACATGGTATATGTGGCCTTTCAGATATTCGTCATTTATTTCTTGGGCTATGATGTCTTTATCCATATTTCAAAATTAGTTATATGTTCAACTATTTGTTGTCTGTGAGATAAGCCCTCCATTCATTGATGAACGACCTTTCAATGCCACAGTCTTTTATTTTCCCTTTGTTTGTGCTGTCGTTTAGCTTCTTGACAGACACTTGCAGGTTGCGCACGGTTTTCAAATCGCAGTTGGGCATTTCTTGGGCAAGCAGCCTATGGAATGTCGCAACATCGCATCCGCTCAATAGCTCTTCTTCTTGAAGGGCAAAATACAGCCGTGCTAAATCTGCCCCTGTATGCTGTGTTGCAACTCTCTGCTTAATCAGTTCCAAAACTCTTTCTTGATTTCCTTGAAGATAGTCTTTCAATGTTTGCACCGGCTGTTTCTCCTTTTGCTGTTCCTCTTCTTTAATGGGGTTTTCATCCGATGTTAGCTCTTCAATGCTTGCCTCTAAAATACGGTTTTCCTCAATTGATTTCTTCTCTCTATAAAAATTTTGCCATTCTTCTTTTGTCCGCAAGTTGTTCCGAATGCTGCTTTTGATAACCAACTTTACCATAATGGCAGCCACTTTCTTCTCAAAGAAGTTATTTGAAGGGTTATTGGCTTCTGTTTCCAATTGAGTTACCATTGTTTCATAACACTTCCCGTAATAGAGCCAAGCAAGCATTGCCGGGACAATCGAATTGCGCTTTACATTGCGGAACTCTTCTACCAATAACTTTGCCGCATCTGAATCAGCCGAGTAGCTTTGCAGGAGATTTTCATTGGCGAGGTCGCCATGACACTCCGATTTGTATTTACGCATCATCTGTGGGGCGAGTTTGCACCCCAATTTGTATATCTTGTGTAAGCCTGAAGCTGATTTATCATTTACTTCGGCAACAAAAGTGTCGTATTCTTTTGGATGGCTATCGAGCCAATCCTTTATCTCTTTCTTGAATCGTTCAAAATCCTGCTGTGCCATAACCAGTCCTTTTTCAGTCCAACAAATGCACGAGTTCTTTCTTCATGTCCTCGTCTATCTCCCTGTACCTGCGAAAAGCCTTGCTCCCTTCCTTGTGTCCCGAAACAGATGAAACGAGGTCGGGGTCTTTCACCTTTTTATACATATTGCCGATAAACGTCTTTCGGGCTGTATGCGTGGTTGCGACCTCATAGAGAAACTTTTGTTCCGGCTCACGTGTGAGAGGATTTAGCACCGTGACAATCCTGTCAAGCCCAGCCAACCTAAATGCCTCCTTGATAGCCTGATTGTATTTTTGCTCCGATATGAATGGAAGCAATGTTTCTCCATTATAATCCTTATAACGTTCAAGTATGGTTTGGGCTATGCCGTTTAGCGGCACCCTTATTGTCCGAGGGTTATGGCTGCGTGTCTTTTCCTGTACGTATTCCAACGCTCCGTTTACGATGTTTTTCTTCGTGAGTTTGTAGAGGTCGCCTACACGACAGCCTACAACCGTTTGAAATACAAATATGTCACGTTGTATGGCCAGTTGCGGACGGGCTGACAAGTCGGCTTCAAACAGTTGGTTGCGCTCTTGAAGCGTAATGTAAATGGGAGTACCATAAAGACATTCTTCCAAAGGGAACTTGTCAAACGGACGGTTTGTCGTTTTCCCTTGATTATAGCACCATATAAAAAAGGTTCGTATGCGCGAGAAACTGTCTATGAGAGTGTTCTTGCCTCTTGGCTGTGGGGTTCGCTTTTCCGGAATGGTTGCGTAAATCTCGGGATATTCTTCCGCGTATATGTATTCGTTCTCCATGAAGTCCCAAATGTCGGCCAGCGTGTCTTTTGTAACGCTGTCGATGTCAAGGGTAAAATGTTTCATTCCTCGTCTTGTCTGCCTTACAAACAGTTCGTATCGCATGAGTGCCCTTTTTACCACACGAAAATTCTTTTTTCTAACTTCCGACAAACTATGCTTCTCCAGAAATTCATCAAACAATTCAGCAAATGTCGGTGGATTCTCTGCTGCAAGTTCTTCTTCCGTCTTGTATTTCTCGGGATGATGGAATTTGTCTATTATTTCTCCAAGCCATTCACTGTCTGCGTCTTCACGATATTCTTTTTCAATCATACGGGTCAACGCTTGCACTTTATGGTTTAAGTCCATCTTCTCTTCTTCGCTTACCAAGGCGACACGGTCTTTATATCCCTGTCGTTCCGCACTCCAGTGGTTGGGACAAATGGATAATTCACTTGCTGCCTTGATGTCTTTCTTTCCGTCACGCAGGCGAAAATAGATGGTGGCCTTAGTGTCAACATCGTTCTTCTTTGCAGTTTTCCGTATGAATGCAGTCACTTTCATAGGCTTCAATTTTATTTCTGGATTGAACACTGCAAAGTTAGCGATTTGTTCCCAAATTGTTCCCAATCATCCCGAAATAATTTCAATACCATTAAATTTAGCCAGCTTTAGTATCTTTTATAACTATTTGATATTTAATATATTACTTACAATCTTATATTGAATTGATTTTGTCCCGTTTATTCTTATTCATATTTTCAAATGCGGGTCTGGGTACGAATAAATCCTGATAATCACCTGATTATCAGGATTTTCTGCTTTTATAGGGCGTACTAAATGTGTACTGAATGACGAATACAAAGAAAAGGTGTACTTTAATAGTTTTCTTCCCCATATCTTTATAATTTCTTAACGCTTATCCTATCTTTTCTTCCTTATTATTGCCGATGTTTTCGGGAAAAGTGAGATTCTTACCTTATATTTGTAGTAAGAACGTTTAAAGGCACACGATTATGGAAAATCATATAGAAACCAATTTCAGAGAAATACAGAAGATATTAGATAGTTGTATAGCTCATGACTATAAAACTAAAGTAGATGCACTATTTTTAAAACGTGAATATTTGACGCAAGCCCAGCTAAAGGATTATTTGCGACAAGAAATTTTCCGTGTGACTGAAAATATTGTAGCCATCCAACAAAAATACCGTGTCGTGCGTAACATTGTATTGGACATGGATATTCCCGATTTTTTGTGGGAAAGTGGTTATTTTGAGGACTTGAATTCTGATGAAAGAAAAAAGTATATCGGTTTCCGCTGCTCTGATTTTGATATGGACGCATATTTGCATGAACCGTCCTGTTATGATGGGCGGCTTCCCTATTTGTCCATTATCGTTAGTCTTGTCGTGCTTTCCAAGTATTTGCGCTATCTGCAAGAACAGGAAAGCAATTACCATACAGATGCGGTTGCCATCCAAGAGCAAGTCTTGCCAAAAGAGAAAGAGGAAAGTGCAGATACTAATCCAACCAAGATTGTGGGCAAAAGCAATCCTTTCAAGTCCACGTTGAAAGCTAATGAAATCAAACTTCTGACCGACTGTGTGAATGAAGCGAATATGTTTACTACTACCGTCAGTGCCAAAATACTTACCGATTTTTTCAACTGCAAACTGAATGGGGTATTGAAAGTTAATAATACCCGTCTGTTAGCCTATCTTATGATGCAACTTAGCTGTTATAATTACATCGTTTATGAATGGCAGTCTGTCATAGCAAACAATAAACTGATATTGAAGAAGATAAAAGGTGAACCGCTTACACGTACTGACCTGTCGAGTGCGACAGACCAAGCGAAAAACATCTATCCGAAAGGATATGAAATCATAGACAAATACATCAAACAACTGCAAAAAGGTTGAGCATAGATTGAACGCTCAAACAAAGGTCAATTAGACTTCATTTTCAACCTCTTAACTTTGCCCCCGTTAACACAAAAGACGAGGGTGCGCACCTTCATATTGTTTCACCTAAATTCCCAAACGATATGGAAAAAGACTTGGAGTTAAGAGTTTCCGAACTCGAAAAGATGTTGTTCCTTTCAAAGAACGTGCTTAGCTTCGATGAAGCGAGCAGGTTCTTGAACCTTTCTAAAAGTTACCTGTACAAGCTGACTTCGGGTAACTTGATACCCCATTACAAGCCGCAGGGCAAAATGCTTTATTTTGAGAAAGCGGAATTAGAAGCGTGGTTGCGTCAGAACCCGGTGAAGACGCAGGCGCAGATAGAGCAGGAAGCGCAGAAGTATATCCTTAACCGTCCTCTAAAGAAATAATGGCTATGGAAAACAAGAAGAAAGAGGAAATCGGACAAGGCACAGCCATGACGAAAGAAGATTTTGCATCCCTTTGGAAAACCATTCGTCTAAAGGTGACGGACACTTATGAAGTACCGCCCGAAATTCTTTGGGTGAACGGTTCTACTATCGGCACATTGGGCAATTTCAGCGCATCCACAGGCAAAGCCAAGAGCAAAAAGACATTCAACATTTCCGCCATTGTTGCGGCTGCATTGAAGAATGACGAGGTTCTAAAGTATTCGGCATATCTGCCACCGAACAAGCGCAAAATTCTCTATGTTGATACCGAGCAGAGCAAGTACCATTGCCATAAGGTCATGGAACGTATTTTGCGCCTTGCCGGACTGCCGACCGATAAAGATGTGGACGATTTTGTTTTCATTGTGTTAAGGGAGCAGACCCCCGACAAACGTAAGCAGATAATTGGCTATATGTTAGAGAATATGCCCGATGTGGGGTTGCTCATCATTGACGGAATCCGTGATTTGATGTACGACATCAACAGTCCGAGCGAATCGACCGACCTAATCAACCTTTTGATGCGCTGGTCAAGTGGGTATAATCTGCATATCCATACCGTACTGCATTTGAACAAGGGGGATGATAACACAAGAGGACATATCGGTACAGAGCTGAACAACAAAGCTGAAACCGTCCTGCAAATCACGAAAAGCACGCAGGACGGCAATATAAGCGAAGTAAAGGCGATGCATATACGTGACCGTGAGTTTGACCCGTTCGCATTTCGCATCAATGACAACGCTTTGCCCGAAGTCATGGACGGTTATGTATTCCAACAACCCAAGCAAGACAGGAACTTTCCGCTTACAGAGCTGACGGAACAGCAGCACCGGGAAGCATTGGAGAACGGTTTCGGCAAGCAGGTTGTACAAGGCTATTCCAATGTGATAGCGGCATTGAAACAAGGTTACGCAAGTATAGGTTACGAGCGTGGACGCAATGTCCTTGTGTCGCTTAACAAGTTCCTTGTGAACAAGCGCATGATTGTGAAAGAGGGTAAGGGCTATCGCTACAATCCCGATTTTCATTATTAAAAGTCGGTTTGGTTTAGTCCGGGTGTATATATAAGCGGAACGGACTGTCTGTTTCCCGGTATCGACAGCAGGCAGGTTTAGTATGGTACGGGTATATATATGACGGACTAAACAGGACTGGCGCACTTTTCAACGATTTTTTAATCCCCAAAAAGAAAATATTATGAACATCGAAGATGTGAAACAAATACCCATCGCAGATTATCTGCATAGTTTAGGTTATTCGCCCGTCAAGCGGCAGGGTAACGGTTTATGGTATAAATCACCATTGAGAGAGGAACACGAAGCGTCCTTTAAGGTGAATACAGACCGCAACCTTTGGTATGACTTTGGCGCAGGAAAAGGCGGCAACATCATTGCCCTGGCAAAGGAACTTTACTTTTCCGACAGTCTGCCCTACCTTTTAAAGAGGATAGAAGAGCAGACCCCGAATGTTCGCCCAGTCAGTTTTTCTTTTCCCCAGTGTAGGACAGAACCAAGTTTCCAACATTTGGAAGTCCGGGACTTAACTCATCCGGCATTGCTCCGTTATTTGCAGGGACGGGGTATCAATATTGAGCTGGCAAAAAGAGAATGTAAGGAACTTCATTTTACCAATAACGGGAAGCCATTCTTTGCTATCGGGTTCCCGAACATGGCAGGAGGTTACGAGGTTCGCAATTCCTTTTTCAAAGGCTGTATTGCCCCGAAAGACATCACCCATATACGGCAGCAGGGAGAGCCGAGAGAGAAGTGTTTGGTATTCGAGGGGTTTATGGACTATCTTTCTTTCCTCACGCTCCGGATGAAGAACTGCCCGACCATGCCCGACCTTGACAGACAGGACTATGTCATTCTTAATTCGACTGTCAACGTGCCGAAAGCCATTGACGTGCTGTACCCGTATGAACGCATCCACTGTATGCTTGACAATGACAAGGCTGGATATGAAGCGACA
>ERZ773157.3509-NODE-3509-length-10362-cov-3.973998_pt1 | contig 10362 bp, 9 predicted proteins | sample MGYA00511480_ERZ773157 | MGnify/ENA primary metagenome ERZ773157 (study PRJEB29015, sample SAMEA2737863) | human gut metagenome | biome: human gut; feature: human-associated habitat; material: faeces | place: China | collected 2012 ... | reverse complement strand
AACCACCTGGATATCTACATGCGCGAGAGCCTGACCCAGGCGTTGGCCGCCTACACCGGAACGCTGCTGCTTGTCACCCACGATCGCTATCTGATGCAGACGCTGGGCTGCCCCATCATGTATTTAGAGGACGGTAAGGCGACGTTTTACCCGAATTTTGCAGCGCTGCAAAACCGCGAAGCGGGCAAAACCCAAGAGCAGCAGAAAACCGAGGACACTGCCAAAAAGCAGGCCTACGGCAAGGAACAGCGCAAGCGCCGCGCCGAGGTTCGCGCCCGCTTAAAGAAAGTGGAAACAGAGATCGAAGAGCTGGGGGCACACATCGTTGAGCTGGAAAACGAAATCAACGACCCCGAGGTTCTGCGCGACCACCTGCTGCTGCGGGACAAATGTGATGAACTGGACGACACCCGTTTCCACCAGCAGGAACTTTACGACGAGTGGGAAAAGCTGGCCGAAGAACAGGAATCCTTCGACAGCGAGGGCGAGTAAGCATTTTACCATTCTGTAACTTGTATTCCTGCAAAAAAACGCTATACTATAAGTTTAGCAAAACCCTTATGTGAGAAAGTATAGGAAAGTATTTTAAGGCGGGTAGACTATATTGCAGACCACCATTATCGTAGCAACGCATAAACCGTACTGGGTGCCGGATGATCCGATGTATCTGCCGGTACAGATGGGCCATGCCATCCATCCGGCCATCGGCTATATCGGCGATGATACCGGCAAAAATATCTCGGAGCGCAACGCAAATTTCTGTGAGCTGACCGGCCTGTACTGGGCCGCGCACAACATTGATTCCGACTATATCGGCATTGTGCATTACCGCCGCTATTTTGCCAGCCGCCGCAAAAGCCGCTTTGCCGCCAAGAAGAGCCGCGTCATCAGTCACGAGGAACTGTGCTCTATCCTGGCGACCACCAACGTGGTGCTGCCCAAAGAACGCCACTATTTCATCGAGACAAACTACACCCAGTACATCCACGCCCACCATAAGCGGGATCTGGAAACGACCCGAGCCATCATTGCGCGCAAATGCCCCGAGTATCTGCCCGCGTATGATTTGTATATGTCCAAGACGCACGGCCACCACTTCAATATGTTCGTCATGAAAAAGGAACTTTTGCAGCACTACTGCACCTGGCTGTTTGATATCTTGTTTGAACTGGAAAAAGAGTTGGACATGACCGGTTACACGGTCAATGACCGCCGCGTCTTTGGCTTTGTCAGCGAACGTCTGCTCGATGCCTGGCTTATCACGAACAACATCAGCTTTGAGGAACTGGACATCGTCTATATGGAGCACCAGAACTGGCTGCACAAGGGCACCGCCTTCCTCAAGCGCAAATTCTTCCCGAAGAAAGATGATTGACGCAAACGCCGTCACGGCTGTGGTCGTGACCTACAATCGGCTGGCGCTGCTCCAACAATGCCTGGCTGCCCTGTGTGCCCAGACCGTGCGGGGCTTTACGGTGCTGGTGGTGGACAACGCCTCCACCGACGGTACCGCTGACTACCTGAAAACGCTGGATATGCCGGGGCTTGTCTGCCGTAATCCGGGCAAAAATCTCGGCGGTGCGGGCGGCTTTGCCTACGGCATCCGGGAGGCTGCAGCCCTCGGCTGCAAGGCAGTCTGGATCATGGACGACGATACACTCCCGACGCCCACGGCGCTGGAAACCCTGCTGGCGGCGGACGCTGCCCACGGTGGGGACTACGGCTGGCTGTCTGGTCGCGCCCTGGTCCCGGATGGTGCCGACCAGCCTATGAACCTCCAGCGCAAGACGATGTACCGCGATATCGACGGTTTCGGCGATGGCAAAGGCGAGATACCCGCCGTGATGGCGAGCTTTGTCTCGCTGTTTCTGCGCATCGAGACCGTGCGGAAGTTCGGCCTGCCCATCGCCGAGTTCTTCATCTGGTCCGACGATTGGGAGTACACCCGCCGCATTTCCCGCGAAAAGCCCTGCTATGTCGTGCCATCCAGTCGGGTCGTGCACGCCATGCAGAACCCCGGCGTGGTGAATATCGCGAAGGACGTGCCCGCCCGCTGGGCCAGATACCGCTACTTTTACCGCAATGATGTCGTGCTCTACCGGCGGGAAGGAGTCATCGGCTGGCTGTGGCTGCTGGCAAAGGATGCCTGGCACACCGTGCAGGTTTTGCGCGACGGCCAGGGCAGCCGGGCCGAACGCATCAAAATCATCTGGAAAGGCTTTGCCGCGGGGGTCAAGTTCCACCCGCAGACACCGTACCTGCCATGAATCTAACGGAACACATCTGCCATATGGCCGCCCGGTATGACGCGGTCGCTTTCGACGTGTTTGACACGCTCATCAAGCGTGATACTGCCGCGCCGACGAATCTTTTCCGCCTGCGGGGCGAGGCGTTTTATACCGCCCGCACCCGGGCCGAGCGCGAAGCCCGCGCCGCCAAAAGCGGGGAAGTAACGCTGGCGGAAATCTACGCCCGGCCCTGCCTTGCAGGTTATGACCCCGCGCAGGAGTGCGCTGCCGAGCTGGCGGCCTGCACGGCTTACGCACCGGTGCAGGCCGCTGTGCAGAAATTGGCGCAGCAGGGCAAAAAACTCTACTATATTTCCGATATGTACCTGCCGCAGACGCAGATCAACGCCATGCTGCGCCACTGCGGCTACACCCAGTTTGCGGGGGGCTTCGTCTCCTGCACCTACGGTGTGCAGAAGCGCAGCGGCAGACTGTTCAAACAGTTTTTGCACGAAACGGAACTGGACGCTAGGCAGGTGCTTTTCATCGGAGACAGCTGGCGTGCCGATGTGGCCGGGGCCGCGCTGGCAGGGATAGCTTCGTGGCATCTGCCCACAGGCCCCGCCCCGGCGTCTGACCTCGATGCCTTTATACAAAACCGGCTGCAACTGTGCAAAACGGAGGGGGAGACGCTGGGTATTTCGGTGCTGGGGCCGCTGGCTACGGCCTACTGCCGCTGGCTGCATGAGCGCCGTGCCGCGCACCCGGGTGCGAAACTCTATTTCCTCGCACGGGATATGTACCTGATGCGCGCAGTATACGCCGCACTGTACCCGGACGAAGAAACCGAATATTTGCGGGTCTCCCGCCGCAGCCTGGCCCCAGCGTTTTTGGCGGCGGGGGATTATGCCAGTGTGAGGACGGCACTGCCACGGCAAAGCCTGACCGGGGCGCAGATCGCCGCCTACTGCGGTACAGTCTGCCCGCCGGAACTGGCTGTACAAAAATTTGACTTGAAAGCTCCGGACACCGCAGAACTGGATGTCTTTTTGCAAAAACTGCCCGCCCCGGAAAACGCCGAGGCCGTGACCGCCTACCTGCGCCAAATGGGCGTGCGGGAGGGGGATATCCTGGTGGATATCGGAAGCGGCGGCACGACCCAGCTGCTGCTGGAACGGTTGCTGGGCGTGCAGCTGCACGGCTTGCAACTCTCGGCAGACGAGCGCCTGCGCAGCCGCTTTGACGAGACGCGCACCGAGGCGTTCCTGTTCGGCGGTCAGCCCGCTCCGCGCCTGTACTGGGCAGGTCAGCCGATGCTGGAACGACTCATTTCTGAGGATGTTGGCGCGACGCTCGGCTATCGGGCGGCAGAGGACAAAATAGAAGCGGTCGCGGCGTCCCAGCCTGTCGCGCCGCTGCTGGCGGGTATCCAACAGGGCGTGCGGAACTTTGCCGTTGCTTGGCGGGACAGCGTGCTGCATGATTGGCCCATCCCGCCGGAACAGGCCATTGCACCATTTTTGCAGCTGGTGGAAAGCCCGACTGCTTTACAGGCAAAATTGCTGGGCGATTTGACTGTCGAGGATGGCGGTGTGTATCCGCTGGCCGCCCCCGAGAGCGCCGCCCACTACCTGGCCCACCCCAAGGATGTAAAACGCGATCTGGCAGAAGCGCGGTGGAAAATCGGCTTTTTAAAGCGGCTGGCCCCACTGCCGCTGCCCTACGGGAAAATCTATCTGAAACTCAAAAAATAATCGGGAAAGGAGGGATACCATGGCAAAAATCAGCGTCATTTTACCGGCCTACAACGCCGAAAAGACCCTGCGCACCGCCGTGGAGTCCATCCTTTCCCAGCAGGTGCCGGGGATGGAAATCATCATCGTCAACGATGGCTCCACCGACGGCACGGCCCAGCTCTGCCATGTGCTTGCCAGCGAGAACGACTGCATCCACGTCATCACCCAGAAAAACGCTGGCATCTGCGCGGCCCGCAACCGCGGGCTGGAAGCCGCGGGCGGCGAGTTTATCGCCTTCTGCGACGACGATGATCTGTTCTGGCAGGGGGCACTTAAACTGCTTTTGCAGACTGCAGAGGATTCCCACGCCGACATTGTGCGCGGCGGGTATGAGCTTTTGCGCCAGCGCCCGGACGGCACCTTTGCCGAGCAGAGGCATCCCACCGGGCAGCCTTGCACAATAGAATTGGGCAAGGGCGGCTATGGTGCCTTTTTGGAGAACAGCGGCCCGCAGTTTGTCTGGAACGCCCTTTACCGCCGCACAGCGCTGTTGGGCCTGCGCTTTAATGAGCGGTGCAGCTTCGGCCTGGAAGATTTCGTCTTTAACGCTGCGGCCTACCGGCGCATCTGCAAGGCGGTCTACATCCCGCAGGTAGTCTACCGCCACTTTGAGGGGGCGCAGAGCACCTCCTGCGCGCGGACGGTACAGGCACTTATGGGGCGCATCCGGGCGTTGGAACCCTGGATGGAGGCGGAATTTCACGCCGCCCAGCGCTGGTGCAGCCCCGACGAAATGCAGGCTGTGTGGAAAAACCGCCGCGCTCAGGCCGTGACATTTTTGATGCACCAGCTGCGGGATGCCCGCGCCCCCGATCCGCTGCGTCGGCAGGCGTGGCGCACCCTGCGGGAAGTTCTGGCCCCATACCCAGGCGGAATGCTTGACATTTTGCACGATGCAGGGAACAATAAAAAGCAGACGGCCGCGCTGCTCTTATACCAGCTGCGGCTGCAAAATCTGTACGATTTGCTGACCATCAGAGAGGAACAACTATGAAAACGATTCTTGTCACCGGCGCGGCCGGGTATATCGGCCGCCATGTGGTCAAAAATGCCCTGGATCGCGGCTATAAGGTCATTGCGGCAGACTTCAACTTTAAAGGTGTGGACGAGCGCGCCGAGTTCTGCGATGTGCCGCTGTTCAGCGGCGACGCTGACCTGTACCGCAAACTGGGCAGCCCGGATATCTGCATCCATCTGGCCTGGCGCGACGGATTCCGCCACAATTCGCCCGCCCACATGAAGGATCTGTCCAGCCATATCGTGTTCCTGAACGCCCTCATCGACGGCGGCCTCAAAGATTTGAGCATCATGGGCACGATGCACGAGGTCGGCTACTGGGAGGGGGCTATCAACGAGAGCACGCCATGCAAGCCCCAGAGCCAGTACGGTATTGCCAAAAACGCCCTGCGCCAAAGCATGATGCTGACGCTGGCGGATGCCCCCTGCAAGCTGCATTGGCTGCGGGCCTACTACATTACCGGCGACGAAGCCCACGGCAGCTCCATTTTTGCAAAAATCACCCAGGCCGAGCAGGACGGCAAAAAGACCTTTCCGTTCACCAGCGGCAAGAACCTCTATGATTTCATCGATGTGGACGAGTTGGCAAACATGATTGTGGCGGCCAGCGTGCAGGATGAGATCAATGGCATTATCAACGTCTGCACCGGCAAGCCGATGAGCCTGGCCGAGCGGGTCGAGCAGTTCCTCAAAGACAAGAACTATAAAATCAGGCTCAACTACGGCGCATTCCCGGATCGCCCCTACGACAGCCCGGGCACTTGGGGTGACCCGGCCAAGATCAATAAGATTCTGTCCATGGATACCTACAAAAAAGCATAAAAGAGCATAAAAGGAAAAACGCAATGAAACGATTGGGCATCTTTTTCTTTTACGAAAAAAACGGCGATGTGGATGATTTCATCACCTACTACCTCGCTGACCTGAATAAGAACCTGACCGAGCTGGTCGTCGTCTGCAACGGCAAGCTCAGCGCACAGGGCCGCGCGGCCTTTGAACAGTTTACCAACAACATCATCGTGCGCGAGAACAAGGGCCTCGACGTCTGGGCCTACAAAACGGCGCTGGATTCTTACGGCTGGGCGAAGCTCACTGAATTTGACGAGATCGTCATGACGAACTCGACCTTGATGGGTCCGGTGCGCCCGCTCAAGGAAATGTTTGACGCCATGTGGGAAAATCAGGATCTCGATTTCTGGGGTCTGTCTATCCACCACGGCGCAAAGTCGAACCCCTTCAAAGGCAAGCACCTTTATAACTATCTGCCGGTGCACATCCAGTCCCATTTCATCGTCTACCGCCAGCGCTTTGTCAAGACCCCTGAACTGCAAAATTATTGGGACAATATGCCGATGATCGAAAGCTACACCGACTCGGTGCAGCGGTACGAGGCCGTGTTCACCAAACAGTTTGAGGATAAGGGCTTCAAGTGGGACGTCTATGTCAAGACCGACGATTTGAAGGAGTTCACCGACTATCCGCTGCTCGTCTGCCCGACGCGCCTTCTGCGGGAGAAAAAGTGTCCGCTGTTCAAGCGCCGCAGCTTTATGCACGAGCTGGAAGCCTACCTCAACTATACAGCGGGGGAGCCGGTGCAGGAACTGTACGCTTACCTGCGGGATGAGACAGACTATCCGATGGCTCTCATCTGGAAGAACATGATCCGCACGATGCACCCCCACGACTTCACCCGCAGCCTGGCCCTGACCCGCATCATTGAGCCGACTGTGCTGGATGCCGTTACGGCGGAGAGTATCTGCAAAAAACGCCGCATTGCGCTGGCCATGCACCTCTATTTTATGGATATGCTCGACCAGAGCAAGGCGTTTGCGGCCAAGTTCCCGCCGGAGACGGACGTTTTTATCTCGACGAGCAGCGCCGAAAAAAAACCGCAGATCGAAGCGGCCTTTGCTGATTTGAACCTACACAGCGTCACCGTGACCGTGGTGGAAAACCAGGGCCGCGATGTGGCCGCGTTTCTGTGCGACCTGGCCCCGCAGCTCAAAGACTACGACTATGCCTGCTTTATGCACGACAAAAAGGCCATCCAGACCAAGCCGGGCAGTGTGGGGGCCAGCTTCGGCTATGTCTGGGTGTTCTCCATCCTGTGCATGCTGTTTGCCGTCATCATCGGCATTATGCCTCTGTAAAACCGCTCCTTCTTTGGCAGTTGCCCTCCCTTTGCCCTGGGTCACCGGGGCAGGGGAGCCCCCGGTTGGTGGACCGGGCACGGAGTGGGTGTCCCTTTCCGCAAGCTATGCTGGGAAGGCTCCGGGAAAGAGACCCTCTCTTCGGGCTGCCGAGAATTATCACCTGCCTCCTCTTCCCGGGAGGCAGGTTTTTTCAAGTCTTCACAAATGCCTTGACGTGTAGTATACTGTGAGCGTTAATAATAGAAAGAGGGTGCGCTATGATCGTATCATTGCCCGAAATGCTGGATGCCCGGGAGCGGCGGGCAAATCGGCAGCGGGAGCTGCTGGAGAAATTCCAAAAGCCCCTGGTTTCCTTTACCATGAACATCGCCGGACCCATTAAGGACACGCCATTGATCCGCCGGGGCTTTGGCATTGGGCTGGAGGACCTGGAGCAGGTGCTCCGGGTAGACCGGATCCCGGTGCTGCACAAAGTGGTCATTCGGGAATATACGGGCAGCGAGGCCATCCTGGTTGTAGACGCTCCCGCCTGCCAGGTCAAAAAGCTGACCTGGCAATTGGAGGAAAGCACCCCTCTGGGCCGCCTGTACGATATGGATGTGCTGTCCCCGGATGGGGAGAAGGTCTCCGGCGTTGTCAAGGCCTACAACGAATACGAGGCTGTAAGTCAGCTCCGGGAAAAATTTACGGTCGTTACCCATATCGAGGAAGTCAAGGAAAAGAAGAACCTGAATCCCACCTTTGGGGCTACCAGGATCAAGGACAAGGACCTGGCCATTATGTGTTCCCAGTTCTCCATCATCCTCAATTCCGGTATGTCCATTGTCCGATGTGTGGAGATGGTGGCGGAGCAGGCCCGGACGCCGGAGCTGCGCAAGATGCTCCTGAAGGTGGCCGAGGACGTGTCCGGCGGCTACCCTCTGGCCCAGAGCTTCCAGAACAACGCCCCCAATCTGCCGGTGACCTTTGTGGAGACCATCCGGGCCGGAGAGGCCTCCGGTACCCTGGAGCTGTGCTTCGACCGGCTCCATGCCTATTACGACAAGCAGAGCAAGATCCGGGGCAAGGTCATCAGCACCCTGACCTATCCTGCCATCGTGATTTTTGTGGCTATTGTGGTCTTCATCATTGTGATGGTGGTGGCCGTGCCTATGTTTGTCCAGACCTTTGCCGAGCTTGGCACGGACCTGCCCTGGATCACCAAGGGCATGATCGCCCTGTCCAACTTCATGACAAAGCAGTGACTGCTGCTGATCCTGATCATTCTGGGCACTGCCCTGGGCTTCACCGCTATGAAGCATTCGGTGAAGGGCAAGGAAATGCTCGATAGCTTTTCACTGCTGAAGTCCCCTCTCAGGCGGCTTCATTCCATGTCCGCCATGGCTCAGTATTCTGCCACCATGTCCACCATGCTGGCCTCGGGCCTGCCCATTATCCGGGCCCTGGAGGTCACCGCCAACGTGATTCCCAACGGCCTGGTTTCCGCCGCCATCCACCGGGTGTGCAAAAGCGTAGAGCGGGGCCGGGCCCTGGCGGAGTCCATGGGAGAAGAGGCCTGTTTTCCACACCTACTTGTGGAGATGTCCAATGTAGGCGAGCAGTCCGGTAATCTGGAAAAGACCCTGTCCGTGGTCTCCGACTACTATAACAATGAGGTAGAGGTCCTGACCAACCGCCTCCTGGCCATGCTGGAGCCCGCCATCACCATAGGCCTGGCCGTCATGACCGTCCTGCTGCTGCTGGGCGTGTATCTGCCCATGTTCAGCATGTACGGGGGAATGTGATTCCCCGGAAAAAAACCTCTCCTGGGAGAGGGTGGCAGGGCCAAAGGCCCTGACGGGAGTGGGGCGGTGCGGACTTTGACCTGATCCCGCCCCTCATCCGCCGCTGCGGCGGCACCCTCTCCAAGCAGGAGAGGGCATGGGGCTGCATGGACTAGGCGGCTCCTGGATAACTACGTTGTACCCACCGGGGAAAGCAACCCACCCTGGTGCTTACATATATTTTAAATTCTTCTATTGTATAGAAGGGAGAAAGAATCAAACATGAAAAAACTGAAGAACTCCAAGGGCTTTACCCTGATGGAAATGCTGATCGTGGTGGCCATCATCGCCGTCCTGATCGCTATCGCTATCCCCACCTTCACCAACCAGCTGGAAAAGGCCCGTGAGGCCACCGACCTGGCCAACCTGCGTGGCGCTTACGCCCAGGTTATGGCTGCCGCTCTGACCAATGCTGAAAGTGATACCACCATTGGCCTGGTCCGTGACGGTGCTGACGGCACCGCTTCCTGGACCATCCACGTGAATGCTACCCAGACTGTTGCTGGCTGGCAGACCAAGGATGTCAATGTTGCCGGCATTGCTATGAACGATGCGAATTGCACCACCAAGAAGGACAACAAGGGCTGGGACGTTAGCTTCACCGAGGGTGGCACCACTGCTCAGGCTACCATTACTGTTGGCCAATAACGCATAACTAGCACTGCTTCCCGACTACACAGCATGCATGTAGCTGGGAAAATGTACCCCCACAACCCACACCTGCGGGCACCGTTCGGGTTGGCGGTGCCCGCACTGCGGGAAAAAAACCGAAACCGGAAGGAAGGTCAAAAACCATGCTTTACGCCACCCCTTTTATCACCGTCTACTGCTGCGTCCTCGCGGCTGTCCTTGGCCTTTGCATGGGCTCCTTCCTCAACTGTCTGGCCTGGCGGATCGTCCATGGGGAGAGCGCCCTGAAGGGCCGGTCTCACTGTGATGTCTGCGGCCATGTGCTAGGCCCCCGGGATCTGGTGCCGGTGGTGAGCTACCTTGCCTCCAAGGGCAAGTGCCGCTACTGCGGAGCCAGGCTGTCCGCCCGGCATCTGCTGGCGGAGCTGGCAACGGGGATCACCTATGTTCTTGTGCTGCTCAAATATGATATTTCGCTAACGAAAAAGGTATTAAATTTGCCGTCATCGCTCCAAGCCCTCCAATGGGTGCTGTACGGCAGCGTGCTGCTGCTGTGCGCCTTTGCGGATTTGGAGGGGTATATCATCCCGGATGGGGCCCTGATCCTGGGTGCTCTGGTCCGGGCAGCCTATCTGGCCGTCACCGGGGCTCCCGGAAAGGCCTGGGCAGATGCCCTTCTCGGTGGCTTCGCCATCGGCGGCGGGCTGCTGGTAGT
>ERZ773157.3503-NODE-3503-length-10378-cov-6.854306_pt1 | contig 10378 bp, 11 predicted proteins | sample MGYA00511480_ERZ773157 | MGnify/ENA primary metagenome ERZ773157 (study PRJEB29015, sample SAMEA2737863) | human gut metagenome | biome: human gut; feature: human-associated habitat; material: faeces | place: China | collected 2012 ... | reverse complement strand
GTCTTCCGCTTCCTGTTGCCTCGCCCACGTTGCATTACATATTGTATCAAAAATTTTGGCTTTTGTACACTCTTTTTTTAAAAAACCTTTGCAATTTTCCCAACTTTCCACGCGAAACGTCGTTTGTGCGACCACGTAGATGGATTCTTGTTGCAAAAGTTCAGGGAGCAATTTTTGCAGTTGCTCCAAATCGGCGAAAACCCGCACCGGGCCTGTTGTATGGCCTACAATCCCCTGTACTTCCGGGTGGTCAGCGTCGCCAGCGACCAGCAAAAGCGCACCGATTTTGTCTGCTTCCATAGCAATTTTATGGATTTTTGCTACAAACGGGCAGGTGGCGTCGTGATACGCCAGGCGGCGTGTGCTTATTTTATCATAGACAGTTCTGGGCACGCCATGACTGCGGATGATGACCTCGTACCCATCGGGTACGGCGTCGATATCGGGGCAGGTCACAGCGCCTTTTTCTTCCAGGTCGGCTACGACCTGGGCGTTGTGGATCAGCGGGCCAAGGGTCGCAACTTTGCGTCCCTGCGCCAATAAATCATAGGTCAGCTTGACAGCGCGGTCCACGCCGAAGCAGAACCCGGCTGTTTTTGCACGGATGATTTGCATATTATGCGTCTCCTTTTGGCAGCTGCGGCTTATCGGTCGTTTCGGGCACATCCACGGCGGGAGCGGGTTTCTCGGCAATCTGCGGGGTGAACGCGTTGTCCGCCAGCAGCTGTTCCAACTCGTCGCGCAGGCGGTTCTTCATGCGGCGCAGCTCGGCCATTTTGTGGCTCTGGTCTTTAATTTGCAGATCCTCGGCAGGGATAGCCTCACCGAACACGATGCGGATTTTACAGAACAGGTGCATTTTACCGTCCTTGGTGCCGTAGATGATGCGCACCGGCAGCATATCGGCCCCGGCCGCGGCGGCAATGACGAACGCGCCGCTCTTGATCATGCCCAGCTTGCCGGTTTTGGTGCGGGTTCCTTCGGGGAAGACCATGATGCCCGTACCATTTTTGCACTCATTCGTCAGCTTTTCCACGATGGTTGTGTCGCCCTTGCCGCGCTCAATGGCGACCGCGCCCATGCAGCGCAGGAACCACCCGGCCAGCGGATTTTTAAAGAGTTCTTCCTTTGCCAAAATGCGCAGCCGTTTCCAGTCAAACACCGTTATAGCGACGAAAACAGGGTCAAGGTTGGCGATATGGTTCGGCGCAATGACGTAAGCGCGGCCATCGCGGACGGCTTTCAGATTCTCGCGGCCGATGACCTCAAACCGCCAGATGATGTGCGCCAGCACCCAGACAATGGGCAGCAGAATCCAGTATAAAAGCATAAGCAGCCCCCTCAGATATGCGCAAGAATGGTGCGCTTCAGCAGGTCAAAGCTCTCCTGCAAACCGATGTCACTGGTGTCCACCAGAATGGCGTCCGCAGCCTGTTTCAGCGGGGCGACGGCGCGGTGGCTGTCCTGATAGTCGCGCTGCTGGATATCTGCCAGCACCGTGGCGAAGTCGGCGGGCTGGCCCTTCTCGGCCAACTCCTTGGCGCGACGCTGGGCGCGGGCCTCGGCGCTCGCTGTCAAAAAAACCTTGACTGTTGCATTCGGCAGAACCACCGTACCGATATCGCGGCCATCCATCAGGATGTTCTGGCTGGCGGCCAGCCCGCGCTGGGTGTCCAGCAGGAAAGTACGCACGGCGGGGTGCGCAGCCACGGCGGAGGCGGCCATGCCGATGTTCTCGGCACGGATGGCGTCGCTGACGTCCTCACCGTTCAGGTAGATGTGCTGTGCGCCGTCCAACAGGCGGATATCCAGCCGGATCTTCGGCAGCAGTGCGGCTACGGCGTCGGCGTCGTGGGGATCCACGCCCGCGCGCACGGCGTACAGCCCGATGGAGCGGTACATAGCGCCGGTGTCGACGTAGACATAGCCCAGATCCTTGGCCAGTGCCTTGGCCAGGCTGGATTTACCGGCCCCGGAAGGGCCATCGATTGCGATAGAAACCATGATATATCACCCTTTTTCAATAATAAATATCACTTTGGCTTCTCCCCTGAGGGGAGAAGCTGCCGCCCGCAGGCGGCTGATGAGGGGAGCGTTTTCCGGCACAACCCATAAACATGTTGCCGCCGTAAAGTTGCGGGCCGGGCATACCCGGCCCCTACCGGGCGGTTTGCCCATCAACGGGCTGCCGCCGTAAGGCCGCCCCTCATCCGGCCCTGCGGAGCCACCTTTTTTCCCCCCCCCCACGGAGGGCAGGTTTGGGGTCACAGCGCCCGCACCGCCGCCTGCGCGGTTGACCATGCGATTTGCAGGTTATAGCCGCCGGTGCGGGCGTCCACATCAAGGACCTCACCGGCAAAGTACAGCCCCTCGCAGAGCTTGCTTGCCATCGTCTTGGGATCGACCTCGCGCACATCCACGCCGCCCGCCGTGATAACGGCGTGCTCCTTGTCGCCCAGCGCCGACACCGGCACCTGCCAGTGCTTGCACAGGTCCACAAGGGCCTGCTTCTGCTCCCGCGTGATCTGCGCGGCTTTGGTGGCGGGGTCAACGCCCCACTTTTCCACAGCTACCGGGCGCATGGAATTGGGCAGCAGCTTGGCCAGTGCCCCCTGAGCGCTGTGGCTGCCCTGCTCGGCAAAGTCGCGGGTCAAGCGGTCATAGAGCGTTTTCTCGTCCAGCGCAGGCTTTAGGTCAAACTCACAGATATAGCGGTGCTTCGTGATGTCCTCGATGTAGGTACTGGCCGAGAGCACCAGCGGCCCGGACAGGCCGAAGTGGGTGAACAGCGCCTCGCCCTGCTCGGTAAACAGCGGCTTGCCGTCGCAGAGCAGCGTCAGCGTGACGTTGCGCAGGGCCAGGCCCATCATGCGGCGGCAGGCCGGGTCGGGGCTGACCAGGCTGCACAGGCTGGGCTGGGGCGGCACAATGCTGTGCCCCGCCTGACGCGCCAGCTTGTAGCCGCTGCCGTCGCTGCCGGTGGCCGGGTAGCTGATGCCGCCGGTGGCAACCAGCGTGTTCTCGGCCCGCAGTGTCTCGCCCCGGTCGGTGACGGCACCCTTGCAGACGCCGTCCTCGATCAGCAGTTTTTTCGCGCTGCCGCGCACAAATTCAGCGTCCCGGGCATAGTCCCGCAGGGCGGCCAGCACGTCGGCGGCGCGGTCGCTCTGGGGGAACACCCGCCGCCCGCGCTCGGTTTTGAGCGGCACGCCGAGGGATTCAAACAGTTCCATCGCCGCTGACGGCGGAAAGGCGTAGAGGCTCGAGTACAGGAACCGCCCGTTGTGGCGCACGTAGGGTAAAAACTCCCGCACATCGCTGTCACTTGTGACGTTGCAGCGTCCTTTCCCGGTGATGAGCAGCTTTTGGCCGGGGCCTTTGGGGTTGTGCTCCAGTACGGTCACGGTCAGGCCCCGGGCGCAGGTCGCACCGGCTGCCATCAGGCCCGCCGCACCGCCGCCGATGACCAATAAGTCCGTCATGCGTTGTCCTTTCTTTTAACAGATATAGGCCGTCCATACAAGAACAGCCCGGCAAATACGTAGAGAACCAGCAGCGGGTGTACCGGAGCCAGGTACATGGTGCTGGTGCCGATGCCGAAGCTGGACACCTCGACAAAAGCGATCATGGCGCAGCGCAGCAGCGCAATACCGAAGATGCCGAACAGCAGCAGCCAAGGCACAACGGTCTCCGCCGTGCATTTTTTGCGCAGACACGATAAAAGCTTCATAAGCTGGAACACCACCGCGCAGAACACGCAAACCGTCAGCACCACGCCGTACACCCAAGCCCACCCCTGCATAACGGCGAAAATCGCACGCTGGTAGGGGCTGTAATAGGGCGTGTCCTCCCCCGCGTTGGCGGCAGCGTTGAAGCCGCAGTGCAGGTAGCCGGACCATGCCGCAATGTCGTCGTCGGTTCCAATCGACCGCAGCACCTCGTAGGGCGCACAGTCGCGGAAGCCCAGCACGTGCCGGAAGCCGTTCCAGGTCTCGGCCAGCGTGGCGGGCACATAGGCCGCCGTGATGGGTTGGCTGGTGGCGACCCGTTTGCCGGTGCGGCTGGGCAGGGTGCCCGCGTCGCAGGCGGCGTTGATCTTGTCCGCCACGGTCTGCCAATAGTTGGCTGCGGTCTGGGCGTCGGCGTAGATGCCCTCATACTGGGCGGCGCGGCGGATGGCCCAATAGAAGCTGCCCGCGCGGTAGTCGTCAAGGCCGGGGTCGCGGAAGTCGTTCTCCATTTGGGCGTCCTCTTCCAACCAGTAGACGATGGGTTCCAGTTCCGGCACAGCTTCGTAGATTTTTTCGCGTGCGTCAGCGGGCACAGACAGGTACGGTTTGTCGCTGTCCGTGTCAACGCGCATCATCGCGCCCATAGCGGCGGCAAACGAGCCCTCGGAGAAATCCGACAGGGCAAACACGCCGTAGTGGGTGTAGTTGAGGGTGCAGAAGGTCAGCACACCGACGCCGAGCATGGCGTAGGGGATGACCTGCGCGGCAAGGGCTCTCCAGCGGCGCTGACCCACCAGCACCAACGCCACAATGACGGTGGCCGCCGCGGCAAAGGGCAGCAGGAACAGTCCCGCGTCCTCGCGGTCGAGGTAGCCGCAGGCCAGGCCTGCGCCCGCCGCTGCCAGCCAAGGCCAGAGCGGCTTGTCTTTTTCAAAGACGGCCCGCAGTGCTATCCCGGCCATGCCCGCAAAAAAGTACAGGCAGAGTGCCGGGAAGATGTTGTCGCGGTAAACGCGCAGCGTGTAGGCCGCCCAGGACGACGGCAGAAACGCCAGCGCCGCAAACAGCGCCAGCGTCAGCACGCGGCCCTGCTCAGGCCGTTTTTTTCGCCACAGCGTCGAAAACGCAAACGCTGCCAGCAGCGCCGCGCCGCACCAGAGCGCCGCCCCCGCGACCAGATACGGCAGGTGCAGTGCATGCAGCAGGGCCAGCCACACCGGGAAGAACATGGCCTTGGACAGCGTCAGGTAGTCATACGCGCCCAGCCACTCCCCCGCCGTGATATTCTGCGCCGCGCGGAACATCAGTTCATCGTCCAGCGGGGCGCCGCCCACCCAGGTGTACGCCTGCTGAAAGCTCGTCAGCGCCAGGCGCAGGCAGACCAGCAGGGCGCAGACCAGCCAGAAGCTCCTGCGGGACAGGCGAAGTTGCTTTTTGTGTAAATTCTTCATGGATCACTTTTGCAGCTTTTCGATGCTCTCCACTAAATATTTCTGCTGCTTGAACACCAGATCCACCAGCAGCGACAGGTACTTGACCACGATGGTCAGCACCGCAAACAGCCCGGAAAATCCCACCGTGATGACGAACATCGTGGTGGTCCAGCCCTCGACCGGGTGGCCGGTGATGAACACCACCAGCGTGTAGACCAGCTCGGCCAGGGCCAGCGCCAGCATGCAGAGGGTGACCGTCATGCTGGCCTTGAACCCAGCGTTGGTGTACAGCGCCAGGCTGTCCAGCGCCAGGTTGAACCGCCCCTTGCTCTTGACGGTCAGCTGGCCGTCAAATTCCAGATCGGTCATTTTCAGGCCCGACGCTGCGTAGGCCGCCTTGCGGTAGGGCAGGTGGGCACTGGAAGCGTGTACGCGGTTGATGGCGCGGCGCGTGACCAGCCGGAACGCATCAGTGCGCAACTGGTAGGCACTTTGGGAATGAGCGTTGAACACCTTGTAAAACAGGCCGCTGCTGCCCCGCACGGTGCGCGGGCAGACCGAGACGATGTCGCTGCCGGTCAGCGCGGTCTGGTAGGCCTTGAAAATCAGCTCCGCCGGGTAGCAAAGCTCGGTGGAATCGAACTCATACACATAGTCGCCGATGGCAGCGTCAAGACCCGCGTTCATGGCGTTTTCCAGGCCGTGGTAGGTGCTCATGTGTAAAATCGTCAGCGGAGCGGCCTGCTCTTTGCCCCAGGCGCGCAGCTGGGCCACGGTGTCGTCGGTGCAGGCGTCATCCACGACGACCAGCTCATACTGGGCGAAGTGGGCGGCCAGTTCGGCGGCGGCGGTGCGGCAGAACTCCACCGCGCGGGCACCGTCGTTGTGCAGGTAGACGACTGCCGAGACAAAGTTTTTTTCTTTTGTGTTCATACTTCCAGCACCTCGTCCAGGTCATATACGGTATTGATCTTGCCGCTCAGCACGCTGACGAGCTTCGGCTCATCGCTCATGACGCGCACGACCGTCGGGCGCGAGTCGTCAATTTCGCTTGCCTTCAAAATCGGTTTCATGCTGAACAGGCTGCTATGGTAGGCAAAACCGTATTCTTCCTTTAAATATTTGCGGGCCAGCTGGCTCATGTAGGGCCAGGCGCTTTGCGGCTTGGCCGGGCACTCGTTGCAGTTGTACAGGCTGCCCGGGGTGCAGCAACCGCCACTTTCTGCCTGGCAGGGGAAGGTCGCGACGCTGTCATAGCTCGTCTCATGCGGGGTGAAGGTCACGCTGGTCAGGCTGTGCAGCCCGGTCTGGCCGAAGGGCATCAGGCTGAAAAACGGCCCATCCATGACCGTGATGCCGGTGTGCTTTAAGGCATCCTCCACCGTACACAAGATGATCTCGCATTTTTCGTACTTGATGCCGAAGGGCGGCAGCCCCAGCATGGCATGGATGTCGTTGACACCCGCGTAGGTCGCGTTGAGCAGGTAGGGTGCTTCTGCGGTGGTGTCCCCCGCCGCGACCCGCCACGCACTACCGGCTTTCTCGATCTTGTCGGGCTTGTGGCTGTACAGGATTTCGACATTCGGCAGGGCGGCCAGCTTCTCCAGGAACCAGCGCTTGAGCACCTGGGCGTCGTAGGTGTATTCTTTCGTCAGGAATGCGCCGTCGCAAAGGCCGGGGTTGAAGTACCGCTCGGGCGCAACATCGTCACAGCGGATGCCCGCCGCCGCACAGAAACGGCGGAATTCGGCGGCGTTCGTCCAGGAGAAATGGGCGCTGGTGGCGTAGACCTGGTCAAACTCCGTGTGCAGGCAGAAGCCGTAATCCGCGCAGAAACGTTCAAAATAGTGGGCCGACTTGATGGCCGTGGAGTAGCTGCGCGGGTAGTGGTAGCCCATATGGACGCGGGCCTGGTTGATGTAGGTTGCCCGCATAAAGGGCGCGGGGTCACGCTCCAGCACAAGGACGCGCTGGCCCGCCGCGCCGCATTTCTGCGCCGCATACAGCCCATACAGCCCCGCACCGAGGATGATTTTATCGTAGGTCAATTTATTTTTCTCCTTTGGGGCACGCACTTACAAGCCCATGCGGCACAATAAGCCGCTGCACCGCCATACCCATACAAATGAACATATACGGCACAACGGTAATCATCGTCCGCATATATTCGCCGCAGGTGATAAAGAAAGTCAAGAAAGTCGTACACATCAGCAGGGCAAACAAGGCCATATGCAGCCAAGGCGGGCGTTTTTGCTGCACCCATGCAATGACCATCACCACGCCCCAGAGCAGCGAGAGTGCGTATAAAACCAGCTGAAGCGAAACACCACCATGAGCAGATAAATCGCTGCAAAGATGATTTCCCGCTTATGCTCTGCCGCAAACTTTTTTATTTTGTGCATAGCACTCCCCTTTTACGGATTATACTTTCCCTTCAGCGCGTTGAGCAGGACCTTCATCAGGTCACTGTTGCCTTTGAAGCCGGTGATCTTGGTGGGTGTTTTGCCGGTGGCCGGGTAGGCGCGGGTCACGGGGACCTCGCAGGCCTTCAGGCCCAGCTGGGTTGCGCGGATGCTCAGATACGCCAGCAGCTCATACCCGGCAAAGACATCGCGCAGCGGGCGGACATCGGGGTGGGTCAGATACTCGCGGCTATAGGCGCGGTAGGCGTTGGTGGTATCGGTAAACCACTGGTGCGCACCAAGGCTGACGAGCGGCGCATGGATGAGCCGCACCGCCGCATAGCGCACCGGCGGCGTGTTGATTGCATGGCCGCCGCGGATAAAGCGGCTGCCTTGCACCAGGTCATAGCCCGCCTGCAATTTTTCAATGAATTTGGATACATCTTCAATCGAGTCTTTGTTGTTGCCATCGATGGTCAGAATGCCCTTATACCCGCGATCCAGCGCGAAATAGATGCCCATGCGCAGCTGCGCTCCCTGTTTTCCGGGGCCGGTTTTCGTTAGCAGCGTATTGACGTGGTAAAGCTGCAAGATATCATGCTTCATGCTGCCGTCGGTGGAGCCGCCGTCGCAGATGACGATATCGCAGATTTTGTTGATGCCCGCATTTTCGGCGCGGCCCAACTCGGTCAGGATGCGCGCACCCTCGTTGATGACCGGAATCAGCAGGCAGTAGTCGCTGCGGCGGCCCTCAAATTCGGCGGCGGTGTAGTCCGGCACGCCGTTCAGATTTTTGCGCTCGTACTCGATCATGCGAACACCTCCGCAATATAGTCCATCGTGCGGCGGATCGTGTCCAGGTCGGTGTGGGCCATCTCGATGGAGACAAAGCCTCGGTAGCCCACCGCCCCCAGCAGCAGCGCCAGTTCCCTGTGCTCGGGGCGTTTCTGGATGGGAGCCAGGCCCGGCTCGCTGATATGGACGTGGCTGACATACTGCATATCATCGATGAAAGTTTGCAGTTTCTCGCCCTGGGCCAGCACAGTGGACAAATCAAAGTTGACCGACAGGCCGGGGTTATCCAGCCGCTTGACCAACGCGAAAGCGTCCGCCGTGTCGTTCAGATAGTTCGTGTACATTGGCGGGTTGGCCTCCAGCGCCAGATGCACACCGTACCGCGCGGCCAGGTTGCCCGCCTGCACGAAGAACGCCTCGGCGGCGGCATCGTTGGCCCCCAGCGGGCGCATACGGTTCTTCGGGCAGCCGAACACCAGCGACGGGCAGTTCAGGCTGTGGGCAAACTGGAACGCCTGCGCCGTGTAGTCCAGCAGGTGCTCGGTGTCAGCAGGGTCAAAGATATTGCCCTTCTGGCCGTACCAGATGCTTTGCAGACTGGGCACCGAGAAGCCCCAGCGGTTTTTGAGGTAGCCGCCGAACAGCAACGCACTCGTCAGGTTTTCATACGGTGCTTCGGAGAAAATGCGGGTCGGGGCCAGCTCCAGGCCGGTGAAGCCCGCCTGCTGCATGGCCGCGTATACGGTTTCGTCATCGTCCTTCTGCCATGCAATGTTCGAGATGGCAAGCTGATAGCTCGGCATGGGTCAGTCCCTCCAACTGCGCATAAAGCGCGTAATATCATCCAATTCCTGCTGTTTTGTGCAAAGGTAATCGCCGCTGCCGCCCAAAAGCGCCGCGTGGCGGCTGCGCAGGTCGTAGTCAAACGGGGGCTTGGGCAGTTCATTGTGCCAGTCCGCTTTGCCGGTCACGGCGGTGTAGACCTCGGCGGCGGAGACCGGCGGCGTGCAGAGGTGCAGCAGCTTTAAATCAGCGGCGCGGGCAGCCTCCATATCCGACCAGAGACGGCCTAAATTATAGAACTGGTAGCGGCTGCGGGCATCGGTGAAGGCCAGGGCGTTGAAGTCGTTGGCTGCAAAAAAGGCGCGCAGCGCTGCCGGGTCGGCGGTGCCGTTCAGCTTGTAAAAGCCGTTGTCCGCCAGCGTGTAGGCTGATTTGACAAGCGGCGATTTTGCCGCCAGCTCACTGTATTTTTCCGGCCTGAGCATGGCCGGGGTGATGGTGTGCAGGTCAAAGAGGAAGTTTTTCCTGATGCCGGCGCCGTACAGTGCGGGCAGGCGCACAATGAGCGCGTCGGGGAAGTCCTCGCGCACCCAGCGCTCCAATTGCAGACGGTTTTTGCCGTAGGCGGGCAGACCTTCGATGTCCCGCGCGGGGCTGTCCTCATAGACGCCGCGGCTGTCTGCCAGCACGGCAATGCTGGAAATCAGGACAAGTCTTTTGGGCGCGATTTGGCGGATATTCTCCCGCGCGGCGCGCATAACGGCAAGGTCGGCCTCCGGGTCGGCGTTGGCCAGGAACATGGCCGCCGGCACGCCCGCGTAGACACAGAGGTCCGGGCGGGTGCCGTACTGCGCGGTTATGTCACTGCTGTGGCATTCCGCGGCGAAGGTATGTTTGGCCAGCAGGTTGCCCCCCACAAACCCGGTGGAGCCGACGAGCAAGTCACAGGACATAGCAATTCCCCTTTGCACATTTATACAAGGTACATTATAGCCTATTGCGGGGGAAAAAGCAACGCCCTGTGCGGAATCGCACAGGGCGTTAGCTATAAAGCCTTCCCCCCTTGGGGGAAGGTGGCCCCGCAGGGCCGGATGAGGGGCAGGTTTGCCATTATTGCCCGTTGATGGGCTGCAACGGCAAGGTCGGCCCTCATCAGTCAGCGGGCGGGGCCGCTGACAGCTTCAGTCTCCGCGCTAAGAGCCGCCTACGGCGGTTGCGCTCCGACACGCGCCTG
>ERZ773157.3501-NODE-3501-length-10382-cov-5.341048_pt1 | contig 10382 bp, 7 predicted proteins | sample MGYA00511480_ERZ773157 | MGnify/ENA primary metagenome ERZ773157 (study PRJEB29015, sample SAMEA2737863) | human gut metagenome | biome: human gut; feature: human-associated habitat; material: faeces | place: China | collected 2012 ... | reverse complement strand
GCTGCTTGCTGGTGACCATGGTCAGCGGGTAAAGCCGGGTGCCGGCACCGCCGGCAAGAATGATACCTTTCATATTTGTGCACTCCTTTAAAATAGATTGAAAAGTTGTGCAGCTGTACGCCGCCCAGACGGGAGACCGCCCGGATGACGTATGGATTCAAAGCGGAGCTGCGTCCGCTGTAAACAAATTCAGGAGCCGCTCCCCCCTGCCCAAAATGGCAAAATGGGAATAGCAGTTCACTTTATTTTACTATCAAATCACACAAAAAGCAAGAAAGAACGGCTTTCCCGAAAAATTTTCCGGAAAAGCCGTTCTGAAACTCCTTCAGTCTCGCATTTGTTCCGCCCAAAAGGCCCCCCTCTCCGAGGGGGCTGGCAATGCCGCAGGCATTGACTGGGGGAGTTACCACGCAAAGCCCCACTTGGAGAAATAGCGCAGCAGGCTGCGCAGCTGCCACAAAAAGGGCTTCAGACTGCGGTGCGCGGCGCGGTGCCATGCATGGATGGCCGTATACTGGGGCACCAGATACGCTTTGCCCCGGGTGCGCATCTTCTGGGTGAGGTCGGCATCCTCCACGTACATGAAGTAGTCCTCGTCAAAGCCGCCCACAGCCTTGAACACCGCAGTGTCCACGGCCGAGAAGCTGCCGGTGCAGAACTCGATCTCGGTGGGTTTTGTCAGGTCTTTGTCCGCCATGAGATAGCGCTCGTTGTACTTTGCCCAGAATTTCAGGCAGGGCAGCTGGCGGTACACCATGGCCCGCACACTGCACCGGCGCAGCGGCAGACGCTGGGGCCGCCCGTCCGGGAAGGTGAGTGCGGGCCGCGCCATCACCACGCCGGGGTGCTGTGCCATCCAGTCCGCAAGGTCACTCAGCGTATCCGCAGTGAGCTGGATATCCGGGTTCAGGATAAAGTGCACCCGGCTTTGCAGCAGGCTGAGCACCGTGTTGTGGCCGGTGCCAAAGCCGCCGTTCTCTGTGCGGCAGAGCACCTCCACCTTCTGGTCCTCGCGGATGTGCAGGGTGCCGTCCTTCGCGGCCTTGGCAAGGCACTGGCCGCTGCCGTCCGGGCTGGCGTTGTCCACCAGATACAGCGTCAGCGGGTGGCGGCGGGTGCAGTCCAGCACGGTCTGTGCCGCCCTGAGCGCTTCATCCGCGCCGTTATAAACTACGATACAAGCAGAAAGTTCCATGTCGTTCACTCCAGCGGTTTGATGTCAAAGCTGAAGTCCTCTTTCATCAGGTCAAAGTTCGGGTTCATGCAGGGGTCGCCTGCGGCCAGCTGCTTTGCCCACCGCTTCTGGAAGCGCTCCACCTCCGAGATGAAGCGCTTGCGCTTGACCGGGTTTTCGTCCAGACCACGGCTCTTGCTCTCGTAGTGGTACAGCTGTGCAAACGGGGTGAACACGTTGGTATAGCCCGCTTCACGCACGCGCACGCAGAAGTCCACGTCGTTGAAGGCCACAGCAAAGCTCTCGTCCAGACCGTTCACCTGCTCGTAGACGCTCCTGCGCACCATCAGGCAGGCGGCAGTGACCGCATACACATCCTGTGCATAGACCAGACGTCCCATATAGCCGGGGTGGCCCACCGGGAAGTTCTTGTGCATGTGGGCCGCAAGGGTCAAAAAGCCGAAGCCGATGCCCGCGTGCTGGATGGTGTTGTCCGGATAAAGCAGCTTTGCGCCCACGCAGCCCACACGGTCCTGCTGGGCGTACATGAGCATTTCTTCGATCCAGCGCGGAGAAATGACCTCGGTATCGTTGTTGAGCAGCAGCAGGTATTCGCCGGTGGCTTCCTTTGCGCCAAAGTTGTTCAGGGCGCTGTAGTTGAAGCCGGTGCCCTGCCATGTGATCACCTTCAGGTTCTTGTGCTCCTTCTGCAGCTTTTCATAGCAGCGGAAGGTGGCAGGCTCCCTGCTGTTGTTCTCGATGACGATGATCTCAAGATCCTCATAGGTGCTCCTGCGGTAGATGGACTCCACGCAGGTGCGCAGGTCGGAAGAATGGTCGCAGCTGGGGATCAGGATGCTGACCCGGCCCGGCTTTGTGATGGTATAGTCCGTCTTATAGAAGCCCGGCGTACCCGGGATCATGGAAACTTCATCCACCGGCACACCCACACGCTCGTAGTGGGCATACAGGGCCTTGACCGCAGCTTCCAGACAGTAGGTCTTGGCCGAAATGTTGCTTGCCACGCTGGTGGGGCTGGAGCGCCAGTAGTACAGCAGATGCGGGATATGCACGATCTTGTGCGCCTTTTCGGTCAGGCGCAGGTAGAGGTCATAGTCCTGACTGCCGTTGTAGGCTGCACGCTCATCGCCGCCCACAGCGGCCAGCAGCTTTGCGCTGAACACGCTCAGGTGGCAGATATAGTTGTTGGAGCGCAGATTATCCAGCATATAATCCGGCTTGAAATGGTAAACGGTCAGATGGTCGATGTCGCCCTCAAAGGTCACTTCATCCGTATACACAAAGTCTGCGCCCTGTTCGGCAATGGCCTGTGCCACGTACCACAGAGCACAGGGGTGCAGGATATCATCGTGGTCCAGCAGGGCGATGAACTCGCCCGTTGCCAGCGCAAAGCCCTGATTGGTGTTGCCCGCAATGCCCTCGTTCTTTTCCAGCTTCTGGTAGCGGATGCGGGGGTCTTCCGCAGCACGGGCTGCTACGGTCTGGCCCACCGTCTCGTCCTGACCGGCGTCCACAAGGCACAGCTCCCAGTTCTGATAGGTCTGGTTCTGCACCGAGTCCAGCAGCTCCACCAGAAACTGCTGCGGCGTATTGTACAGCGGCACCACGATGCTGATGCGCGGCGCGGCGGGCTGGTCGGCCGCCTGCCTTACCAGCAGCTCTGCGCTGGCAAAGCGGTCGGCGCGCATGGTCCTGCCCGGGAACAGCTTCGCATATTCCTTTTTGGCCTTTGCCTGCGCACGCACGCCGGAAATGCCCACCCGGCGCAGCTGGCCCAGAAAGACGAACGGCGGGAAGGTGTGTGCCAGCTGACGGCCCTTGCTGACAAAGTAGCGCAGCGGCCAGCTCATCTTCCAGAAAGTAGAGCTGGTCACATTGTTCAGTGTCTTTTCCAGATCCTGCTCATGGCTGCGGCTCAGCGAAAGATCACTGCGCAGGCGTTCCAGCTGAGCCGTCTGCTCTTCGCCGGTGCGCTCGGCCTGCTGCATCCGCTCTCGCAGATCGTCCAGCGTCATCTCGTAGCCTGCCAGCAGCTGCTGTGCATCCTGCACAGCGGCGCTGCGGCAGAACAGCGCGGTCTGCTGGGCTTTGCCGCGGTTCTTCCACTCAAAATCCCGGTACAGGCCCTGTGCGGCCAGCTGCTTTGCACAGTCAGCCATGGCCGATGCATCGGTGCACACCAGCAAGACCTGTGCACACTGCAGTGCGGGCAGGTCCACCCATTCCGGGTCCTCCACCACCAGCAGGGCAGCGGTGCCCTGCTCTGCATTCTCCGGCAGCAGCTGTGCGCCGGCCTTTTCCAGTGCTTCGGCCAGTGCGCCGCTGCCGCCCAGCACCTGAATGCTGGCAGGGGTCAGCTCCCGCACGATGCGCTGCGCCAGTGCACGGCAGCGCTCGGCCTGTCGTTTGGTTTCTTTTTCCTGATCCATTCCGATCTCCGCTCCTATGGAACTTTTTTATCTTAAAATGATCTCTCAAAAAATCACACGATTTATAGTATACCAAATCCGGCATGATTTGAGAAGGTTTTGCGCGCATTTCTTTGCAGTTTTCCACTGCTTACCAGTGGAACAGGCTGTGCAGCCAGCCAAAGAACCCACCGCCGGAGCTGCCGGAAGTGGAAATGCTCACACCCGTGTAGTAGTGGCTCAGGATCTCCCGGTAGCCCATGCCCTGCTCCTGTGCGTAACCCACAGCACCGCACTGGCTCATGCCCACGCCATGGCCAAAGCCGTAATAGGTCATGCAGGGAGTGCCGCTTTCGTCCGCGCCAAAGTCGAAGCAGTAGCGGGAGGAAACGAACTGGCCGATATAGCGGTAGCTGCGGCCATTGGAAACAAAGGTGTTGTACTGCACAAAGCCGCCCAGATCCTTGTGGGTGGTGTCGGCGCTGACGTAGGGCTCGCCGGTGCGGCTGTCGTTATACTCTTTATAGGTATAGTCTTTTCCGATGACCCGGCGCAGCTTGTTGTGGTACTGCTCCTCGTAGGGGCTCTCCACGCTCTGCAGATACGGCACATCGGTGCCCCATGCGTCCCGGCTGGAGCAGGTGCCGTACACGCCGGTCTGGGTGTTATAGCCCGCACTGGCCGACCACACGGCATCGCAGACGCTGCCGTTGTAGGTGAGCACCTCGTTCTTCACCGGTTCCACCGCCCTGCGGATGGCTTCCCGTGCCGAGGATGGGATCTGATCCACCGGAGTGTAGATGAGCGCATTGGAAGAGGAGCCGTACTGCTTGTGGTATTCCAGATAGGAATGGATGGCCACCGCCTGTGCCTTCCACGCCTGCTGGGCGGCGCTGGCGCTGACATAGCTGCCAATGGAGCCAAGCTCCGTGTAGGTAATGCCCACAAGGCAGTCCACAAGGTTCAGCGTGACATTGCGCTGCAGGCCTTTTCCCTTGATGTTGAGGTAAGGCATGGTGATGGTATCACTGGTGCCAAAGAGCCATGCAAGGCAGTTTTCCTCCTCGGCAGGGATCAGGGTCGTGTCCGCGCCGCCCATAGTGGTGGCTGCCGAAGCCGCCGGGGCCAGCACGCAAACGCACAGCGCTGCTGCCAGCACAAACGCCGCCGCGCGGCGCACAAACCGATGCAGATGTTTCAAAAGTGATCTCCTCCTGTTTTTTGCAGATTTCTGACTGTGTTTTTTACAGTGTAACACAGCCTGCGCCTGCGGGCAAGGACTGGACTTTCGTTTTTTGCTTCCGGACAAAAAGAAACCGGAGAGCCTTTCCCGTTCGGGCAGCTCTCCGGTCTGATTTATAAGGTCTCCGGCCGACGACGCATGGCATCGTCGATCTCGTTCTCGATCTCCCGCAGGCAGTCCAGCAGCACCGGATTGAACGCCCCGGCCTCGCCGGTGCAAAGCATCTGCACTGCAGCCGCGCAGGGTACCGGCGACTGGCTTCCGCTGCCAGTGGTCAGCGTTTCGTAGGCATCCGCAAGGCCGACCACCTGTGCCGCAATGGGGATCTGTTCGCCAACCAGCTGGTCCGGGTAGCCGCTGCCGTCGTACCGCTCGTGGTGCCAGCGGCAGATCTGATAGGCTACCCGCACAAAATCTTCGTCGCGGTAGGCATCCAGCTCTTCCAGCATCCGTGCACCCAGCAGGGTATGCTGGCGCATGGTTTCTTCATCCTCCGGCGTGCGCGGCTCCGGGCTGTTCAGGACCTGCTCCCCGATCTCCATTTTGCCAATGTCGTGCAGCACCGAGGCCATGCTGATGGTACGGCGCATCTCCTGCGTCAGGGGGTAAGTCTCGGTCTTTTGCACCAGATGGTCCAGCAGCATTCCGGTCAGGGTGCTGATGTGCTGCACATGGGTGCGGCTCTCGCCGTTGCGGCGCTCCACCACCCGGCTCAGAATGCCGATCATCATTTGGCTGCGCTTTTCCTTTTGCGACACCTGATCCGCCACCATGGCGCTCAGGCGGCGCTGCTTTGCATACATGCGGATGGTGTTGGTAATGCGCTGATACACCACCCTTGCATCAAAGGGGCGGCTGATATAATCGGACGCACCCAGATCAAAGGCGCGGCGCACCGTGTCCACATTGTCCTCGCTGGAGATCATGATGACCGGGATCTCTTCCAGCATTCCGCGCTGGCTCATGGCTTCCAGCACGGTAAAGCCGTCAATGCCGGTCATGTGGATATCCAGCAGCACAACGGAGATGCCGGTGGGGTTCTGTTCCAGCAGGCGCAGGCAGTCCTCGCCGGAAGCCGCTTCGGCAGTGTCGAACTGGCTGTTCAGCATCTGGCTGAGCAGCATCCGGTTCATGGCCGAGTCGTCCACGATGAGCACACTCTGGCGGCTGTGGGTGGGCTGCAGGGCGTGCGGCTCCGGCTGACGCTCGGTGATCACGGTGTTTTTCTGGATGCGTGCATAGTGCATCAGCCGTTCCGCGTGCTGCACCGCATCGTCCACATTTTCGTCGTCGATCCACACGCCTCCAATGCTGGCCGACATGCGGATGCGGGAGTAGCCCGGCACGTTGGCCGCCTGCAGCTGCAGACGGATCTGTTCCAGACGCGGGCTGAGCTGTTCCTGCCGGATGTCCGGCAGCAGCAAAAGCAGCCTGCCGCCGTCGTAGCGGATCAGGCGGTCTTTTTCCGAAAGGCCGCGCCGGATGGTGCTTACCGCCGTTTCCAGCACGCTGTTGCCTGCACCGGAGCCGTAAACATCGTTGGAGAACTTCAGATCGTCCATATCCAGCATCGCCACACCGGCGGTAATGCTGCGGTAGCGGTAGTTCTCATCATAATAGGTGCGGTTGTAGGCACCGGTCAGCGGGTCGCGGTAGCGCTTTTCCCGCTCGTCGGTAATACTGTTGAGCAGCCGCTCACCGTTTTCCGGGTCCAACAGAACGCTGCGGTCGATCTTGCGGGTCAGCTCCAGCACACAGAGTTGGCCATCCACCTGCACACAGCTGGCCGTGATCTCGTACAGCTCCTGCCCAAAGTATTCCAGCCTTGTTTTCCGGGTGTTCTTTTCCAGCGCCTGCCTTGCCACGCAGTTTTCACACGGACGGCTGCGCCGCCACTGGGCATAGCAGGGCGCGCTGCCCTTTTTGCCGCCCTGCACCTCGTCCGCCTTCATCAGGCGCACCGTCATGAACACCTTGCGGAGCTGGCGCATTTCCTCTTCCATCTGCTGGCGTGTTCTGTCTTTTTTGCTCATCATCGCATATCCCCCGCTGCAAAACCGCGCGTTTTGGGCCGCACGGCATTCCTTCACGAATAACATTATACTATTTTTTACCAGAATACGTCAATCTTCACCCCTTGCAGCCTGCGGTGCGGAATGTGTCGTTTTGATCCTGTAAAATCAACGTAAGCTCTTTATTTTTGCCAATTTTCCTCATCAGACACCGTACTGTGCCGCACAAAGCGACGCAAATTGGGGAGTGCAGTTTTCCGGCCGTCTGCTGCCCGCTCTGCCCGGGAACAGTCCACGTGTTTCCGCCGGAAACTCAGTCTTGATTTTGTGCGCAGAATCCGCTATAATAGTAACGTTCTTTTGAATTGCATATCAGCCGGTGTGTCGGAATGGCAGACGAGGGGGACTCAAAATCCCTTGTGCTAATAACACGTGTGGGTTCGACCCCCACCACCGGCATAAAAAGGAAGCCCTCCAGCTTGTCTGGGGGCTTTCTTTTTATCTGCGGCGTGTGAGCGGGTCGAACAGCACGACCCTGCACAGCAGGGGAGCAATCAGCCCTGCGGGCTGTTGCTCAGTGCGCGGGAGACCCCCACCACCGGCATAAAAGCCCATCAGGCATTCGCCCAATGCCGTTAAGTTAAGAGGCTAAAGAAAAATAGACTTCATCAAAAAGATGAGGTCTATTTTTTTTTGAAAAAGATCAGAAACAGATTTTACGCACCCTTTGCCGGATATGCCAAGGCCCCCACAGAACACGGGATCTGCAGGGGCCTTGCGGGCAATATTTTTACAGCATTTTGACCGCCAGTGCTTCACTGGTGCGATCCTGTGCGGCGTTGGCATTTTCGGGGTCGTCCATGGTGTAGCGCAGCACCAGCACTTCAGCCACATACAGCAGCGCCACCTTGACCGGGATGTTGCCGGAGTCCAGCGGGCTTTCCTGCGCACCACACAGCAGCACGATATCCGCCAGCTTTGCGCCGGGCGAATCCTCATAATGGGTGAGCAGAATGATCTTTGCGCCCGCCGCCTTGGCCGCGCGCAGCGTTTCCAGCATATCGCGGGTAGCGCCGGAATAGGAAACGAACAGCACCACATCCTCCGGGGTCATCAGGCTGGCCGTGATCAGCTGCATATGGCTGTCGCCTGCCGTGCGGAACTTGGTGGAGATGCAGGCAAAGCGGGCGCAGATATCATTTGCAATATACATGCTGCCGCCCTGACCAAGGCAGTACACCTGCCGGGCCTTGTGCATCAGCTCCGAAGCCTTGTCCACCGCCTCCGGCGAAAGACTGTTCTGGGTGCCGTTGATAGTAGTCATCAGCAGGGCGCTGGCGTGCTCGCACAAAGTTGCCGTGTCGGCATCCGGCTCCGGCACATGCTGGTTGACCAGTGCACCGGTGGCGTTGGCCTGCGCCAGCGCAATGCGCATTTCATGATAGCCCTCAAACCCCAGCGCCCGGCAGAAGCGGAACACCGTTGCCTCTGCCACACAGCACTCCTTTGCCAGCGAGGAGATGGACAAATACTGTGCCTCTGCCGCGTGCTGCACAAGATAGTCCGCCACGGTGCGGCCCGATTTTGTCAGGTCGCCCTGATGCTGCTGCAGCAGCTCCCAAAAATTCGTTGCCATTTTTCTTTTTCCTCTTTTCCGGCGCAGCAGTCCACCGACCCGGATCAGCTGCCGACCGTTTCATTCACCTTTATAAAAAGTATAAAAGAATCGTCCCCGCTTCGCAAGAGACGCATTGCCCACATTTTGGCCCGCAGTTCTGTGCAGAGCACACAGTTTTGGCGGAAAAACTGGCCATCCTGTGAAAATATCTTTCAATTTTACATTTTTGTTCAGAAATTCTTTTTCACCACAGAAGTGATGGGTTTGTACCATTTTGTAATAAATTCAGGAGAGTAAAGGGAGTTTTCTTATCCATTTTATCTGTTCCTTTCTTTTATTATGCATTTGTATTTGAGCATGGATCAGCAATACTATCAAGGTATTCAAATCCTACAAATCCACCACTAAATTCATCTTCTGTGATTTTTCCGTTTTCAAATGCTTGCAATGTTAATTCATCAAGCCAAGCATTCGTAATCTGAACTCGTTCAGCACCGCCGTTATCCGGATCGGCAAGTTTGCCTATCAAAGTAAGTCGTTCATCAATGCCCTTAGATAGTTTTTCAGCATATTTTTGACCTCTTGAATAAATCTTTTTTACTTTTGCTGACCATGTACCTGATACACTCATTAATTTTCGATTTTCCCACATATCCCCGGAAAATTGAATTGTTTCACCATTTGCCTTAATTTTTGCTTCGAATGATGTTACCTCATAACATATATCATTGTTCCACCAAAAGTAACCATGTGTACCGCTGATTACTTTTCCCGGTGATGGTTTGATTCTTTCCATATGTACATACCTCCCATTTTCCTTACGACATTAGAACTGAAAAATGTAAATCTTCCATAGCGTCCAAGAAAGTTACACTTGCTTTTACAAACAATAGACTTCCTGTCTTAGCTACACGAATTTCACTGTCTGACATACCACTTACATCATACTTTTCAGCCAACCATTGTCTTTGTGCATCTACATCAATATCAACCGTATTATCAGCCTCTTTATCAAGCACTCCTTGTAATTCCAAGTTATTAAAATATTGTTTTACTGCACCGACAAACAACATTTTGTTATCATAACTGTTATTAATGCCGATATAATTGTTTTCAAATGTCGTGCGAATGTCTTTTCGCATCAAGTCCATAGCCTCAACTATCTTGATTTTGCTCATATCCTCAGTCTTGTCACCACTTAAAATATGTAGCGAATTCACACTGCGTCCGACTTTTATTTTTTCACCGTCATTAATAAGAATGAATTTACCCTCATTAATATCTGTATCCGGTGTTTCACTTTCCTTGATACTTGTTATTTCCGCAAGTACCGAATATGTAGCACTTTCTGTCATTGCTGTACCTGCCAACAGTCCGGCAATTCTACAACAATACTCCGCTGATGTATACGACTGTCCTGAAACGTTAATTTCCTCGGTCGAGAAGTTAATGATACCCTCGTCATTAGCAGATACGCTTGCACGGAAGTACAGCTTTAAATGTACGCTTTGCGGCTCTTTGCTCCAATATCCAATCATACACAGATTGAACATCTTTATTTTCAATTCCCGGTACAGCAAGATAATCCCATTCTTTGTTCTTCAATCTTGCCAAAACACCCGCATAGCCATCTTCTACATTCAATCTACGTTCCAAAATGACTTTATTCGGTGTTCCGAGGAATGTCTTTTTTATATAATCACGATTTTTAGCAGTCCAATCATCAGCAGGAATATCAGCCTCATATACATATGTAGCCGACAATGTTTGTTTCGTAGTGTCATCAAGTATAAGTGCAACTATGCCATTCTCACTACGAATAACTGCTGTTTCTGCCTGTGTCTTGAAATCAATTAAAATTTCCGGTAGTCCCATTTATAAAATTCCTCCCAACTTTATTTCTTCG
>ERZ773157.3494-NODE-3494-length-10408-cov-4.144113_pt1 | contig 10408 bp, 4 predicted proteins | sample MGYA00511480_ERZ773157 | MGnify/ENA primary metagenome ERZ773157 (study PRJEB29015, sample SAMEA2737863) | human gut metagenome | biome: human gut; feature: human-associated habitat; material: faeces | place: China | collected 2012 ... | reverse complement strand
GCATACTCCCCAAAGAGAAGATTTAAGTTTTTTAGTTTTCAGGTATTAGTAATTTTAAAGGTTTAAAGATTATGGCAAAGAAAATGAGTTCATTAATTAGAAAAATCCTCAGTGAAGTAGGTCGCAACGAAATGCTTTCATGGGGGTACAGAATTGAAAAATGAGATTCAGTACATTAACTAAGCTTGAGTGGGGATGCGTTATTGAAAACGTTATCCCCACTTTTTATTCTGTCATTTAGGCTGTATAGTGGTTAATCCGCGTTCTTTATCTTTCTGTTTTCCATGTTCCGATAGTTCTTGTCGCACTATCAAAGTTTACCCCCACTTTTATTATTTTCCAGTCTCCCACCTGATAGGGAATGGCATACTCCTTACTATTAATCTGCGCCAATGCTTCTTCCGGTGTACCGTCCACTTTAAATTCAAAGACATAAAGGGTATCTTGTAATTTTACAATGGCGTCAGCCCTTCCGATAGCTGTATCTACTTCCACATCTATATATTGCCCCATCAGCCTGAAAAATAGATAGAAGATGGTTTGGTAATGTTTCTCTTCTTTATTATTTAACTTATTAGGGATAGAAGCGAAGAAGGACTTTAGTCTTTCCAGGCATCCATCCAAATTTCCGGCACGTAAGTCTTTAATAAATGATACTATATAAAATGTATTCTCTCGTGCGGGCAAATGTACATAAGCAGGCATGAGAGATTCGAGAAATCCTTTCCTGACTTCCTTGTTGGGGTAAGCTAGGGTATAGAGCTGAAAACTCGGGTCATATCCTTTAATAGTGAGATAGCCGCTTTGATAAAGTACTGGAAGAGGGTCGGTAATTCTATTAGTGGGAGCATCAAATTGTTCTGCTGTAGCAGTAGTGTCATCCAACTCACGGATATCAAAGTTACTTTCTTGCAGGAGATCTATCAAAAAAGTGGGAGTACCGGTAGAAAACCAAAAATTCTCATAACTTTTTTGGGCAAATGCGTTGAATAAACTAAACGGATTATAAATGTCTTTGCTATTCTTACTAAAATGATATCCGTCATATTGTTGTTTCAGATGAGTACAAGCTTCTTCATATGTTTCGTTATTGGCTTGAGCCATCTGTTCGATATCGATTTGCAGTGTGTGTACCTCTTGTTCGGTAATGCCGCATATAGCGCTATATTCATCCCACATACTGATATTTTGCAAGTTGTTCAGTTCGCTAAAGATACTCATTTGACTGAATTTGCTGATACCTGTGATAAAAAGGAAACGGATATATTGGCCTTGCGCTTTCAAAGGGCTGAAGAAATCGCGCATAATATCACGAATTTCTATTTGCAATTCCGTATTGTTATTACTGTCCAGCATGGGAGCATCATATTCATCTACAAGTATCACAACCGGTTTGCCGGTCTGTGTATATGCGCGTTGTATGATTCCCTTTAAACGAAGGCTGAAAGTCGTTTCTCCTTCTTCGCGTCCATATAATTTTTCCCATTGCAGTAACTGGTAATTAATGACGGCTGATAACGCTTCGGCAGTCATATATTTACTCACACTGAAATCAATATGTAGCACCGGATAAACAGCCCATTCTTTTTCCAGAGTTTCCATTGCCAATCCGTTGAACAAGTCTTTCTTTCCGGAAAAATAAGCTTCGAGTGTAGATACTAGCAGACTTTTCCCGAATCGTCGGGGACGGCTTAAAAAATAAACCTTATTTGTGTTTGTCAAACGGTAAATTAACTCCGTTTTATCAACGTACACATAACCATTATTTCGCAAATCTTCGAAATTCTGTATTCCTATCGGGTATCGTCTGAATCTCTCGTCCATCTAAATTACATTTTTATATGAAACATAGACAAAGATAGAACTAAATAGGGGAAAATCAAAGATCAAAAAGTATATTGTTGTTTTCTTCCATTTTTATTTTCGTATTTCTTTTCACATAATATACTCTTGTTTTCTTCCCATATTACGATACATTCTTTTAGCTCCTCACCTGTTTTATTTCTATTTGTGTATATATCGGTCTCATGGTGAAAAAATGACCTTCTTAAAAAGGGAATATTTAAACAGTCAGGAAGGCGCTAATGCCAACATCATATAAATATAGAATGAAAAAGCTTCGGCATTTGTAACTATGATATTTACTCTTTTTATGAATTGGATGGTTTTGTGATTAAATTGAAGCTGTCTTGATCTTAAACTGGTTATTTGGTAACTTTATTGAAATTTGATGATTCATTATGCTATTGTTATCATGTTTGTTATTGTCGATAAACTAGAGAAAAATAGCCTCCCTATGCCTCTTTTATTACTTTTTTGCCGGTGATAAATAAGTTCCTCGGTGAGGAAAGAGTCGTTGGTTTAAAAGGAACATCCCGTTGGTTTTAAACCAACGAAGGTTTTGTTGGTAAGAAAAGATGCATATTTCACGTACCTTTATGTAATATTAGTCTATGTTTCTGCATATTATTACACTTATTTATGCGAATTATTTGCTGGTTCACTATTTTTTGATCAACTGAATTTCTAATATAATCTTAAAAATCGAACATTGCTGTCTCTTTTTCAAATTTGGTATCAGATGAAATAAGACAATTATTGAAAATTAATTGAAAAAGAATAAATCTTTAAACTTTTATTCCTTACTTTGTTATTTATACAGATATATATCAAACTTAAACTGGAAAGATTATGAAAATAAGGCAGATTTGTATGCTGGTGCTATTATGTCTGGGAGTGATTCCGGCAGTGCAGGCACAAACTTACGACAAATTATGGAAACAAGTGGAGCAGGCAGAAAAGAAGAGCCTGCCTGAGACTGTGATAAAACTGACTGGCGAGATTTATCAGAAAGGGGAGAAAGAAAAGAACTCTCCACAAATGCTGAAAGCGTATATGTGGCGGATGAGATACCGGGATATGCTGACCCCAGATAGCCTGTATACGAACCTGAATGGTTTGGAACTGTGGGCAAAGCAAACTGACCAACCCATGGACCGAGCTGTATTACATTCGCTGATAGCCGAGATTTATTCAATGTATGCTTTTAACAATCAATGGCAACTCCGGCAACGGACAGAGATTGTAGGTGAAGCTCCTTCGGCAGATATGAGGGAGTGGACAGCAAACATGTTTGTAGAGAAAGTGAGAACAAACGTAAGGGAAGCAATGGCGGATTCCGTACTATTGCTTAACACATCTTCACGTACTTATATTCCTTTTGTTGAGTTGGGCGAAACAAGTGAATACTATCATCATGATATGTATCATCTGCTGGCTCCCCGCGGTATTATAGCTTTACAGCAGGTAGCGGGATTGGATCGTGCCACTCCGGTGGAAGATATTTCGGAAGATTCGTCTGCTGAAAAAGAATCTTCGGTGAAACAGGATATTATAGCAATTTATGGAAATATGATTGCTGCTTATAAAGCATCCGGTTTGAAAGAAGGCTATGTGTTGACAGCGCTCAGCTATTTAGAGTGGAGACGTGATTCAGATAGAAACATCCGGCCTTTCGGACTGAAGAAAGGATTGTCGGGATTAACAGAAGATACCTACGTTACTGCACTGAATGAACTGAAAAGCAGATTTAAATCAGAGAGTATTTGTGCTGAAGTTTATTTGGCCCAGGCTCGCTATGCGATTGAAAAAGAACAGCAAACGTCAGCTTTGCAGCTTTGTGATGAGGCCATCCGTTTATACCCCGGTTATCGTAGAATTAACGCTCTGAAGAATTTGCGCGAAGATATCCTGTCACCGTTTCTGAATGTAACTGCGGCTGCAACAGCTTTCCCTGGTGAGGAAATCGAAATAAGAGCTTCGCACAAGAATCTGGATGGATTTACACTTCGTCTTTATCAGGCAAAGAAGTTGATAAAGGAACAGCACTTTGCAGTTCTTCGTCCCGAAGACTACCGGACGCAGGATACGGTATTTACCTTTAAAGCGCCGGAAGTCGGACAATATGTAATGCGTATCGTTCCGGATATTCGTGCCAAGAGAGACAGTGAAAGCAAATTCAATGTGACACGTTTCAAAGTATTGACCTGCCGTTTACCGGGAAATCAATATGAGGTAGTGACGCTGGACGGACAAACGGGACACCCTATACCGAATGCGAAAATAACTCTTTATACGAATGACGAAAAAGTATTGCAGGAATATACAACCGGGGCAGATGGCAAAGTTGTCTTCCCCTGGAAATCCGAATACAGATATTTGAAAGCTGCTAAAGGTATCGATACCGGTATGCCGTTTCAAAGCATTTACGGTGGAAGTTATGGATATTACGGAGATGAAAACAAGGTCTCCGAAGGAATGACTTTGTTGACGGACCGTTCTTTGTACCGTCCCGGTCAGACCGTATATGTGAAAGGAATTGCCTATGTACAGAAATCTGATACGGCAGATGTACTTCCGAACAAGGACTATACTGTTGTTTTGATGGATGCAAATAATCAGGAAGTTGGACAGAAAGCGGTTCGTACCAATGAATTCGGCTCGTTTACTGTCGATTTTGCATTGCCATCCGCTTGTCTGAATGGGATGTTTTCGTTGAAAGCCGGCGAGGGAAGAACGAATATTCGCGTGGAGGACTATAAACGTCCGACGTTTGATATTACTTTCGACAAGCAACAGGGCAGTTATCAATTGGGCGATAAGGTAGAGGTGAAAGGTAAGATACAGTTTTATAGCGGTGTGTTGCTGCAAGACCTTCCGGTAAAATATACAGTGAAGCGTTCTGTTGTCGATCTTTGGAGACTGGCGGAAAGTACGCAGATTGCTTCCGGTGAGGTAATTGCCAATGAGGACGGGGAATTTACGATTCCGGTTTTTTTGGAAGAAAATAACGCCTATAAGAATAATACCAGAATCTATTACCGCTACTCGATAGAGGCTACTGCAACCAATGTAGCAGGTGAAACACAGTCGTCTACAGATGTGATAGCAGCAGGTAACCGTTCACTGACTCTACAAACAGAATTAAAAGAGAAGACCTGTAAGAATCAACCGTTTAACACTGTATTTAAGGTACAGAATCTGAATGGGCAGCCTGTTGAAGTAAAAGGTACATTCTCCCTCTATCAGGCGAAAGATGCGGACTTCAAGCAACTGGACGAGAATCCGGCTGCAACAGGTACATTTACTTCCAACGAAGAAATGACGATTGAGTGGGGAAACCTTCCTTCCGGACCGTATGTGTTGAAAGCTGTCGTAAAAGATGGACAGGGCAAAGAAGTGACGGCTGAGGCCAACACCATTCTTTTCTCCCGCGAAGATAACCGTCCGCCGGTAGAAACGACCGTTTGGTTCTATGAGGCAAATACGGAATTTGATGCAACGCATCCGGCCGTGTTCTGCTTCGGAACTTCGAAAAAAGATGCTTATGTGATGATGAATGTATTTTCCGGTAATAAGTTGCTGGAAAGCAAGACTATGAATCTGTCCGACACAATTGTACATTTTAAATATCCATATCAGGAAAGCTATGGTGACGGAGTACTGGTAAGTTTCTGTATGGTAAGAGACGGACAAGTCTATCAGGAACAGGCAAGGCTGAAAAAGCGTCTGCCGGACAAGACATTGACCATGAAATGGGAAGTATTCCGTGATAAACTGCGTCCCGGACAGAAAGAAGAATGGAAACTGACTATTAAGACACCGCAGGGACAGGCTGCCGAGGCAGAAATGCTAGCAACTATGTACGATGCTTCGCTGGATAAGATATGGAATAGAAAACAGAATTTCAGTGTATTCTATAATCAGATCATCCCTTATTCTAGTTGGATGGGCGGATATTTCGGTAATAATTCGTTCAATTACTGGTGGAATAATAAATACTTCAAAGTACCGACAATGGAATATGACTATTTTGTGACGCAGGGAACGATGTCGATGGACCAGGCGTTGAATGGAATGGTGCCGGGAGTGATGGTCAGAGGATATGGCGTGCAAAAGCAGGCCTCAATGACGGGCAGTATGATGATACGGGGCGTTTCGAGAAGTAAGGCGGAAGCAAAATATGTACCTGCTTTGGCTGGAAGTGTTGCTGAGGATGCGGTATTTGAATCAGAGTTAGTGTCAGTAGAGGCAGGCAAGCAGGACAGCGCATCCGAAGAAGAAACCCTTCCCGAAGCTCCCGCCGATTTGCGTACGAACCTTGCGGAAACAGCCTTCTTCTACCCGCAACTTCGTACCAATGAACAAGGCGAAGTTTCCTTCTCCTTCACTATGCCCGAAAGCCTGACCCGCTGGAACTTCCGCGGTTACTCTCATACCAAAGGTATGCTGATGGGTACACTGGACGGTGAAGCCACTACAAGCAAAGAATTTATGCTGACTCCTAATCTGCCTCGTTTCGTACGTGTCGGAGATAAGACATCTGTTGCCGCCTCCATTTCCAACATGACCGGAAAGCCGCAGGCCGGTACGGTGAGCATGATTCTCTTTGATCCGATGACGGAAAAGGTAATCAGCACACAAAAACAGAAGTTTACCGTAGAGGCCGGAAAGACAATCGGCGTCAGTTTCATGTTTACCGTGAGTGATAAATACGAGATACTGGGATGCCGGATGATAGCCGACAGCGGTACCTTCAGTGATGGTGAACAGCAGCTACTTCCCGTGCTTAGTAATAAAGAGCATCTGGTAGAAACGCTTCCGATGCCTGTCCGTGGAGAAGAAACACGTACTTTCTCTCTTGACAGCCTGTTCAATCATCATAGTAAGACGGCAACCGACCGTAAACTAACCGTTGAATTTACCGGAAATCCTGCCTGGTATGCTATTCAGGCATTGCCTTCATTGAGCCTTCCGGAAAATAATAATGCCATTTCGTGGGCTACCGCTTACTACGCAAATACACTGGCTTCCTACATCATGAACAGCCAGCCACGTATTAAAGCCGTATTCGATAGCTGGAAGCTACAGGGGGGAACCAAAGAAACCTTCCTGAGCAACCTGCAAAAGAACCAGGAAGTGAAGAATATCCTGTTATCCGAATCTCCGTGGGTACTCGAAGCGCAAACGGAAGAACAGCAGAAAGAACGTATCGCCACTCTGTTCGATCTGAACAATATCCGTAGCAACAACATTGCCGCATTGACAAGATTACAGGAGTTGCAGAATTCAAGCGGAGCATGGTCGTGGTATAAAGGTATGACCGGTAGCCGTTACGTCACTACCTACATTGCCGAATTGAATGCCCGTCTGGCTATGATGACGGGTGAACAACCAAGCGGCACGGCGCTTGCCTTGCAGAAGAATGCCTTTACCTATCTCCATCAGGAAGCTCTGAAGGAATATAGAGAAATTCTCAAAGCACAGAAAGACGGTGTGAAGTTTACAGGTGTTTCCGGAAGTATCTTGCAATATCTATATCTGATCGCTCTGTCCGGCGAACAAGTTCCGGCTTCCAATAAAGCCCCCTATACTTATTATCTGTCCAAGATAGGCGAAATGCTTCCGACCGCTTCGATGGATACGAAAGCGATTGCCGCTATCATTCTGGATAAGGCCGGACGGAAGAAAGAAGCTCAGGAGTTCATCGCTTCACTGAAAGAACATCTGACGAAAACGGACGAACAGGGAATGTTCTTCGCCTTCAATGAAAATCCCTATTCCTGGGGTGGAATGAAAATGCAGGCTCATGTAGACGTAATGGAAGCACTGGAACTGACAGGCGGAAATAACGATACCGTAGAAGAAATGAAACTCTGGCTGCTCAAACAGAAACAGACCCAACAGTGGAATTCTCCGGTAGCTACTGCCGATGCTGTCTATGCCTTACTGATGAAAGGCGTAAACCTGCTCGACAATCAGGGAGACGTGCGTATTGTCATTGCCAATGAAGTGCTGGAAACTGTCTCTCCAAGCAAGACTACCGTACCGGGACTGGGCTATATCAAACGCTCGTTTACACAGAAGAATGTAGTGGACGCCCGTAAGATAGAAGTCGAAAAGAGAAATCCGGGCATTGCGTGGGGAGCCGTTTATGCGGAATATGAATCACCCATCAAGGATGTGAGACAACAGGGAGGAGAACTGAATGTGCAAAAGCAACTGTATGTGGAACGTATGGTGAACAATGCTCCTCAACTACAGCCTATTACAGAAAAGACCGTTCTTCAGGTAGGCGATAAAGTAGTTTCCCGTTTGAGCATTCGTGCAGACCGTGCGATGGACTTCGTACAGTTGAAAGACCAGCGGGGCGCCTGCTTCGAACCGATCGGCAGCGTATCCGGTTACAACTGGAGTAATGGAATCGGCTATTACGTAGACATCAAGGATGCTTCCACCAATTTCTTCTTTGATCATTTAGGAAAAGGAGTGTATGTGTTGGAGCATAGCTATCGTATCAGCAGAGTAGGAACCTATGAGACAGGTTTGGCAACCATGCAATGCGCCTATGCGCCGGAATACGCTTCGCACTCGGCTTCGATGACAATTATTATTAAATAACGCACAGAGAAGATTTCTTCTCCACCGGTGAGCAGGGCACTCGCCACCGATGAGGAAGGTGTTCCCCACCGATGAAGGCTGCCTTCATCGGTGGGGAACTTTTTGTTGATGAATACTGCGCTGCAGGAGTTGTCACAGGGTAAAGTATTTTCTCAAACGGTGTTAATCTATGTAATCTGTGATGAAAAACTCATCTAAAACTCCTACATTTGTGGACCAAAATAAAATATATCACATGAAACGTACTTTACTATTGATATTTACTCTGCTTACTGTCACTTTGGCGGCTGTTGCCCAACCCCGTATTTCCTCTAACAAGGAGACGCACAACTTTGGACAAATAGAATGGAAAAAGCCGGTAACAGTAGAATATACCATCACCAATACCGGAAACGAGCCGTTGGTGCTGACCAATGTCACGACATCCTGTGCCTGTGCCGTAGCCGACTGGACAAAGGAACCCATTGCTCCGGGTGCCAAAGGAACTGTGAAAGCCTCTTTTGACGCGAAAGCGCTGGGACGTTTTGACAAGTCGATAGGCATATACAGCAATGCCACTCCGAATCTGGTTTATCTGAAATTCACCGGTGAGGTAGTGCAGGAAATCAAAGATTATTCAAAACTTCTTCCGTATGCCATCGGCAATATCCGCATTGACCGTGACGAGTTCTCCTTCCCCGATGTCTATCGCGGACAGCAACCGTCCATGACGTTCAGCATTGCCAATCTTTCCGACCGTCCGTACGAACCGGTATTGATGCACCTGCCTCCTTATCTGAAGATGGAAGCGGAACCTAAAGTACTGCTGAAAGGTAAAAAAGGAACGATCAAGCTGACACTGGATGCCAGCCAGCTGCAGGACTTCGGACTGACACAGACCTCTGTCTACCTGTCCCGTTTCTCCGGTGATAAAGTGAGTGAAGACAATGAGATACCCGTTTCGGCCATTCTTCTTCCTGATTTCTCGCGTATGACGGAGAAAGATTCTTTGAATGCTCCTTCCATCCACATCTCGGAGACGAATATTGACCTGAGTATTCCGTTGATCAAGAAGAATAAAGTCAGCCATGATATATTGATCGCTAATGCGGGCAAAACCCCGTTGGTCATCAGCAAGCTACAGGTATTCAACTCTTCTGTAGGAGTAAGACTGAAAAAGACGGTCATTCCGCCGGACGGAATGACCAAGTTGAAAGTGACGATCCACAAGCGGGATGTAGGTAATAAGAAACATCATTTACGTATCTTGATGATTACAAACGACCCGTTGCGTCCGAAAGTTGAAATAAATATCAAACGCTAACTCTTATTATCATGGAACATCCTGAAAATAACGAAGAATATAAAGGACTCGTTGTCAATAAAGGCATCGAACAGCCCTCATCCGTGAATCCTTATTTGAAACGTAAGCCCAAAAAGCGTCAGCTTTCGGTAGCGGAATTTGTAGAAGGTATTGTGAAAGGCGATGTCACTATTCTCAGTCAGGCTGTGACACTGGTAGAGAGCGTGAAGCCCGAACATCAGGCTGTCGCCCAGGAAGTGATCGAGAAGTGTCTGCCTTATTCCGGCAATTCTATCCGTGTAGGTATCAGTGGAGTGCCCGGTGCGGGAAAGAGTACCTCGATTGACGTATTCGGTCTGCATGTGCTCGAAAAAGGCGGTAAGTTGGCGGTGCTGGCTATCGACCCTAGCAGTGAGCGCAGTAAAGGCAGTATCCTGGGAGACAAGACACGTATGGAACAACTTTCCGTACATCCCAAATCGTTTATCCGCCCCAGCCCTTCAGCAGGTTCGTTGGGAGGAGTTGCCCGGAAGACCCGTGAAACGATTGTGCTTTGTGAGGCTGCCGGATTTGATAAAATCTTTGTAGAAACCGTTGGAGTGGGACAGAGCGAAACGGCTGTTCATTCTATGGTAGATTTCTTCCTGCTGATTCAGTTGGCAGGTA
>ERZ773157.3472-NODE-3472-length-10460-cov-2.767900_pt1 | contig 10460 bp, 10 predicted proteins | sample MGYA00511480_ERZ773157 | MGnify/ENA primary metagenome ERZ773157 (study PRJEB29015, sample SAMEA2737863) | human gut metagenome | biome: human gut; feature: human-associated habitat; material: faeces | place: China | collected 2012 ... | reverse complement strand
GATCCACACCCGAAATGGGATACCGAATCGGGAATAAATATGTACCTTTGCCCTGAATGAGACCCTTCGAAGAGATACTGGCGATCGATTCCGCCGTGGCATTCGACTGCGCGGCGCTCGAATTGTTCCGCTTCCAGGCCGAGCGGTGCGGTGTCTACCGCGAATACCTCGCCGAGATCGGCGTCGATCCGGCGGCCGTGCGGCGCGTCGACGAAATCCCGATGCTGCCGATCGAATTCTTCAAGTGGCGCGACGTCTACTGCGGCGACACGGAACCGCAGATCGTCTTCACGTCGAGCAACACGGGACAGAGCGTCGCATCGCATCACATGATGGCCTCAACGGCGCTCTACGAGGCGGCGTTCACCGCAGCATTCGAACGTTTCTACGGCAATCCGGCGCGGTGGAGCCTCTATGGCCTGCTGCCCAACTACCTGCAACGCGAAGGGTCGTCGCTGGTCTACATGGTCGACCGCCTGATCGGACGGTGCGGTTCGGGCGGGTTCTACCTCGACGACTACGAACGCCTGCTGGCGGACATGGCAGCCGATCCGAAACCGAAAATCCTGCTGGGCGTGAGCTATGCGCTCTGGGATTTGGCGGAGCGTTACGCCCCGAAGCTGGACGACACAATCGTCATGGAGACGGGCGGCATGAAGGGATACCGCGAGGAGATCCCCAAAGCGGAATTCCACAAAATCCTGTGCGACGCATTCGGAGTAGACAGGATACACTCCGAATACGGCATGGCGGAACTCACGTCGCAGGCCTACTCGCAGGGCGGGAACATCTTCCGCTGCCCGGCCTGGATGCGGGTCGCGGCACGCGACGTGAACGATCCGTTCGACCGCCTGCCGGCAGGCTCCCGCGGCGGGCTGGACATCGCCGACCTGGCTTCATGGTGGTCGTGCGCCTTCATCCAGACCCAGGACGTGGGGCGCGTGGCTGCCGACGGGGCGTTCGAGGTAGAAGGGCGCATCGACCACAGCGACATCAGGGGTTGCAACCTGCTGGTGCAATAATTTACCTGCAAAGCTCCCGGCCACAGTCCGCGGGCCGGTGTCCTTCGCGGGACTCCGGCAGCAGCGACCGACAAGAGGGGGGGGGCATTGACACAGACCGACAAAAAAGAGAGATAGCGATGAAAACAGTAGCATTCGTCCCCTTACGCCTCAACAGCCAGCGGGTAGCGGGCAAAAACCTCCGCCTGCTGGGCGGCGAACCGCTGATGTGCCATATCCTGCGGACGCTCGCCGGCATCGGGGAGATCGACGAGGTGTACGCCTATTGCAGCGACGAACGCATCTGCGAATACCTGCCCCGAAGCGTGCGTTTCCTGCGCCGCAGCCCCGGCCTCGACCGCGACACGACGCTCGGGCGGGAGATCTACGACAGTTTCACGGCCGACGTCGAGGCCGACCTCTACGTGCTGGCGCACGCCACCTCGCCGTTCATCCGCGCGGAGACCGTGGCGGACGCCCTGCGGCACGTGCGGTCGGGGGAGTACGATTCGGCGTTCAGCGCCGAGAAGATCCAGACCTTCGCCTGGTTCGAAGGCCGGCCGCTCAACTATGCGCTGGACGACATCCCCCGCACGCAGACCATAGAGCCGGTCTATATCGAAACCAGCGCATTTTTCATTTTCCCGCGCACGCTCTGGTGCGGCCGCGGACGCCGCATCGGGGAAAAACCCTACATGGCTGTCGTAGACCGCATCGAAGGGCTGGACATCGACAACCCCGAGGATTTCACGATGGCCGAGATCATCGCGGCAAGCCGGCGGCTGGGGTAGGGAACGGGAATCCGAGATGAGCATAAAAAAGCGACCTTTTCCAGGTCGCTTCCTTTATTTCAAAAAGGCGGCGTTACTCCGCCCCGCGTTCGTAGGCGTCGATCATCGAGCCGCGGGTGCGGTTGACGATCCGCGCACCAAGCGACGCGGCATAGTCGCGCAGCACCTCGTGCCCGCGGAAGAGTTCGGCGACCTCGGCCAGGTATACCGACATCGTATAGGGCACATGCGGCACCTTCATGTAGATAGGCTGCGGCGCCCGGGGCCCGGCATCGTAATAGTGGCGGTCAGCACGGCACAGGCGGTTCGCGTCGTCGACGCATAGCCCGTCGAGCAACGTATGATCCACCCCGTAGAGCTCGATCTGCCGGTAACCCAATAACAGGGCGACGTATTCGCCCACCTGCACGACCGTGCCGAAATTGGCGCTGCCGAGGCCGTGACGGAAAAGCCAGAAGCCGACGCTGCCAAAACCGCGGTAGACCTGCGTATGGAAGCGAACGATGCGGATACGGGGGTTGGGAAGTGCGGCGCGGTAGTCGAACTTTTCGGGATTATAGAACTGTACGTAGAGCGTCATCGGCCACGTGACCTTGCTATCGAGCGTGCGGTAGAGCGCGGCCACGCGGTCGCGGCACTCGCTGTCGCGGAAGAACATCGGGTCGGAAAGGACGTAATAACCCGGCCTGACCACCTCGAAGCGGTCGTCCTCGGCAAAAAAGTTGACCGCCATGAAATCCCTGGCCTCGTATTCGCGGCGCGCGATCAATCGCGGCAGGTCTTCGGCCAGCGAAGGACCGTTGCCGAGAATGACCATCCCGCGCGACGGGTCGCCCGTCGGGCCCGCACGGCGGATATAGTTGCGGAAATTCTCCTTGACGGCCATCACGGCGAAGTAAAGCGCCGTGTCGAACGTATTGCGGATAAATGCGATGAGCTTCTCGGATGCGGTCATGAACAGGGTTTTATTTGCAAATGTAGCAAAAGATCGGTATCTTCGCAAGAAACCAAACCGCAACAAATGGCATCGGCAACCATCTCGGTCATCATACCCCTCTACAACAAGGAGCGCGAAATCGGCGACACCCTACGCTCGGTACTCGCACAGACTTTGCAGCCCACGGAGATCGTCGTCGTGGACGACGGATCGACGGACGGGAGTGCAGACGCCGTGCGTGCCATCGCATCGCCGCTCGTGAAGCTCGTCACGCAAGCGAACGCCGGGGTCTGCGCGGCACGCAACCGCGCCATCGCCGAGTCGGCAGGCGACCTGATCGCCCTGCTCGACGCCGACGACACGTGGGAACCGGGATTCCTGGAGGAGATCGCTTCGATGGCGGCCGAATTCCCGGGCTGCGGGATTTATTCGACAGCCTTCAACATCGTCAGCCATGACGGACGGTTCCCCGCCCCCACCCCCACGGAGCGCGGCGTGGTCGCCGACTTCTTCCGCGACTCGGCGCACCGTTATATCTCGATCCCGTCGGCCAGCGCCGTCCCGCGCGCGGTATTCGAATCAGTGGGCGGATTCCCCGAGGGAATGAAGATCGGCGAGGATCTCTACATGTGGATCAAGATCGCCCGGCGCTACAAGGTCTGCTTTTCGCCCAAGCCGCTGGCAAACTATTCGAAGGTGGCCTCGAACCGTTCGTCGGCCATCTACACGCCCGAGCGGACGCGCTACTCGTTCGAGGAGCTTTACGACCCGGCGGCGGCAGACGGATACAACGAGTTCGTGGCCCGCGCAGCCCTGGGAAAAGCGCTCATCATCAGCGCAAAAGGGGGCACGAAGGATGCGGCGAGGGCGATCCGGTTCTTCGGCTACACGAAGACCTACCGCCGCACGCTGCGCAAGGTACGCATCCTCAACGCCCTGCCCCGCAGCTGGCGGGGGCCGCTGATCGGGCTTTACAACAGCCTGGCATGGCGCATCGCCCGGAAAGGACTCTGAGCCCCGAAAATTCCGACAGCATGAAATACCTTTCGAACCCCTCCGTCGTAAAGGGTCTTTTTACGGCACTCCTCCTGCTGGCGTCATCCGTCGCCCGGCCCCAATCCGCAAATCCGGACACCCCTTCCTACACGATGCGTTCAGGCGGTACCGAACGCTCGTACAAACTCCACCTGCCCCAAGGCGCCCCGCTAGTGGTCGTCCTGCACGGTTACGGCGCGAACAACGACCCGGGCCGCTTCGGGATGAATGCCGCGGCCGACCGCCACGGCTTTGCCGTCTGCTACCCGCAGGGCGCGAAGGACGGCCGGGGCAAGACGTGCTGGAACGCAGGCTACCCGTTCCAGGCCGACATGGCCGTCGACGACGTGGAGTTTATCACGCAACTGGTACGGCATTTACAGAAAAAGCACGGGCTGAGCCGCCGCAACGTCTTTTGCACGGGCATGTCGAACGGCGGGGAGATGTGCTACCAGCTTGCGGCGCAGCGCCCCCGCCTGTTCGCGGCCGTGGCACCCGTATCGGGGCTGATGCTCGAATGGCTTTACAAGGCCGACGATTCCACGCACCCCGTGCCCCTGTTCGAAATACACGGCACGGCCGACCGCACGTCGGCGTGGGAGGGTGATCTCGACAATAAAGGCGGCTGGGGCGCCTACGTCGCCGTACCGATGGCCGTACATTACTGGGCAGCCAAGAACAAATGCACCGGCATGCAGACGGACACGATTCCCGGGCGTACGCCGGAGAACGGCCGCAAGGTCATCGCCCACCGCTTCACGGGCGGCACGGGCGGCAGCGAAGTCTGGCTCTACGAGATCGTCGGCGGGAAACATTCGTGGGGCGAACAGGACATCGACACGGGCGAGGAGCTCTGGAAATTTTTCAGCAAGTTCGTGAAATAGACGGAACGGCAGCCGGCAGGCACTTCGGCCACCGACAAAAATGACAGCGATGAAACAGGCAAAAAAGATTGCGGAAGGCAGGAACTACACGGCGGCGGACATCGGCGACGCGGAGGATATAAAATCGTATTCGCTGATTCATGCCAAAACCGGGCAGGAAGTACGGGGCAAACTGTTCCTCAAAGAGCTGACGCGGGCGACCGGCACGGAAATATCGTTCAACAGCATCCCGCCCGGAAGCGGGCCCGGGTATTTCCACAAGCACGACAAAGACGAAGAAACGTACATAATACTCCGGGGTGCGGGCTACTGTCAGGTAGACGGCGACTGCTTTCCGGTCAAAGCGGGGAGCGTCATAAGGGTCGCGCCGGCAGGGGTAAGGGGCCTGTGCAACACCTCGCAGGAGGAGATGGTCTACCTATGCATCCAATCCCGGGAAAATTCACTGGAAAAACATACCTACGACGACGGCACACGGGTAGCGTGTACGCCCCTATGGAAAAAACGCTAAGTCGCAAATAAAAATGAAAGAATGTCTGACAAGCCCTCAGAATTGGCAATCGCCCCTGCCAGAGCTTGTTCAGACGGGGTAAAATCGTTAAAATCAGACTTGTCTGACAGCCTCTCCTGCCATGGGTGCAATACCGGCACATTCGGCGCCCGGTTCCGGGAAAGGCGGAGATAAACCGGCACCTCCCCGTCGCGGGCCGCACCCGCACAGCGCCAGCTCGTGAAGGTCAGCCCCGGTCGCCGGCACCCATTTTCAGTCGCCTCGTCACACCACACCTTTTTATAAAATATTCCCCTATAAACCAAACCGATAGCACGGGGGACAGGACTTCCGCACCGATGCTGAACATTATCTTTTTCAAATTGTTTCAACAATTGGAATAGTTTTGTATGGTTATATAACAAGGTTTATAAAAGGTGTCTTATGACAAGCGTAAAATTAAAGCTGCACAAAAACAAATTACTGAAAGACGGTACTTACCCGCTGGTTTTCCAGATCATCCACAACCGCCGCAAAAAAGTACTGTACACCAACTATAAAATCCGCGAATCCGATTTCGATCCCGTATCGGGAAAAGTCCGCGCGGACGACAGTCGGCAACTTTCGGATCGCAGCGCACAACGGATGAACCGCGCACTGAACAGGGAACGCAAAACGCTGCTGTCGAAAATCGCCTTCTACGAAGAGCACGGCATAGATTTCTGCGTGGAAGACCTGGACAACCGTTCGTCCCGACAGCACAACGTCCATCTGTTGCAATACATGAACAAGCAGATACGCGAAAAAATACTGGCCCGCAGAAACGGAACGGCAGCGGCATACAAAAGCACGCATTCATCGCTGCAGAAATACCTCGGGGGAAAGGATGTGCGGGCGAGCGAAATCAATCCGATGTTCGTCCGCAAATACGAAGAATTCCTCCGCAAACAACAGGTGTCGGACAACACGATTGCCTTTTATATGCGGAACCTGCGAACCATCTACAACAACATTCTCCAAGACGGCTTTCCGTCTGTCGGGGAATCGCCTTTCAAGGCGACACGCACCACGGTGCATAAAACCGTCAAGCGGGCCTTGTCGAAAAAAAACATGGTGCTTCTGGTGCACTGCACGTTCTCCCCCAGCGAACCACTTCTGGAGTTCGCACGGGATATTTTCCTCTTCAGTTTCTACACGCGCGGCATGTCGCTTGTGGACATCGTTTTTCTCAGGAAGGAACACATTTTCGACAATGCGATCCACTATGTCCGGCACAAAAGCAGCCAGCCGCTGCGCATCACGATCACGGAGCCGCTGGCGGCACTTATCGCCAAATACGACAACGATTCCCCCTATATTTTCCCCATTCTGCGCGATAACGCCCCGTTTTCGCATTACGACCAGTACCGCAGCGCACTGGCCCGGATCAACCGCAATCTGAAAAGAGTCGGCTTAAAACTCGGCCTGACCACACCCCTTACCACCTATGTGGCACGCCACACATGGGCGACCCTGGCAAAACAATGCGGCGCTCCGGTTGCAGTCATCAGCGAAGGGTTGGGACATGCCTCGGAGAAAATCACGCATATTTACCTGAAAGAATTCGACAGCGACGTACTGGATCGAATAAACGAAATTGTGACCCGTTTATAGCGAATTTCCAAGGGCCGGAAAAATTTTCCCCGATCGTTTTTATCAAAAAAACAGCCCGGTATTGCATATTTTCCAACAAAAACAGTTATATTTACTATTGTAAAATTACGTCCTCTATTTCCAATAGAGAAACACATAAGGTGATCTTTTAATTCTGTTCTTTTCACGGCGGAAGCTAAGCAATTCCCGCCCCTTTGCAGCACGGCCTGTCCGGGCCTTTTTGCGTCATTTTCCTGACCGAGACAAAGGTCGGGAGTGTTTTTGAAAATCCACTTATCCAAAACGCTCAAAAAGTTATTCTAATTAATCTTTTCCTCATCCAGCGGCATATTCCGCTGATTTTTCATTTTTTATGCGCTCGGCCAACACTCTCGGGGGACACCCGAAATGTGTTTTGCAATATTTGTTGAAGCTTGCCGGCGAAGAAAATTTGAATTCGTAGATCACGTCCTTTATCGTAACCGAAGGATAGCTGAGCATGGCCAGTATGCGGGCATTCTTCTGTTTGAGCAGCCAAGAGTAAACCGATTCACCGAACTCTTCCTTAAATTTCCGAGCCATGTCCGGCACGCTCATTCCCATCACCCGGGCCAGCTCCTCCCGGCTCGACACCTTGTCCTTGTGCTGCAGAACGGCCCCCTTGAAATCGACCCGCTGGCCCATAATCGGGTGCAAAAGCCTGACCATTTCGGTCTTGGTGTAAGCCGTGCGGAAGATGATGAACAACTCCTTCTCCTTTATTTCATGGAGATGCTTGCAGTTGATCCCCGACGAAAGATAAATCTCCAGCAATTTCAAAAACAAATCGAGCGGTTCGCGTACGGGCAAAGCCTTAAAACTGGGATCAAAATTGCCTACACTCTCCAGATAATGCGACAGCATATATTTGTCGCACAAGGAGATATTATTGTGGAAAAAGGTCAGGTCGAGGTAACGTCCGGGCCGGATGACCGTACCCACATAAAGCGATGAAATGGGAATGAAAACAAACTCTCCGGCCCGAACCGATATCGCGCATTCGTTGTCTTTGACGATACTTACCTCCCCCTCCAGAATAAATATCAGATGATTGACTTTAACAGGCTCCTTCTGGTTGTTGAACCGTTTGCCTTCCGACATTTTCCCAAGCGTAAATCCCCCGAACGATTCGGTTTTGTAGTTCAGACACGAGGTGTGATCCGTTTTGTAATGCAACTGCATAATATTACCGTTTAAAAATAGCGTATTTCGCTGTGTCTGCCCGGCAAAAAAGGGTGCCACAGCGAGCATTATGTTTCACCATAATTTCACCGTTACAGCAATATAAAATACTGACAATAAAATAGAAACTAAATATATAGTGACACGCATGACGCAAGTTTAACATCGTGTGAATCGCCGTTTCCGGAAAGTGGGTTCCGAACGAATTATGTATCAATAATTCACAAGCAAAATCACACTTATTATCTCTATTGGAAATAGAGATTACAATAAAAACACACAATATGTTTTCGGATAAAATCGTCTGTGCCATCAGAGTTATGAATCTACTCGCCTACTCGCCACCAGGCCAAAGGAGTGCGCGGGGTATAGATGCGGGCTTCCTGAAGGAACTGCTCGGCGTGGAATACTCACTCTACAAATCCGTAATCAACACGCTCATCATCGGCAACATCTGTTACACCACGGCGCGCATGGTCTATCTCGGCAAAGGGGTCGAACGGGTGACTGTGTACGACCTGATGTACCTCTTCCACAAAGGGCTCCCCATGGGCGCCGCGACAGAGATCGACTGGAACAAAGGCGACTACCTGCACGACAGGCAATACGCGCGTCTGCGGCATCTGGAGACAGAAATCGAGGAAGAGCTCAGGCAGCGGCTGAAGAGCATGCACGTGCTGGCACTGCTCCACCCGGAAGCGGAAAACACGTCCGGGGAAGAAACGGGCCGCAGACCGGCCGACTCCCCCGGCGAAACGATCCGCGACCAGATTCCGGCACACGCGGACAGCCCACTGCCGGAACCCTCTTGAAAAAGATTCATTCCATTAACAAACAATATGTTTCACTAAAAGTCCCAAAATTCACTAAACCCCAATCTTATGAAGAAGAATTTTATCCTTGGATTAGCCGCAATAAGCATGCTGTCCTTTGCATCCTGCGAAACGGATCCCGCCGCCGAGAAAAACCCCGCAGACGACGTGGTAGAGGGCATCCCCACCACAGCCACGATCACGCTGACGAACGCTCCCTCGACGATGGCGACCGAAAACGGAACCCCGCCAGAATCAGATTTTGCGGAAGCCACCCTTTACGTATTTAACAACGCCGACGTACTGGAATCGATCGTACCGTTCTCGGTCGAAGACGTCGATGCAAAAAAAGTAACGTTCCAGACCACGACCGGCGCAAAACGCCTCTTCGTATGCGCCAACATGAACGACATACTTGCGAACTTCAATTTCAACCGCTGCCACACCGACTGAGGTCACCAAGCTGGACGCATTCAAGAAAACACAGGCAGCCATAGCCGACTTTACGTCCATAACCGGCGCAGGCAAATTCTGGATGACGAACCTGGAAGCACAGCCGGCCCAGAAGACAGTAACCGCGAGCGGCGAGAACAAATTCACGGTCACCATCGGCCGCGCGTGTGCCAAAGTAAGGCTTAGCCTGGGTACAGGCGTGGTAGGAAGCGGAGGTACGCTGGACAACCTCAAGTTCAAGACCAAAAACAACCCCGACAAAATGTATCTGATGCCGGTTTATGAGGGCGCCAACTATACGGGCAAGCAACTGCTGACCCCGTATTATGGGGCGACCACGCAGGGAACCTACATCGACGGAAGCGCCCAGGTATCATTTTCGACGGAAGGCGGCATATCCTACCTCACCGAGAACAGTAACGCGACAATCTTGGCTGGCAAAGCATCCTACCTGGAGGTTGAAGGCATCTGGACGCCGAATGTGGATCAGATCTTGGATAAAGACGGCAATCCCGGCGCAGCATTGACAAACAACGACTTCTGGCGCGTCGCCCTAAAATCAGGAGGCGTAATCACGGGTTACAAGCCCGGCTGCTACAACGAACTTCCCTCAACGGGCCAGATCGGTTCAGGTAATGAAGCCATTAAATACACGGGCGGCAAGTGCTACTACGCGATTTACCTTCAGGATAAGAACGCAGGCTCCGACAAGGAACTTCCGCTGCGCTACACGGTCAAGCGCAACACGCTCTTCGACGTGGTTATCTCCAGCATCAGCGGCCCCGGTGCGAACGACCCCGGCGGCGTGGTACCCGATCCCACCAAACCCGTAGAAACGGTGGTAAGCATGGAAGTTAACATCACCATCGCACCTTGGACTATCGCTAACCTGTCGGCCGGTATTTAGTAATTCGCCCGGAACCTGCCCCGCCCGGAGCAGGTTCCGGGCAAATTATTTATCGAATCGCATATTATGAAAAACATATTCAAATCAACCCTTTGCGTGCTCGCACTGTCGCTGGGGATGTTTTCCTGCAATACGGAAGATCCCGGAAGCGATACGGGCGGCGGCGAAGGCAAGGAAGGCCAGGTGGTAATCAACCTGGGCTTCGACAAGGCTCCATCGACACAGGCTTCCTACCCTACGTCCACGGCCAAGCCCACGACCTCGTGGACGGACAACATCAAAGACTTGCACATCCTC
>ERZ773157.3468-NODE-3468-length-10472-cov-116.078717_pt1 | contig 10472 bp, 8 predicted proteins | sample MGYA00511480_ERZ773157 | MGnify/ENA primary metagenome ERZ773157 (study PRJEB29015, sample SAMEA2737863) | human gut metagenome | biome: human gut; feature: human-associated habitat; material: faeces | place: China | collected 2012 ... | reverse complement strand
TTATATAAAAACATTATAAAGCCTTTAGATAGAGCTCGTTATCCCGAACTGAGGTTAATTTGTATCTGTTGACCTAACGCCGGATTGTAATCAAGAATAAGATTCACAGTTCCATTATTATCCTTAGTGGTCATAACAGAGTCAGCAATAGTCCTTAAAAGTTCATTCTCTTCAGGATTGAGCATAGAGGAATTTGTCCAGCTATGTCCTATTACTAAGTGGACAATAGCATTTCTCCCATGAGGCAACATATCATACTTGCAAACAAGGTCTACCATATAGCTGTCTGCATTAGTCGTTCCATCAGCGTATGATTGAATGGTGACGGTGGCAAATCTGCCGGAAAAGAACAGTTTGCAGAGTTGATCAAGTGCAAGACTGTTAGCTTCGACCGATAATGCCGGTAAGACTTGCACGATGAAACTGCCAATGGCTTCCATTCTTTCATAATAAGTCTCCATGAATGCCTGCCGAAAAAGACGTTTGCGCTTTGTATTGTTAACATTTTTATCGCCATACCAGACATTTTTCTTGGTATCCTCTATCATTTCTTGTTTCTTAAAAGGAAGAAGTTCTCTTTTTGATGGAACATACCCACCATTATTAAGTATGATCGTCTTTAATTCCTTAACTTTCGACTTGAAATCAATGTTGGCAAACTCTTTCTTTTGTCCTTTGGCAAAGCCATAGAAGGACGTATGCCACAAACAACAAGCGACGATTTCTGCATCAGTGACATGTACGTCAGCATCAAGGACAATCTCTTTAGTGAGAGAATGCTCCCACAAATCTCCTTCCATAGGAAAAGCATCAAGATGGGGACCTGTGCCATCATCCCAGTCTTTCATGGTAATATGGCACACATCACCATTGGAATCATCATGACGTTTAGGAGTCATCTGTTTGAGCATATCATAATGTAGCTTAAACCATCCGAGGCAGTCTTTTGCTTCGGGATACATGTTCACTATATGCGGCGCCACCTCTTCAAAGGTAACAATGTTGAGAAATTCTTTATACGTCATTGAGAATAGATTTTAAATTTGATACCCAAATTTAAATGGGGCTATGCGAATATGTCCATAGCCCCAGAAAGATTGACAAGAACTTCTCTAAATAATATTTTGTAGCTCTTCAACAACCTTCCTAATCAGTTCTTTTGTCTCTCTGATGAAAGCATCGGTATCCTTCAAGCGATTGGTAAGGCCAAGCTTGCCTATCCAGATTACGTTGCCATTAGTATTTAACATCGGCGTGAATGACTTGTCAATTTCTGTCAGCTTTTTGGAAGCAGCATCAAATAATTTATCTTTCAGATGGTTCTTTACGGAATACCTTACTCCAACAGATTTATCTCCCTTTTGATTCACAAGCGAGATGATAATATCGGATTTACCTTCTTCGTCTGGAATATAGAAACTTGTACTATCCTTAGACTCTTCAAGAAGTTCCAAACTCATCGTATTTTTACAGAATATATTAAGGCAGGCATAGATGTATTGCCATCTTAGGTTTGATTCTTGTTCAGTCATGTTGTCAATGGCTCTTTTTTCCATCAAATCCTTTATGGCATTCTCTAATCCTTCCGGTGAAAGTGTATTCTGTTTAAATCTGAGCAAAGTCTTTATTCCATTTTCTGTACTTTTTCCATATCGCATCAAATAGAGCGGATGATAAAATGGGTTATTGGAATAAGTGTGCGATAGATACAGACAATTGAAATCTTTAATAGCTACATTAAAGAATCCTTCACATCTATCTCTATAGTGCTTATCAAATGCCAAATTCCCAAAACCAAGGTACACAGGAGGCAAAAGATGTTTAATGTCGTAATCGCTCATAGCTTGTTCTGATGCGAAAATGTTGGGAAGACCATACTTCGCATCTTTAGATTTTGCTCTCTCTAAGTCAGCTTCTTTGATGTAAAAGATATTGAAAATCTGGATTACTCCAGACAATGCATCAGGGCTTGTAAGCCCACATTTGTAAGCGAACAACTCTGCAATACATTTCATCGTAGTATCTTCTGAAAACTCATACCATGGCAATTCTATGTCCTGATATTTTTTAAGGTTTTTAATGATTACATCATTTGAAATAGGCACAGAATCGACCATCTTTGAAGAACCTGGGTTCTTCATGACAACTGAGCCTATACAATCCCACGAGTTTCCAAATTGCAGGAGGGTTCTCCATCGGTACCCGTCGTTCTCGTCAATTTTGATAAAGTGAGTATATACTTTCATTTGTATAAATTTATTATTTATTAAATATTTCAATGGCTCTATAAGCCAATTTTATGTAATGCTGTCATAAGAATCTGCCAGGATTATGCTACTGATTATTCTTATTGATTAGATTGACCAACACTTTCACCATCACATCCTTCTCTTCTGTGCGGCTCTCGGCAATCATCAGTGTGAGAGCGCAGAGGGTGTTGTCAGCAATGCGCTTGAGTCCGTCCTGGCCATAGAGTTACTTCAATAATCTTATTTCTCTTTGTCCTCCTTATACTTGTTCCACATGCTCTTTACCTTTCCGGCTATCTCCTTACGGAGCCAAAAAGGTTCAAGAACTTCAAGGTATTCACCATTCCAAAGCAGTTCCTGCTGGAAGTCGAATGTCGGTCTGAGATACAATTCAAAGATGCTGTATTCATCTGTCTGCTTAGTCTCTTTTTGTGACTTATGCAAAGGAAGGTCACGCAGGTAGTTGGCCTGACTGGCACTGACCTTGATTTTAACTTTTTCCATGTCGCAATCATCGCCGGGCATTACACCGATGCAACCCTCAAAATATTCCTGCGGGTCAAACTCTTCTGGATATTTAAAGGTATGGCTCGAAAGACGGAAGTCTTGAATCCGGTCGAGACAGAAGACGATGTCTTTTTCTGCCGGCCAATTACGTCCCACCATATACCAGCGCTGACGGAAAAGCTTCACGCACAATGGCATCACGTAATGATCGTGCGTGCTACCTTTCCAGTAGGTAAAATAGGTGATGTGAATGAAGCGATTCTTCTTCATTGCATCTATGATAAGCTCCAGATATTCTCTGCCACTGGGCACGTCTTCAAGGATAATCCTGTTTTTGATTGATTTGCTTTCAAGAAGAAAGTTGCACACTGACAGTGTACTCAATAGCCAATTCCCAATGCTTCCACTCTTCATGTCATTCTCATTGGCGATGTAATACCTATAAGGTGCTGTTTTTTCGCATTCTATCGACAAGCCAAAGGTATCGAAGATATTCCACTTCCACTTGTGGAAGGTGCGCTTCAACATCTCCTCGCCTCCGCTCAAATCCACATTGTCCATCCAGCGGCGGTTCAGTTCCTCGAAAGAAATCTTATGTGCCCGATAGATGGTCTCCACAATCCACACGAGCTTGTTGGTTTGATTCAATGCCATATTTGTATATTACATTAATTGTTTTGATAACGTTTCGCCTGCAAAGATATTGCTATGGTGTGTTTTTTTTGTTCACATCTGCATCTTTTTTTCCAGAACTAGAGATTTCTGACAGAATTCAACTGAAAATAGCATTTGTTTTCATGATCATCCAGGTGAAAGCCATTGATACCACTTCCGAAGTCACAGCAATGGGGGCCTTCACAGTAACTTCTTGATAGGTATCGCGAATATAGACTCCTTACCTACTGCAACGATGATTCTTTCCATCTCCTTATCGCTCCCATGTCCAATATCAAGGAGCCAGTTTTTTACTTTGCAAAGTTACGATAAACGTAAACCTGCAAGTACCACCAGAAGGTTATTTCTGATTTTTTGTCTAAGCAGCCGATGGCTACCGAAAAAAATACAGAAATTCCTTGCATAATGTTTACTCGTATTTATCGTATTTGTTTGCACGTAAAAAGCCTATCACCTTTTAATCTTCGGGATTTGGGGAGAGGGAATAATATTTTGAAATTACTAGTTGCAGCAGGTCTGTCGTGGGTTCACACGGAAAACGAGTATTCATATGATGTTACTTTTTGTTCTTGGCGTTTCAGTTCTTACAGTTGTTACAGCTTACTCTCCTGAGAAATGGAAAGACATAATAGATAAAGTTAATGAATGATTTTTTCACAGTTCATAACAGGCTGCATGAAGAAATCGTTCCACAAAATACAGAGAACTAGTTTTTTGCCTTACAATTTCTAGCCTAGAATCGGAAACGTAGAAGAGTCCTCTGTTGCTGGAAGGTCAAGAGAAAGAAGAGAAGTGCTACACCATAATATTTTGGGTAATACTTCTCTTTTTCCATCTATCACATAATAGCAAAGACAACTTCTCCCCTCTCTACATTTTCACACTACTAAAAAGGAAAAAGGGCATTTTTCTGCGATTTAAGACGTTGTTGCAATTTTACCGAGGAAAGTTTCATTGCAAATCATCCAAGAGCCTGGTCTCCCATACAAATCAAGAAAAAGAAGGCTTTCTCTTGATTTGAAGCCCCCTATACCTATCTCTTCTCATATCACCAAACTTGTCTTAGGATTCTACAAGGCCATGAAGGCATTTATTTCCTTATAATTTTGTCGCAGCAAACTCAAGAATGCCTATATGGAGTACAGAGGAAAAGGCCCAGAACCAATACTACAGGAGAAGGAGAGATGAAAAATCTGTTAATTACCGCAAATCCCATATCTTTATAATTTTGTCGCAACAAAGCACCTAAGATTTATAATTATGTCGCAGATGGGTTTATATTTTTGTCGCATCATTTTATAATTATGTCGCAGGTAGCTAAAGGGAGATATTATAAATCAGTTACTTACAGATACTGAAAAGAATAAGCCAAAAAAAGAGATTTAAAAAAGAGCAGACTGGCAAAAGGACTTATAGTGGTGTTTCTTCCTCCGCTATGATGCAGAAAAAGGAAACTCCCAGCTTCATGGAGGGAAAGTTTTTGAAAGCCAGGCCGTATAAAGAAAGAACAGACTTTTTTGCGCGTTAATAAATGTATCTTTATGTTAGTTAGTGTTATATTTTGGTCTTCTTATTCTTCCTAATATAAGTCATAATCCTCACGCATAACATGCAAATTCAAGAGTTAACTGCTATTCCTGCCTAATTCAACCAATAATTATGTCGCGATAACATTTCTATAAATACTTATAACATATTGAAACAAAAGACTTTATAGTATACCTTCTATATATTTTATTTGCTCTGAACATACATCATACGACAGAATAATAAACCAATTGAAACTATTTGCGACAAAAATACAATGAAGTCGTAAAAAGTTCTACTTTTATCTGATTTCCTTTATTTTTTTGTCGCAGGTATATTACATAGTAATCCCCTGCCCTATTTGGCATTTCTATTTTTGTCGCAAGTTACTTTATTAAAATCATTCAATTCACTGATAAACAAACAAATACAATCATGTTGCGACAAAATTATAATTATCTTATACTTCGATTTTTGGTGTACATTACGACACAATTATAAAGTTAACTTCTATCATGGAATACTTCACCTATAGAATTACATTTGGCTTATAATTTTGTCGCAGTAACATGGAATATTCCTTAAAGCCTTTCATCATCCAGCTCCCTAAAATCACGCTATACAATTAATAAAGTATTCTTTTTACAGCCTTTATTAATTAAGAATACTCCATCATATGCCACATCACATGCGACACAATTATAGTTATTATGATTTTATTTGCGACATAATTATTAAATAGTCGTTTTTAAAATCATATTTTTTGTTTTTTTATAATTTTGTCGTAGCAAAGTGCCAGTTAAAAAATTGATAATCATTCCTTTCTATATGTTATAATTTTGTCGCAGCAATGTTTTAACTCTCAGAGATTCAAAAGTTTATATATTATATCCCAATCCCTAAAACTCAAGCCCGGACAAAATAATAAACTTAGCGTGATTTTTCCTTTAAACTCTGGCTTTTCTTACTATAAAAACAATTATCATTTATAATATTGTCGTAATAAGATAGGTAACCTATATTAAAGTATTACTTTAACGAAAACCAATAAATTAATTAAATCCAATACACAACAATAAAATTATAAGTGATAATAATAAAAGATTACTCAAAAGAAGAGTTGTGAAATAACTTTGTTTACGACATTCTATATTATATATATGTCGCAACTAAATTCAAAATTTAATTTTTACTTATAATTTTGTCGCATCTATTTTCTAATCTGATACCATGTTTTTTACGGTCAGAACTCAAATTGCCCTATTGATTTTCAATTAGTTATAGAATGACTTCCTGCTTTTAGAACTTATTGTTTCTAGATTTTATAATTTTGTCTTGTCTTTTAGAGGTTAAAAAAATGTAATTTACGACTCTTTTAAGAGGATTGTCGCAGAAATTATGTATTTTTGTGCCCAAAATTAAAATCATACACTATGGCTAAAGCGAAGAAAATGGAAGAAATTGAGGAGGTCTTTGCAGAGGTAATACCTTCTGGCGATGAAGGAGGCAAGATTGCTAAGAAGAAATCTGGGCGTCCTAAGAAAGTTGATGGATTGATTCTAGCAGAAAATCCACACTATTTTATTTCTCAGCCAAACGATGTTACTCAGGCAATCAGCAATCTTTCTGCAGTTGAGAGAAATTGTTGGTTGCAAATTCTTCGTGGTATACAGAAAAACAAGGATCTTCCAGATGGACATCCAGAGAAGTATCAGCTTACCCTGACTCGTAGCCAGCTGCTTGAATGTGTATCCGGGCATAGCTCAAACTTGGATTATGCCTTCAATGCATTAAAGAACATCACTGATTCAAAGAAGGTCTTTCATTCCAAAGACGGTCACCGCATTTATGCTGGTTTATTGTCGTATGTGGATGAGCATCCTGATCAAGAGACCTACACTGTGGGTATTACTCCAGTACTCCTCCCCTACTTCACCAACCTCTCATCTGAATTTACTGTCTTTGACATGTATATCGAGATGAGCTTCAAGAGTGTGTACTCACAACGCTTCTATGAATTCTGCTGTCAGTATCGCAACAAGGAAGACAAGATCTTCTTCATGACCGTTCATGATATCAAGAAGATGTTCAACCTTCTAGAAATTAAGGATGAAAAGGGCAACATTATCCAGAAAGAACAGTATAAAAACGGTTCTGATTTCAAGAAGCGAGTGCTTGACAAGGCTAAGAACGACATCAGGAAACTCTACGAAAAGGGACTTTGTGACGTTTGTTTTGATTATAAGGTTAAGAGCAAGAACTCCAGAGGTGCTGTTACTGCCTATTATTTTATCATAGAAACAAATGGTAATACTGCAAGACTTGGTGCAAAGAAGCCGGTTACACCAACACAGATTAAGATTCTGTCTGAAGGTTATGGTGCAAAACTGACCAAGATCATCACCCAGATCAACACCTTCCTTCGTGCGCATTTCAGAGTTGAGCAGTCCAGCTATTATATCACTGCCATCAGCAAATCTGTTTCTACAGTTGACTCACAGTCAGAAAGAATTGAAATTCTAGAGAAAATTGCCAAGCAGCTGAAGAAAATAGCCTTGAGATATAGTAAAGAGGATTTTGATACTAACGAGAGAAAAATCTGTGGTTCAGTATGCAAGATGCTCTATGAAGATTATGGAGTTCCGTATATGAATGGAAAGCCAGGTAAGGGAGTACAAGGTAGATTGTTTGACGATTAATACATAAGATTATGGTGAAAATAATATCTAGTTTCAATTCATCCATTCCATCTGTGCGCAAAGTGAAGAATTGGTTGCAAACTGACCCACATCACATTTGGCATGGTAGAGATAGGTTGGTTGTATTCTTCATCCTGGCTGGCGATGAAGCTGCCAATGCATTCATTCCACTAGAAGAAGTTGACTTCTCGGAACAGGATGAAGGCCTGAGAATGATTTTAGAATCTACTCATCATGAGGAAATGGAGAAAAGGAATTATTATCAGCAAGTGTATTTCAAGCTCAATGCTCATCTCGACGCTCTGGATGACCTGAACATTCAGCTTACCTCTACTTCTAAAGATGAGGATTTAGACTATTATAATCAAATTGTTGATAGCATCCATGAGCAGCATGAGAAGTTGTTGAATTTTATCAATGATGTTTTTGTATGGAGAGACAGGAAGGATATGGGGGCCTATCTTGGTGAGATCCCATCTGTTGAAATCTCTGAGAAAGAATAGTATATATGGGGCATGTCTTCAGCAAGGCATGCCCTTTCTCGTTGTATTTTTGTTCTCTCCCCTACCCTATTCTGTAACATATTTCCGGCATTTTCCTTTACCTCTTATTTGCATTAATACATGGATATTTTCCCATCTATATCATTCTTGATTGAACGCTATCATTAAAAGTTTGGGTGTTTGAAAGTTTGTAAGCACACTTACATGTAGATTACTTTACTTGACTGTAGTATAATGTAAATTGCTGATATATAGAATCATATCTTATTTGCAGGTTTGCAAACATGTTTGAAAACAAATAAAAATGTTCGCTATTTACTGTATTTTAGAATCCATTTTGTTCAGAGCATGTGAATTACTATCTCCCCTACCCTACTTGCATATTGTATTTGCAACGTGGCGATAGTAAACCTATATAGTTGCCATGAGAATGGAATCGTCTGTTGAAAACTACATAAAAGTAGGGAGTCTAGACTATAGATTAAGAATGGGGTAAATCAACTTTAGTAGTCGTAACATATGGCTGAAGTAATGATACAGGAGAAGGAGGATGCTGCAGCCTGGTTATCGACTCTTCATGGTGAGGAGTTAATGCAAGAAGCCGCTGTTCCAAAGAAGATTGTTGCAGAGGACTTTTTTTTGTGGCGGAACTGCTGGGTTATACAATCCAATTGTAGAATGAATGGATATAAAAGCTAAGCGACTTGCAGAATCTGAAGGCTCTGCTAATAAAAATTCTGATTTTTCGTTAGAAACTCCTTCAGGAAACTTTTGAACTGTTGCCATGAAAGTCATGATTGAAGATATAAGTGGCTACATAGATGATTTGTGACTGCCGTAGCACGAATTTGTATCAGATGCTGTTATTAATTATATGTGGACAGACTTAACAGTCATAGTTGTATAAGATACCTGCTACCCTACTCCATCAATAATCTATCTTACATTCTTTTTGTTATTCTTTACTATCTTATTTTGTATTGAGCTTTCCAAATCTTTTCACCTGATGATGTGTTCTCTTTAACTTTCAATATTTGTTTGAAAGTTTGAAAACCTACAAACAAGTATGTTTGTAGGTTTGTATTGCATTTTTTAATACATTAATATATAGATATATAGCTATAGTATATGTTAACAAGTATGTTTGAAAACAAAAAAAAATGATAAATGGAAAACCCGTACGCAAACGTATTGCATTTGTCACTCTTCCATTTTTTTTGAATCTCTATATATCATTGTGCTCTCTGCTTCTTTCTTTTTCAAGATATATTGTTTGCTCGTTTAATTGCTAGTTTGTCTGGTTGATTCTTGTTCTTTTGATCTCAAACATTCTTGTTTCTTTGTAAATTTGTAAACATGATATTTTGTTTTAGTATGTTTTATTATCCGTAATGCTGCCTGATTTTCATTATATTGTTGACTTTGGGAAAATTTCTTGAATGTTTGAAAATATGTATTTTGTGAAGCTGTTTACTTCTAAACATGAAAAACTGAAAACATGTTAACTTGAAAGATATAAAGTTAGAATACGGGTTATCATATTATGATCTCTTTTATTCAATATCTTTTGTTTACAAGTATGTTTGTAAACTAAAAAACAAAAATGTTTGTAACAGAATCGTTTTATCCTGGTTCAGTCTGTTAACTGTTACATGAGCTTAATTGGGTATCTATTTTGTATGTTTGAAAACATGTTTCTTTGAATCCTTGTTTAAATTCATGATCCACTATGACTTTTATTTATTCCTGTTTACTTTCTCTCATATTTACTAATATATTCCTACTTTACTGAATTCTTTGTATGTTTGAAAACAAAAATGTTTGAAAGAATGAATCTTTGAAAGTTAGAATAAGTTTTTCTGGTCTTTCTTCGAGCTGTTAACTTACTGATATGTAGGTTATTAATATACTTGTAATATTGCTTACATGAAAACATGTATGTTTGTATACGTGTATTTACTATTATATATTATAGGGTTTTAGGTTGTTTTGTTTTACTATTTGTAATGTACTTTATCACTTGGGATTCTTTGTTTCTTTCTAGTTTTGATCTTAATCTTTTTGTTTGTATGTTTGGACGTTTGATTGTTTGTGTGTTTGAATGTTTGGAAACTTGCAGGTGTATCAAATGTCCTTATGTCTTTTTAGTTTGTTTGTAAACACGTATGTTTGGTTGCATGTTTCTTCGTTTTCTATAACTTTTTTACATTCCTATTTTATCTTTTAGCTTGCTTACATGAATACATGTAATTTTGTATGTTTGATTGTTTGATTCTTTGCAAACCGATAATTACGTATATTTGATTATCTGT
>ERZ773157.3466-NODE-3466-length-10483-cov-7.798619_pt1 | contig 10483 bp, 10 predicted proteins | sample MGYA00511480_ERZ773157 | MGnify/ENA primary metagenome ERZ773157 (study PRJEB29015, sample SAMEA2737863) | human gut metagenome | biome: human gut; feature: human-associated habitat; material: faeces | place: China | collected 2012 ... | reverse complement strand
CATTCGCTCGGCATGATCGTCGCGGCGCACGTTGAGAGCCCTGAGGGCGTGATGGCTGCGCTGCAAAACGGCGTCGACTCCATCGAGCATGGCGCGCAGCCAAGCGATGAAATGATCACGCTCTTCAAGCAGCGCAAGGCGTTCCAAATTTCGACCATTTCCCCCGCCCTGCCCTACGCGCTCTTCGACCGCAGCATTTCGCACGCGGCGTATGAGCAGCAGGAAAACGGCAAGATCGTCTTCGACGGCATCGTCGCGCTCGCAAAGGCAAACCTCGCCGCAGGCGTGCCAGTCGGTCTCGGCACGGACGTCGGCTGCCCGTACATCACACATTACGACATGTGGCGCGAGCTGCACTATTTCGTCAAATACTGCGGCGTGACGCCCGCGTTCGCGCTCTACAGCGCGACGAAACTCAATGCCCGGCTCGCGGGCATCGGTGATCTGACCGGCAGCATTGAGGCGGACAAGCAGGCCGACCTGATCGTCTGCTCCGGCAACCCTCTTCAGAATTTGAGCGCGCTGCGTGAGCTCGACATGGTCGTCAAGGGCGGCTACCGCATCGACAAGCCGCAGATCAAGAAGATGGATGAGGTCGAGCGCGAGCTCGACAAGTTCCTGTAAGCGCTATGAAATACTTGGTACTATCCGACTCACACGGCAATGTCGACAACATGGTGCGCGCGGTAGAACTCGTAAAGCCGCACGGCATCATCCACCTTGGCGATGGCTGGCGTGATGTCGAGGAGTTGCGTCAGCTCTACCCTCGCCTGCCGCTTGAGCAGGTTCCCGGCAACTGCGATTTCGGGCGCTTTGAAGCGCTTGAGCGCGTGCTGATTCTGGACGATCACCGCGTGCTCATCGCGCACGGGCACACGTTAGGGGTGAAGACCGGACTTCTCCGCGCGCAGTACCGCGCGCTCGAGATGAACGCCGACATTCTGCTCTTCGGCCACACGCACGTGCCGCTCGTGGACGCGGCGTCGCGGCCGATGATGATGAATCCCGGTTCGATTGGCGATCCTCGCCGCCCGACCTACGGCGTACTCGAATTCAGGGACGGACAAATTTACCCGTCGGTCTTTCGGCTGGACGCATAACAAAAAAAGAGATGTACCTTGCGGTACATCTCTTTCTCTTTTCTCACCCGTTCCAAGCGCGCACCTGCTCGCGCAGCCAATTACACCAAGCGTCCACGCCCTCGCCGGTTTTGGCGGAGAGGGGGAATATCTTGAGCTTCGGGTTGCGCATGTGCGCGTATTCGACGACCTTTTCCATGTCAAAGTCGAAATACGGCAGCACGTCGATCTTGTTGATGATGAGCGCGTCGCACACAGTGAAGATGAGCGGGTACTTGAGCGGCTTGTCGTGCCCCTCCGGCACGGAGAGGATCATCGCGTTTTTGACCGCGCCCGTGTCGAACTCCGCGGGGCAGACGAGGTTACCGACGTTTTCGAGCACGACGAGGTCCAAGTCCTTCGTGCCGATCTCCTTGAGGCCCTGCTCCGTCATGCTTGCATCGAGGTGGCACATGCCGCCCGTGTGGAGCTGGATGGACTTGACGCCCGCGTCCGCGATAGTCTTCGCGTCCACGTCGGAGTCGATGTCTGCCTCCATCACGCCGATGTGCAGCTCATCCTTGAGCGCTTCAAGCGTGCGCAGCAGCGTCGTCGTCTTGCCACTGCCCGGCGAGGACATCAGGTTCAGCAGAAACGTTCTGTCCTGCTTGAGCTGCGTGCGCAGGCGCGCAGCCTCGCGGTCGTTGTCGGCGAAGACGCTCTCTTTCACCTCGATGATCTTATAGGGTTCTGTCATATCGCCTCAATCTCCTTTAAGTTGATCTCGCTGCCCTGCTTGAGCCACGTTTTTTCGCTGCCGCAGTGCGGGCAGGTGCGGCCAAACTGCACCGTGGGATAGTCGCGCCCGCAGCCCTCGCAGTACGTAACGGCGGGGATGGTCTCGATCTTGAGCGCGGCCTCCGGTAAAAGCTCGGTCTTCTTGACTGCCCAGTTCCAGCAGCTTTCGAGTTCGTGCGGGATCGCACCGGACACCTCGCCGAGCTCGAGCGTCACGGACGCGACGTTCGTCAGGCCGTTTTCCTCTCCGATCTTTTCCACGCTCTTGATGACGTGGAAGACAATGCCCAGCTCGTGCATTACTTGCTCTTTCTCGCCGCACGCTTGATCTTGAACTCACGCTTGATCATGTACGGCAGGATGGCCTTCATCTTGTCCTCACAGGCGTACATCTTGCTGCACTCCGGCCTCTCGCGGTGCAGGTGGATGGCGTCGAACGCGCACTTCGTCGTGCAGACGCCGCAGCCGATGCACTTGTTCGGGTCGACGATGCTCGCGCCGCAGCTAAGGCAGCGCGCGGTCTCCTTTTTGATCTGCTCTTCGGTGAACGCGACGCGCTCGTCGCTAAACGTCCTGCGCAGCGCCTCGTTATAGCCGATGCGCTGGCGCGGCGTTGTGTCGTAATTGACGGGGATCAGAGCGTTCTCCTTGTTGAGCTCAATGAACTGGCGGCGGTTGCGGCCGACCGTCAACGTCGCGTGCTGGACAAAACGGTGCAGCGAGATCGCGCCCTCCTTGCCCGCGGCGATGGCGTCGATGGCAAATTTCTGACCCGTATAAGCGTCGCCGCCGACGAAGATATCCTTTTCCGCCGTCTGATACGTGACGGGGTCTGCCTTGACCGTGCCGTTGGGGTTGAACTCAACAGCGGTGCCGGTGAGCAGCTCACGCCAGTCGACCTTCTGGCCGATGCAGTAGAGAACCGTCGTGCACTCGGCCTGCTCGCTCACACTGTCGTCAAACTCAGGTGCGAAGCGGCCCTCGTCGTTCTTGACGCGCGTGCACTTGCGGAACCTGATGCCCGCGCACTTGCCGTCCTCCACCACGATCTCGGTCTGGCCCCAGCCGGCGTGGACGGTGATGCCGTCGCGCTCGCACTCGCTGCGGTCTTCCTCGCCCATCGGCATACCGTCGTAAGCCTCTAAGCAGTAGAGGTCAACGCTCTCCGCGCCGCAGCGCACCGCCGTGCGCGCAACGTCTGCGCCGATGTTGCCGCCGCCGATGACGACGACCTTACCGGAAAGCGTCTTCTTTTCATGCAGGTTGACCTGCCGCATAAAGTCGATACCCGCCATGACGCCGTCCGCGTCACCGCCGGGGATATTCAGCTTGCCGCCGGACTGGAGGCCGACGGCCACATAGAAGCCCTGATAGCCCTGCTCGCGCAGCTGCGCGATGGTCACGTCTTTTCCGACCTCCACGCCGCAGCGGAACTCGACACCGAGTTCACGCAGGATGTCGATTTCTGCCTCCACCACGTCTTTTTCAAGGCGGAAGCTCGGAATGCCGTTCATCAGCATGCCGCCGGGACGCGCTTCCCTTTCAAACACCGTCGGGCGGTAGCCCTTTTCAGCGAGGTAGTATGCGCACGACAGGCCCGCGGGGCCGCCGCCGATGACGGCGATCTTCTCGGAAAATTCGCCGTCGACCTTCGGAATGACCTTTTCGGGCACAAAGCGCGTTTCCGCGTTCAGGTCCTGCTGGGCGATGAAACGCTTGACCTCGTCGATGGCGACGGCCTGATCGACCGTACCGCGCGTGCAGGCATCCTCGCAGCGGCGGTTGCAGATGCGGCCGCAGACCGCAGGGAACGGATTTTCGCGCTTGATGAGCTGCAAGGCTTCGCGGTACTTGCCCTGCGCGGCAAACTTCAGATAGCCCTGCACCGCGATGTGCGCTGGGCAGGCTGTCTTGCACGGCGAGGTACCGGTATTGTAGCAGTTGATGCGGTTCCTGTCGCGGTAGTCGACGCTCCACTTTTCAGGCCCCCACTTGACATCGTCGGGTAATTCCTGACGGGGATATTCGATGTAGCCGTCCTTCGTGCAGAGCTTCTGTCCCAGCTTGACCGCGCCCGCGGGGCAGTTTTCGACGCAGCGGCCGCAGGCGACACAGCTCTCGCTCTCGACGCTCGCGACATAGGCGCTGCGCGACAGGTTCGGCGTGTTGAACAGCTGCGATGTGCGCAGCGCGTTGCAGACATTGACGTTGCAGTTGCAGATGCCGAAAATTTTCTGCTCACCGTCGATATTCGTGATCTGGTGGACAAAGCCGTTGTCCTCGGCCTTTTTGAAAATTTCGAGCGTTTCGTCCTTCGTGATGTATTCGCCGCGCTGTGTTTCGACGATGTAGTCGGCCATGTCGCCCACACCGATGCACCAGCTTTCGGCGTCGTCGCCGCAGCCCTCGCCGAGCTTGGCGCGGCTAGCGCGGCAGGAGCACATGCTCTTGGCGTACTTGCCCTCGTACTTGCTGAGCCAGTAAGAGATGTGCTCTAAGTCAACGGACTCGTTCTCCGTCTCGATGGCCTTTTCCACAGGGATAACGTGCATGCCGATGCCTGCGCCTCCCGGCGGCACCATGGGCGTGATCTTTTCGAGCGGGAGCATCGTCATGCGCTCAAAGAACGCCGCGACCTCGGGATGCTCGTCGATCTGGCTTTTGCGCATGTTCAGAAATTCCGCGCTGCCGGGGACGAACAGCGGCAGCACCCAGCGCTTTTCATGCTTGGGGTTCTTGCCGTCCAGGTTCTCCCAGTTGTACTCGATGATGCCTGTCCACGCCATCTCCGTGAGGAGCTTTTCGAGCGGCTCGCGCTCCATTTTGGTGAGCTTCATCAATTGCTCGGTCGTCTTGGGCTTGCGCACGCCCATTTTGAGCGCGACGTCGACCATCTCGTCGGTCATCACGCCGGCAAGGCCCCAGTACTCGGGGTCGTCCGCCGTGGCCTTGAGGCCGATGCGGTTCGTGATCATGCTGCCGAGCTTGAGGACGTTTTCGCGCGGAGCGTCCGTGCGGGGTATTTTGAAATCCAGTTTACTCTCGTCGAGAGGGAAATTCGTGGGCTTGCTGCCGTTGATATCGCTCATGTTCCTGCTCTCCCTTTTCGCGGCGTACCGCGTGCTTGCCGCCGCGCAGCAAAAATATCGCGCGGCGATCATCACCCATCTTATCCAAGCTCTATTTTACAGGAAAATGTTGGATTTTTCCATTGACTGATTCCATAAACCGCAGTCATATCGCTCAATTCCCCGCATTTTTGCGCAGATCGGCAGAATTGCCCAAATTTACAGATCAAGGAACCGCCGCGCAAGCGCGGGCACATTGGTGTTTTTGAGGCACACGACGTTCAGCTCGTGCACGCCCGTGAGCGGCGGGCAGGAAAAATGCCCGAACTGCGCATCATTCTTGACGACGGCCTCGTAGAGGAAGCTCACGCCGCAGCCCTCGCTCACCAGATGCCGGATGAGCTTGAAGCTGCTGATGCAGACATTCGCGCGAAACGCCTCGACCGTGTAGCCGCACTGCATGAGCTCTCGCTCTAAAATCTTTCGCGTACCGGAGCCAGGCTCGCGCAGGATGAGCCGCTCGGAAAAGAGCTCATCCATCGGCACCTCACAGCCAGAAAACGGGTGATCTTTCGCGCAGATGCCGATGTAGGGCTCGTTGCGCAGCAGAAAGCTCTCGTACCGGCTCTTGTCGAAAATGCCCTCGAGCACGACGAAGTCAAGCTCACCGCCCTCGAGCTGGGCGAGCAGGTGTGCCGTATTGTCGACGGTAAAAAAGAGCTCGTTGTCCGGTTCTTTCAAAAAGCGGATGATCTGCGGCAGCAGGATATAGTCGCCGATGGACTTCGTCGCGCCGATGCGAAGGCTCGTCTTCTCCTGCCGTTTGAGCGCACGGCGCAGCTCCTCGTCCTGATAGCGCTGGCTGATGGCATAGATCTCAAGCGTTTCGCCCTGCGGCGTTTTTCTGAGCTTTCGGCTGTCGTAGGTAAAAAGGCGCACGCCGTACAGCGCTTCAAGCGCCTGAATTTGTTTCGTCACGGCGGGCTGCGTCAAATGCAGCTGCTCCGCCGCCTTGCGGTAGTTCATCGTGGCGCACACGGTCAAAAAGGTCTCAAGCCGCTGGTCCATGTTCTCTCTCCTTTGTCGATAACAAACAGGAATCGACATATTCTTATTTATAATTTTATTATATCATAAGTCGGTGATATAATACACCCGCAACACGCATTGGAGGAGAGAAAAAGCACATGAAATTTATCGAATCCGTAAAGAAAATGCTGCCCGGCTGCGCCATCGCGCTCGTCATCGCCGTGGTGGCCAAGTTTTTAGAGCAGCTGGAGGAATCCGTGGGGCTGCACCTGATCGGCGCGTCGGTCATCGCGATGTTCATCGGCATGATCGTGAACCGCTTTTACGCGCCGAATGACAAGACGAAGCTCGGCATCAAATTCACCTCGAAGAAAATTCTGAAATTCGCCATCATCCTGCTCGGCGCCAGCCTGAACATCACGACCGTGCTGACGGTCGGTAAGTTCTCGCTCACCGTCATGCTCTTCACACTGGCGACGTGCTTCGGCCTCGGCTATGTGATCGGCAAGGCGCTGGGGCTTGACTGGAAGACGAGCAGTCTCATCAACGCGGGCACGGGCATCTGCGGCGGCAGCGCCATCGCCGCCATCGCGCCGGTCATCGAGGCAACGGACATGGACATCGCCTACGGCATGTCGGCAACGTTCCTCTTTGACACGATCATGGTCGTCGTGTTCCCGCTGCTCGGCCGCGCGATGAGCCTTTCCGACGCGGCGTTCGGCCTGTGGGCCGGCACGGCGGTCAACGACACCTCGAGCGTCGTCGCCACGGGCTACGCCTTCAGCGAGGCCGCAGGCGACTTTGCCACGATGGTCAAGCTGACGCGCACACTCGCCATCATCCCGACGGTGCTGGTCTTCGCCGCCATCAGCGTGCACCTCAAGAAAAAGGCCGCCGCGCAAAGCGGCGACCATGGTGTCAAGGTCAATATGAAGTCGGTGTTCCCGTGGTTCATCCTCGGTTTCCTTGCAATGTCCATTCTGTGCAGCGTCGGCGTCATTCCCGCGGGCCTCGCTACGACGCTCAAGAGTATCAGCAAGTTCCTGATGGTCGCGGCGCTCGCCGCCATCGGCCTCAATACGAACTTCGCGGCGCTGTGCAAGTCTGGCGCAAAGCCGATGCTTCACGGCTTCATCATTTCGCTGCTGGTCGTTCTTGTGGCGATTGCGGTCGAATATGTGCTCGGCATCGCGCCGAGCGGCACGCTCATTTAACCGTCCGCCGAAAGGATGAGATCGCAGCGGTTCCGCACATCGAGCGCGTCGAAATAGCGCTGCTCGAAAGGGATCCAGCGGTCGAAAAACTGCTTTGCATGCGCGGGCGCATTCCGTTTGAGGATGCGCTCGCGCTGTTTTTCTGCCGAAATCGGCAGAAAAACGGATAGATCGTAGTACGGCGCAAGGTCGGGGTGCATGGAGTACGCGCCCTCGACAATGTTGAGTGTTCCCGCCTTAATCCGCTGCGGCGGGGCGATGGTAAACGTCGCGCAGTCGAAGCGGCGGTAGTCGACGGGTCTTCCCTCGCGCAGAGGGATCAGCACCTCTTCCAAAAAGCGCTCGCGGTCGACGTTGCCGCCGGGCTGCGCGAAGCGCGCCTCTGTGCGCTGCTCAGGGCGGAGGAAAAAGTCGTCCATATGAAACACATTGCACGCCAACTGTGCCTGCAGGGACGCGGCCAGCGTGGTCTTTCCGGCGGCGCAGCGGCCGTCGATGGCGACAAGCACGCGCGGCTGCGCGGCCGCGAGCGCACGGATGCGCCGCAGAAGAGCGGGTTCAAAATCAGTCATACACAGCACCTGCCGTCAAGAGGATGTCTTATCATAATCCCACAGGCGCGCGCTGTCAAACCGGGGATTTCCAGCGCGCAGAAAGCCGCCGGCAGACACCGCATCGGCATCCGCCGGCGGCGGGAACGGCTTATTCTTCGACCTTGCCGGTCAGCGCCTCCGAAAGCGTGCGCCAGCCGAGCATGGCGCATTTCACACGCGCGGGCATATGCGCGATGTCCTTGAGAGCCGAGGCCTCTTCGAGACTCTCGATCTCTTCCTCGGTCGCCTCGCCGTGGATCATGCGCAGGAAGGTGCGGCCCATTTCCAGCGCCTTTTCCTTCTTCTGCCCCACGATCATGCCGAGCATGATATCGGCCGACGCCTGCGAGATGGCGCAGCCGTCGCCGACAAAGCCGCCATCGGTGATGACATCGCCGTCGGTCTTGAGCTTGAGGACGATGTTGTCGCCGCAGCTCGGGTTCACACCCGCGAGCTCAATGTCCGCGTCCGGAATGTCGTGCTTGAACTCCGGATGGATGTTGTGCTCGGTCAGGATCTCATTATAGAAGCTTCTATTTTCCATATCCCATACGCTCCCTCAGGGTCGAGAGGCTCTCTAGGAACCGGTCGACATCCTCATCGGTGTTATAAAAGGCAAAGCTGGCGCGCGCCGTCGCGTTCAGACCGAGGTGCGCGAGCAGCGGCTGCGCGCAGTGGTGACCGGCGCGGATGTTCACACCGTCGGACGCCATGATCTCGCTGATGTCGTGCGGGTGCACGCCGTCGACCGTGAAGGTGATGATGCCGTTGTGGTCCTCCGGACGGTCCGTACCAAGCACGTGCACGTGCGGCACGGCCAGCACGCGCGCGAGGGCGTTGGCCGTCAGGTCGTGCTCGCGCTGCTGGATGGTGTCAAAGCCGACGCTCTGCACGTACTGGATGGCGGCAGCCAGACCGGCCGCGCCGGCGGCATTGACCGTACCGGCCTCGAATTTATGCGGCAGCTCGGCATAGACAGCGCCCGTGCGCGTGACGGATTCGATCATCTCGCCGCCGGAGAGAAACGGCGGCATTTCCTCGAGCAGGTCCTCCCTGCCGTACAGCCCGCCGATGCCCATCGGGCCAAAGACCTTGTGCCCGGAGAAGGCGAAGAAATCCGCGCCCAGCTCCTGCACGTTCACCGGCATGTGCGGCGTGCTCTGCGCGCCGTCCACGACCATGACCGCGCCCTTCTTGTGCGCCATGGCAGCGACTTCCTTGACCGGGTACTTCCGGCCGAGAACATTCGACACCTGCGTCATGGCGACGATCTTCGTGCGCTCGGTAATGAGCGATTCGATTTGCTGAAGATCCACACTGCCGTCGGGCGCGCACTCGATGAACTTCAGCACCGCGCCCGTCTGGCGGCAGACCATCTGCCACGGCAGCAGATCGCTGTGGTGCTCCATGATAGACACGAGCACCTCATCGCCCGCCTTGACGTGCGTCAGGCCGTAGCTGTAGGCGACGAGGTTCAGGCTCTCGGTCGTGTTGCGGGTAAAGACGATCTCACGCGCCGAGCGTGCCCCGATGAAATCGCGCACGGTCTCGCGCGCCCGCTCATAGATATCGGTCGCCTCCACGCTCAGCGGATACAGCCCGCGCAGAGGGTTGGCATTATGCCAGCGGTAGAAATCCGCCACCGCGTCCAGCACGCACTGCGGGCGCTGCGCCGTGGCCGCGTTATCGATATAGGCGACGTCCGTGTGCTGGAAGATCGGAAAATCCCGCTTATAATTATGCGTCATCGTTGAGTTCCTCCTCCAGCGTCTGAAGAATCTGCGCGCGCAGCACTTCATCGTCCACCGTGCGCGCAAAGCGCTCGATAGATGCGCGGGCCAGGATGTTTTCGGCCTGAGCGCGGGAGATGCCGCGGCTTTCAAAGTAAAACAGCGTCTCGTCATCGAGCTCACCGATGGTCGCGCCGTGGTTGCCGACGACGTTTTCCTCGGCGCAGAGGATGAGCGGCACCGTCTTGTTGACAACATCGTCGCCGAGCATGAGCACCGTCTCCTTCTCGTTGCCGACGGAGTTGGACGAGCCGGTCTTGAAGTCGATCGTGCCGCGGAAAACTTTTTTCGCCGCGTCCTTGAGCGCGCCGGAGGTATCGATCTCGCACTCGGTGTTTTTGCCGTAGTGGTTGACGACGACGTTGACGTCGATTGTCTGGCTACCGCGGCCGAGATAGCCGATCTGCGCCGAATAATGGCTGCCGTCGCCGACAAGCTCCGTGTCATTGTCCGAATACAGGTCGCCCCTGCCCATGAGTATCTGCGTCATGTCCACGCCGGCGCCGGGCGCACAGTCCGCATCCGTTTTGGCATAGAGCAGCGCACCGTCCTGTGCACCGAGCACCTGCACAAGGCGCAGAGACGCATGGTCATGCAGCGTCAGCGCCGTTTCCACGGCGAAGCTGTCCTGCGTATCCAGCACCATATACACCGTTGCCTGCACACCGGCGGCCACTTCGACCGCAATGTGCTTGCGGCTATGGCCCTCGGCGCCGGTCAGGCGGATGTGCAGCGGCTGCGCCTGATTTTCCGCTGTAATTGCATATGAATCCGTCCCGAGATCGGCCGTGTCGGCCACATTCCACGGGATGGTCGCTTCGTTGACCTGGAGATGGTTCCACGTTCTGGTCGGCAGTTTGTTGACGACCAGCTGTTCACTCGTATTCACGATATTCCCTCCTTTCGGAATGTGCGGTCAGCCGATGCTGCCCT
>ERZ773157.3465-NODE-3465-length-10487-cov-2.920533_pt1 | contig 10487 bp, 9 predicted proteins | sample MGYA00511480_ERZ773157 | MGnify/ENA primary metagenome ERZ773157 (study PRJEB29015, sample SAMEA2737863) | human gut metagenome | biome: human gut; feature: human-associated habitat; material: faeces | place: China | collected 2012 ... | reverse complement strand
CGTATGCCGCCATCAGGCTGACCATAACCGTCTCATCATCCATAACATCCCTCTTGATGTACTCCAGAAGCTTATCAATAAGCTGCGTGCCGATATGCTCTCCCTGGCACTCCGGGCGGACGATCACATCGGTAATGAAATAGGTGTAGCCTCCATCACTGACGATTCTCGCCATGCCAACCGGCTTCCCGTCCTTTCTTGCAATCAGTTTATAGAAAGAATTGGTCAATGCCTTCTGTGCTCTCTTGTCTTTTACGGTGATCCAATTGACGGAGCGTCGAAGATCATTGTACTCCTCCACCGTAATCTCATCTGAATATGTAAGCATTTCTCGTCCCTTTCTTTCCTGTTATCGTTTATGACCGGCACACGGATCTGTGCCTCTGAATTCTACCTCTTTGTTCACCTCGCACATGCGTCCGTTGAAGAATTACGCCTCGATTGCCTCATGAATGCTGTCTTTAATACGATCCCTCTCCATACGGAAGAAGGAAATATTCTCTTCCAGAGACTTCGCCATATCCTGCAGCTGCTGTGCAGACTCTGCCAGAATATTGATCGTTGCATTCATCTCCTGCATAGAAGCTGTGGTCTCCTCTGTGGATGCTGCATTCTCTTCAGAGATTGCAGACAGATTGGAGATCACGTCTGCCACGTTTGCACGGGCGGTATTGCAGTGTTCTGTCTGCTGACGGATCATACCTGCTGCCTGAGCGGCACCTCCAATACCATCGCCAACCTCCATAAACTGGCGTCTTGTTGCCTGCAGCTTCTCCTGCTGCTCGTTCATAATCTCCTGAACCTCTTCCATGATATGGACAGAATTCTCTGAATCCTTCAAAAGCTCTCCGATAATATCCGCAATGCTTCCGGCAGATTCGTTACTCTGCTCAGCAAGCTTCTGAATCTGTCCGGCTACTACCGCAAATCCACGTCCCTGCTCACCGGCACGCGCTGCCTCGATCGATGCGTTGAGGGAAAGAAGGTTTGTCTCCTCCGCAATCGAGGTGATCAGATCAACTGCCGCACGGATCTTCATGGCAGATTCATTGGTTGCATTGACCTGACGGGCAATATGCTTAACAGCTTCCATGCTCTTATCGTTGGATGCCGTCAGATCCTCAATAATATCAATCGAACGGTCACTGGAGTTCTTGATCTCCTGTGTTCCCTTATCTAACTCTGCAACATTATCTACGATGTGGCTGATCAGCTGTCCCATCGTCTCAACCTCACTGGATGCACGCTCAATCTCGTCCGCCTGAGAAACAGCTCCCTGTGAAATATCCTCGATGGCTTTGCTGATATCCTCAGCGGTAGAGTTTGTCTGCGATGCCATGTTACTCAGATCCGTTCCCGACTTAAGAAGCATCTCTGAAGAAGTCCGGATATGATTGACAACCTCAAGAAGCTGGTTCAGCAAAACTGCAACTCCCTTTGCCATATCACCAAGCTCGTCGTTTCTGCGCATCGCCTTTGACTCAATTGCCACGGTCAGATCTCCGTTAGACAATCCCTCAACAGCCTTTTCTGCTGCCTGTAAGCCTATCTTGATCCCCCTTGTCAAGAAGAAAATAATGACCATGGCGATCAGTATCAAGACAACTTCAACAACCACAATCGCCGTAGTACGCTTTGTGATCAGAGCCTGTACAGCGGCTACCGGCTTTCCGGCAAACACCATACCAACGATCTTGTCGGAAGATTCCCTGAGCGGTGAATAGCATACACAATATTTCTTCCCGTCAATCGTGATATTTTCCTTCTCAACCGTCTCACCTGCAAGCACCGCCTTGGCAATATCCGCATTCGCCTGTGTTCCCACGATACGTTTGCCGGAATCATCCTTCAGTGTGGTCGCCATACGGGTGTCCCCATAAAATACAGTCACATCCATACCGCTTCCCTCTACAAAGGAATCAATAAAGTCCGTCTCATCCGTAATGTTAAAGCTTCCCTTCATCAGCTTGTTGCCGCTGACGGAATATGTATCGCTGTTGACAGCATTATACACCTGCTCCAGCGAATGCGCCTCTGCCTTCAGGGCATACAACATTTCCTGACGCATTCCCTCTGACATATTTCTTGCTGCCACAACTCCTACGATAACTGCCATCAATATCATAGGAAACAGAGCTACCAGCATGATCTTCAAACGAAGTCTGCTACTGCTTTTCCTGCTTTTTCCTTTCTTTCTAGCCATAATAAACCTCCTTGTTTCCTTAAAAATTTCGTACAAAAATATACTTTAATTATAAAGCAGATAGCTATATCTGTCCAATCTTTTTACCGATTTTTTTTGAATATCCTGAAGTTTTCTTTCATATATTGAATCATACGGGACAACAAATCAGATATATGGAGGAATTCCCATGAAACTTTCATCAGAAACAATGATCACCAATCAAATCAAATGTCATGGAAGTATCCAGACTACACTGGAGGATGACGTCAACGTACCCGACACCAAGCCGGACATTGATCTTATCATAAAACAGAACGGTTGTCTGGATCTCACAGAAATAAAATGCGAACAAAACAAATGTGTTCTAAGGGGCAGTCTGCAATTTGAGCTGCTTTATGCCAGCCACGATGACATCCGCCCGGTACATAATATGAAAGGACAGATTCCCTTCGAGGAAACCGTCAATCTCGATGGTCTTACGGAAACAGACGATGTATTTTGCAGCTATGATCTCGAGGATTGCCAGATCCAGCTGATCCATTCCCGCAAGATCAGCGTCCGCGCAATTGCCGGTTTCCACTGCCGGTGTGAGGAGGAAGCAAGCGATCCTGCAGGCATCGATATCCTTTCCGACGAGGCAGTCCGGACCGGTATGGAGTCGCTTTCCCCAGACGGTCTGCACAAGCAGTTCGATACGATCGTCTACACAAGATCGACACCGCGCACACGCGATGTATTCCGGATCAAGGATGAGATTAACCTCCCAAAGGGAAAGCCAAATATTGATACCATTCTGTACTATGAAATGACGCCTCAAAATCTGCAGACGAGACTTCTCGAGGACAGCGTGCGCATCACCGGCGATCTGCATGTTTTCGTGCTTTATGTGCCAGTCGATGAAGAGCGCCGCATGGAATATCTGGAAACAGAATGCTCCATCGACAGCTTGGTTTCCTGCTCCGGCTGCAATGAGCAGATGATCCCGGACATCAGCTTCCAGCCGCAGTGCGGCACAATGGAGGCAAAACCGGATGAGGACGGAGAACAGCGTATTCTGGAGCTGGAGCTGCCCGTTAATATTACCATGAAATTCTATGAAGATGTCGAGCTTTCCATTTTGTCCGATGCCTACTCCACCGCCTGCGAGCTGACACTTTCGCGTCAGCCGGTCCACTTTGAACGGCTGCTTCTAAAAACCCAGAATGTGATCCGGGTTTCCGAACAGATCAAGGCAGATGAAAATCAGGATAAGATCCTGCAGATCTGTACTGCTTCAGGCAGAGTTCAGATCGATGAACAGGAAATCCAGGAGAACGGCATTGCTCTGGAGGGCGTTGTCGAGCTGGATATTCTTTATGTCACCGAAAACGATGACCGTCCTCTCGGCAGTCTCCGCGCCGCCATTCCATTCCAGCATTTTATGGAGATCAAGGGAATATCCCCGAAGGATCACTATCTGCTCCAGACCGATATCAACCAGATCAGTGTGATCATGCTGGATGCTACGGAAATTGAAGCAAAAGCTGTTTTAAGTATCGGCGCCATCGTATTTACCCCGGCCGAATGTCAGGTTGTATGCGAGATCACGGAAGCCCCTCAGGATCTGGAACGGCTTCAGAAAATGCCCGGCATTGTCGGCTTCATCGTCAGCGATAACGTCAGCCTCTGGGATATCGCCAAGGAATATCAGACCTCCACGGAAAGCATCATGGCTCTGAACGGACTGACCTCCGAGGAGGTTCACCCCGGAGACCGGCTGCTCCTCGCCAAGCAGGTAGACGGACTGTAAAAAGAGACACCTCAACCAGCGTTTTTCCCTCCGAAAATTGCTTCACAATTCTCGGAGGCGTCACACTACATTACGCGTATTTTCCTGTATTGAAAAGGCAAAAACACCCGGAAGAGCGATTCTAAAGAATCTCTTCCGGGTGTTTTTATTGTCTTTATTCGTGTGATGAATTACTCGATAACCTTGATCCATCCCTCCGGAGCTTCCAGACGACCCATCTGAATACCGGTCAGTGTCTCATACAGCTTCTTGGTAACAGGTCCCATCTCCTCCATACCACTTGGGAAACAGATCTCCTTACCATGATCATTGATCTTGCCAACCGGTGAAATAACAGCAGCGGTGCCGCAAAGACCACACTCTGCAAAGTCCTTAACCTCATCGAGGTATACTTCTCTCTCCTCAACCTCAAGACCAAGATACTCTTTGGCAACAACCATAAGAGAACGGCGGGTGATAGATGGAAGGATACTGTTAGACTTTGGTGTAACAACCTTGTTGTCCTTTGTGACGAACAGGATGTTAGCTCCACCTGTCTCCTCGATCTTAGTACGGGTAGCAGAATCCAGATATATATTCTCTGCAAAGCCCTGTTTATGAGCATCTACAATTGCATGAAGACTCATTGCGTAGTTAAGACCAGCCTTGATATGACCTGTTCCATGAGGAGCCGCACGATCAAAATCAGAAATACGAACGGTGATCGGCTTAGCGCCGCCCTTGAAGTAAGGTCCTACCGGTGTAGTAAATACACGGAACTGATATTCATCAGCCGGCTTTACACCGATAACAGCGTTTGTTCCAAACATATATGGACGTATGTAAAGAGTTGCACCTGAACCATAAGGTGGTACATAATCAATATTTGCCTTTACTGTCTGTACGATTGCATCAACAAAACGATCCTTTGGGAATGCCGGCATTTCCAATCTCTGTGCTGACTGCTCAAGACGCTCTGCATTCAGATCCGGACGGAAGCACACCACATGACCATCCTCTGTTGTATATGCCTTCAGACCCTCAAATACAGTCTGTGCATACTGAAGAACTCCGGCACACTCACTGATCGTAATTGTGTCATCGCTGATCAATGCGCCATCATCCCATGCGCCATCCTTGAAATTGGACACATATCTTTTGTCTGTTTTAACATAACCAAATCCCAGGTTATGCCAATCGATATCTTTCTTTGCCATAACTATTCCTCCATTCTGTATACATTCCATGCATGTATACGATTGATTCACTGAAACCAATTTTAATACTTGATATGACGAGTGTCAAGAGTATCTTTCAATTCGGCTTCCATCATTACGCCCCTCTAGTCCTCAAGCTGGTCAATGCGGTTCTGATGACGCTCTGCATGCGAAAACTCCGTATTCAAGAATGTATCCACGATCATCAGTGCCAGTCCCGGACCTACCACTCGGGCTCCCATGGCAAGCATATTTGCATCATTATGCTCCCTCGTTGCCTTTGCGCTGAACACATCATGACACAGCGCAGCACGTATTCCCTTTACCTTATTGGCAGCAATCGAAATGCCAATGCCTGTCCCACAGATCAGGATACCCTTCTCGCACTCCCCTGATGCAACAGCCTGCGCTGCCTTCTTGCCATAGACCGGATAATCACATGGTCTTTCATCGTAGCAGCCGTAATCCTTGTACTGGATCCCCTTCTCCTCCAGATACCTGATGATCTCCTGCTTCAATCCATATCCACCGTGATCACTTCCCAATGCAATCATTCTGCTTGTCCTCCTTCGTCTTTTTCATTTTCCATTAATATCTGTATTACCTTGCGGATACGCCGTCCGATCTCGTGATAACACAGATCGTACTGCTCATCCTCACCACCATACGGATCCACAATATCCGTATCCACGCCGACATATTCACCCAGTGTATAAACCTCGCCGCCCTCATACTCCTCCAGATAAGCAACCTTTTCACTGAATGTCATCGTGAGTACCAATGCATCCGGTGTAATATCAAACTGTTCTAACGGCACAGAATTTTCATGCGAGCAGGGCTTCAGATCATGCTGGCTTAAAGACACATTTACCTTTGGACTGATCGGCTCTGAAAACAGAACAACCAATCCCCTTGAGCAGCACGGCGGAAACGAAAATACCGGCTGTCCCAGCTCTCGCTGATGTTCTCTCTCCTTCTCTGTGAACTGACGGTACATTGCTTCTGCCACAGGGCTCAGGTAAGTATTTGCCGTACATACAAATATAATCTTCGAATAATTCTTCAATAAACCGTACCCCTCTCTGTTATTTATACTTTGATGACATGATACGCTGCTGCTTTCAGCATCCGGTTCATAATCGCCTTCCCCAAGGTATCTTTCTCAAAGCTCTCCGCATAAATATACTCCGCTCCAATATGATCCATCTCTCTTAGTATATCATACAATCCCGCTGCTATCGACCCCTCTGTTGCGCGCGATCCGACACTCCTCACATTGGCACATGCATACGCATCCTTTGTCTCCTCTGTTGCGATCACCGCTACAGAGCATCCCTCGTCTGTCTTCTCCTTCACAAGACGATTGATCTCATCGACCACTTTACTGGTGTCTCCCTCTATGATCGTCATCTGTCCCTTCGGTGCGTAGTGACGATACTTCATGCCCGGTGCCTTCGCCACGATATTCGGATTCATCTTCTGTGACAGGATCGCCGGATCCACCTGAACCTCTCCCAGCACATCCTCTAACATCTCTCCGGTAATATAACCCGGTCTCAGAATGGTCGGAACTCCCGTACTCAGATCAACGATCGTTGATTCCAAACCAATGCCTACCGCACCGCCATCCAGGATCATATCAATCCTTCCATCCAGATCCTCCTTCACATGCTCTGCCTTTGTCGGACTTGGACGTCCGGACGTATTGGCACTCGGAGCCGCAATATACACCCCTGACTCACGGATCAGTGCCCGTGCTACCGGGTGACTCGGCATCCGGACCGCAACTGTCTCCAGACCACCGGTCGTAGACTTCGGCACAGCCTCCTTCTTCGGAAAGATCATCGTCAGCGGTCCCGGCCAGAAATGATCGGCAAGCTTCACTGCCGCCTCCGGCACTGACTGTGCGATATCCTCCAGCGCATCCATATCAGCAATGTGCACGATCAGTGGATTGTCAGACGGACGTCCCTTTGCCGCATAGATCTTAGCAGATGCCTCCGGATGCATTGCATCACCTCCCAGACCATACACGGTCTCTGTCGGAAATGCAACTAATCCTCCCTTCTGCAAGATCCGGCACGCCTCCTCTAGCTCCTCATCCCGGAAGCTCTCCGGGTTTATCGTTTGCATTATCGTTTTCATCTAACTCAGTCCTCCGCTCACATATTGTAAAACACCAAGTGCCACGGCCCACGCAACCCTGCGCTGGTAGGATGCCTGCGTCAGAAGCTCTGCCTCTTTGGAATTGGAAAGAAATCCACATTCTACTATAACCATAGTCGCTGTTGTGTTTTTCAGCATAAAATAATCGCTGTTTGCCTTTGCCACACGCCGGTTGTCCGGATCCAGTCCTGACACAAGCTGTGTCTGCAGTATATCTGCCAGCTTCTTGCCCTCCTGCGAAGACGCCCTGTAAAACACCTGCGCTCCCCGGGAGCTTTCTGCCGTAAAGCTGTTCTGATGAATACTGATCACCGCATCTGCTCCGCTGTCGTTGATCATCTGACACCTTGCACGCAGATCTGCCACCTTCTTGTTCGTATCACCTGCCTGATAAAGTGCTTCATCCTTCTGTCTCGTCATGACAACCCTGCAGTCATTCTGCTCCAGAATCTCCTTTAACTCCAGAGAGATTGCCAGATTCACATCCTTCTCCGGCACATCATTGATCCCGATCTTGCCCGGATCATTACCTCCATGTCCCGGATCGATCACGATCGTATAACGCGGCTGCTTCGCTGCCTGCTGTGACCATGTATATACGGATCTTCCTGTTTCGATCACTGCCGCAAGCAAAACCAGACCTACGATCACAAATCCAATCACTCTGTTGATACTATTCTTTTTCATTCACCTGCTCCGGTATATCCTTTTGTTTCATATTATGAATATTCCAAAACAGATAGAATAATATACGAAAACTACATGTATTTAATGATCATATCCCATACGGAAGAATCCTCCAGACCAAGCTTCCAGAATGCATACCCTGCAGTCTTGCTGTCTGATACCGTCTTCATCTTCTCCTCGAGAGACTTCTGATCCTCAAGCCACATTTTATAGACAACACCATCCCTGGTGTATTCTGCATAGTTGGTTCCTGTGCTGTCATCCCATGCAAAGGCAGCTCCCGCATCGGTCATATTCTCCTTTGCGGAACGCATACCGTATGCCTCGGAGGTCAGCTTCACCTTGCCATCCTTCGTTGTCTCCTTCCAGAGACGGCTGTAAAATGGCAGTGCAATGATCGTCTGCTCCGCCGGCACTTCCTTCAGTGTATTGACGGTGGAATCCTTCACATAATTCAGGGAAGATACCGGACCTGCCTCCTCGGAACCGGCATAATGCTCATCATACGCCATCGTGATCACATAATCTGCCACCGCTGCCTGTTCCTTGCGGTTGTAGTACGTGGAGTAGGATGTCGGTGGATAGTTATCAATCGAAAGAACCACACCATTGTTACGGCACATAATACCCAATTCACGGATAAACTGGATGAAATCATCGCCATTTGCCTTTCTGACATGTTCAAAGTCAATATTGATACCATCCAGACTATACTTGATCGCCTCTGCGATCAGGTTCTTCTCCAGCTTCTGTCTCGTTGTGGTGCTTCCGAGCACCTTGCCGATCTTGCTGTCATTACTGAAATCATTGCATACGCCCCACACCTCTACACCAAGGCTTCTGGCTCTCGCCACATACGTATCACTGGCAAGTGAGGTGATCTCTCCATGATTGCCGGAAACCGTAAACCATGTCGGAGCAACGACATTAACGCCCTTCGTTGCATTGAGCAGATTGAGCACATTATCATTGGCTGCACTCGGTGTCACCTGATGCCATACCAGATTCACCTTGCCGTCCTTTAAGATATGGGAATACTGTTCTTCCTTAAAATCAGTCGTATACTCGGACTGATACAGCTTACCGATATCCTTCTTACGTACATAACCCACAACGCCGTCTGCTGACATTACCTTATCAAAAGATGCCGCACTGCTATCCCCGGAGGTGGATTCACTGCCCTGTTCCAGAACACGTACCTCATCGCCCTCATTCAGATTCACAAGAATATCACTCTTGATGCTTGCACGATAACGCAGCTTCGCTTTCTTCTTCGCTTTGGCAAAATCCGCCTTCTCGTTATAACGGTATGTAATCACAACCCTGTCCGGGTTCTTGTACTTCTTATAATCCAGAGCCGTATACTGCTTCACATAATCCAACGCAACATAGGCATTATCTCCGCTGACCTTAACAATCGGATAATCCATGGAAGACTTACTCTTATTCGTATAATAATCGTTGCTGTCCACCGCCGCAGATATCACTGCAGTCGATGTGGTATACAAAAGCTGGTTCTCCTTCGCATCCCAGTAAAATCTCGAATTAAGTGAATCATGTACCAGACCGAAATCCACATAGATCTCACCGTTATCATAAAGTGCCTTCGTATCATAAATCTGATCCTGCAGGATCACCTGCATCTCCCCCTTTGATACCTTAAAATAATCATCTAAGGACATCTCCTTACTGCTCGGCATATACTTTTTCACGAGCAGCGCAATACCGGTAATAAGGATTGCAAGAACCAGAAGTGCTATAAAGGGAATGATCAATTTCTTTTGTCGTTTTTCCATGGCTCCGTACCTCTCTTCTATTCAAAATGTAAAAATTCCAAGTTCAAATACTTAAACAAAATTATATCACTTTTCCTTTTGACAATCAATCCTGTGTCCATCCGCCCCGGAATATTACAATAAGTGTGCTGTTCTGCTGCCCGGGCCGGCGGTTCATCAGAAAGCACACTCATTATTACGTTTTGATTATAAGGTTTCTATCCGCACATAACATGACATATACTGCATTTAATCTACCACAGTTGTCAGACCTGATTCAAGTGTTCAAAATCAATCTCCGTGATCCGTCCCTTCTGGTCACCGACATAGCTTTTCATATAGTAGGCATCCTCCATCACCTGATAGAGCCTGTCTGTCTCTGCCAGCGTGTAGGGTTCTCCATCCACGGAAACACTCATGCCTGCTGCCTCTGCCTGTTCCATCTCTGCCAGGATCCACGAATACATCTGTTCTTTCAAATCACCTGTGTTATTCAATGACACACCCTCCTATTATACGGACGACACGGAAGTACATACTGTGATACGTTTCAATGTCATCCTCCTGAAATACCACTGCCAACCGGAGAAATTCCTCCCTGAATACGCCGGATAAGTGAATCTGTTGTCTGACTTTTACCAAAAACCTCCTTTCTTAAATTTCCAGGTTTGTTTTCTCCTGCACTGATT
>ERZ773157.3454-NODE-3454-length-10526-cov-8.260243_pt1 | contig 10526 bp, 4 predicted proteins | sample MGYA00511480_ERZ773157 | MGnify/ENA primary metagenome ERZ773157 (study PRJEB29015, sample SAMEA2737863) | human gut metagenome | biome: human gut; feature: human-associated habitat; material: faeces | place: China | collected 2012 ... | reverse complement strand
CTAACGCCGGCGGCGACGCCCACTGCGACCCCGACCCCCACGCCGGCGGCGACGCCCACTGCGACTCCGACGGCGACACCCACCGCGACCCCCACCCCGAAACCGACGCCCACCGTGACGCCGATACCGGATGACGAGGAGAACAGCGAAAGCGAAGAAAAATTTGTAACCTTCGCGGCAGTCAATGCAGTTGCGGAGGGCGGCAAACCGCAACCCGGCACGTACACCTTCTACTTTGCCCCGCCTACCGACTGGGGCGAAAGCAAAACGGTTGAATTCATAGGCAGGCGCGGCGCGGGCGATGGTGACAAGGATGGTGAGATATCCCGCCCAATGAGCCGAGTCCCAGGCTATTGGACCAAGGATAAACGCCCAATTTATGTCGTGAGTCTGCGATACAAAGAGGGCGACAAAGATGCGGAATGTACATATGGCGGTTATCACTACATAAAATTCAAGGCCAATGGGCATGTGATTCAAATGAATGGGCCGTCAGACAATAACCAATGGCTGCATATTGATGCCATGGGGGACCATATCTTTGACGCGGGCAACCTAAAGGACATCACAGACACCAAATGGAACGCCGATTGCCTGAAACCCTACGCCGAGGTCGCCCAGAAGATTCCCTATACCGGCCAGAAAATCTCGTTTCAAAACAAAACGGAGAACACTCTCACCGGTATCACAGTAACGTTCTACGATGGTGAATGCAAGGCATTCGGCAAGCCGCAGACCATTGAATCGCTTGAAGCAGGCAAAGTCTATGGAGAAATCACGATTCCGGATGATTCTTGCCGCTATGTCGGCTTCACCGATGCAAGCGGCAAACCCATCGGCAAAACGTACTATAACTTCTACAACGATGACGTTGCTTCGGAAGAGGTAGGTACATTCCAGTATAACGCCGAAACGAATTACTGCTTTATCTACAAAGGGCCGTATGACGTCCAGTGGGGCGAACCCAACAAAACACGCATTTACTTTGACGCGACGTTCTCGGATATGTCGTATGGTGGAGATCCCAAAGCCAAAACGGCAGACGGAATGCCGGGAAACGACGGAAAGCTTTACTATATCCTGACCGGGGAGGACAAAACGAAGCAGACAGGTGAGATGACCCGGCTGGAGGATCGTTCCGAGTCAAGACACCTTTGGTATGTAAATGCCCCGGACGGCTACACGAGCGTACAGTTCTACGATACAGCAATCCTGCCGACGGACAATATCGATGGCATCAATGGCCGTGCAACGGACACGCTGACATGGGGGAACCTGAAAGAGCCGTGCTTCTATGCGGACACCGGTGATGACATTACCTACGGCGGCAAGTATCGTGGAGGCTATTGGGGTGAAAAATCTGATATCCGCGATGCGGAAGCGGGCAAGACGAAGGCCGACCAGCCCAGGAAACCGGTCGTTAATCTTGAAAAGAAGGCATTTACCCAGCAAGCTAACACAAAGTATATCAGTACAACGCTGTATGACTACTACTCGGATTACGAGTTGAACGGAAATACACGTGCCAATTACTGGCCAGAAGAAACCAAAACACATCGATCGTATGTTGAATTTGAACAGTTTGACCGCGCATTGAGCGATTATTACAAGGATTATGCGGCGTCAACGGCGTCGACGACAGGGAAAAAGGTTCAGTATCCATTGTATACAGGGCATTTCCAGCCAGATAATGTGGACCAGGACTGGTTTAGCAAGATTGCTGCTAATCTTGCCTTGTATGGATGGGGCACCAGCGGTAGCTCGTATAATACGTTTATGGCAGCCAACAACGCAAACGTTGATGTTAATAGTGGCGGACATAATGCTGATTCGAAAGCAACCTTCCAAGGCTTGGTAAGCGATAAGCGCGACGGAAATCATAACCCGACCCTGTACGAAACCGATTTGCCAGAACCGCACTTTAATGAAAAATTTCTGACCGGAGATAACTCTGCAAAGGCTGTACTGGGCAAGGTCTACAAAGATGTTGCGTTCCCCTTCACGCAGAGCACCGTTTTTGCGGGGACAAACAGCGATGACAAGGAAAAAGTAGCGCAGTATTGGTACTATGATAGCAGCAAGACGCCGCTGTATTTGAAACAAGATACAAGCAAAGAAGGCGGCTATTACCTCGACAGCGAAATGACAGATGATGAGAAGAAGAGGTCACGCAATCTTGATTCTGTGAACAACACTACAGACGGCTACGGCTTCTTCCCCTTCAACCAATATGCAGGCGATCATGTTATCAAGTACAACTACGGTTACGGTGCTAAACTGCAATTTGACTTTACGTTGACAGAGGACGGCCAGGTCGTAGTAGGAAATGAGAATGGGGAAGAAAAGAAAGTCCCCATCAAGTTCTTCTTCTCCGGCGATGATGATGTGTGGGTGTTCATTGATGACCAGCTGGTGCTGGATGTCGGCGGTGCCCATGCAAAAGCGCAAGGTCTGCTGGAGTTTGGCAAGGACGCGAGCGGCAAATACAACACCGTTACATCCTACGTCAGCAACATCAAAGCCAGCAACAACAAAGAGCGCAACAACAAAGAGAGCAACAACCTATATTATGAGTCGCTGGGAAACAACTCCAAAAACGTAACTTTTAATGGTACAGGTTATCAGTTCAACTGGAAGAGCAAAAACCAGATGCTGCTCCCCACGAACACCAAGCACACCCTTACCATGTACTACATGGAGCGCGGTATGTGGGAGTCCAACATGGCGGTGGCGTTCAACTTCCCGGACCATAACGAGCTGCAGGTGGAAAAACAGGTCGATACGACAGATGTTCGCGGCTTGCTGAAAACCTACTTCACGAAGTCCACCCGCCAGTTCACGGTCAGCATCAAAAACTGGGCGACCCATTATGCCGCACTGAACCAGACGGCAACAACGGATGCAGGCGGCAGCTCCGGCATCGGCTTTACGACCAAGCAGTATACCATCCCGGACTACGGCTCGATAAAGGAAAAAGGCTTGGTGGACGCGGTCGGTGCGCAGTACACCACCAGCAAGGACGAACAGATCCGCATGGTGGACGACAAAGGCAAGTTTACCCTGCAAAACGGCGAAACCGTCACCTTTGCGGATCAGTTCCGGCGCGGCAGTTATATCTCGCTGCAAGAGGACCTGCAAGAGGACGCCGCCCGGAAACTGTATGCCCCCACCTGGGAAATCCACGAGAACGGCAAGCTCGTCACGCAAAGCGCGGGCGGTAACACAGTTGAATTTGTAAAGGATGCCCCGCAGAAAATGCAGGACGATGGCACAACCCCGGATGATGGCCGTAAGGAAGTGTACATAAAGGACACCAAAGACGGACAGCAAATCAATAACGACGGCTACACAAAAACTGAAAAGCCGAAGGAAAACTCCATCGTGTTCCGCTCGTACAGTGACCCGGACGGTACAGACCAGTTCACCAAGTTGAAGGTGAAATTCATCAACAAAGTCAAAACCGGCTCGCTGAGCATCACCAAACAGGTGCCGGATGACGAGAGAGAAGCTTTGAAAGATGAAACGTACACCTTTACCGTGCAGTACTCGAACATCGGCGGTATGCAGCTGGAAGGCGAAAAGGAAGTAACCGAAAAAGTTAAAGTGAAAGTCGGCGATACCTATAAGCTGGACGGAATACCGATTGGCACGACCGTTACCGTCACGGAAGACCCCACGGAGAATCGGTATATCAAGAGCATCACCGTGGACGGCGTAACGTCGGCAGACGGCAAAGCCAGCGGCATTATTGGTGAGGACAAGAAGGACACGACCGGAAAAACGACATCCAGCGTTCGGGTGGTGTTCACCAACACGGCACACAAGCCGATCGCTATTACTGTAGAAAAGACATGGCAGGATGCCAAAGGTGACCTGCCGGCATCGATTTGGATCAAATTGCAGCGCCGCCATAAGGGCAGTACGAATGACAAGGACTGGAAAGATGTGCAGGGCACGGCAGTTGAACTGAAGAAGGACAACGACACTGGAACGTGGACACACACGTTCCCCGGCATGGATGCCTATGACATCAACGGCACTACCTATTATGAGTACCGCGTGGTGGAATCGGCAACGGAAAAAGGCGATTACACCGCCGACGGCACGTTGATACTGGGTGACTATAATTACAAAGTTACCAGCGAACCGAAAACCATAACGGAAGAGGTTAATTCGGTATCGCTTACCCTGACCAACGAGCAGGTGCCGCCGGTGTATGAGCTGGCTATCACCAAGCAGGGCCTTGACGAGAACGGTACCACAACCGGGCCGCTGAGCGGCGTGGAGTTCAAGCTGGAAAAGCTGAACGGCAACGGCGTTGATGCGACGTTTGGGGCAGTGACCGGGACGACCGAGAGTGTTGGCGACAACGCGGGCAAGTGCAGTTTTAAAAACCTGTCTGAGGGCAGCTACCGTTTGACGGAGCTGAAAACCGTGGACGGCTACAACCTGCTGGCCGCACCGATCGAGTTTACCCTGCAAAAAGACGAATGCCGGATAAACGGCACGGAGCAAGAAAAAATGGTTACAGGCAACCCCGCCGAGGGCTACAAGGTGAGTTTGACCATCAACAACCGCAAGGGCTTTACGCTGCCGCACACCGGCGCGGACGCCCCCAGCCTGTGGCTGCTGATCGGCCTGCCGCTGCTGGTGGCCGGGCTGCTGGTGCTGGTATTCCGCTACAATCGGAAAGGGGGCAAGCGTTCCTGATATGGCCCCCGATTTCCCCGCTACGATAATCTTAAAAAGAAAGAGGTTATGACAGATGAAACTAAAACGTTTCCTTACCGGCGTCCTCAGCGCCGTAATGGCCCTCAGCGTCTGCGCCCTCCCCGCCGCCGCGGCGGCGGAAGGCGACGCGAGCGCAACGGCGACCAAGTACACCACAAGTACGATTAACAAGAGCAAAAAGGGTTCTATCACGATTTATAAGCGCTCAATGACAGAGACCATCCCGACGGAACCTGCCGGAAAGGGTGAAACTGTTATTAACCCGAGTGGTGAGGCACTGGAAAATGTAGGCTTTACCATTTATAAGGTAATGGACGCTGGCGAACTCGTTAAGTATTATGACGGTATCACCACAGGGGATGCGGTTAAGTACCAGACTTACTTTAAAGCGAATACGACGGAGTTCACTGCCGAAAATTTAACAGATGAAGTGAAAGGCAAAGAAGTTAAAGAAACAAGTGAATCGTCCGGTGAAAAGAAGACGGACAAGGCCGGTAAAGTTGAATTTACCGGCTTGGAAGTTGGCTTGTATTTGGTGATTGAGACCACCCTGCCGCAGGCGGTCACACAGAAAGCAGAACCGTTCCTGGTTTCTATTCCCATGACTCGTATTGGTGCGGGCGAAGATGAAACGACAAACCCCAATAATGAGGTCTGGATGTATGATGTTACGGTCTACCCCAAGAACAGCATCGCACAGGGCAATGTGACTCTTGAAAAGAAGGGCGTTACTGGCTCTGATACTGCAAATGCAGTAAAGTTGAACGGCGTTAAATTTACGCTGTACAGAAAGAGCGATACGGATGGTACATATACCGCAGTTGCTGACTGCACAGACATAGTGACTGTGGAAGGTCAAATTCAATTTTCCAATCTGCGCAAAGGCTCCTATTACATCATGGAGACTGGCTATGCAGATAAGGCTGACGCAGGCTATATTCTGGACACCAAAGCAAAGTACGCATTCGCTATTGATAAAGAAGGTAAAGTTGCTGCAAATACAGACTTGACCGGCAATGACGTGGTAAAGGAGACGGAAGGCGTTTTTGCTATCAGTGCAGAGGATTCTAAACTGACTGTTTACAACTACAAGCCCGACGTGGAAAAGACTGTTACTAAGCGCGATGGGAGCAGTACAGTTAAGAACGCGGACGGCACGACCGTTGGCAACCACGAAGCTGACTACAGTGTTGGTGATAAAGTTACCTATACGCTGACCATTGATGTCCCTGCAAATATTGCTAAGCTGAGAACTTTTACCGTTACGGATACGACGGTGGCAACACAGTTAGTGCACGATGCTGATAGCGTGATTGTATCTGCAAAGAACAAGAACAAAAAAGTTGAAAACATTACAAGTGCCTATGGAAAACCGGACATTAAAACTGAAGGTGAGAACTCTGTTCTGACGATTGCCTTTACGCCTGCAAACCTTGCAAGTGTTGCTGGCGGTCAGATTACCATTACCTATACTGCTACTGTACAGAAAGATGCTGTTGTTGCTAATGAGGGCAACCTGAACACGGCAAAATTGCTCTACTCCCGCACGACGGATACGGATAAAGCGGAACAAGGCGACAACAAGCCTTACGAAATCGAGGACCAGAGCGTTGTTTATACCTTCTCGACCAGCCTTCTGAAAAAGGGCGAAGGCGGTACTTACGGCGGTAAGGCCATGAAGGGCGTTACCTTTGCGCTGTATAAAAAAGTAGAAGATAGTGAATGGAATGCCCAGGGGAAAGTTACAATCGCAGGCAAGGAATACGATAAAAACACCAATGTGATTAGCAATGCAGTTGCACTTGGACTGACAGAAAATTCCAGCGAAACATGGATTAAAATTTACTATGCGGAAAGAATGGAAGACGGTGCTACGGGTACTGACGGCAAACTGACCTACACAGGTCTGCCGAAGGGTACTTACAAATTTGTCGAGACCAAGACGCTGGATGGTTACAATCTGCTGTCCCAGCCTGTTGATGCAAAGTTGACGCTGGATTATACTACCATGTGGGATACGTCCAGCACATATAAGAATGGCGTTCTGGTAAAGCATAAGTACAATACTACCAGCTACAAGAGTAACGGAGAGGATGCAACGCCGGGCGCTGAAATTACCATCATCAACCGCAGCGGCTTCCAGCTGCCTGTCACCGGTGGTTTTGGCACACTCCTGTTCAGCGGTATCGGCGTGCTGCTGGTGCTGGCCGGTGTGGCGGTGCTGTTCAGCATGAAAAAGAAGAACGACCGCGCTTAAAACCGCATGATGCAAACACCAAAAGATAATTAGAAGGGGTAAACCCATAGGGGAAGGGCCGGGATTGGCTCTTCCCCTATGGGTGGTTATGGGGGTATACTATAAGGCAAAGGGGGGAGGCTTGAATCCCTCCGCCTCGCAAAGCTCGGCCCACAGATATTTCCCCCACGAACAGAAAGGCACACCTATGGATACCACAGGCAAATTAAAACTTGGATTTGCGGCGCTGATGATTTTGTCGGGCATCGGCGTGGCGATGTACCCGGTCGTCAGCAACGCGGTGGCACAGCGCCATGCGTCGGCGGTCATTGACAGCTACGACGATACCGTCCAATCCATGGATACAGAAAAGCTCGATGCTGCGAAAGAAGCGGCCCGCAGCTACAACGAACAGCTCAGCAATGCCGTGGACCGCGACGCGGCGGGCGAAGCCGCCGACACTGGCACAAGCTATGTGGACCTGATGGACGTGGGCGAGAGCCTGGGCTACATAAAAATCCCCAAAATCGACGTCAATCTGCCAATTTATGAGGGCACCAGCGACGAGGTGCTGCTCAAGGGCGTTGGCCATCTGGAAGGGTCGAGCTATCCGCTTGGCGGCGACAGCACCCACAGCGTGCTGACAGGCCACCGCGGCCTGGCCGAGGCCGTCCTGTTTACCGATTTGGACAAAATGCAGGAAGGTGACAAATTTTACCTGCACGTCATGGACGAAGTCCTGGCCTACCAGGTCGACCAGGTCAAGGTCGTGGAGCCGGAACACACCGAGGATTTGGAAATCATCCCCGGCGGGGACTACTGCACCCTTGTCACCTGCACGCCCTATGCCATCAACACCCACCGTATGCTGGTGCGCGGCGTGCGCGTGCCCTACAACGGCGAGGACGAGGACGCCGACACCCCGCAGGCCGTGCAGTACCAGGCATTGAACACCGGCAACATCGTCAAGCGCGTGGTGGACGCCTGGCCGTGGATCAGCGTGACCGGCAGTATTATCATAGGCGGCGAGGCACTGCTGCTGCTTTTGCTGCTGCACCGCTGCAAAAAGCGCGAGGAGGAAGACTGATGAAACGCCTGCTGCTGCAAATTTTTGCGTGGCTTGCCATACTGGTGGGCGCGGGGCTGATGCTGCAGCCGACGGTCAGCCAATACCTGACCCGCCGCAAAAGCACCGCCGCCGTGGAAACCTTTGTGCAGTCTGCCGCCGAGTCCGCCGCCGTGGCCGCTGACGACCCGGCTGCCGAAAACACGTGCCCCTACGCGGATTTGTACGACACCCTGCAAGCCTACAACGCGGAAATCTACGCCGCGGGGCAAAGCGGGCTGAAGGACCCCTTTGCCTACGAGACGCCCGCCTTTGACCTGACGGCCTACGGCCTGCCCGATGATATGATCGCCGCGCTGTGGGTGCCGCGCCTGGATTTAGATTTGCCGGTGTATCTGGGGGCCAGCACCGAAAACATGGCCCGGGGCGGCGCACTGCTGGGGCAGACCTCGATGCCGCTGGGCGGCGCGAACACCAACACGGTCATTGCCGCCCACCGCGGCTACTACGGCGCGGAGATGCTGCGCAACGTGCAGCAGATACAGATCGGCGACAAAATCACCCTGACCACGCCGTGGGAGACCCTGACCTACCGCGTGTGTGAGCTGAAAATTATACAGCCGGACGACATAAATGCGATACTGATACAGCCGGGGCGGGACCTGTTGACCTTAACGACCTGCCACCCCTATACCCAGAACACCCAGCGCTACCTGGTCATTGCCGAGCGCGACCCCGACGCCGCCCCCGCCACCCATGAGGAAGATTTGGCCGAGTGCGCGGGCAGCTGGGACGCCGCGCCCCGCCAGGTGACGGTGGAAAGCCCCGACGGCACCGCCGCCGTGGAGGAGATCGCGCCCGAGAGCATCAGCCCGCTGCCGAACGAGGGCAGCGGCGAGGATGCGGGCGGGGCGTACTCCAACTGGATGATCTGGCTGGAAAACAACGCCCTGTGGGCAGGAATTGTGCTGATTGCCGCCGTGGTGGGATGCGGGCTGATCCTGCGCCGCCACAGAAAGGACTGACCGATGCAGACACGAGAAAAAGCGCTGGCCGTGACGGCCGAGGTGGGCAAGGCCGTACTGGGCAAGCCCGAAGCAATTTTGAAAATCATGATGGCAATGCTGGCCCGCGGCCATGTGCTGGTGGAGGATATCCCCGGCGTGGGCAAAACCACACTGGCCCAGGCGTTTGCCCGCGCTATGCAGCTGACCCAGAACCGCGTACAGTTCACACCGGACGTATTACCGTCTGATATTGTGGGGTTTTCGCTGTACCAAAAAGAAACCGGCAAGTTCGTTTACCACCCCGGCGCGGTGGCCTGCAACCTGTTTTTGGCCGATGAGATCAACCGTACCAGTGCCCGCACCCAATCCGCCCTGCTGGAAGTCATGGAGGAAGGTGCGGTGACGGTGGACGGCGTGACCCGCAAGCTGCCCCAGCCCTTCACCGTCATGGCGACGGAAAACCCGGTTGGTTCGATCGGTACGCAGATGCTGCCGGAGTCGCAGCTCGACCGTTTTATGGTCTGCGTGGTCATGGGCTACCCCGACACCGAGGCCGAAATGGAGATTTTGACCCGCCAGCCGCGCCACGGTCTGCTGGACCGCGTGCAGCCGGTCATGGACCAGAACGACCTGCTGACCATGCAGGCCGAGGTGGACAACATTTATATGAGCGAGGAAATTTTGCGGTATATCGTAGAGCTTTCCCAGGCGACCCGCAAGGACGCACGGCTGGCGCTGGGGCTTAGCCCCCGTGCGTCGCTGGCCGTGGCCGGTATGGCGCGGGCCGCGGCGTACCTCTCGGGGCGGGAGTTTGTCGTGCCCCAGGATGTGACCGCGATTTTTGCCGACACCGCGTACCACCGCCTGAGCCTGACCGAGCAGGCCCGCACCGGCGGGGAGACGGTGGAAAACGTGATCGCCGACGTGCTGCACACTGTGCCGCGCCCCCGCCCGGAGAAACCGACCCATGGCAGGTAAGGTGGGCTGCGGCCTGCTGCTGGCTGTGCTGTTTTGCGCCGCTGCGGTCAGCCGTGCGCCGTTTGTGGTGTTCCTGCTGGCGCTGGCTGTGGTGTTCACCGCGTTTTTGTGGTGGGACGCCCGCACGCTGCGGCGACAGGTGACGGCGGCCTTGCAGCTGCCCGCCAAACCGGTGCGCCCCGGCGAGGCATTGGCCGTGACCGTGCACCTGCAAAACGCCGGGCGGCGCACCGTGCCTGAACTGCGGGCCGTGCTGCGGGCCGAGGATGCCGAGAGCGGTACGGCCATCGAGCTGCCCTGTGCCGCCATGCTGGCCCCAGGCGGCCGCGCCGACCTGCGGGTGACGCTGCGGGCCGCCAAAAGCGGGCTGTGGCGGTTCAAACTGCAAAGGCTGACGGTGCGGGACCACTTGGGCCTGTTTGCAGCGGACTGCCCGCCGGACGGCCAAACGTGGGAGCTGTGCGTGCTGCCGCCCGCCGAGGGAGAGGCCGACGGCGCGGGCAATACC
>ERZ773157.3436-NODE-3436-length-10580-cov-4.482565_pt1 | contig 10580 bp, 7 predicted proteins | sample MGYA00511480_ERZ773157 | MGnify/ENA primary metagenome ERZ773157 (study PRJEB29015, sample SAMEA2737863) | human gut metagenome | biome: human gut; feature: human-associated habitat; material: faeces | place: China | collected 2012 ... | reverse complement strand
AAAAAGTAAAAGAGGCGTGACCTTGCGGTCACGCCTCTTTGTTTTATATGAGCTGGTTTTGTCAGTCTGTATATTTGCTGACTTCCAGCAGCTCCTCGGCCCGCTTGACCTGTTCCGCCGTGGGCGGGACAGCGTCGGGCAGGGGATAAGGGATGCCGAGCTTCTGCCACTTGAAGAGGCCCAGCGTGTGGTAGGGCAGTACCTCCACCCGCTGCACCGTCTTGAGGGACGAGATGAACTCTGCGGTCTTCCGCAGGCCGTCTTCGTCGTCCGTCAGGTCGGGGACGAGAACATGGCGTATCCAGAGCGGCACGCCGAGGTCGGAGATGTGGCGCGCCATCGCAAGGATGTTCGCGTTGTCCCTGCCGGTGAGCCTGCGGTGCTTCTCCGGGTCGATCTCCTTCAAATCGAGGATGACGAGGCTGGTGGACTTCATCAGCCGGTCAAAATCGGCCAGATACGCTGCATCGTCGGGGCGGAAGGGCTGACCGGCGGTGTCCAGAGCCGTATGCACGCCCTTGGAGCGTGCCAGCTCGAAGAACGCCGTCAGAAACTCCATCTGACGCAGCGGCTCGCCGCCGCTGACCGTGATGCCGCCCTTTTTGCCCCAGTAGTTGCGGTAGCGCCACACCCGCTGGAAGAGCTTGTCCACCGTCCATTCCTCGCCGCCCTCAGCCCATGTCTCCGGGTTGTGGCAGTATTTGCACCGCAGGGCGCACCCCTGCAAAAAGACGACGAAGCGGACGCCGGGGCCGTCCACAGAGCCGAAAGTCTCCAGCGAGTGGACGTATCCGATGGGGTTACAGAGCTGCATGGCAGGTACGGGAGATGACGTCCATCTGCTGCTCGCGGGTCAGGTCGATGAACTTGACGGCGTAGCCGGAGACACGGATGGTGAAGTTTGCGTACTCCTCCTTCTCGGGGTGCTCCATAGCGTCGATGAGCTTCTCCTTGCCGAAGACATTGACGTTCAGGTGGTGTGCGCCCTGGTCGAAGTAGCCGTCCATGACCTGCACCAGATTCTCAATGCGCTCGCCCTCGCTGTGGCCCAGAGCGTCGGGGTTGATGGTCTGGGTGTTGGAGATGCCGTCCAGAGCCCAGTGGTAGGGCAGCTTGGCCACGGAGTTCAGAGAGGCCAGCAGGCCGTTCTGCTCTGCGCCGTAGCTGGGGTTGGCACCGGGTGCGAACGGGGTGAAGGCGGCACGGCCATCGGGCAGAGCGCCGGTGTACTTGCCGTAGACCACGTTGGAGGTGATGGTCAGGATGGAGGTGGTAGCCTCGGAGTTGCGGTAGGTGTGGCGCTTCTTGATCATCTCAAGGAAGGTGCGCAGCAGCCAGACGCCGATCTCGTCGGCACGGTCATCGTCGTTGCCGTACTTCGGGAAGTCGCCCTCGACCTCGAAGCCGGTGGCAAGACCCATCTCGTCGCGCACGACCTTGACCTTGGCGTACTTGATGGCGCTCAGGGAGTCGATGACGTGGGAGAAGCCTGCAATGCCGGTGGCAAAGGTGCGGCGCACATCGGTGTCGATGAGTGCCATCTCGGCTTCCTCGTAGTAGTACTTGTCGTGCATATACTGGATGAGGTTCAGCACGTTGACATACAGCCCGGCCAGCCAGTCCAGCATCTGCACATACTTGGGCAGCACCTCGTCATAGGTCAGGCCGTACCGGGCCAGATACGTCTCCCCCACCATATCCTTCCACTGTTCCACGAGCCCGGCGATCTCCGGATTCTCCGCCACCGTTTCGTCAATGGGGATCAGGCGGTAATCCAGCAACCGCTTTTCTCCGCCATCGTCCCACGAAAAGGTCAAACTGCCTAAATTCTGGCAGTAGGGGCCGCTGGAAACGATATAGGTATCGTTCACCACCAGTGGCTCTGCCAGCGTGGAGTGGGTGTGGCCGGAGACGATCACGTCAATGCCGTCCACAGCCTTGGCCAGCTCCTCATCTTCGGAGGACGCCAGCGAATCCCCGGTGCCGCTGTGGGACAGGCAGACGATGATCTCCGCCCCCTCCCCCTTTAGGGTTTCCACACAGCGCTTGGCCGCTTCGGCGGCGTCCGTCCGGGTGAAGCCGGAGGTGGGGGCGCACTCATCGGAATCCACCCCCATCAAGCCGAACAGACCGTAGGTCACGCCGCCCCGTTCCAGCGTCATGCAGTCCGTCACGCCATAGTCCTCCATAGCGGACCGGATGAATGCCCGGTCGGGGTTATCATCGGCAGGGGCATAATTGGCCTCTAACAGCGTCGGCAGTACAGGGGTAACAGGGCCGAACCGCTCTCTGTAAGCGTCCATATTCTCAAGCGGCCGGGCATCCACCAGCAGTAGTCCCACCGCCGCCTGTTGAGCAGCCTTAGCGGAATTCAGCATTTCCGCGAAGCCAACGCCCTTGTGGTCAAACTCGTGGTTGCCGATGGTCACGGGTGCTTCGTCGAGGATCGTGAGGTTGAAATTCCCCGTAAAGTCCTCCCCGATTGAAATCTGCGACCCGAAATCGCAGTGGAACGGGCTGTGGATGCAGAATGTGCCGCCCGTGCGCCCGAACAACTGCCGGATGATCGCATTGCGTTCCTCCTCGCGGCTCGAGGGCAGGCTGTTGAACCGGAAGACCAGTTCTTCGCAGCGTTGCAGTGCCTTCCTGATCTGCGGCTTGCGGGCGTAGAGCCACATGCCGGTTTTCATCTTTTCAAGGTCGTCCATAATTTTATTTTTCGTAGTTGTTTATTTCTATGCCCTGTCGGACGCATTTCCCGGGTTTGCCGTGCCGCGTGGCTAACTCTCCTCCGGGAAGGGGAGGGCAGGCTTGCCAATGCGGCCACAGGCGGTGGGCAACAGCGGGCGGAAGCGAAAATCCGGGCCGGGGATTCCTGCTATGTCGCGTTGTATAATCCGCTCATTCCGAGCTGAAATATTCGTATGCCGCCCTGGAGACCGCAGCGGCGATGGCAGCATTTGCGGCGTCGTTTTCTTCCGATTCGGTGACGAATACCGCGATGCAGTAGCGGCGTCCGTCGGGCAGGAGCACATAGCCGGCATCGTTGTCCGCGATGCGGATGCCTTCGGCCGTGCGGTCGGATGAGCCGGTCTTGTGTCCGATCACGATTTCGGCTGGCAGCCCGGCCTTCAGTTTGTTTGCGCCCGTGGTCGTTCCGCACAACAACCGTTGCAGGAGAGCGTTGTACTCCCCTTTGAGCAGCCTGCCCTGCAGGAACAGGTCGAACAGTGTACAGACGGACGAAGGGCGTGCCTTGTTGACCCGCTGGTTCCCGATGCCGTGGTGCATCTCCTCCTCGCTGGCGGCGATGCGGATGCCGCCGATCCCCAGCGAACGGACGTAGGCCTCTACGGCTTCGGGGCCGCCTGCTTCCCGCAGCAGAATGTCGCAGGCGATGTTGTCGCTCTCCGACACCATGTAGCGGAGCAACTGCCCGAGCGTCAGCGTGCCGCCGCCTGCGGGCAGCGAATCGCGCATCGGGCTGTATGTGCCGGGTAGGAGCAGGTCGGGCGTGATGCTGATCGGCTGCGTGAGCGGTATGCCTTCGCGCTGCATGCGGTCGAGCACGGCCAGTGCCACGGGAAATTTAAAAACGCTCATCATCGGTAACAGGGTGTCGTTGCGCGCAATTGTTTCCCCGCCGGGCGTGCGGACGGCGACCCCGACGAAGGCTTTGTGCTCCGACACGATTTCATCCAGCCGGGATTCGAATTGTCGTGTCGCCGTATCGCAAGACGCTGCGAGAACCGACAGGCATAGGAGCAGGAGTTTTTTCATAAGCTGGCAGAGGATAAAAAAGCACACCTTTTCGGGGTGTGCTTTTTTTCGGATTTTTCCGTGTTGCTTATCCTTCGATGATAGCCTCGCTCGGGCAAACGCCGGCGCAGGTACCGCAGTCGATGCACTTATCGGGATCGATGACATAGATATCGCCGGCCGAGATCGCTTCGGTCGGGCACTCGCCGATGCAGGTGCCGCAGGCAACGCAGGAATCAGTGATTTTGTAAGCCATTTTTGTTGAAATTTATTGTTAAAAGTTGTGTTGTGTCAGCAAATATAGAAACTTATTTGATAATATCAAAACCCGTATAGGGGATCAGCGCCTCGGGAATCCGGATGCCGTCGGGGGTCTGGAAATTCTCCAGCAGGGCGGCCACGATACGCGGCAGCGCCAGCGACGAGCCGTTGAGCGTATGTGCCAGCTGTGTTTTCTTGTCGGCATCACGGTAGCGGAGCTTCAGGCGGTTGGCCTGGAACGACTCGAAGTTGGAAACCGACGAGACCTCCAGCCAGCGTTTCTGCGCCTCGGAGTAGACCTCGAAATCGTAGGTCAGCGCCGAGGTGAACGACATGTCGCCGCCGCACAGGCGCAGAATGCGGTAGGGCAGCCCCAGCGACCTGACGATAGACTCCACGTGCGCCACCATGCCGTCGAGCGCTTCGTACGACGCTTCGGGCAGGCTCAGCTGCACGATCTCGACCTTGTCGAACTGGTGCAGGCGGTTCAGTCCGCGCACGTCCTTGCCGTACGAACCGGCTTCGCGGCGGAAGCAGGGGGTGTAGGCGGTCATCTTCACCGGGAAGTCCTTTTCGTCTAGGATCACGTCGCGGTAGATGTTCGTCACGGGCACTTCGGCCGTCGGGATCATGTAGAAATTGTCGGCCGTGGCGTGGTACATCTGCCCTTCCTTGTCGGGCAGCTGGCCCGTGCCGAAGCCCGAGGCTTCGTTAACCATGATCGGCGGTTCCACTTCGAGGTAGCCGGCCCGGGTGTTGCAGTCGAGGAAATAGTTGATCAGCGCACGCTGCAGACGGGCTCCCTTGCCTTTGTAGACGGGGAATCCGGCGCCCGTGAGTTTCACGCCCAGGTCGAAGTCGATGATGTCGTATTTGCGTGCCAGTTCCCAATGGGGCAGCGGGTTTTCGGGCAGCTGGGTATAGCTTTCGACCAGCTTCACGACGAGGTTGTCCTCGGCGGTCTTGCCTTCGGGCACGATGTCGGCCGGGAAATTGGGCAGCGAGACGATCGCTGCCTGCAACTCCTCCTGCACGTCGTGCGATTCGGCCTGCAGGCGGTTGGATTTTTCCTTGAGGTCGGCGACGAAGCGCTTGCGCTCCTCGGCTTCGTCGCGGCGGCCCTGTCCCATCAGCGCCCCGATCTCCTTGGCGGCTTTGTTCTGCGCTGCCAGCGTATTGTCCAGTTCGGTCTGGATGGCCTTGCGGCGGTCGTCCAGCGTTTCGATCCTGGCGATGACCGGTGCGGCGTCCACTCCCTTCTTGGCGAGCTTGCGGATCGCGGCCTGCTTGTCATCGCGGATTTGCTTTATCGTAAGCATGGTATCCTGTGTTTTTGTGTGTATTCGTGTTTACAAATTGCAAAATTATAAAAAACACGCCAACTTGCACTCCTGTCGCTCCGTTTTTTGCCTGTTTCATAAAAAAACGGAGTTTCACCGCGTGCGGGAGCCCGGATGACATTTTTCCGGGGTCACAAGTCCGCATTTGTCGCGGATTTTGTTAATTTTGCAAAAAATAATGCGTTGAAATCCGTCGAACTACTCGCTCCCGCCAAAGATTTTCAGTCGGCCGTCGCCGCCGTGGACTACGGTGCCGATGCCGTGTATATCGGCGGGGCGAAGTTCGGAGCCCGTTATGCGGCAGGCAATAGCGCCGGCGAGATCGCCCGTGTGGTGGAATATGCCCATCGCTACGGAGTGCGGGTGCATGCCACGCTCAACACGCTGATCTACGACGACGAGCTGGAGGCCGCCGGGCGGCAGGCCCGCGAACTGATCGCGGCCGGGGTCGATGCGCTGATCGTGCAGGACATGGCGCTGCGGCGCATGAACCTGCCGGTCGAGTTGCATGCTTCGACGCAGATGTGCAATATGACACCTGCCCAGGCGCGTTTCCTGGGCGAGTGTGGGTTCGCCCGGGTGATCCTCGAACGGGCGCTTTCGCTCGGCGAAATACGGGACATCTGCGCTGCGACCGCGGCCGAGGTGGAATGTTTCGTCCACGGGGCGATCTGTGTTGGTTACAGCGGCCGCTGTTTCCTCTCGCGGTCGGTGTCCGACCGCAGCGGCAACCGCGGGGCGTGCAGCCAGCCGTGCCGCCTGACTTACGACCTGACCGACGGCCGGGGACGTACCTATATTGCCGGGAAACACCTGTTGTCGGTGCGCGACCTGAACCTTTCGGCGCATATCGGCGAGTTGCTCGACGCGGGCGTCACTTCGTTCAAAATCGAAGGGCGGCTCAAGGATGTCGGTTATATAAAGAACATTGTGGCCTACTACCGTCGCGAGGTCGACGCGGCGCTGGCCGTAAGGCCGCATCTGCGGCGGGCTTCAGCCGGGGAGAGCATCCCGGATTTCACGCCCGATACGGCCAAGAGCTTCACGCGCGGGGAGTCGGAATATTTCTTCGCGGGCAAGCGGCCGGGCGTGGCGTCGTTCGATACGCCGAAGGCGGTGGGCGAGTATGTGGGCCGTGTGGTGCGGGTCGAAAAGAACAGGTTCCGTCTCGATCGGGGCGGTTTGCTCGCCGCGGGCGACGGCATCTGTTTCCTCACCGACCGGGGGTTCGCAGGCACCAATGTCAACGCCGCCGACGGCGACTGTGTGACGCCCAACCGCATGGAAGGTATTGTGCCCGGGACGGAGGTCTACCGCAATTACGACCACCGTTTCAACCAGCTCCTCGCCCGCAGCCGTACGCGCCGCGTGATCCCCGCCTCGGTGCTGGTCGAAGCGACGGCAGGGGGTGTCAGGTTCAGCTATACCGACTGTGAGGGGGTGACGGCTTCGGCCGCACGCAGCGTCGCCCTGGAAAGGGCTAAAAATGCCGCGGCCAATACCGCGGCATTGCGGACGCAGGCGGTGAAGGGCGGCGATACGGTTTTTGCCGTGCGCGGGGCCGAAGTGCGGGGCGGCGACTGGTTCGTCCCGGCGTCGCTGGCCGCGGAGTTGCGCCGCGAGGGGCTCGATGCATTGTCGAAGGCCCGGTCGGAGCGCGGCATCGGACACCGGATATTGCCCGAAGGCAGGGCGGAATATCCAGCGGAATGCCTTTCGGCGGAGGAAAATGTCACCAACCGCCTCGCTGAGGCGTTTTACCGCGACCACGGGGTCGGGCGGATCGAACGGGGGCTGGATCTCGCGGCTTCGACGGCGGGGCGCCGCGTGATGCGTTCGGCCTACTGCATCCGCCGCGAGATCGGCGAGTGCCTGAAGGAGCATCCCCGCCTGCGGGGCGAACTGTGGCTCGAACGCGGCGGTTCGCGCTATCGGCTGGAGTTCGACTGCGACCGGTGCGAGATGAGCCTGGTGGACTGTACCAAGACGAAATTATGAAACCTAAACGATAACTCCATGATGAAAAAAACTCTTTTGATCCTTGCGGCAGCGCTTTCGGGCGTGTTGGCTGCCGGCGCCCAGACCGGGCGTGAATGGCAGGATCCTGCCGTCAATGAAATCAACCGCCTGCCGATGCGCTCGTCGTTCGCCGCGGGCGAGCGCCTGTCGCTCGACGGCGTATGGAAATTCCACTGGGTACGCAACGCTTCGGAGCGTCCGTCCGGCATCGGGGCCGTCGACTACGACGATGCGGCGTGGGGCAGCATGCCCGTGCCGGGGATGTGGGAGCTGAACGGTTACGGCGACCCCGTCTATGTGAATATCGGCTATGCCTGGCGCGGTAATTTCAGGAACGATCCGCCCTATGTGCCCGATGCCGAGAACCATGTGGGTTCCTACCGGCGCACGTTCGACATCCCGGCATCGTGGGGCGGCAAGGACATCTTCCTTTCGATCGGTTCCGCCACGTCGAACGTCTATGTCTGGGTCAACGGACGTTTCGTCGGTTACAGCGAGGACAGCAAGCTGGCCGCGCAGTTCGACATCACGAAGTTCGTGAAGCCGGGCGAAAACCTCATTGCCCTGCAGATGTTCCGCTGGTCGGACGGCACCTACCTCGAAGACCAGGACTTCTGGCGCTTCGCGGGCATTGCCCGCGGCGTGGAGCTGACTGCCCGCGACAAGGCGCACCTCGAAGACGTGCGTATCACGCCCGTGCTGGATTCGGAATATAAGGACGCCACGCTGCGCGTCGAGGTGGAAACCACGCCCCGCGTGAAGTCGGTCGGTCTGACGCTGCGCGATGCGGCGGGCGGTGTCGTGGCGGAACATCGATTGCAGCCTGCCGGCGGCAAGGGCGGGTATGTCTTCGAGGTCGCCGACCCGGCCAAATGGTCGGCCGAGACCCCGAACCTCTATACGCTCGAGATCGCCGTGTCGGACGGCAGGGGCGTGACCGAGACCGTGACGCAGCCCGTGGGCTTCCGTTCCGTGGAGATCAGGGACGCACAGTTGCTCGTGAACGGGCAGCCCGTGCTGATCAAGGGCGCCGACCGCCACGAGATGGATCCCGTCGGCGGCTATGTGGTGAGCCGCGAACGGATGATCGAGGACATCCGCATCATGAAAGAGATGAATATCAACGCCGTACGCACGAGCCACTATCCCAACGACCCGCAGTGGTACGAGCTGTGCGACCGCTACGGCATCTATGTCGTGGACGAGGCCAACGTCGAGTCGCACGGCATGGGCTACGGCGACAACACGCTGGCCAAGGCGCCGGCTTATGCGCAGGCACACATGGAACGCAACCGGCGCATGGTGCTGCGCGACAAGAACCATCCTTCGGTCATCATCTGGTCGATGGGCAACGAGGCGGGCATGGGCCCCAACTTCGAGGCATGCTACCGTTGGATCAAGGAGTACGACCCTTCGCGTCCGGTGCATTACGAACGTGCCGTGTACGATCAGGACGGGGCCTTCACTGACATCATCTGCCCCATGTACTGGGGCTATGAACAATGCGAGAAATATGCTCGCAACAACCCCTCCAAACCGCTCATCCAGTGTGAATATGCCCATGCCATGGGAAATTCGATGGGGGGCCTAGACCATTATTGGGAACTGGTGCGCAAATACCCCTCCTACCAGGGCGGTTTCATCTGGGACTTCGTCGACCAGGGGCTTGTCCGCTACGAGCCCGACGGCCGTGTGTCGTTCCTCTACGGCGGCGATTTCAACGACTACGATGCGACGGACAACTCGTTCAACTGCAACGGTATCATTGCCCCCGACCGCACGTGGCACCCCCATGCCTACGAGGTGCAGCGCCAGTACCAGAGCATCTGGACTACGCCCGTCGACCTTGCGCAGGGCAGGGTCGAGGTCTATAACGAAAATTTCTTCATCGGGCTGGATGCCTACGAAATGGAGTGGCAGCTGCTTGCCGACGGCCGTGTGGTGAAGGCCGGCCGCATCGGCGACCTCGATGTCGCTCCGCAGCAGCGCCGTGCATATGAGCTGGGATTCACTGCAGCCGATTTCTGCCCGCAGGCGAAGGAAATCCTGGTGAACGTGGCCTATAAACTCAAAGAGAAGCAGCCGCTGCTCGACATCGGCCATACGGTGGCCAAACAGCAGTTCGTCGTACGCGAGTACGACTGTAAGGCCGGTTTCGGCCTTGCGGCCTCGGCGCGTCCCGTAGAGGTGACCCGCTGGGAACGCGGTGTGCGCGTCGAAGGGGATACGTGGCAGATGTTCTTCTCGCGCGACGGGTTTCTGGCTACCTATACGGTCGACGGCCGTGAGCTGATGGCCGAAGGGGCCGAACTGCGCCCGCAGTTCTGGCGTGCCCCGACCGAAAACGACCTCGGGGCGAAGTTGCACCAGCGGCAGGCCGTATGGAAGAACCCCGAACTGCAGCTTACGAAGTTCGACGCTGCGGTCGAGGACGGGGTGGCCGTCGTGGAGGCCCTCTATGAGCTGCCCGCCGTGAAAGCTACGCTGGCGCTGACCTACCGCATCAACGGTGCGGGCGAAATGGAGGTCTCCGAGCGGATGACCGCCGACAAGACGGCCGAGGTGCCCAACCTGTTCCGCTTCGGTATGACGCTCACGATGCCGGCGCGTTACGACCGTGTGGTTTATTACGGCCGCGGTGCGCACGAGAACTATGCCGACCGCCTTTCGTCGGCCGACCTGGGGCTTTACGAGCAGCGTGTCGCCGACCAGTACCACGATGAATACGTGCGTCCGCAGGAGTCCGGCACCAAGGGCGGCCTGCGCTGGTGGACGGTGGCCGACAGCGCCGGTACGGGGCTGACGATCCTTGCCGATGCGCCGTTCTCGGCCTCGGCGCTGCCGTACGCCACGGCAGACCTCGACGTATCGAATTTTCCGCCGCAGCAGCATTCCGGGACGCTCGTGGCACGCGATGCCACGTTCGTGAACTTTGACCTGCTGCAATCGGGCCTGGGCTGTATCGACAGCTGGGGCGCATTGCCCGAAAAGCAGTTCCGGGTGCCCTACGGCGATTATACGTTCCGCTTCATGCTGAAGCCGACGGTAAAGTAACCATAAGCATGCAAGGACAGTTGACACCCTCGTTCGGGGATTACGAACTGATCGACACGGGGGATTTCGAGAAGCTCGAACGCTTCGGGCAATACGTTGCCCGCCGTCCCGAACCGCAGGCCATCTGGCGGCGCTCGCTCCCCGAGG